>Ga0134128_10009189_pt1 | contig 11878 bp, 12 predicted proteins | sample KB31754_FD_96462 | JGI IMG/M metagenome (GOLD analysis project Ga0134128, IMG submission 96462) | Terrestrial soil microbial communities with excess Nitrogen fertilizer from Kellogg Biological Station, Michigan, USA - KB3-175-4 | ecosystem: Environmental > Terrestrial > Soil > Unclassified ...
CGGGCCGTCCACCGCTCGAGCCCGATCGCGAAGCCGCCGTGCGGCGGCATGCCGTGCTCGAACACCTGCAGGTAGCCCGCGTAGTGCGCCGGGTCCTCACCACGCGCGGCCAGCGCCGTCAGGTAGTCCTCGTGACGGTGCAGCCGCTGCCCGCCGGTCACCAGCTCGAGCCCGCGGAACAGCAGGTCGAAGCTGTTCGAGAACCCTGGCCTGGCCGGGTCGGGGTGGGTGTAGAAGGGCCGCTTGGCCATCGGGTAGCCGGTCACGTACAGGAACTCCGAGCCGTGCTCGCGCACGCCCCAGTCCGACAGCCAGCGCTCGTCGGCGGGGGACAGGTCCGGCTCGCCGCGCGGGTCCCACCCTGCGGATTTCGCGATCAGCTCCTGCGCGTCGGCGAAGTGCACCTGCGGGATCGTGGCGGGCACCTCGGGCAGGTTCGCGCCGGCCAGCTCCGCCGCCGCGGCGGCCTGGCCGCGCACCCCGGCCACCATCCCCGCGAAGACCTCGCGCAGGACCGCCATCACGTCCTGATGGCCGGTGATGAAGCCGAACTCGGCGTCCAGGCTCGTGTACTGGGCCAGGTGCCGTGCGGTGTCGTGCGGCTCGGCCCGGAACACCGGGCCGGTCTCGTAGACACGCTCGAACACCCCGACCAGCGCCTGCTTGAAGAACTGCGGGGACTGGGCCAGGTAGGCCCGGCGGCCGAAGTAGTCCAGGCCGAACGTACTGGCCCCGGACTCGGTCGCCGATTCGACGATCTTGGGGCTGTGCACCTCGGTGAAGCCGAGCCCGTGCAGGACCGTGCGGAACCCGGCCACGCTGGCCGCCGATACCTCGAAAGCGGCCTTCAGCCGCGGGTGCCGCAGCGTGGCCGGCGCGCCGTCCAGGATGGCGGGCAGCGAGGCGGTCACGTCCGGCCGGTAGATGTCCAGCGCGGGCGGTGCGGCCGGGCCGGACAGCGCGGTGATCACCGGGCTGGTGATCTCGGCGCCACCGGGGGCCTGCGCCGCGGCGGTCACCTGGCCGGTCACCTCGAGGACGGTTTCCTCGGGCAGCCGGGCGGCAGCGGCGATCGCCTCCGGCTCGGTCAGGACGGCCTGGGCCAGCCCGGTCCGGTCCCGGATGATCAGGAAGGTCATGGACTTCAGCTGGCGCTTGCGGTGCAGCCAGCCGGCGATTGTGGCCTGCTGCCCGGCCATCCCGGCCAGGTCAGCGGCCAGAGTACGGGAGATCATCAGCACTCCTGCGGACGCTGCGATCCCTTGGGAGTGCGGGCGAGAAGGGTGCTCGCGGTGCCACCGCACTTTCGCCGCTGATGCCGCCCGGCAAGGCGGGCGGCCGCGGCCTCACTGCGGCCCGGTCACGGAGGCCAGCCGGCAGGGCATGGGACCGGCCGCTGGCCGCGGCCGCCGTTCCTCCCCGCGCTCGGGAGGGTCTTCACCGTGGTCCGCGAGGCCGCCTTCGCAGCTGCCAGCGGCTCTCTCCGCTCGCGGTCGTCCCCGGCTACTCGTCTCCGTCGTCGCTTTGGCACAACGATACCGGCGGTTCCCCCAGCACGGCCGCGCAGGCACCCGCCGACGCCATGATCGCCTCGCTGATCTGCCGCAGCTGGGTGACCTGCTCCGGGGTGAGCGCGTCGATCAGCGACCGCCGGACCTGCTCGACGTGCCCGGGGGCGGCGGCGGCCAGCGCGGCGAACCCTTCGTCGGTCAGCTCGGCGACCTGGCCGCGCCGGTCGGTCGGGCACTCGGAGCGCCGGATCCAGCCCCGTTCCTCCAGCCGGGCCACCGCGTGCGACAGCCGGCTCTTGCTGGACGTCGAGACCTCGGCCAGCTGGCTCATCCGCATCGCGCGGCCGGGCGCCTCGGACAGCCGGACCAGGATCTCGTAGTATCCGTGCGGTATCCCGGCGCACTGCTGCAGCTGCGCCTCGAGCGTGCTGAACAGCGTCTGCGTGGCGGTCAGGAAGGACCGCCACGCCTGCTGTTCCTCCGCTGACAGCCAGCGGGTTTCGGTCGTGGCCACGCTTCTAGGATACCTGTAGTAGTTGAACGTTTGACAACTTGCGGCTCCCCGTGATAATACTTGAACCCTCAACAAGTTTTCTTCCTGAGGGGCGAAAATCAAGATGACTGACACTACCTCGCTGGCCCAGATTCCCGGCTATGTCGCCGGTGCGTGGTCCATCGACCCGGTCCACTCGGAGGTCGGCTTCTCGGTCCGGCACATGATGGTCAGCAAGGTGCGGGGCAAGTTCAAGACCTTCACCGGTGAGCTCGTCACCGGAGAGAACCCGCTGGCCTCGTCGGTCACCGCCGAGATCGACCTGACCTCGATCGACACGGGCAACGCCCAGCGCGACGACCACATCAGGTCGGCCGACTTCTTCGAGGTCGAGACCTACCCGACGATGACCTACGCCTCCGCCGGCATCCGCGAGGACGGGGACGGCTTCATCCTGGACGGCGAGCTCACGCTCAAGGGCGTGACCCGCAGCGTGCCGCTGAAGCTCGAGCTGAACGGCTTCGGCCCGGACCCGTTCGGAGGCACCCGCGCCGGGTTCACCGCGACCGGCGAGCTCAACCGGCGCGACTTCAACGTGAACTTCTCCGCCCCGATGCAGAACGGCGGCGTGGTCGTGGCCGACAAGATCACCCTGCACCTGGAGATCGAGGCCGTCCTGCAGACCGCCTAGTCTCCGGCGCCCGCGCCGGATCCACCGTAATCCTAAAAAATCAGGATCGTACGGAACGAGATGGCCCTGGTCCTGCGGCACCCGCCGCGGGCCGGGGCCATCTCGCTGTTCCGGCTGCTCAGCTGGCCTGCGCGGCCCAGGCGGCCAGGAGCCCGGCCTCGCGCTCCGCGGTCAGGCCGGTGCCTTCCGGGACCGGGGTGGGGGCCGCGGCCTCGGCGGCCTGGAGCTCGTCGATGGTCTGGCTGAGCGGGCGGGGGGCCAGGCCGGCGTCGTTGGCGGCGGCCGGGTCGGCCCGGTTGATGTCGCTCTCCGGGTCGCCGCCCGGCCACAGCGGCAGCGCGCCGTCGTCCAGGCCCTGGCCGAGCAGGAAGTCCTTGCCTACCCAGACAAGCTCGGTGCCGGGCGGCGCGACCCGGGCGGCGATCGCCTCGAGCATGTCGCCGAAGCCGAACGGCGGCGTGGGGCTGACCGTGTGGTAGATGCCGCCCTGCTTGCGTTCCAGCAGGGACACCGCGAACGTGGCCTGGTCGCGGGCGTCGATGACCTGGATCGGGTCCGCCGGGTCGCCGGGGGCCAGGACCTTGCCGCCGCGGGCGATCCTTGTCACCCACCAGGTGAACCGGTAGCTGCGGTCGTAGGGGCCGATGACGTAGGTCGGCCGGATCACCGCGGTGCTGGGGCCGTACCGGGAGGCGGCCAGCCGCTCGCAGGCCACCTTGAGCGCGCCGTAGTTCTCCAGGGAGAACTCCGCCGATTCGGGGTCTGGCAGCTCGTTCAGCGGCGCGTCTTCGGTGAAGCCGGGCGCGACCGGGGTCTTGTAGACCGAGCAGGTGGAGACGAACAGCTGCTGGCCGCCGCGCCCGCCGAGAGCGCTGGCCAGCGCGCGCACCTGGCCGGGCAGGTACGCGCTGACGTCGACGGTGGCGTCCCACCCGGCGCCGTTGCCGTTGCTGCCGCCGCTGAGCTGGGCCAGCGCGGCCTCGTCGTTGCGGTCGCCGAGGATCTCGGTGGCCGCCGGGAACAGGCCGCGCCCGGTCTGGCCGCGGTGGAAGAGCGTGACGTCGTGCCCGGCGCTGAGCGCCGCCTGGGCGATGTGCCGGCCCACGAAGGCCGTGCCGCCCATGATCAGGATCCGCATGCGGGCATCCTGCCCCGGGACGCGGCCGGGGCGCTACTGCTGGTAGGTCTCCAGGAACGCAGCGAACCGGCCGATGGCGTCGTCCAGCACGTCGACCGGGGCCAGGAACACCATCCGCAGGTGGTCCGCGGTCGGCAGGTTGAAGCCGGTGCCGTGGGACAGCAGCAGGTGCTGGCTCTCCAGCAGGTCGATGACCATCTGCTCGTCGTCGGCGATCTTGTAGCACTCCGGGTCGAGCCGCGGGAACAGGTAGAGCGCGCCGCGTGGCCTGACGCAGCTCACCCCGGGGATGCTGGTCATTTGCTGCCAGGCGCGGTCGCGCTGCTCGCGGAGGCGGCCGCCGGGCAGCAGCAGGCCCTTGATGCTCTCGTCGCCGCCCAGCGCGGTCTGGATCGCGTACTGCGCCGGGACGTTCGGGCACAGCCGCATGCTGGCCAGCAGTTCCAGGCCCTCCAGGTAGTCCTGCGAGTCCTGAGTGGGCCCGGAAATCGCCAGCCAGCCGGACCGGAACCCGGCCAGGCGGTAGGTCTTGGACAGGCCGCCGAGGGTGAGGACCATGAGGTCGGGGGCCAGCGCGGCGACGTGCTCGTGGATCGCGCCGTCGTAGAGGATCTGGTCGTAGATCTCGTCGGACAGGACCAGCAGGTTGTGCTTCCTGGCCAGGTCGAGGAGGCCTTCGAGGACGGGGCGCGAGTAGACGGCGCCGGTCGGGTTGTTCGGGTTGATGATCACCAGGGCGCGGGTGCGGTCGGTGATCTGGGCGGCGACGTGCTCGAGGTCGGGTGCCCAGCCGGCTTCCTCGTCGCAGCGGTAGTGCACGGCGTGGCCGCCGCAGAGGCTGACGGCGCCGGTCCAGAGCGGGTAGTCCGGGCTTGGGATCAGGACCTCGTCGCCGTTGTCGAGGAGGGCCTGGAGCGCCATCACGATCAGCTCGGACACGCCGTTGCCGATGAACACGTCGTCGGGGGAGAGGCCTGCGACGCCGCGGTGCGTATAGAACTGGGCCACGGCAAGGCGGGCCGGATGGATGCCGCGGGCGTCGCTGTAGCCCTGGGCGTCACCGATGTTCTCGACGACATCGTGGATGACCGCGTCAGCGGCAGCGAGCCCGAACGGCGCCGGGTTACCCAGGTTGAGCTTCAGGATCTGGTGACCCTGGGACTCGAGCTGGCGGGCCCGGCGCAGTACCGGCCCCCGGATGTCGTATCGGACGTTCTGCAGCCTGCTGGCCTGCGGCACCATGATGCCCCTGCACCTCCCGTTGCGAGTAAGCCACCTATGGTGCCCGAAGATCACGACTCCTCGGACCAATTAACGGCGCCCGTGCGGGCACACCGGAAAATGGCCACCCTTCGGGAGGGATTCATGACTCAGGTGATCGTGCTGAACGGCGGCTCCAGCTCGGGGAAGTCGTCGATTGCGCGGGCGCTGCAGGACATTCTTCCTGGGGTGTGGCTCACGTTCGGGACGGACACCCTGGCTGAGGCCCTGCCCGGGCGGGGCGAGGATCCGCGGTCCGGGCTCGTCCTGGAGCCCGACGGCACCGTGACCGTGAAGGCGGAGTTCCGGGCGATCGAGGAGATCTGGTATCGGGGGCTGGCGGTCATGGCGAGTCTCGGGGCGCGCTTGATTCTTGACGAGGTGTTCCTGGCGGGCGGTGCGGGGCAGCAGCGATTCCGGGGCCTGCTCGGTGGTCTCGACGTGCTGTGGGCGGGGGTGCACTGCGATCCGCTGGTGGCGGCCGGGCGTGAGGCGGGCCGCCCCGACCGTGTCCCGGGCATGGCGATGAGCCAGGCGGTGGCCGTGCACGAGGGTGTCGTCTACGACGTGGAGGTCGACACGACCGGTTTCCCGGTCCTCACGTGCGCCCAGGAGATAGCCAGGGCCGTAGTAGGCCGCCGTCCCGGCGGGGGCCCACCACGATCACCCATCTAGTGGCGGCCGGCCGGGCGACCCAGCGCCGCTCGCCCGAACGGTGTCACGCCTGGGACGATTTAGCGTCGGCCTCGATGGCAGCGTTGTCTGCCTTCAGCTCCTTGGCCTCGACCTTCCTCGCCTTCTTCATCGACTTCTCGATCTTTGCTCCCATGTCGGACACGCCCACCACGATCAGTCCTGCCTGTCCGGCGTCGAGACTCTCACCGAGTTCCTTGAGGTCGTGACGGCTCATGCCGGCGGCCGCGTGACCGGCGAGTGCGCCAAGGACAGCACCGCCGCCGGTCGTGGCGGCGATGAGGCCGCCGCCGACCGCAGCAAACGGGAACAGCACGACGACCAGTCCGGTGGCCAGGCCAATGCCGGCGCCGAGCACGCCGCCGACCCGGGTCGGCGTCTCGTGCTTCTTGGTGATCTTGACCTTTCCGTCGGCGCGGCGCTCGATCACCGCGGCGTCGTAGGCGTCAATGAGATTCGCCTTGGTGTGCAGGTCCTTGACGAGCTCGTAGTCGGCGTCAGCGTCGCTGACGTTGTCATACACGCCGACGAAGGCGATGAACGTGTCAACTGCCATGGTTACCTCCATGTGCGGCGTACCGCGGTTGCTCGCGATGGCCGTTCACCGGCGTGAGCGTAATACCGGTGCATCTGAGATAGATCACCCTGGGCGAGTGATGCCCTGACACAGCACTGGAGACGGCCTTGGCCTCCCCGTGGCCAAGGCCCGCCTGGGTCAGCGGCCGACGGAGAGGAACAGGTCAATCTCCCGGACCGTGCGGGTGGCCGGCTGAACGCCTTCCAGGATGCTCGGTGCGATGCTGGCCGAGAACCACGCGTCGTGCTGGGCCTGCGAGGTCCAGATCTCGGTGACCTGCCAGCCCCCCTCGATGGGGCCGGCCGCGTGCGCGATGAACCCGGCGTTATCCCTGACTTGGTCCAGGATGTACGGCGCCAGCCGCTCGTACAGCTCCTGGGTCATTCCCGGCAGCTCTGCCGTGATCATGACCGCCATTGAAGTTCCCCCCTGTTGTCACGGCAATTATGTTCCGCCCCAGATGTAACCCGCAACAACAGACCGATAATACTTGGGCGGGTTAGCCAGCGCCGCAGTATTCGGTTGTGATCTGCGCAACTTTTTGCCCGGCGTAAACCGGTGACCAGTGGCTACTACGTTGCTTGTCGTTGCCGGGGCCCCGCCGGGCCGGGCCAGCTACCCGCCGCCAGCCCGCCCGCCGAATAGCGGTCTATCCTTCCGCCCGCCGCGCGTTTTCAAGGGCCCAGTCAAATAGGACCGGCCGCCCGGCAGATCACCCGCCGGGCCGCCCGTACGCACCCCTAATGCAAATACATCCGCACATTTGCATGCGGCGGATCACGCCGCGATCGTGGCCACCGTGGCCGAAGCGGCCGCAATCAGATCAGCCGGGGCGAGCTCGATTTCCAGCCCCCGCCGGCCGGCGCTGCAGAAAACCGTCGGCTGGTCCGCCGCGCTCGCGTCGATCACCAGCGGTATCCGCTGGCGCTGCCCCAGCGGCGAGATCCCGCCGGCGACGTACCCCGTCGCGCGCTCGGCCGCCGCCACCTCGGCCATCCGGGCCCGCTTGCCGCCGGCCGCCGCAGCCAGGGCCTTGAGATCAAGCTGCCGGTCCACCGGCACCATCGCCGCGGTCAGCTTGCCGTCCACCTCGGCGATCAGCGTCTTGAACACCCGGCAGGACGCCACCCCCATCGCCTCGGCCGCCTCGGTCCCGAACGACCCGTGCCGCGGGTCATGCGGATAGCTGTGCACCGTGTGCGCCACACCCAGCTTGGCCAGCAGCACGGTCGCCGGCGTCCCTTGTCCTGCCACGGCCAGGAATGTTAGGCCATCGGAAGTACCGCCATCGCCAGCACGCCGCCAGCCCGGGCCCGGCGGCAAGCAACAGCCCGGGCTGGACGGCGGCCGGCCCCGCGCAAGCCGCCGCTAGAACAGCGGCTTGCCGAAGTCGCTGTCCCGCAGCTCCGACTTGAGAACCTTGCCGTTCGGGTTCCGCGGCAGCGGCGCCGAACGCACCGCGATGTACTGCGGCACCTTGAAGTCGGCCAGGTGCTCCCGCGCGTGCGCGACGACCGCCGCCGGATCCACCGACGCCCCCGGCAGCGGCACGATCACCGCCCCGACCTTCTCGCCCATCATCGAGTCCGGCACGCCGACGACCGCGACCTCGCCCACCCCGGGCGCCGCGATCAGCCCGTTCTCCACTTCGACCGAGTACACGTTCTCGCCGCCGCGGTTGATCATGTCCTTCAGCCGGTCGAGCACGTGCACGAGCCCGCCGTCGATCCGCCCGACGTCCCCGGTATGCAGCCAGCTGTCCACGAACGTCGCCGCCGTGGCGTCGGCCTTCTTCCAGTACCCGGCGCACACGCTCTGCCCGCGGATCAGGATCTGCCCGGTCCGGGTGACCGGGTCCGCGTCCGCGATCGCCACCTCGGTGTGCGGCGCCGCGAACCCGACCGAGTCGGCGTGCTCCGCCGCCCACTCGTGCGGCAGGAACGTGGCGATCGAGGTCGATTCGGTCAGCCCGAACCCGTTGCCCACCCGGCTCGAGGGGAAGTTCTCCGCGATCCGCTCCACCAGCGCCGGCGCGATCGGCGCGCCGCCGTAGGACACCCATCGGACCGCCGACATCCGCGACGGGGCGAACGACGGGTGGTTCAGGATGAAGTAGTAGATCGCCGGCACCGCGGTGCAGGCCGAGATCCGCTCGCGGTCCAGCGTGTCGATCATCCGCGCGCCGTCGAACGCCGAGTCGATCACCACCGCCCCGCCGCCGCGCAGCGCGACCAGCGCCTGGCTGTGGCACCCGGTGACGTGGAACAGCGGCACCACGACCAGCGTCCGCAGGTCCGCGCCGAAGTCACGCGGGATCCCGCACACCCGGAACGCGGTCTCCACGTTCGCCAGCACGTTCTCGTGCGTGTGCATGGCGCCCTTAGGGAACCCGGTGGTCCCGCTGGTGTAGAAGATCGCCGCGACGTCCTTGAGCCCCGCGCCCTCGTACACGAACGGCGCCCCGTCGGGCAGCGGCGAGCCCGGCTCCAGCCGCACCCCGGACTCCGAGTCGTCCATCACGTACGCCGCCTCGGCGTCGGTGAACCGCGTGTTCACCGGCACCGCGATGGCCCCGGCCAGCTGGATCCCGGCGAACGCCAGCATCCAGTCGTTCGAGTTGGGCAGCCGGATCGCGACCCGGTCGCCGGGGGAGACCCCAGCCTCGCGGAGCCCGCCCGCGACCCGCGCGGCCCGGTCCCACATCTGCCGGTAGCTGAGCCGGTCCCCGCCCACCTCGACCAGCGCCTCGGCCTCCGGTGCGGCCCGCACCGAGGCGTCCAGCATCGCCACCAGCGACGCCGGCAGGTCCTGATAACGCCGGACCCCGTCGCTGTCCGCCACCACGCCCGATGCGTCGAAGGGGTTCGGGTCCCGCTCCAGCCCGGAAATCTCGGTCGGCACTGCTCAGCCCGCCGCAGCCGCGCCCGACGTGGCCCGCGCGAAGAACTCCCGCGGGTTCGTGACCAGGATCTGCCCGATCTGCTCCTCGGTCACCCCCCGGCTGCGCATGCCAGGCAGCACGCCGCTGTGGATGTAGCCGTAGTTCCAGTCCGGCTGGACCGCGTCGACTTCCTCGTTGCGGAACCAGTCCATGAAGCACGCCTTGTCGTGGGACAGCATCAGCCGCCCGGCGTACCCCTTCGCGCACAGCGCCGCCAGCGTGTCGAGCTGGTCCTCGAGCGGCAGGGTGACCGACAGGCCGCACCGGTCCCACCCGACGTAGCAGCCCGCGTCGATGATCTTCTCGAAGTAGCTGAGGTCCGACGACTCGTTGGAGTGGCCGATCATCACCCGGCCCATGTCCACGTCGTGCTCGGCGAAGATCCGGATCTGGTCCAGCCCGCGCTGCGTCGGCGCGTGCGCGTGCGTGCAGACCGGCGCCCCGGTCCGTGCGCTCACCCGCGCCGCCGCGGTGACCAGCCGCTCCACATCGGGCGTCAGCCCGTGCTCGTCGGTCACCGCCTTGACCACCGCGGCCCGGAATCCGGTGCCCGCGATCCCCTCCGTCAGGTCCTTCTCGAACATCGACTCCAGCACCCGGTCGTCGCCGTCCAGCAGCTTGCCCGGGCCCCGGAAGCCGAACGGGAACGGCAGGTTGTCGTACGTGTAGTAGCCGGTCGCGAACATGATCGCCATCCCGGTGCCCTCGGCCGTGCGGGCCACGAGCGCCACGTCCCGGCCCAGCCCGGGCACGGTCATGTCGAGGATCGTGTCGACCCCGGCCTGCTTGAGCGCGGTCAGCTTGGCCCGCGCCGCGGCCACCTCGGCCTCCTCGTCCCACCCGCCGAAGCCGGGCCACCCCTGCTGCAGCGCCTCGGTCCTGATGAACACGTGCTCGTGCATGAGCACCACGCCCAGGTCGGCCGCGCTGATCTCACCCGCGCTGGTGGGGACGCCTGTCATAGGGATGATGACCTCCTCCCGGCGGCCAGCGCCGGTGCTTCGGAATCCGGGACGCCCACCAGTATGCTCCCGATCACCCAGCCCGAAGAAGATTCAGTTTTACGCTGTTTGCGGCGCGGGCCCCGCGCCCGCCACCGTGGCCCAGCGGCCAGCGTGACGGGCTATTGCGACCGGGTAGCCGAAGCACTCGCTGGCCAGCTCGGTGGTCAGGACCTCGGCGATCGGCCCGGCGGCCAGCGCCCGGCCGCCGCGCAGCAGGAGTGCGTGCGACGTGCTGGCCGGCAGTTCCTCCAGGTGATGGGTGACCAGCACCGAGGCCAGTCCCGGGTGCCGCTCCCGCAGGTCGTCCAGGCTGGCCAGCAGCTGCTCCCGGCCGGCCACGTCAAGCCCCGCGGCCGGCTCGTCGAGCAGCAGCAGCGGCGGCTCGGTCATCAGCGCCCGGGCGATCAGCGTGCGGGCCCGCTCGCCCTGGGACAGCAGCGGCCACCGCGACCCGGCCCGCGGGCCAAGACCGAGCAGCCCGGTCAGCTCGTCGGCCCGGCGCAGCTCCGCGCCCGTGGCCACCCGCCGCGGCGGCAGTTCGATCGTCCCGGTCGCCCCGGTCAGCACGACCTCGCGCACGGTCAGCGCGGTCTGCAGCGGATGGTGCGGGGTGACGTAGCCGATCAGCGGGCGCAGCGTGAACACGTTCACCCGGCCGAGCCGGTGCCCGAGGATGCCGACCTGCCCCCGGGTCGGGTGGTCGTAGCTGGCCAGGATCCGCAGCAGGGTGGACTTGCCCGCGCCGTTCGGCCCGAGCAGCGCCCAGTGCTCGCCGGCCAGGACCCGGAAGCTCACCTGCTCCAGCAGCAGCCGCCCGGCCCGCTGGAAGTCCACCCTGTCCGCCCGCAGCACGGCACCCGGCTCCGCCGCCTCGTCCGCGAACTGGTTCACCGCACCCCTTCGGCCAGCCGTCCGTTCCCGCCATGCTGGCGGTCAACCGACCGTACGGCATGCCCGGTGCAACTGCGGGCGGCTGGGGTGCGTCTAAGGAATGTGAGGTGGCTCGCCGTGGTGGCGCTCGCCGCGGCCGTGGCCGGCTGTTCCGGCGGCGGCAGTCTTCCGCCTGCCCACTCCCGCAGCGCGGCCGCGCCGCCGGCCTTCCTGGGCACAGCCGCTCCGGCGGCCCCGCACCCCTTGTCGAGGCCGTTGTCCGTCCGGGTGGTGCTGCCCGTGCGTACGCTGCCCGGCGGGTCGCGCATCACCGGCCGGGTCCTGGTCCGAAACCGCACCGGGCATGCCCTGCACCTGATCGGCTGCGGGGGGTTCTTCGCGGTCGCGCTGGCCAGCCGCACGTATCACCCGAAGGTGGCCTGGCCGCTCTGCCGCCAGCGGCTCACGATCCCGGCCGGCCGGTCGAGCTACCGGGTGCGGATCGTGGCGACCTACAGCCAGTGCAACCAGGGCCCCCCGCGGGACGGCTCGCCGTCCTGCCTGCCCGGCGGACGGATGCCCCCGCTGCCGCCCGGCGTCTACCACACCCAGCTCTTCCAGTCCCTCCCGCTGGCCCCGGCGCCCGCTGCTCTCAGCGTGCGCGTGACCGCGCCGCAGCGCACGCGCTGACCTGGAAAAA
>Ga0134128_10009190_pt1 | contig 11878 bp, 10 predicted proteins | sample KB31754_FD_96462 | JGI IMG/M metagenome (GOLD analysis project Ga0134128, IMG submission 96462) | Terrestrial soil microbial communities with excess Nitrogen fertilizer from Kellogg Biological Station, Michigan, USA - KB3-175-4 | ecosystem: Environmental > Terrestrial > Soil > Unclassified ...
ATTTGGCTCAATACTTTTTCGACGAAATATGCCGTTTGATCAGAAAAGATTAAACCGGCTGACCATCAGCTTCTCGTTCGAAATTTCGCCGCTCTACTACCGCCCACCTTGCATAATCCGGGTGGTCACAACGTATACCTATATATAGTGGAAAGCTCGGATGCTCAAATAGTCCGGGTAAACCAATCGGAAGGATTGGAAGCGTCGCCGTTGACGTACAAACTAAAATGCAGATGCGGGCCAGTCGCGCGGCCGGTCGAGCCGACTTTGCCGATCTCCTGACCGGCCTCTACCATGTCGCCTGTTTTTACGAGCAGCTTGCTCAAATGGAGGTAGAAGGTCACCACCCCCTGCCCGTGATCGAGCGCCACCACATTGCCGTGCAGCCGCCAGCCCCTGTGCGCCAGGATAACCCGCCCGGCCTGCGCGGCACGGACAGGTGTGCCGGCAGCAGCGGCGAAATCCATGCCCGAGTGAAAATAGTCGGGCAGCAATCTGCCGTTGACCATGCGCCGCAAACCGAATGTGGTGCTGACTCTAGCTCGCGATGGCGGCAAGAAAGCGCCTTTCCAGAGCTGGCGCGCGCTTTGCGTCGCCTTCGCGGCGTCGACAGCTTCCTCCTCGCCCGGAGAAGAAATGAAGTTGTCTTTCGCTTTCGGCAGCCTGATCTTCTGAACTCCAAAGCCGCCGCTGCGCACATCTACTTCTTGCGGAGCGCCAGCAATCGACAGCTTATGGGGTCCAACCGCAACATCGGCAGGTATGCCGATTAGAGCCCTGTATTCAGTGCCGTTTGTTGGCTGAGCGACGGGATAAAGTTTATAAGCCTTTTTGTCGAAGGTCACCACCGGCGGTGTGGCGTCCGCAGGCAAATGCAGCTTTAACACCAGAGTTTGCCCCTGTTTCGGATGCGCGGGCGACAGCGTCACCTCCGGCAAAGCACCAATTGCCGCGCGGCTGGACAGCAAAACCGCCTCGACAATCAAGGCGGCGCTAAAGGCAACGAAGATGGAAAACGTCCGATAAATTTGCGACACGGGCAAGACGAGATAGCCATAATTGGAGAGAAAACACGCCGCTCAAGGCGGCGGCCGCATTACAGAGAGCTGTTCTACTTCTTCTTTTGTACGGGCAGAAGCTTATCTATAGCATCCCGCAAGGCATCTACTTTCTCTACAGGAATGGCCACGCCCTTCTTGGTGGGCTTTTCTTCCTGGTCTTTATCGAGATACCACTCACGGATGTGCAGGTACTTGCGACCGGCATACTCGCCGATGTAGACGTTGATCGTCTCACCGCGAGACTTTTCGTGCACCGATATTCTCTCTTCTGTTGTTTCAGTCAAGGACGTATCCTCCGAGCAAACTAAAAACGTGGATTCCTGCTTCTATAATATCTTTATAACTTCATAATGAAAAGTAGTAAAGATCTGATCTTGTTACTCTACTGATCTGGATTATGGGGAGAATGGTTTGTTTAAATAGCGAGCTGCCCATAGGGGGCGCATTGCGGCTTGCTGGGCTGGCATGTGCGGCTCCCCCGCCCGCCGCTACACCTTTTGGAAGCCCAAATGTCCCAATTTGTCGACCTTGTGCGCATTGCTGTCGCCTCCGGAGACGGCGGCAACGGCATCGTGGCCTGGCGCCGAGAAAAATATGTGGATATGGGCGGCCCGTTTGGCGGCACAGGCGGTCGCGGCGGCAGCGTTTATCTGAAAGCCACCCACGATTTGAGCACCTTGCTCGACTTTCGCTACAAGAAAGAATTCAAAGCTCAGCCGGGCGAACGTGGCGGGCCGAAAAAACAAAACGGTAAGGCCGGTCAGGATCTGATAATAAAAGTGCCGGTAGGCACTTTGGTGCGCGATGCGGACACGGAAGACCTCATAGCTGACCTGACAGTGGACGGACAGGAAGTTATGGTCGCAGAAGGCGGGCGCGGCGGACGTGGCAATGCCGATCTGGTGTCTGCGCGCAACCGCGCCCCTTATTTCTGCGAGCCAGGCGAACAGGGCATCGAGCGCAATCTGGAGCTCGAGCTTAAGCTGCTCGCCGATGTGGGCATCTTGGGACTGCCAAATGCCGGCAAATCGACCTTGCTGTCGGTGATGACGGCCGCGCGTCCGAAGATTGCCGATTACCCATTTTCCACCCTCAAGCCGAACCTGGGGGTCGTGAAAAAGCCGAATGGCGACGGTTTTGTCATGGCGGACGTGCCCGGGCTTGTGGAAGGCGCCTCGCAAGGTGTCGGGCTCGGACACGAGTTTTTGCGCCATCTCGAGCGTACACGCCTTCTCGTTCATCTGGCGGATATAAGCGACGAGAACCTCGAGCAGAACATCGCCACCATCGGCAAGGAATTGCATGCCTATAGCGAAAAACTAGAGCAGCTACCCCAGGTATTGGTGCTCAATAAAGCCGATATACTCGGCGAACAAGCTTCCGAAGACCTGGCCGACAATCTTTTCGATCGCTTGCCGCAGCTGTTGCCGGAAAGTCAAAAAGTCATCGATGTGCTGCTCATATCATGCGCCACCACATACGGCATCACTGAGCTGCAAAATTTGCTTAGCGAAGAGCTGTCCAGACTGCCGAAGGAACAGTCGACGCATGAGCTGGTGGAGGACCTGAGAGCGACTTTGCATCCTGATGAAGGATTCATGGTTGCTCGCAAAAACAAAAAATTCTACGTCGAGGGCAAACGCCTGGAGCGCATGGTGGCAGTCACCAACCTGCGCAGCCCTGAGGCGTTGCGTCATCTTTTCGACGTAATGCGGGCCATGGGAGCCCTGGATGCGCTGCGCGCCGAGGGCATCAAACCGGGCGATACAGTGGTGATCGGCGCCACCGAGTTCGCGTTCGGCGAAGAAATGCTGTAAATAAAAGGGCGGCGCGATTGCGCCGCCCGTATGTTAATTCGCCTTGATCGTCGCCGATCCTGGCGGGCTGAGCCGCCGGTGCCGGTTTACTTCTCTTTTTTGGCTTTGTGGTCATGGTCGTGATCGGCGTGATCATGACTATGGTCGTGGCCGTGGTGAGCATGCTCAGCGGCGCGCATCACCTGAGCTTTGTGCTGTTTTCCCTTTTTTTGCTGGCGCTTGAGCACTTTGGCGGCGCGCTTCACTCCGCGTTGTTGGGCCATGGTTTTTCTCCGCTCGGTTTGATGGACAAAGGATCATACACGATGCCATGCTCATCTTTAGCGATCGACGCCGATTGACCGCAGCATACCGTTTACACAGGCGGCACCTGAGCGGATTAGCAACGTCACAGAACCACAAACGGAGGGCTCGAGTATGAGAACTTTTCTTTTTGGTCTGCTGCTGGGCGCCGCTGCCGGAGTGCTTTATGCCCCAGCTACCGGCAACCGCACCCGTTCTTTGCTGAAGGACAAGGTCAACAAAATCTCCAACGATACGGCTGACCTTTTGGAGAACAAAAGCAAGGATCTGAACAATCGTTTAGAAGGTGTCAAGCATAACGTCAATAAGGCGGTGGAAAAGGCGCGTCCGCGCATCGAAGAGGCTTACGATAAAGCGCGCTCCCAGGCATCGCAGGTGAAGCAGAACGTACAGGACGCCGTCAACGAGGCGAAGCTGGAAAAAGAGCAACGCTCTGCTTAAGCTCAGACCCAGAGATTGCCAAGATATTGAATACCGCCCTGGAACCCGCTATCGAGGTTCTCGAGGATCTTTTGGCCGACAGGCGGATATAACGTGCAGGTCTCGAGCTCTGAAAGCGGCACGAAGTCTACTCCTGCCAGCACCGGCTCATCGCCGAGGCGCATGGTGCCTCCGGTAACGTGGGCGGTCACATAGACATTGACAATGTGACGTGAGCGGTCGGGTGCAATTGCCTCAGACAAATAGATGAGCTTGTCGCAGGCGACCTCAAGTCCGGTTTCTTCTTTCAACTCGCGGACGGCACATTCGTCAAAGGTCTCGCCATACTCCAGGCGGCCGCCCGGCAACACCCAGTAGTGGCGGCTGCCCTTGCGATGGCGGACAAGCAGAATCTGACGTTCGTCATTGATGACGATGACGCTCACTCTGGTTGTCGGTATTACCTTGCCAGGCTTGCGTTTTGGTCTTTTGTTAGACAAATCGTTGGCCTTTCCTGACGAGTCTCTTGCTCGTCTGCCTTTAATGGTTACCATTCTAAAACAACCGCTGAAGATTTCAATTCGCAAAGACTGAAATGGGGCAAGCCGCGCTACCGCCCGATTTTTGGTACTGTTAATGGTTCGTCTTAGGGAGCCAGGAGCAGACCGATGCCTGTTATGGGGTTACACGAACGGCTTTCGGAAATTCAGAACGAAGCCGTCGCGGCACTCAGCGCCGCCGCATCTTTGCTCGACCTCGACAATGTGCGCTCACGCTATCTCGGCAAGAAAAGTGCTATCGACGAAGTGATGCGCGGGTTGCGCGATTTGAGTCCGGAAGAGCGCCCGAAAGTGGGACAACGAGCCAACGAAGTGAAGGCGGCGATCGAGGATGCTTACACTCAGCGCCGTCAAATACTCAAGCGCGAAGAGTTGGCAGTGCAACTGTCCGGTGAAAAAATCGACGTTACCTTGCCGGGCGTAGGCCGACCGCTCGGTCACATACATCCGATGACGCAGGTAACCCAAGAGCTGATCACGATTTTCTACGGCATGGGCTTCCAGGTTGTTGAAGGTCCTGAAATCGAAACCGACTACTACAACTTCGATGCACTAAATACGCCACCAGATCATCCGGCGCGTGATTCGCAGGACACGTTCTACGCCGATATGGAAACCGGACGCGATGCCGATGGCAATCCGTGGAGTGTGCTTCTGCGCAGTCAGACTTCCACAGTGCAAGTGCGCACGATGGAGAAGCTCAAGCCGCCGCTGCGGGTTATATCGCCGGGTCGCGTCTATAGAAACGAAGAGGTGAACGCGCGCAAATATCCGCTCTTCCACCAGGTAGAAGGTTTGCTTATCGATCGCGACGTCACCTTTGGGCAACTCAAAGGAACGCTCAACGAGTTCATTCGCGTCCTTTTCGGCAAGCCTTTGAAGACGCGCTTCCGTCCTGATTTCTTTCCCTTTACCGAGCCATCTGCCGAACTCGATGTCCAATGTCCGTTTTGTGATCCTGAACCGGGCGCCGGCTGCCGCACCTGTGGGCACCGCGGGTGGTTAGAATTGCTCGGTTGCGGAATGGTCGATCCACATGTGCTGGCCTCCGCCGGCATCGATCCGCAAGAGTGGAGCGGGTTTGCCTTCGGCATGGGCATCGAGCGTCTGGCGATGTTGCGCTTCAACATCAATGATATTCGCCATCTCTACACGAGTGATTTGCGTTTTCTCCAACAGTTTTGATTTTGCGGCAGCCTGAGGCACTCCAATGAAACTTTCCTACGAATGGCTTTCCGACTTCGTCGATCTCTCGGGATTGACACCGCAGGAGGTCGCGGACAAGCTGACCATGGGCGCCTTCGAGGTCGAAGAGATCAAACAGGTGGGCGCCAATTTGCAGGGCGAAATTGTTGTCGGCGAAATCATGGAAATTGTCCCGCACCCCGATCCGTCCGTGACCAAAATGCGCCTGACGCGCACGCGCGTGCGCGACGGTGCCGCGCCCGAGGAGATTGTTTGCGGCGCGTGGAACATCGAAGTGGGTCAAAAGATTCCGGTGGCATTACCGGGATCGGTTGTGATCAACCGCACCACCGGGGAGCCATTCCCGATTCAGCGCACGGAGAAGCGGGGAGTTGTTTCCAACGGCATGCTTTGCTCGCCGGCAGAGCTTGGTATCGCTGGCGGTGAAGACGGAATTCTAATTCTCGACCCGGCGACGAAGGTCGGCATCAATGCCAAAGAACATCTTGGTTTGCAGCCGGACACCGTACTTATAGTCGAGCCCCGCTCCAACCGCGGCGACGCTTTGTGCGTGCTCGGACTGGCACGCGAGGTGGCGGCTCTGTTCGGCCGGTCGCTGAAGGCGCCGCAGTGGCAATTGCCGGCCGCGCAGCCGGGGGACAAAGTCAGCGCCGATGTGGAAAACACGGATGATTGCCCGTTTTTTACCATTCGCGTCTTGTCCGGCATCAAGATCGGTGCATCACCGTCATGGATGGTGCGCCGCCTGGAAGCAGTGGGCATGCGCAGCGTCAACAATGTCGTAGACATTACCAATTACGTGATGCAGGAGCTCGGACAACCACTGCACGCTTACGACCTGCGAAAGGTAAACGGTGCTCACCTGGCCGTTAGGCGGGCCAGGGACGGTGAAACGCTGACAACGCTCGACGAGAAAAAGCGCGAACTCAACAACGAGATTCTGGTTATCGCCGACAAACAGGGCGTGGTCGGCATCGCCGGTGTTATGGGCGGCAAAGGCAGCGAAATCGCCGATGACACGACGACGCTGGCGCTGGAAGCGGCATGCTTCAACAGCCGCCGAGTGCGACGCTCTTCGCGTCTTCTTGGACTATCAAGCGACAGCAGCCTGCGTTTTGAACGGGGCGTGGATCTGGCAGGGGTGCGGCAGGCCTCCGATCGCGCGGCGCACTTGCTCGTCGAACATTGCGGCGCCAAGCTGCACGAGCTTAGCACCGCCGGTAGTGACAAACTGCAACCCGTAGTCGTGCCCTTGCGCCTTTCCGAGGTGCAACGTTTAACCGAGTTGGAGGTGACTGCCGAGGAAGCAAGCCGGCTTCTTGCCCCGCTGGGATTTGCAACCAGCGCCAAGCACACGGACCGCATAGAGGTATCGGTGCCCAGCTTCCGCAGGCGCGATGTATCGCGCGAGGTCGATTTGGTCGAGGAAGTGACGCGGCTTTACGGCTATGACAAAGTGCCGGTGTCCATGCCAAAACGAACCGTGGCGCCGCCGTTGCCTGATACCATACTCGATACCATCAAAGAGGCGCTCTCGGCGTGCGGGCTGAATGAAGCCTGGATAAGCAGCCTGGTTTCCCTTGAAGATCTAACCGGACGCGGCTCTTTCGAAACCGACGACAGCCAGGCCGTAAAGGTGCTTAATCCATTATCGGACGAGCACCAGGTGCTCAGACAAAGCCTGTTGCCGGGACTGCTCAAGGCGCTTGCCTACAATCAGGACCGCGGCATGCCTGATGTCTGGCTGTTCGAGACCGGGCTCACCTATCGTCGGTTGACGGGCGGCAAGACGGATCGTTCGAACACGGGCACCGAGGAAACGCTGAAAGTAGCATCAGCGATCACGGGCCAACTATCGTTGAGCCAACTGTCAATGGAGAGCAAAAGCGACAAAGAAGTTTTGGGTTTCTATCAACTAAAAGGTGTTTTGCAAAATCTTTTCGAGCGATTGGGCATTGCCGAATCTTTAATTACGTATGCCTCCGCGGCCGACGCGAGCCAGTGGTTCCACCCATCGCGTTGTGCGGCCGTTTCCTTTAAACAATCGGCGCGCGATAAGGAAAGCAAGCTGCTTGGCTTTATCGCTGAAATTCATCCGCTGGTGGGCGAGGCATATGGTCTGAAGAAGTCAGCCTGCGTTTTCGAGTTGGACGTAGAGGGTCTAAGACAGGCGAGGCAAGCGGGCAAATTTGCAGAAATCTACAACACGCCTGTGGTCAGCCGCGACTTGACCGGCGACGTCGCGAAGGCGACTGAGCAAGCGGCTTTGAAGGAAGTGATTTCGCAAGTGGGCGGAAAATTGTTGCGAAAAGTGGAGCTGGTCAGTATCTTCGATCTCTCGGGGGAACAGAAGAGCCTGTCCTATCGGCTCAGTTTCCAGGATCCGGAGAAAACGCTCACGGCCGATGAGATTGATAAGTCGATGAGCAAAATTCGCGAACAGCTGACGCGCCGGTTGTCAGTATCCTTTCGCATCTAATCTGCTGCCGTTTTTTTATCCGACAGCAGCCCAGCTAGAGCGCGTTTGCAGGTTTTTCTGCTTTAATTTGACTCAAATTGTTCAGATCATTGCCTAAGTGGGAAAGATTAGTTCAGCACGGGTATATTGGTCTGTGTGTCAGGCTTCGGGACACCGTTAACCCGGACTGCTTACTAGAGAGTGACAAGAATCAATGTATAAGCTGTCGAGACGCAAAAACATGTGGCCGTTCCTGGTCTTGTTGGGAGTTGGCCTGGCTGTTTCGATAGGCGTGCCGCCGCTGTTTCCCGAACAGCGTTTTGAGATTCCGGCATTTGCTTTGTTTCCAGCTGAAATAGCGCTGGTAATGATCCTTAGCGTACTGTTCTTTGAAAACGCGACCCCGGCTGAATTGCTGCGTCTGTCGTTTACCATGCTGACGCTTGCGATGTTCTCCGGAACCTTCTGTAATTGGATTTCGAAAAGCAGTCAGACCTTGCCTGATTCCACCTTGCTGCTGAATTGGGTGGAATTGATTTGCATGAACATAAGCGGGCTTATCGCCACTGTTGCTCTTTATCAGACCAGATCATCGTCCGCCCCAGTCTCCTTGTCCGCCGTGCGCGAGCCCAGCGAAAAGCGCGCCGGCGCCGGTGCCGATGAAGTGATAACCGGCAATACCGATGCGCCTTCGGCCGAAAAGGCAGATCCCGCTTCCGGCGAGTCGGCAAAAGACATTCTCGATCAGTTGGACGTCAGCCGCATCAACCGCCTCGAAAAACAAATCACTCGTCGCGATCAATCCACGGGCGGTCCGGTATCGCTTGATTCGCTTTTTGCTGAAGAAAGCCATGCCGCCAACAAGCCGGAAGCCGAGCCTGCGGCCATCACCGAAACAGTGCAAGCAACGTCACTCGACGATTTCATGACCTCCGACAAAACCGGAGAGATCAACAAGCCCATGGCCCAAGCTGCCATCGACAGAGGTGCACCGCCGGCGCCACCACTAGAGGCGCCGACCCCACCGCCGCCGTCCTCGCCGATGAGCGAGCCGGCTTCATTGTCTGCGGCTCAGGCAGACGCTTCAGCCAGCATCGACGATCTTTTCGGCGATATCGAAATCGGCACCGATTTTTCCCTATCGGCAACCACTCCCGAGCCACAGGCTCCGGCGGCCGCCAACGATATAACCCTCGAGGCTACCACCGCGGAGACGCCCTCGCCGGTTAGCGAACCCATCCCGGCGCCGCCCTCGCCAGAGCCGGCAGCCGCAGAATCCACTTCCAGCACCGCACATTTATTTGACGAGAATCACTTGGGCGGAGATCTAGAAGATATCTTCGCTAACCTGGCTCCTGAGGCCGCCAATGATGAATTCAGCCCGGAAAAACTGGCGGAAATCAAATCTCAACACGTGGAAGAACCGCCAGCTCCTGCTCCTGCGGCCAAGGCTGAAAGCAGCCTGTTTGGCGACGGACTGGGCGATGAGCTGGACAGCATCTTCGACAATCTGGCTCCGGAAGCCGCCAATAAAGATATCAGCGAGCTTTTGAACAAAGATGCATCCGCGCCCGCTCCAGCAGCACCGGCGGCTCCAGCACAGGCTCCCGCAGCACCGGCGGCGCCGGCGCCCGCGCCTGCCGCAGCGTCTGCCGAGCCAGCGCCGAAGACAGCCGGTACACGCTCTGCCGGCGGCAAGGAAGTAAAAGAATTTGGACGCCTCTCGGTGGTCGCCACTGCCAAATCAGAGTTATCCGCACCAGGAACGCTCAAGACAATCGGACAGATGTTGCTCGACACGCAAGCTGTCGAAAACATCATCAAGCGCACAGAGAATCGCGCGGACGAACCGACCAAGATCACTGCCGCCACCGCGCGCGTGGTTAGCGTTTCTCGCGGCGCCGACATTCAAGCGATGCTCAACAACGTCGCAGCTTTCCCTGGCATCGACGGCAGTCTGGTCATCGGCAAGGACGGGTTGCTGATCGGCGCCACCGAATCTCTCGGCATGATGAGAGATGTGCTTGGCGTTTTGGCGCTCGGCATTCACAGCACCACGAGCCTGGGCACAAAGAAAGTCGACCTCGGACAACTACACCAGTCGATTATGCGCACCGGCAATAAAGTCAGCATCCTGACTGAAGTGGGCATCGGCGTGCTCGCTTGTTTCTGCGATCAGTGGAAACTCGACTCCATCGACGCCATGATCGATCACATCAATTCCGTAATCAACGAGTCGCAAGCTTCTGGCGGCGCTTCGCTCCCCACCGAATCTCTGGGCGCCGGTTTGCTCACAGGCAGCGAGCCGACTCCGCCACCACCGGTGGCTCCGGCACCAGCACCGGCCGCGCCGAAGCCTGTGGAAGTAGCGGTTCCAATTACCGACGCCAAAGGCGGCTTGCTCAGCGTCAGCGATGACGATATCGGCGGACTGTTCGACGGCATTCTTAGCGATTCGAGCACACATAATGATAGTATCGGCGGCGGTGCCGCACCGGCACCAGCACCGGCTGCACCCGCACCGGTAGCTGCGGCTGCACCAGCTCAAGCCACGGCTGCCGCGCAGCCGTCCAGCGGCGGCATGATGGCGGTGGATGATGATATGATGTCCGCTATTTTCGACAACATGCTCGAGAAGACGGAAACCGTCGAAAAGGCTATGGACTTCTCGCCCCCGGGCGGCATAGCTGCCCCGGCAAAGGCAGAAGCACCAGCCGAGCCGGCCAAAGCGCAACCGGCAGCGGCAGCCCCGGCTGCACCCGCTGCCTCGGCACCGGCGGCCTCGACACCGTCCGCCGCGGCACCCCCTGCCACTACCGGCGGTGCCAAGCCCGCCGGCGGCACGAGCGGTAAACAAATCAAAGAATTCGGACGCCTCTCGGTTAACACGTCAGCAGCCGCCGACAGCCAAGACGGCGCAATCAAAGCCATCGGCCGTCAACTTATTGATGTCCAGGCGGTGGAAAACATCATCAAAGCCGGCGAGAAGCGGGAAAAGATGGGCTCCGGGTTGACGACGGCGCGCGTGATCAGCGCCGCTCGCGGCGAGGGCATCAAGGCTTTGCTCACCAAAATAGACGGTTGTCCGAGTGTTGTTGGATCATTAATCGTGGGCAACGACGGACTGGTCATCGCCTCCACGTTACAAGGCGGCATGGATAAAGATCTACTCGGCGCACTTTGCACGGCGATGCACAGCCATGCGGAGCTGGCTTCTAAGAAAGTCGAGCTGGGCAAGTTGAAGCAAATAATCTTCCACGCCAACGACAAAGTCACTATTCTTACGGCTGTGGCCGTAGGCGTGCTCGCCGTTTTCGTCGACAATCACGACATGAACCAAGTCGATGCATTGTTGACCGCCATCGAACAAACGGTGCGCGGCTAGAATCCTCTTGACCATAAGCAGAAGGGATCGTGCAACAATGTGCGATCCCTTTGCGCAAGGAGGTTCCAGCTTAATCGTATGAGCACGCAAACAACCAATTTAAAAGTCGGCGACAAGGCTCCCAAGTTCAACCTGCACGCACATCCGTCCGGACAGGTAAGCCTCGATGACTTCGCCGGCAAGAAGAATGTCATCCTGGCGTTCTATCCCAAAGACGACACGCCTGGGTGCACCAAAGAAATGTGCGCCTTCTCTGATGACCTCTCCAAATTCTCGGCAGCCAATACGGAAGTATTGGGCATCTCAGTCGACGATTTGGGCAGTCACGGACAGTTCGCGGGCAAATACAACCTCAATCAGCGTCTGTTGGCGGACCCCGACAAGAAGGTGTCTACCGCTTACGGTGCTCTCAAGCCGGACAAGCCTTACACTGAGCGGGTCTTGTTTGTCATCGACAAACAAGGTGTGATTCGCCATATCCACGAAGGCATGCCCACCAACAGCGAATTGCTTGACATGATTAAGTCGTTGTCCTAGTGTCCTGAATCTTTAATCTCTGTCGGTATGCTTTTGTCCCGCTAGGCTGGTACCATATACGGTATCAGATGGAGGGGCGCACGGTGCGGATTGCTCAGAGCATTGGCTTGGCAGACGATGAACACAAGCAA
>Ga0134128_10009191_pt1 | contig 11877 bp, 10 predicted proteins | sample KB31754_FD_96462 | JGI IMG/M metagenome (GOLD analysis project Ga0134128, IMG submission 96462) | Terrestrial soil microbial communities with excess Nitrogen fertilizer from Kellogg Biological Station, Michigan, USA - KB3-175-4 | ecosystem: Environmental > Terrestrial > Soil > Unclassified ...
CGTCCCGGTTCGGGAGTGAAAAAGTGTCAGAGTAAGGGGCCTGACATGGCATTCAAGAATGTCTGTATTTTCGGTGGCAGTGGCTTTGTCGGAAAACATCTCGCAAATCTCCTGACTACCCTGGAAATCTACCTGCGTATTCCCACACGAAACTACGAGCGTGCAAAGGAGTTGCTGGCGATACCCACTACGAACCTGATCGAAGCCGATATCCACGATGACAGAGACCTCGACAGGCTGCTTCTCGGCATCGATGCTGTCATCAACCTGGTAGGTGTATTGCAGGGTGACTTTCATGCCGCCCATGTCGAACTGCCGCAAAAGCTCATCGCGGCCTGTAAACGCAACGGCATCACCCGCATACTGCACATGAGCGCCCTGAAGGCCGGGCCAGGTCAACCGAGCGAGTATTTGCGCTCGAAGGGAGAAGGAGAACAGATCGTAAAGACATCCGGGTTGGATGCTACTGTTTTCAGGCCGTCCGTCATATTTGGTCCGGGAGACTCCTCGATCAATCTGTTTGCCAGACTTGGGCGCCTGCCCGTTTTGCCGCTGGCCTCACCCCATGCGAAATTCCAGCCCATCTTCGTCGAGGATGTCGTGCGGGCGTTTGCGCTCAGTCTGAATGAGCCGCGTACTTTCGCTCAAAGCTACGACCTTTGCGGACCGAAGTGCTACAGCCTTCGCGAACTGGTGGAGTATGCAACGCACGTGACGGGACATGAGCCCGCCATCATCGGCCTTGGAGATGCCCTTTCCCATCTTGAAGCAGCAGTCATGGAAATACTGCCAGGCAAGCTGATGAGCGTCGATAATTATTATTCGATGAAGATCGACAGCGTGTGCGACTGCGATAACCTTGAGGCACTGCTGGAAGTCTGGGGAATTCATCCTACGGCACTTGAAGAAGCAGCCCCGGTATACCTGAATCATCAGTTGCCCCGTGAACGTTACGACTATCTGCGGCATTGGTCCGGCCGTTAAGCGCAAGAATGCGGATAGATTCATACAGATAACTCCGGAATGAAAACCTACCTGGTGGGCGGCTCGGTGCGCGACGAGATACTGGGATTGCCCGTAACGGATCATGATTACGTGGTTGTCGGCGTCTCGCCGGAAGAAATGGTACGCCTTGGCTTTCGCCCGGTAGGAAAAGATTTTCCCGTTTTTCTTCACCCGCAAAGCCAGGAACAATACGCGCTGGCGCGCACGGAGCGCAAGGTTTCGCGCGGCTACAAAGGGTTTGAGGTTTATGCTTCCCCCGAGGTTACATTACAGGAGGATCTGGCGCGCCGTGACCTGACAATAAACGCAATCGCGAAGGATGAGCACGGCAACATCATCGACCCTTTCGGCGGGGTCGCTGATCTGGAAGCCGGGGTGCTCCGGCATATCGGTCCGGCATTCACTGAAGACCCAGTGCGTGTCCTGCGTACCGCTCGCTTTGCTGCACGTTTCGGCTTCCATATCGCACCCGAAACGCTGGCGCTGATGAACGAAATGGTCCATAACGGGGAGGTGGACGCCTTGGTGCCGGAGCGGGTGTGGCAGGAGTTTGCACGCGGTTTGATGGAGCACCACCCTTCACGCATGTTTTACGCCCTGCGCGATTGTGGTGCCCTCACTCGTATCATGCCCGAAGTGGATGCCTTGTTCGGCGTGCCGCAACCACCGCTGCATCACCCCGAAATCGATACCGGGGTACACGTGATGATGGTGATCGACTATGCCGCTTCGAAGAACTATTCCCTGCCAGTCCGGTTTGCCGCACTCACCCACGATCTCGGTAAAGGCACGACTCCTCCGGAAGAATGGCCGCGCCATATCGGGCACGAAGCGCGCAGCGTCAAACTGGTGCAGGGCTTATGCGAGCGTATCAACCCTCCCAACGAAATGCGAAACCTGGCATTGCTGGTGGCCCGCTATCACGGGGACGTGCACCGCGCTGCCGAGCTGCGACCTGTCACTATCGCCAACCTGCTTCAGGGGGTGGATGCCTATCGCAAACCTGAGCGCTTCGAAGAATTCCTGCAGGCCTGCTCGTGTGATTTCCATGGACGGCCGGGCTACGGGGCACAGCCTTATCCCCAGGCGGATCGTTTACGCGGGGCGTTTCAAGCGGCCAGGAGCGTGGACGCGGGGGCGATTGCCAAAGAGGTGGCAAGAAGTGTTTCCGATCCCACCCGCCTGCCTGTCGCCATTAACACCAGGGTAAGCGAAACCCGTATCGCTGAAATCAGAAACCGGCTCGACAGCCTGGCCTGAATGTCGCTTTCCCTTCGACGGCCTGCCCTGAGCCGCTAAAATTTGCGCCAGGCAAAGCTGGCATAGGCGCTTATAGCCGAGTTAGGGCTCACACTCACATAGGGCAGTGTCCGGAAATGCCGCACTTTTCGAGATAGCGTTGATGATATTCCTCAGCGGGATAAAAATCTGAGGCAGGTGTAATTTCAGTCACGACTGGTGCGCGCCAGCGACCGCTTTGCTCCAGTTTTTCCTTCGATGCCCGCGCCGCGCTCTCCTGTTCAGCGGTGTAAAAGAATATGGCGGAGCGATACTGTTTACCCACATCCGGTCCCTGCCGGTTGAGCGTGGTGGGATTATGGCAGTTCCAGAAGACGTCGAGCAACTCATCATAGCTGACCTGCGACGGATCGTATTCCACCTGTACTACCTCGGCATGGCCGGTCTTATCAGTGCATACGTCGCCATAGGAGGGATTTTTCACATGTCCGCCGGAGTAGCCACTGGTAACCTCCTTTACGCCTTTGACGGCACGAAAAGCAGCCTCCACCCCCCAAAAGCAGCCTGCTCCAAAAATCGCCTTTTCTGTCATTGCTGTACCTTTATGTCATGTAAACCATGATCGGCGGACTGGCTACATTGGTTAATCGGTTAAATGGTGTTTCACCGCGCCAATCAATCTGGAACCTGATAATTTTCTTTGGAGCCTTTGTGGCCTTTGTGGCCTTTTTGGCTTAGGCGAGGCTTACGCGGTGCATTGGCAAACAGCCGGTCATACAGGAAATTGGGAAGCGACCGCAAGACTCGCGCGACAATTGCCATCTGCCACGGTATTACGGCAAACGATTTCTTGCCCTCGATAATGCGGGCGATCTTTCGGGCCGTGTCTTCCGCCGTCAGGATGAAAGGCATGGGGAAGGGATTATCGGCTGTCATGGGCGTTACGACATAGCCGGGGCAAATGGTTACGACGGAGAGGCCGCTTCCGTGCAATTCGACGCGGAGGCTTTCCAGGTAGCTGATTGCAGCCGCCTTGGAAGCCGAGTAGGCACCGCTGCCGGGCAAGCCGCGATACCCGGCGACACTTGCAATTCCAACCAGACTACCCTGCCCGACTGTGCGCATGACCGAAACAAAGGGCTGAAAGAGGTTCACCATGCCGACAACATTCGTGGCGAGAATATCCTCAAAAACCTCCTTGTCTTCGGCGCATTCGGTGAGTGTGCCGTGGCTGATGCCCGCGTTGGCGATGACGATATCGGGGCAACCATGCCGGACGATAAAATCTTCTGCGGCAGTCCGCAGGGCAGAAGCATCACGCACATCGGCGACGTAGATGGATACTTCCGCCATCTCTGCCGCAAGGCTCTCCAGCAAATCCGCCCGTCGCGCAATCAGGCCGAGCGTTGCGCCCTTCTCTGCATAATGCTGCGCCAATGCCCTCCCAAGTCCCGCGGAGGCGCCGCTGATAATGACTTTTAGTGTCAACGGAAGAGCGCTATTTCCCGGTCCGTTCCTTGCGCACTTTCTGTATCAGTTCTTCCATGGTCCGAATGGTATCGTCCGGCGTACTGCCCATTCTGCCACTCGTGAGGTACTTGCCATCCACCGCTATCGCAGGCACGCCGGTGAGGCCATAATCCTTCGAGAAATGCATGGATCTGGACAGTTGATTCTGTACCGAGAACGAATTGTAGACATCTATAAATTTCTGACGGTCTATTCCCTGCTTTGCAATCCAGTCGAACAGCACATCCTCCTTGCCCAAGTCTATCCCGTTTCTGTGAATGGCATCGTAGACCCTGTCATGCAGCCGATCTTTTTCTCCCAGTGCTTCCAGCGCATAAAATGTTTTTGCGGCTGGCGCCCAGGCTGGACGAAAAACCGCCGGAACATAGCGGAAGCTGACATCTTCGGGCTTGTGCTTGAGCCAGGCCTTGATGCGTGGATGCAACTCATAGCAGTGCGGACAGCCATACCAGAAAAATTCCATGACTTCTATAGTCTTTCCCCCTTCCGTTGGAAAAGGACGGGGCAGGATCTTGTAATCCTTTCCTTCGACGATATCCGCGCGGGCAGTGGAAATTATGGGAAAGTTCATACCGGCCAGCAACAGGAATACCGTAAGCAGCCGCAGTAAACTCATATTTTTCTCCTTCAGTTGGACGTCCCGAGATTGATGGATCGTTTGCCGGCCATGTCTTGCTGCCAAGCTCCCCTATGTTCCCCTACGCTCCCTCATGCACCCTGATGGGGCTTGTCTGAACGCCGTTCTGTTGAAGCGACGCACGAATCCGGTTCATGTCATCGACATTGGAAAAAGGTCCTACACGTACGCGATGCCAGATTCCTTTTTGCGGGATGTCGGCAGACTGGACAGTCGCTTCCACTCCCAGTATCGCCAGCTTCGCTTTCATATTGTCGGCGTCACCCGGATTCTGGAATGACCCCGCTTGAAGAAAGTACTTATCCTGGGAGACCGGCTGCTTTGCAGCCTGTTTCAACTGCTGCTCCGTTACAGGTTCCTCTGTGGAGGGAAGAATATTATAAAATTCAAAGCGTGGCTTGCTGTCGGGCGCTTTTGCGATTTTATCCTCAGTGCCAGCCGCTTCCCCTTCTTTCTCAGGCTTCTCCGCAGCATCCCCGCTTGCGGAACCATTCGCCTGCTTGTCCTGGGAGATAAATGGACTTGGCGCCTGGCTGATGTACATCCAGGTGCCCATGGCGGTGAGAAGACCCAGGGCATAGCCAATAAACATCCCGAAAAAGAGGGCCCCTGTTTTCTTTCCCGAGTAGAGAGGTGTTTTATAATCTCGATTCATGTAAGGATGCGTCATCACATTTTAGCTGGCGCGCTCACGCCCAATAGTTTAAGACCGTTATTCAATACCTGCCTGACCGCCGCCACAAGCGCCAATCTCGCAAAGCGGACCGCCATCTCCGGCACCAGGAAACGAGTAGAATTATAGTAACTGTGGAACTCACCCGCCAGTTCCTTCAAGTAAAAGGCAATCAGGTGGGGAGAGAATTCCCTCGCTGCGGCTTCTACCATTTCGGGATAGTCGACCAACTTCTGCAACAAGGAGAGTTCCGCAGGACCGGTTAATGCAGAGGTGTCGGCTGTAACCAGCATGCGGGGATCTTCACCCCACTGCTCCAGCACGCTGCAAACCCTTGCATGCGCGTATTGCACGTAATACACCGGGTTATCGGTGCTTTGCGATTTTGCCAGGTCCAGGTCGAAATCGAGATGCTGATCGCTCTTGCGTAATACGTAAAAAAAGCGCGCCGCATCGGTTCCCACTTCCTGACGCAACTCCCGCAAGGTGACAAATTCTCCCGCCCGGGTGGACATCGGCACCTTCTTGCCATCACGGTAAAGTACGGCAAACTGCACCAGGGCAATTTCAAGTTTCCCGGGATCGAGCGCCAATGCTTGAATGGCGCCTTTCACCCGTGAAATGTAGCCGTGATGGTCCGCGCCCCAGATATCGATCACACGGTCGAATCCGCGTGAGAATTTGTTGAGGTGATAGGCAATATCAGAGGCAAAATAGGTGAACTGGCCGTTTTCACGTTGCACCACCCTATCCTTTTCGTCACCGAAATGGGTGGAGCGGAACCATTTGGCGCCATCCTGCTGATACAGGTAACTGCCTTCTTCAAGCAGGTGAACAGCCTGCGCCACATCCCCGCTGTCGAATAAGGATTGCTCGGAAAACCAGATATCGAAGGTGACGCCGAATTCCATCAGATCGTTGCGGCAATCCCCCAATTGCTCGTTCAGAACGAAGTTATGGATGTAGGCATAATCCTGCCCCAGCAGCTTTTTCGCGTTGGCAATCAATCCATCAAGGGCAGCCTCAGTGCCAGCTTCCGCTCCGGCAGCACTATCAAATAGCAGTTCCGGCTCATGCACATAACGCCCGGCATGGGCTTTATGAATCAGCCTTGCCATGTCGCGTACATACTCTCCCTGATAAGCATTGGGCGGAAAGGCTGATGCCACACCGTTCAGTTCCAGGTAGCGCAGCCAGGTGGAAAGCGCGAGAATATCCATCTGCCGGCCGGCATCGTTGATGTAATACTCGCATGTCACCGAATAGCCTGCGGCTGCAAGCACGTTGGCAAGGCTTGCACCAAATGCTGCACCCCTGCCGTGTCCTACATGCAATGGACCCGTGGGATTGGCTGAAACGAATTCAACCTGGATTTTTTCCCCTGCGCCCATGTTGCTATGACCAAACTTCTCGCCGCTCTCCAGCACATATCGCGAAAACTGCTGCTTGGCCGAAGTTGTGAGAAACAGGTTGATAAAACCCGCGCCTGCAATCTCCACTTTTTCCAGATAAGGGGATGCGGCGAGTGCGGTGGCAAGAGATTGGGCAATGTCGCGCGGCTTTTGACGCAATGGCTTGGCCAGTTGCATCGCCAGGTTGCAGGAATAATCACCGTGGCTCGACTGCCGCGGACGGGCAAATTCTATATCGAGATTCAGGTCCGCTAATCCCCTGTCATTCAGGGCATTGCGCAGGATATCGGTAAAGTGGGATTTGAAGTTAGGCTGAACAGGGGGAATCACGCGACGACATTCTCGGCTGTTACACAGCCGCTATTATAACGGCCTCCGGCAAGTTACACGCGCCAGTTTGTCGTGATCAAACAGATAAATCGCGACCTTGCTAAAAAACGATCGTCCACCCCGGCTGATTTGCCTGCTGCCTGGTGTAGGATACACCATGCACCTTCAGACCGTTCTGGTTCAACAAGGTGATGATGCCCCCCTTGTTGGACAGTGCGACCGGAGGCTGAATATCGATCCGAAGCGTCGCGCCCGGCCCGATAGTACCGTTCAACGGCATTTTCGCTTTCTGCTTGTCAGCCAGTTGCCAGCCTGCCAGGGAAATAGCGCGGTCACTTGCGTTCAATATATTGACCCACTCCTTTTCGGGAGATTCGATCGAATTAACCATTGCCGAAACAATGCGCACCAGTCCATCCGGCAGTGCTTCGGTCGGCTGCGGCGTGATCGGGTCCGGATTCCTCGGTTCCCCCTCTTCACCTTCGGCCAACGTATGGCCGGTCCGGTCATCGGTATGCCAGCTTTGCGACTGAAATTTCAAGAAAACGGCCGTCCACTGCCGCTGCAGAGGAAAATGGAATAGCGCGCCGCCATCCTGCCACACTCCGTCATCCTTGATAAAGCTTCCGACATTTCCCTGGTTCATGTGAATATCGTGTATGCCGTTACCGGGCAGAAAACCAAAGTACTTATCCGCCTTGTTGCTCTCCGGTCCCCACCTTTCACCGAAGGCGTAAACCAAGGCCTCTTCATCCGCCATCGCGCGCTGCACGATCTGATCGAGCTTCTCGTTCAGGTCATTATCGGGGCCCGGAAGATCGGGTGGAAGTGGCGTCATCATCCCGGGTTGCAGGAGGTTACCGCGGATCAGATCAAGTGCGCCCGAGCCGGAGTTGGGTGCAAGCTGGCTAAAACCGCTGGGAAGCGCCTCTACCGTCGAGGTGAGCGGATGGACAAAATAAGGCTTGATATAATACATCAGCTCGGATGGAGCCAACTGCGATCGCACGTTGATCGCAATGCGGTAGTGGGTTCCAGTCTCATCGACAATATGAATCTGATAGTGGGGAGATGATCCCGAGCCTAAACGGCGGCCTATTGCCCTGCCTTTCAGAACACCATAATTATTGAGCGGCATATTCTTCTCCAGGCTTATTCAGTGATGTACTTATCCAGCATAGCTGCAAACCCAGCCGCCTGCTCTTCGAATACCCTGCTTCGATCGAACCCCTTTATCACCTATTGCCCTATTGCCTATGCGGTTGACCTCTTCATAAATCCATCCCGCCTTCGGCCAAGATTTACCATTTGAACCGCAGGTAGCCTTCTGTTTGATTAAAATTGAAGCGTAGTCGATTCATGCCGCGCCGGATTGCGAGCTGCCTGGGCAATGGCTTGAACGGTCCTGCGGCTGAACGGGACTGCTCGATTCGAAGTCGAGTTTCGCGGGGCGAGAAAATGCGTAATTCGAACTGCCCGGTGCGAATTTCCCTCAACTCCGGCGCAAATGGCTGTGCGAGCGGCTCTCCTATGAACACGCCCTCTCCCGGCCATGCCACGCTCTTCCAGTAAGCTTCGATGGCGCTGGCGCCAAGCGCATAGTGAAACATGGCAATAGCGGGAAAAGGAAATTTCTGCATATGACTGCAGGGTTCCACCACTGTCCCATAACTTGCCGTGGCTCCGGCCTCAAGCCATTGCAGGCTGCTCATCTGGCTTGAGCCTGTGAGCTGTCCTCCCCCCGAGGTCAGATGGTCCGCCAGCGCGCCCGGCAGAAAATCCAGCGTATCGAGCTGCGGCACCCGAACCAGTCCCGTGAAGTAGAATAGAACGTCGTGCCGGTCGGTAATTGCATCCGTTTCAAGAATCTCGATGGGAAAAACGCCGTTCAGTTGCTGGGCTGTCATTTCGAAATAATTCGCGCGCACGCTTCGTGCCTTGTCAGAAGTAATGACAAGATAGGCGTGTCCCGCGGGGAAAGTGTGATCGGCCGCCACCCCGCGATCGATCAGCGATTTGACCTGTTCGAAATCGAGCCCCGCCAGCATCATCGCCGGCCTCAACTGGTGGTCACTGACAGGATGATGGCTCGGCGAATTGAAATATGGACTGGCGGCAGTCGCGCCGCAAGTAAAGGAACAATATCTCTCGTCGAATCCGAAAGCCAGCGCAGAGGTCAGCGACATGCAATCCACCCGGTAGGGAAGGGTCCAGGCGACCGCGTAGGCCTGGACGTGAGCAGGCACCTTCTGGTCTATCTCGGCTTTCAGTTCCTGAAACTCCTCCCGCGACAGTGCAGTTCGACCGGGAGAAAATCGCAAGTGAATCATATTGGCCGCAGGAATGCCGCGCGCCTCGCCGTAGTACTGTCCAATCTGCACTGAAAGAGGGTCGCTGTCATTGATGATGACGGCGACGTCGTCAGAGGTAAAGCTGGTTTGCGGCAACTGAATGTGCGTTTCGGCCTTGCCTGTCGATGGGAGCAATAACAGCATGACAAGTGGAGTGGCGGCAAGGAGCGCAACCCGCGATGCCAGGAGAAAGCTGGATTTGCTACCGGTGCACGCTGCACCTCCCTGAGTCAGGCGCAATACCCGCAGCACTTGGCAGACTGAAAAGCATCGAGGAAACCAATGCCTGCAAAAGTGGATCAGAGAGGGATTGTTATTCCTTATTGCATCAATACGTTTCATCCTCATGCATCATAATCATTCCATAAGAACAGGTCTACCTTCCATGCTGTCACTCCATGATCTACTTCGCCAACAGGTTCCTGGAGTTCCAGTAACGAAGCTGCTGGTGGCGATCAACCTGCTGATCTTTGTAGCCATGCTTGCCAGCGGAGCGGGCTTGTGGCACTCATCCAACAGCGTGCAGCTCGCTTGGGGCGCCAATTTCGGCCCCGCTACCCAGGAGGGGGAGTGGTGGCGCCTCGGGACCGCCATGTTCCTCCATTTTGGCCTGGTCCATCTCACATTAAACCTCTGGGCACTCTGGGATGCAGGCCAACTGGTTGAACGCATGTATGGGCACGCGCGCTTTACCGCCATCTACTTTGCCAGCGGTCTTGCCGGCAATCTGCTCTCGCTGGTTGCACATAAAGGCCTGGCCATCTCTGGCGGCGCTTCAGGCGCCATTTTCGGCATATATGGCGCCCTGCTGGTATTTCTCTGGTGCGAGCGCGGCAGGCTACATCCCCACGAGTTCCGATGGTTTTTCTGGGGCGCCATGGCTTTTGCGATTGTCAGCCTTGGGCTCGGCCTCGCAATTACCGGCATCGATAACGCTGCTCATATCGGCGGCTTCGTGACCGGCCTGCTCGGTGGAATAATATTTGCAGGTCCCGCCACTGCCACTATAAACAGAAAAGCTTCTCACGTGTTCGGCTGCGGCCGCCTTGCCGCTATAAGCATCCTTGCACTGGCCGTCTTCACGCTGATCGTTCGGATTCCGCCTCCTGCCTATAAGTGGAGCGAGGAAGTATTGGCGCGCAAGGAAATCGGCAACTTCCTGCGTGATGACCTGGCGATCAGCCAGGCCTGGCAGCGCATACTCGATGATGCCAGGCGAGGGGGAGTCTCCTTTGACGAACTGGCGGGACGAATCGATACCGCCGTGGGTAATCCCTATGAAGAAAGCTTTGAGCAGCTTTCGGAACTTCCACCTGATCCCGCATTGCCTTCTGCCGCTACGGTAGAAATGCTGCGACACTACGCTGAACGCCGCAGGGATGCGTCCCGCGCCCTTGCGGAAGGCCTGCGCACCCACAATCCCGGGCAAATTCGCCATGCGCTGGAAATGGCGAGGCAACCCCCTCAACTGCCCAAGCTCTCCTCGCCAACCCCGTCCACCCTGCCCCACTGACGCTGACGATTCCGCGTCTCGCGAAGATGACACACGCAAGTCTACGCTGTGGCAACTGAGTTCGTTGCCTCGGATATGCGACATCCGTGTTGGGAATACCGTAACTTTGATCGATTTCAATGTTTGGGAACGCAATCGCTACATTGCCCATAAAGAATCAAGTCATATTTCTCGATCACGAAATTGCGGGGCACGTGCAAGTTGTTCTTTTTGATCCTGTCGTGAATATCGAATACCTTGCTGCAGGTACTGCACTTGAAGTGATAGTGATCATCCAGCTTGGCCATTTCGTAGCGATCCGGTTCACTTGGCAGCTTGACGGGCAGAACGTATCCTTCTGTTACTAAATCCTTCAATGTCCGGTAAACGGTAGCAATACTCAGAGAAGGTACCGCAACCTTCCCTGCCACAAGTATTTCCTGCGTCGAAAGCGGCCTTCCTGCCGCTGAAATAACGTCAAGAATTGCATCCCGCTGCCGAGTGTTACGTTCCATTAGCCCGCCTCAACAATATCGTCCTATATAGATATTATCCGATTCGCCCCCTCTTAACTCCTATTATGTCATCAGTAGCCTTGACCGGACACTAATGCTATTGATATATTGTTATCATTAACAATAACTGAAGAAAGAGGAGATAGATGAGCCTTATATCGAAAAGCAGTATCCTGGGACTGCTCGCTTTGGCGTTGACGCCATTCACCTCGTCGGCAGCTTCGAGGCATGATGAGGGAATCGGGTTTTATATTGGCTACGATGGATTGTCCACATTGACTTCCGGTACGTATGCCGGATTATCCAATCCAAACTCGAACCGCCTGACTCTTTTGCTCGATCACGGCAACCATTTCCACGGGATCGGCACATACAGCTACACTGGCCCCGTAACGGCGCCCGCCGTTCTGTCAACCAATACCAATAACCATGTTCCCGAGGTCTCTTCAGGAGAGGACCCTCTTCCCCTGGCACAAGGGAGTGGGTTCTACGCGGGCACATTGCGAACAAATATTGGAAGTTCGGAATATAGCTACCTCGGCATTGCTTCCATTCAGTCACTTGCCAACCATCCCTCAGGCAGTATGGAAGATGTCCTTTTCCAAAGCAGTAAGAACCGCTGGTCAGGCAAATTGAATCATGTGGAAATCGGGCTCAGGCTGGTCGAGAGCACACCTGGGTTGCACATCGGGA
>Ga0134128_10009193_pt1 | contig 11875 bp, 9 predicted proteins | sample KB31754_FD_96462 | JGI IMG/M metagenome (GOLD analysis project Ga0134128, IMG submission 96462) | Terrestrial soil microbial communities with excess Nitrogen fertilizer from Kellogg Biological Station, Michigan, USA - KB3-175-4 | ecosystem: Environmental > Terrestrial > Soil > Unclassified ...
GCAAGCTGGTAACTGTAGCTCGGAGGATCGGACCGAGTCAGAACAGGTAGAGAACGTCGCCGCGCCCGTTACGCATCAGCGCGAGCACGACATAGTGGAAGCTGATATCGCCGGCGCTGACGTGATTGCGCGCGGCGCGGATCGAGGCGATCAGATTTGCGAGCACTCCAGCATGGTGTCCGCCGAGCTTGCTAACATTCCGGTCCCTACCGTGGTAACCAGCCTCCGTACAACTTGTTTTCGACTGTCAGCGCGCTTCTAATTCGGCAGGCGAACGATTCCGGGGCGTCCGGAGCGATCCGACGGAGTATACCGCCAGCCCTCCGGAAACCTTGGCAACGGTTTCCGTACGGATTCCGTACGAGTAAATTGGCCGCGAATTCCGAGAGGTGCTAACTGCTTGATTTGGCGGAGAGAGAGGGATTCGAACCCTCGAAGGGCTTTTGACCCTTACACCCTTAGCAGGGGTGCGCCTTCGACCACTCGGCCATCTCTCCGCGCACTTCGATCCAGACACATCGCACTGGCTTTTGGCCCAGGCACTTGGAGGCGTGGGACCGGCCTTCCCGCGTAGAAGGGCAGCCATGATACTGCAATCGGCCGGAGCTTGCTCGGCGGGCCCTGGGCTCGCCCTTCAATGCCTTGGGCGCTCAATACGGCATCTGCCAGGCGATGCCGATGCTGCTCCCGGGGTCGTTCTCCGGGGTCGTCCCCTGCGCGGTCGCAGTACCGTTGCCGAGGCGCGTCTGCAGCTTCAAATACTGGCTCAGGTCGACGTCCACCTGCACCTGGCTGGTGCCATTCGTCGTTTGCGTCGCGGCGAGGTAGACCCTCTTCGAGACGTACTTTCCCGCTGTGATGCTCGCACCACTCGAGGTAGTGCCGCCGCCGGCGGCCGCCCCGCCGGGCGGCGATGCGCTGCCGACCGAGAGCGTATTGAGGCCGAACGCCTTCTTGATCCAGGTCAGGGGATTCCACTTGCTGCCGCCCCCGCCGCCGCCAGAGCCGATGCCGCTCAGGCTCGCGAGCGCCGCACCGGTCTCGGCGAGCTGGATCGCCGAGAGCTGGGAGGCGGGCTTACCGAAGAGAAGCAGGCCCAGCAGATCGTCCTGCGGCAGTGGCGGCGTGCTCGAGAGGGAGATTTTCGGGGCATCCGCAAAGCCCGTGACATGCAGCGTGACTGTCGTCGGGCCGTTGTAAGTCACGCTCGACTGCGCGATGAAATCGAGCGAGGGATCGATCCTGCCCTTCAGCCCCTCGCCGTTGAAGCTCACCTTGCCGCTGGTGAAATTGAGGCTCGTCCCCGCCAACGAGAAGTTGCCCCGGATCATCCTGAAGCCGCCGCTCACCAGCGGATTGTCCGAGGTGCCCGTGACCTTGAGCTGCCCCCCGAGTTGCGCATCGAGTCCGCGGCCCTGCACGTAGATGGCGTCGGGCGCATCCAGAGTAATGCCGAGGCCGATGACGAGCCGTGTGGCCTTCGCCGTGGGTTGCGGCGCCTGCCCCGGCCGGACCACATCCAGAGTCTCGACGTTCGGCGGCAGCCCGTTCGGGATGTTGATGGAAGCGCGGTTGATGCGGACCGTGCCCGTGACGTCGAGGCGCTGCCGCAAGGTTCCTGCCACCTTCATGTTGGTATCGAGATTCGCGGTCATGATGTCGTTCGTGATCGGCTGGATATGATGCGCGGTCAAGGAGATGTGCACCGGCATCCCCGGCTGCAGCACACCCACCGTGCCCTGGGCGGAAAGCCGGCCGGGTCCCGCGCGCGCCGTCATGCTCGCGAGCCTGAGAACGCCCTGCCCGCCGACCAGCCGGGCATTGATGTCGTCCAGGTGCACGCCTTCCGCGTAATCGCGCACGTCGCCGTTGGTCAGCCGCACCACTCCGCGGATCTGCGGCTCATGCGCCGTACCCGACACAGAGGCATCGACCGTCAGCGTTCCCGCAGCGCGCTCGCCGCGCGCCTCCAGGATGGAATTCATCAGCGCGACATCCATTTTTCCGCCGAGCCGCAGAGCCACCGCTCCGGTCTTGCCGAGCGGCGCACGGCCGCTCATGGTCAGTCGCGATTGCGGACCCGCATCCAGCTGCGCAAACACGCTCGCCGATTTCCCGCGCAAGCGCGCCGTGCCATGCATGTTGACGGCGGGCAAGCCCTGCGCGGCATCGTTCGCGAGCTTGAGGCCGGTCAGCTGGAGAGAGGCCCGGCCCACCGGAGCGGCCCGCGTCCCTCGGAGCGTCGCGTCGGCGTTGAACGTACCCTGCGCGAGGAGGTTCGGCACGAACGCATCGACCAGTGCCGCATCGACATGATGGATGGAGGCTCGGAAGTCGAGTGCCGGCGAGAGCTCCCCGTTGACCGCGATGACCGCCCTCTGCGCGCCGAGCCGCAGATGCCGCACCGTGATTCCGCGCGCGAACAGCACCCGTGACGGTGCGATCAGATGAAGCGTCTGCCCGTGGTAGCGCGCCTCGAAGCGATCGAGGTCGAGCACCCGCCGCGTCTCATTGAGCAGCGCGCCCGCCGAGAGATTCGCCGGCATGCCCCGAAGATCGGGGGACCGCGCCGTGAGCTCTATCCGCAAGGCATCGAGCGGTCCCACCGCGAAAAGCCGTGCACTGCCCGAGACTCCGCCCGCCACGACGTTGCTGGCCACCAGATCGAATCGGGCGCGTGTGCCGCCCGCCCCCGGAGTGAGGTCGATGCCCGCCGCAATGCCGCCCGCGATGCGCTCCCCGGTCAGCGGCTGCAGATCGGCCAGGTGCCCCAGAGCTAAGCGCAGACTCCCCCGCGACGCCGCCAGAGTCCGACCCGCTGTCAGATCGCCGTTGATGGCCAGACTCTTCCATGTCACGCGCGGAATGACGATGTGGAACATGTTGCCGGCCGCTCGCTGCAAAGACGCCTCGAGCCGCAAAGGAGCGCCGTCGAATTCGCCGTTCGCCTCCAGTGCCGCTCTGGGTGCCGAGGGCAGTCCGCGCGCCTCCAGAGTTGCCTCGACCGTGCCAGGTGGCTCTCCACGCATCTTGATCGTGGATCGCGTCTGCACTTCGGCCGTCAGCGATTGCAGCGGGCCGTCGGCATTGCCCGTGCTCTCGAGCGAGCCCGCCACCGACGGCCAGATCAACGCCAGCTTCGGCAAGGAGATCCGCCAGCTGGCGCGCACCGACTGTATCAGACGCGTCGACGCGCCCGGTCCGGCGCGGTCGGCACTCCCGCCGGCCGAGACCGAGAGCGCCCGCCCCGTGAGGTCGAGCGTATCGACGTCGATCGTCGCGGGCGTCATGCTGCCGGCGACATGCAGCCGTGCGTCCGCGCCGAGCAGCTTCGCGGCCATGCCGGAGCCCACGAGGTCGCCCGTGCCGCTCACGTCGAGCGTGGTGTTGCTCCCCTGCTCCGCGAGCCGACCCGTCAGCTTCATCGTGCCACGGATGTCCTCGTGGTAGGCCGCCGCCAGCGGGCGCAGATCGTGCAAGATCAGATCGAAGTTGGCGCTCCGCGAGCCGGCCGTAATCGCCTGCACGTTAAGATCGAGCAAACGATGTGTCAGGGTCAGATGGAGCGGACGGCCCGTCGCATCGAGATCCAGCGTCGCCTCCACGTCGAGAGGCGAGCCCTGAAGAAGCTCCGGCTGCGAGCCGGTCAGGATGATACCGCCCGCGGATGCGCGCAGAGTCAGAACGCGGCCGTCCGCATTCAGATTCGCGTGCAAGGATCCGAGCTGCGCGCCATCCGGCAGCGCGAGCCCTTCCAGGTCCAACACGCCGGTGGCGTGAGGCGCGGACTCGGGGCCGACCCAACGGCCCTGCAACGCGACGCGCCGCCAGGCGAGTCCCGGCCGCGGCGACATCGGCGGGGAAGACGCCGAATAGGAGAGGTCGGCCGCCCGCCGCACCAGATCGACCGTCCCGTCCGCCTTGGCGCTCAACTGCCCGGCGTGCGCCTGCAGAGCCAGCCTTTCGGCATTCCGCGGCCCGTCGAGACTCGCGACCACCGACAGCGCACCCAGCCCGGGGAGGTTCAGCAGATGCTCGAGCGGCCCGCCCGCAGACTCCTCGAGCCTCAGGCGGGCGCTCATTCGGGAACGGCCGATCCCCAGGGTGACCTCATAGTCGCCGGTGCCGTTGGTCCGCCGGGCGATGAGGCTCCCTCGGGCATCGCTCATGGACCTGTAATGGAGATTTCCGTGGACCGTGAGGCGCGCCGCCATTCCGGCCGCCGCCGGCTCGAGCGCCAGGGTTCCGATCTCGAGTCGATCGATGTTGACGGCCGGCAGACTCGAGCTCGAGCGGCTGCGCTGCGGGCCGGGCGGCGAGCTGACGGGCTTCCTGATCACCTCGGCCGATCGGATGCCGAGACTCTCGATGTGCATGTCCCAGGCGAGCAGCGCAAGCGGCGACCAGTGAAGGGAGACGCTCCGGGCGCTCATCCAGACGCCCCTCGAGTCGCGCAACTCGAGGCGCGCTACCTCGATGTTGCCCGGAAACCGGCCGCCGAGCCCGGCGACGAGTACCTTCCCCGACGTGAGCTTCGCGGTCTCGCGCTCGAGCAATCTCCGCCCAGCCCCGGTATTGCCGATGACGATCACCGCCAGGACGAGGATCAACACCAGGAGCAGCAGGCCGCCCGCGCTCCAGGCCGCGATACGCGCCGCGCGCGGCATCAGAACGCCTGCCCCAAGCCGATGTAGACCTCGAACCGGTCGTCGTTGGCTAGACGCTTCGTCGGCAGCGCGATATCGAAGCGGATCGGCCCGATTGAGGTGTAGTAGCGCACACCAGTTCCCACGCCGACGCGAAAGACGCCCGAGAGGGGCCTGGCGCTCTGACTCACGCCGCCTCCGTCGACGAACACGACGAAACCAAAATTCGTGCCCACGCGCTGGCGCAGCTCGAGGTCGGCGACCTGAATGGTCGTGCCGCCCTCCGGGATGCCGGTCGGAATTCCGTTCGCCGTGAACTGCGGCCCGACCGATTGGTACCGGTAGCCTCGCACCGTGCCGCTCCCGCCGGCGTAGAAGCGCTCGTCCGGCGGCAGGTTGTACCAGACGACACCCCCGGCGACTCCCACCATGAGCTTGCCCGCGATCACGGTTCGGCCGGGCGGATCGCCGGCCAGGAGCTTGTGGACATCGAAGTAGTGGATGAGGCTAGCCTGGCTCACGAGGAAGACGGAGCCCGAGTGGCTGTAAGAGAAGGTCGGTGTAAGGGATAGCGAGATACGGAAACCGTGTGTCGGGTCCTCGAGCGGCGAGGCGAGATCCGTGGAGTCGTAGTATCCCGTCACCGGCAGCAGGAGCAGCTCGTACGTGCGGATCTGCGAGAAGCTGCAGACCAGGAGGCCGCTCTTGCTCGTGTTGTGGGTGCCGGGAGGCGGAGGACAGCTCGCGCCCGGTTGCCCGACCACCTCGTGCTCGTACGAGATGCCCGCGCTGGCGCTCCAAACGGAGGACAGCTTGCGGTACACCGCGGCACTCAGGATCTGTCCGGTCTCCGCGTAGGCCTGAAGCTCCTGTCTCAGCGCCTGCACCGAAAGGCGCAGCGATTGGTCGCGGCGGCGGAAGTCGGGAATCGTGTACGCGAGCTGCGCGTCATAGCCCAGACCCGTGCTCGCGGAGCCGCCGAGATTGATGGCCGTGGCGGTTGCGGTGAGCTGCTGCCCGTTGCCGAACACATTGCGGTCGGTCCAGTTGATACCGAGGCTGCCGCCGAGATCGCTCGAGTAGGCGGCACTCACGCCGACCAGATAGCGCTTGGCCTCCCGCACCGCGAATGTCAGCGGCACCCGCTCCTGTTGGTCGGCGGCGCCCAGATGGACACTGACGGTCGTGAAGAGGCCGAGCGAGAGCAGATCCTCGCGCGCTTTCTCGATGGCGGCCGCATCGTAGAGCTCGCCGGTATGCACCGCGAGCTGTCGCCTGAGGAGCGTCTCGTGCACTTCCTGCAGTCCCTCGAGCTCGATCTTCCCGATCGTAACTCGCGGCCCCGTGGTCACACGGAACTTCAGGTTGAGGATATGCTGCGCCGGGATTTCGTAGGCGACGGGCTTCGCCACCGTCGCGAAAGCGTAGCCGGCATTCTGCAACGCCGTCTGCAGGTTCCCGCCCGCGGCGAGAACATCGGCGGCAACCGCCGGCGCGCCGGGAGCGAGCTTCATCTTCTGCCGCATTCCCGCGGGCAGCTTCCCCTCGATGTCGATCCGGCCCACGTGAAAGAGCGGCCCCAACGTTGGATCGATCTTCATCTGCGCGTCAGTCCCCTTCGGCACAGCGGCGAGAGTCTCGCCGAGACCCGCGCTGTCGAGGCCCATGCCGTTGATCGTGATCACGACGGCGCCGTCGTAATACCCGAAGCTTTGCAGCACGGTCTGCAGCCGCGTGATGTCCCCACGGGCGCGCGCGATGAGACCGAAGGGATCGGTCGGGGCGGTCTTGCGCAGCGTCTCGAGCTGCGAAGTCACCTTCATCGTCGAGTCGATGGCTTTGTCGCCGGAGGGCGACCAGTTTACTTTGTAGGACTGTGGGTTGGCCGCGTGCGCGAGTTGCGCGGCCATGGCCGCCCACGCAATCACCATCGCGAGGCGAATCCGGATCACACCGGCTCAAACGGTCCGGATCGAGATTCTGTTCCTATTCTTCTTCTGCGAAACCGGGCCCCTCGTGCGGCTCCTCGGACTCGCTCGGGGACGGCTCGTGTGGGTCGCCTGCGCCCTCCTGCTCGCGCTTGATGCGCTTGTAGATCTCCTCCCTGTGCACGGCAATGCTTCGCGGTGCGTTGATCCCGAGGCGCACCTGGTTGCCCTTCACGCCGAGGACGGTGATGTTGACGTCATCACCGATCATCACCGCCTCGCCCACTCGCCTCGTCAGTATCAGCATGGCTGCGGCCTCCGGGCATGACTCTACACCGTATCTAGGCTTCGAGTCGCGCCCTGACCAGCTCCGGGACCGACGCCAGCGCAGCGTCGAGCGCCGCCGGATTGTTGCCGCCCGCCTGCGCGAAGTCCGGCCGACCGCCGCCCCGCCCTCCCAGCTTGGCGGCGATGACGCCGGCGAGCTCGCCCGCCTTGATGCGTGCCGTCTGGTCCGCGGTCACCCCGGCCACGAGCACCACCTTCTCCGGGCCTTCCACCGAGGCGAGCACGACCACGGCCGACTTCAGCCGGTCTTTCAGGCGGTCTACGGCAGTGCGCAGCGCGCCGGCATCGGCACCGTCGACCTTCGTAGCGACGATCTTCACACCCCGGACTTCCACGGCACCCGAGGCGAGATCGGCGCCCTGGCCGGAGGCGAGGCGGTCCTTGAGGGTCCGGACCTCTTTCTCCATCTGACGGATGCGCTCGAGAGTATCCTGCACCTTGTCCTTGACGTCCTCGCGAGATCCGCGCACCAGCTGGGCAAGATCCCTGAGCAAGGTGTCGTTCTGCTCGACGTATTCGATCGCGGCTTCGCCCGTGATCGCCTCGATGCGGCGCACCCCCGAGGCAACACCACTCTCGCCCAGGATCTTGAAGAGTCCGATGTCGCCGGCGCGCTGCACGTGCGTGCCGCCGCAGAGTTCCATGGAGAAATCGCCGACGCGCAGCACCCTGACGTCCTTCTCATACTTCTCGCCGAACAGCGCCATCGCACCCGCGGCCACGGCGCTCTCATATCCCATGAGCTGCGTCTCCGCCGGTGCGTTGCGCCGGATCTGCGCATTCACCAACCGCTCGATGACGGTCAGCTCCGCGGCGGTGACGGGCTGGAAATGCGAGAAGTCGAACCGCAGCCGGTCGGGCGCGACCAGCGAGCCTTTTTGTTGCACGTGCGTGCCCAACGTCTTCCGAAGCGCGGCGTGCAACAGGTGTGTTGCAGTGTGGTTGAGCGCAATGGCACAACGGCGTTCCCCATCCACCAGCGCCCGGACGGTATCGCCGATGCGGATGCTGCCTTCAGACACGTGCCCAGCGTGTGAGTGCGCAGCGCCGCGTCTGACGGTGTCTTGCACGACGAAGCGGAATCCCGAGCTCGTGAGCGCGCCGGTATCGCCCACCTGGCCGCCCGCCTCCGCGTAGAACGGAGTGCGATCGAGCACCACCTCACCCGCATCGCCGGTGTGCAGCTCATTCACCGGATTGCCGCCCTTCAGCAGCGCCACCACCCGGCCTTGCGCCTCCAGCCCCTCATAGCCTTGGAAAGTCGTGCGCGCATCCACCGTGGCGCCACCGCGCAGGTCGACGCCGAACTTGCTAGCCTCCTGCGAGCGCCGCCGCTGCTCCTCCATCGCGGCATCGAAGCCTTCACTGTCGATCGTGAGTCCGCGCTCGCGTGCGACATCCGCAGTCAGATCCGCGGGGAAGCCATAGGTGTCATAAAGCTTGAAGACGGTCTCGCCAGGGATGACCGCCGCCTCTTTGCCTCCCGGGCCGTCCGAGAGCTTCGCAATGACACCCTCGAGCAACTCCATGCCGTTGGCCAGCGTCTCCGCGAAGCGCTCCTCCTCCTGCTTCAGAATTCGCTCGGCGAGCTCGCGACCCCGGGAGAGCTCCGGATAGGCGCCGCTCATCTGCCGCTCCAGCACGGAAACCAGCTTGTAGAAGAACGGCTCCTCGATGCCCAGCTTGTAGCCGTGACGCACCGCGCGGCGGATGATGCGCCGCAACACGTAGCCGCGCCCTTCGTTCGAGGGCAGCACGCCGTCCACGATCAGGAACGTGCACGCCCGGATGTGGTCAGCAATGACCCGCAGCGAGCTCGACTCCAGATCGGTCGTGTGCGCCAGCTCCGCCGCCGCACGGATGAGGCTCTTGAAGAGGTCGATGTCGTAGTTCGAGTGCACGCCCTGCAACACCGCGGCCATGCGCTCGAGGCCCATGCCCGTATCGACGGACGGCTTCGGCAGCGGAGTCAGCGTGCCGTCGGCCGACCTGTCGAACTGCATGAAGACCAGATTCCAGATCTCGACGAAGCGGTCGCCGTCCTCATCGGGCGAGCCGGGAGGGCCGCCGGGGATCTGCGGACCGTGGTCGTAGAAGATCTCGCTGCAGGGGCCGCAGGGACCCGTGTCGCCCATGGCCCAGAAGTTCGACTTCTCGCCCATCCGCGAGAAGCGGTCCGCCGAGACTCCGACCTCCTTCAGCCAGATATCCGCCGCCTCGTCGTCCTCGCGAAAGACCGTCACCCAGAGGCGCGCCGGATCGAGCTGCAGCGTGCCGGTCAGGAACTCCCAGGCGAAGCGGATTGCATCGCGCTTGAAATAGTCGCCGAAGGAGAAGTTGCCCAGCATCTCGAAGAAGGTGTGGTGGCGCGCGGTGTAGCCCACGTTCTCCAGGTCGTTGTGCTTGCCCCCGGCGCGCACACAGCGCTGGCTGGAAGCGGCACGAACGTAATCCCGCCGGTCCTTGCCGAGGAAGACGTCCTTGAACTGGACCATTCCCGCATTGGTGAACAGCAGCGTCGGGTCGTTGCCGGGCACGAGCGGGCTCGAGGGCACGACGGTATGGCCGCGCTCGCGGAAGAATTCGAGGAAGGCGCGGCGGGCTTCCGCCGCCCGTAAGAATCGAGGCTGCTTCAAGTTATTCAGTCCGGGTCGAGATCGGCGTCAGTGGCCGCCCGGATATGATCCGATGAAAAGCCCCGATACTGCAAAAAACGCGCTTGGCGGGCCTTCTCGGCCCAGGAATCGGGGGCCGCGGCGCCGAATTTGCGCCGCCGGACCACGCCGGCCAGGGCCCCCCAGTCCGGGCCGGACGCGACCGCCGCCTCGATCAGCTCTCGCGGCGCGCCGAGGGTGCTGAGATCCGCCGCGATCCGCGCCGGGCCTTGGCCCCGCTCCGCCCGCGAGGCGACGTAGCGCTCGACATAGCGGGAATCGTCCAGGAGGCGCTCACCGAGGAGCTGCTCGATGACGGCGGCCGTGGCCTCGGGCTCCCAGCCGCTCTCCCGCAGCCGCTGGCTCAGCTCCTGCGTGAGCCAATCGCGGCGCGCCAGCAGGGTAATCGCGGCGGCGCGGATCGCCTGCGGGTCGGCGGCCGCCTCAGGCCGAATTGGCCGCTTCGCCGCCACCGTTGCGCTGCTGCTTGGTGGGCAGGAGCCGAGCGCGGATCTGCTCCTCGATCTCCCGCGCCACCTCACGGTTGGTCTGCAGATAATTGCGCGTATTGTCCTTGCCCTGCCCGATGCGATTGCCCTTGTAGGCGTACCAGGCGCCGGACTTCTCGATGATGCCCTGCGCCGAGCCGAGCTCGATGATCTCGCCCTCGCGGGAGATCCCCTGGCCGTACATGATCTCGAACTCCGCCTCGCGGAAGGGGGGAGCCACCTTGTTCTTCACTACCTTCACGCGCGTCATATTGCCGACGACTTCGTCGCCGTTCTTGATGGCGCCGATGCGGCGGATGTCGAGGCGGACCGAGGCGTAGAACTTCAGCGCGTTGCCGCCGGTGGTGGTCTCCGGATTGCCGAACATCACGCCGATCTTCATGCGGATCTGGTTGATGAAGATGACGATGGTGTTGGAGCGCTTGATGTTGCCGGTGAGCTTGCGCAGCGCCTGCGACATCAGCCGCGCGTGCAGGCCGAGCTGCATCTCACCCATCTCACCTTCGATCTCCGCCTTCGGCGTGAGCGCCGCGACGGAGTCGATCACGACGATGTCGACCGCGCTGGAGCGGACCAGCATGTCGGTGATCTCGAGCGCCTGCTCCCCGGTATCGGGCTGGGAGACCAGCAGATCGCTGATGTTCACGCCGAGCTTCTCGGCATAAGAGGGGTCCAGCGCGTGCTCCGCGTCGACGAACGCGGCCGTGCCGCCGCCGCGCTGCACCTCGGCGATGACCTGCAGCGTGAGGGTGGTCTTGCCAGAGGATTCCGGCCCGAAGATCTCGACGACGCGCCCGCGGGGCAGACCGCCGACGCCCAAGGCGATGTCGAGCCCGAGGGAGCCGGTCGAGACGGCCTCGATGTCGTAGCTCGCCGCGGCGTCGCCGAGGCGCATCACCGAGCCTTTGCCGAACTGCTTCTCGATCTGGCCCAATGCGGCGGCGAGCGCCTTCTTGCGATTCTCTTCCATCGTTCGATCCACCCGGGTTGAAAACCAAATTATCCCACAAAGTCGCCGCCGCCGAAGCCCGTGAATCAGGGTGATTCGCTGTTATTTGCAGCCTTATTACTCGGCCTCGCCCTTTCGGGACCGACGCTGCGCGTCGTTCAAAATCGCTGCTGGCGATTTTAGTCACGGCTGCACAGTCCATATGATTCGATCACACTGTATAGCGCGCCCGCGGGCAGCGTGCGACTCTCGATGAGCGCGAGCGTCGAGAAGCGCCAAAGCACCGGATGCATCTCGCCCGCTGCTCCGGCACGCAGGACTTTGCGCGCCACTGTCACATGCGCGCGGAAGGGCTTGAGATAAGAGGCGAATCCGCTCGCGGCCAGCCGGTCCTGAAGCCTTTCGGGCGAGGCCGCCACCGGTGCCGGTGGCTCCGCCGGCAAAGCGCCGACGAAATGCGCGGCCCGCGAGTGCTCGAGGCGATCGATCTGCGCTCTCGCCGGCGGGAAGGGCTGCCCGGCGAGCGCCCTGGCCTAGCGCATCGCTTCATCGGTCCACAGCGCGAAGGAGCCTGCGGGCGGGCTCCCGGTCCGGGTGAAGTGCCGCAGGTCGCTACTGCCGCAGCCCCTGCGTTCGGGCGTATCGACGACGAACCAGAAGGCGTCAGCGCCCGGTACCATACGGTCCATGGCCATTTGTTTTTATTTGTACGTACATTGTACGGGTGATATGATGCAGCCACTAGGCACGGGCACACGCAATAGCCGTATAGTGAGAAAATCATGACTGGCTCAGCAAAGCGCCGGGAAGACAGGCTTGAACTGCGGTTGACGCCAAAGGC
>Ga0134128_10009198_pt1 | contig 11871 bp, 7 predicted proteins | sample KB31754_FD_96462 | JGI IMG/M metagenome (GOLD analysis project Ga0134128, IMG submission 96462) | Terrestrial soil microbial communities with excess Nitrogen fertilizer from Kellogg Biological Station, Michigan, USA - KB3-175-4 | ecosystem: Environmental > Terrestrial > Soil > Unclassified ...
CATGCCCGCCTCCTCGCGCCGGGTGCCGGTGAGCACGCCGACGGCGATCGCGGTGCCGGAGAGGCCGAGCCCGAAGCCGGCCATGAGCATGCCCGGCAGCATGTCGCGCAGGTAGCTGCCGTGGGCGGGCACGTGCGAGAGGAGCAGTAGCCCGCCCGCGGCCAGCGCAAGGGCGGGGCCGGTTGCCCAGCGGAGGCCGTGCCGGTTGATGAGGTGGCCGGTGAGGCTGGCGCCGCCTCCGGCGGCGACGGCCAGCGGGATGAAGGCGAGCCCGGTGGAGAGCGGCCCGCGACCGAGTGCGAGCTGCAGGTACAGCGAGCAGAGCAGGAAGGTCCCGAACATGAGGCCGGAGTTGGCGAGGAAGAGTGCGAGGCCGCCGCCCACCGCGCGGTCCGCGAGCCGGTCGATCCGGAGCAGCGGCTCGTCGGTGCGCAGCTCGCAGACTGCGAAGGCCGCGAGCCCGGCGGCGCCGAGACCTGCGATCGCCAGCGTCTGGGCCGAGAGCCAGCCTGCCCTGTCGGCCTTGGTGATGGCGTAGACGATCGCCGCGACGCTGCCGGTGGCGAGTGCGGCGCCACGGAGATCGAGGCCGCGCCAGCGGGGCTTCCCGGTGTCGGCGGGCACGATCTTGCGGGCGCCGAGGGCGAGCGCCGCCGCGACGGGCAGGTTGACAAGGAAGATCAGCCGCCAGTCCACGACCTGGGTCAGCACTCCGCCGAGGAGGACGCCGAGGGCCGCTCCGGCGCCGCCGATCGAGCCCCAGGCCGCGAGCGCCTTGGCGCGTGCCGGCCCCTGGAAGTTGCTCGTGATGATCGCGAGCGCGGCCGGAGAGAGCAGCGCGGCCCCGAGCCCCTGGCCGGCGCGGGCCGCAAACAGCGCGGCAGCCGAATCGGCCATCGCCGAGGCGAGGGAGGCCGCGGTGAAGATGCCGAGGCCGGCGAGGAACACGCGACGGCGGCCGAGGAGGTCGGCGGCGCGGCCGCCGAGCAGAAGCAGGCTGCCGAAGACGAGCGAGTACGCCGTGATCGTCCAGCTGATCGTCGCGCCCGAGATGTGCAGGTCGTCGGCGAGGCTCGGCATGGCGATGTTCACGGCGGTGATGTCGAGGATCACCATCAGCTGCGCGACGAGGAGCAGCGGGAGGAGCCGCCTGGGCGCCTGGTGCTGCTCGGCCGCGGGTTCCTGGGGGGTGTGGTGCTTGTGCATCGTGGTCTCCTTCTCGCGGGTCGATTTCCTGGTGAAAAGGTCGCTTCGATGCGGGTCGAGCCGCGACGTGGGAGGCCCGTAGGAATAGCCGCAGGCTTTCGGGCTATGTTCGAACCGTGGGGTTGCTGCCGCAGGGGACGGTGACGTTCCTCTTCACCGACATCGAGGGGTCGACACGACTGCTCGACCGGCTCGGTCGCGACGCGTACGGCGAGGCGCTGCAGAACCACCGCGAGTTGCTGCGCGATGCGGTGACCGGTTCCGGTGGCTCGGAGGTGGACGAGCAGGGAGACGCTCTGCTCGCGGTGTTCCCGAGTGCCGGTGCCGCCCTGAGCGCCGCCGTCTCGGCGCAGCGCTCGTTGGCGGAGGAGGATTGGCCGCAGGGGGCGGACCTGCGGGTGCGGATGGGTCTGCATACCGGCGAGGCGGCGCTGACGGGCGAGAGGTACGTGGGAATTGCCGTGCACCGCGGCCGGCGGGTCTGCGAGGCCGCTCACGGCGGCCAGGTCCTCGTGTCGAGCGCCACGCGGACCGTCCTCGGGTCGGAGCTTCCGGCCGGAATCGAGCTGCGCGACGTGGGAGAGGTGCGTCTCGCGGGCTTCGACGAGCCGGAGCGGCTCTACCAGGTCGCCGCGGACGGGTTGGCGGACGGATTCGCGGAGCCGCGGGCGCAACGGCCGTGGCGCGACGAGCAGCTCGCCCTGCTCGAGCGGGCCGAGGAGCTGGCCGCGGTGGACGCCGCTATCGCGGCCGCCGGAGGCGGCGCGGGAAGACTCGTGGTGATCGAGGGGCCGGCGGGGATCGGGAAGACGGCATTGCTCGGAGAGGCACGCGCACGCGCCGCTGCCTCCGGGCTCCCGGTTCTCCTTGCGCGCGCGAGCGAGCTGGAGACGGCTTTCTCGTTCGGTGTCGTGCGCCAGTTGTTCGAGGGGTCCGTCGCGAGCACGTCCGAGGAAGAGCGGTCGAGGCTGCTCGGCGGCGCCGCGGGGCAGGCAGCTCGATTGTTCGGTTCCGGCGGAAGCGTGGACGAGAGCGGGGAGGACGTCTATGCGCTCCTGCACGGGCTCTACTGGCTGACCGCGAACCTTGCGGAGTCGGGGCCGCTGGCGCTCGCGATCGACGACGTGCAGTGGTCCGACCCGCCCTCGTTGCGTTGGCTGGCGTATCTGGCGCGCCGGCTCGAGGGCATGCCGGTCTGCGTGTTCGCGTCCTTGCGTCCTGTCGAGGACGAGCATCCGCTACTCGCCGACCTCCTCGCCGATCCGGCGACGGCGACGGTGCGGCCGAACTCGTTGACAGCGCCGTCGGTCGCCGAGCTCGTGGCGCAGGAGCTCGGTAGCGACGCCGAGGAGGCGTTCTCTCTTGCCTGTCATGACGCGACGGGCGGGAATCCGTTGCTCCTGCGCGAGTTGCTGCGCACCATTGCGGCCGAAGATGTGCCGGCGGTGGCGGCGTCGGTACCGGTCGTGGAGCGGCTCGCGCCCGATGCGGTCACACGGTCCGTCCGCCTCCGGCTCGGCCAGCTGCCGGACGAGGCGGCTCGGCTCGCGCGCGCCGTGGCCGTCCTCGGCCACCGCGCCGAGCGCGAGCAGGCGGCGGCACTGGCCGGGCTCGAGCGGCGGCAGATGGCACCTGCGGCCGCAGCGCTCTCACGCGTCAACCTCCTGCGGCCCGAGCCGCCGTTCTCGTTCGTCCACCCACTGATCCGCAACGCCGTGTACGAGACGATCCCCGCCCAGGAGCGTGAGGCGGAGCACGCCCGCGCCGCGGACCTGCTGGCGGAGCTGGCGGCTCCGCCCGAGCAGATCGCGGCACAGCTGCTGCTCGCGCCGCCCGAGAGCGTCTCCCACGCCGTCGAGGTGCTGCGGGAGGCGGCGAGACGCGCGACCGCCGAGGCGGGCCTCGAGAGTGCCGTCCGCTATCTGCTGCGGGCGCTCGAGGAGCCTCTCGGCGAGGAGGACCGCGGAGAGCTGCTGCTCGAGCTGGCCGCCGTCGAGGCGAGTCTCGGTGCGCCGGCCGTGACCACGCACCTGCGAGAGGCGGTCGCGCTCCTCGAGGCGCCCGAGAGGCAGGCCGAGGCGTCGCTGGCGCTCGGGCACGCCCTCTACTGGGCGGGCGACGAGGAGGAAGGCGTCGAGGTGCTGGAACGGGCGCTCGCCGAGCATCCAGGCCTGGACACCGAGTTGCGCTGCCGCCTGGAGGCAGAGCTCGTGGTCAACGCGACCCGGCTGCCGTCCCAGTACGAGCGGGCGCGGGAGCTGCTCGCACGGCTCGACGTGTCGGTCGCGGACGGGCCCGGAGCGCGAGTGCTGCTGTCCGGGCGGGCGTACCACGAGGCCGCGGCCGGCGGCGATGCCGAGGAGGCCGCAGAGACCGCGCTTGCGGCGCTGACGGCGATGTCCGAGGAGGAGCGGGCACGCAACTACACAGCCGGCTCCTACGCACTGCTCCGCACGGACCGGCTCGACGCGGGAATCCAGCTGCTCGACTCCACGCTCGCGGACGCGCGGAGGCGCGGAGCCATCTTCCATTTCTCGAGCCTGTCGATGACCCGCGCCATCTTCCAGTACGCGCGCGGGGCACTCGTCGAGGCCGAGGCGGACGGGCGCGCAGCGCTCGACACGCTCCCGCATCGGGACGTCTGGTTCAGGCCGGCGGCACACGGCTGGCTCGCGCAGATCCTCGTCGAGAGGGGCGCACTCGACGAGGCGGCTGAGCTGCTCGACCCCATCGAGGCGGTCGTGTCCGCGGATGCCTTCTCGCGCGCCCCGCTCCTCCGCGCCCGCACGCTCGTCGAAGCGGCACGCGGCGACCACCGCACGGCGCTCTCTCGTGCGCTCGAGCTCGGCGCCGCCCTCGCCGCCTTCGGCCACACCAACCCGTCCGCCTCGCTGCCCGCGTGGCGCTCGCTGGCCGCGCTCGAGCACCACGCACTCGGCGAGACGCAGGAAGCCCGCGAGCTCGCGCTGGAGGAAGTCGAGCTGGCGCGCACCTGGGGAGTGGCCAGCGCGTCGGGCCGGGCGCTCCGGATCCTCGGGCTGATCGAAGGGGGTAACCGCGGGATCGAGCTCATTCGGGAAGCAGTCGAGCTGCTGGAGCCCTCGCCGGCGCAACTCGAGCACGCGTACGCGCTCGCGAGCCTCGGGGCCTCGCTCCGCCGCGCGAACAAGCGGGCCGAGGCGCGCGACCACCTGCGCCGGGCGCTCGAGCTCGCACAGCGCGCAGGTGCGACTCTCCTGGCCGAGCACGCCCACGAGGAGCTGATCGCAGCGGGAGCCCGCCCGCGGCGGGTCGAGCTGAGCGGCGCCGCGGCGCTCACCCCGAGCGAGCGGCGAATCGCAGCGATGGCCGCCGAGGGGATGTCGAACCGCGAGATCGCGCAGGCGCTCTTCGTCACGCTACGGACGGTCGAGATGCACCTCTCCAACGCCTTCCGCAAGATCGGCGTCTCCTCCCGGACCCAGCTTCCTGCGGCGCTTGCCGAGGCCGGGACGCCCGTCGCCGCCGCCACCTAGCCAAACCTTTCGGTCTTTTCTTCGGTCGCCCCCCGTGGCCGTTCGGCCCGGACCGAGGCATCCTGTTCTCATCGCGACACAGATTCAGAAGGAGACCGAAGTGAACGAGACCATCACCTACTCCGTTCCCGGCGTCAGTTGTGGCCACTGCCAGGCCGCGATCACGGCCGAGGTCACCGGCGTTGCCGGGGTCGAATCCGTCGACGTCGACCTCGACACCAAGCTCGTCACGATCTCCGGCGAGAACCTCGAGGACTCGACTCTCGTCGCGGCGATCGACGAGGCCGGATACGAGGCCACCCGCGCGTGAGCGCCCCGGTCAGGCTCGCGGCTTTCGCGGCGGTCCTCGCCGTGGTCTTCGGCGCGGCTGCACTGGCCGGCGGCGCGGTCGGGCAGATCCACGACCCGGCCGCGACCGCGAAGGACGAGATGAGCATGGAGGCCGATCCCATCCGCGGTCTCGCCGTGAGCGAGAACGGCCTCACGCTCGATCTCGTCCGCCGCGCAGCGCATGCCGGCACCGCGTCTCGGCTCGCCTTCCGGATCCTCGGCGGGGACGGCCGCGCGGTGCTGGACTACGACCTGGAGCACACGAAGCGGATGCACCTGATCGTCGTCCGCCGCGACCTGACCGGCTTCCAGCACCTTCATCCGCGCCTCCTGCCCGACGGCACCTGGACGGCGCCGCTCACGCTGCCCGAGGCAGGCACGTACCGCGTCTTCGCCGATTTCTCCGTCGGCGGGAAGCCGACCACGCTCGCCGACGACCTCCAGGTCGACGGTGACGTCCGCTCCCGCCGGCTCCCGCCGCCGTCGAAGTCCGCACGGACGGACGGCTTCCGCGTCCGGCTGACCGACGGCGCTCTCCGCGCCGACGAGGAGTCCGCGCTGACCTTCGAGGTGACCCGCGATAGCCGGCCGGTGTCGCTCCAGGACTACCTGGGCGCGAAGGGACACCTCGTGGCGCTGCGCCAAGGCGATCTCGCATTCCTGCACGTCCACCCGGACGAGAACAGTCTCCGCTTCGACGCGACCTTCCCCAGCGCCGGGAGCTACCGACTGTTCCTGCAGTTCAAGGTGGCCGGCCGGGTGCACACGGCGGCCTTCACGCTGGGGGTCTCCCGGTGAGCGCCGCACCCGCGCAGATCGACCTGCCGATCAGCGGCATGACCTGCGCCTCCTGTGAGAGCCGGATCGAGCGGAGGCTGAACAAGCTCGACGGCGTCACCGCGAACGTCAACTACGCGACCGAGAAGGCAAGCGTCGCCTACGACGCCGGTGCCGTCGCGCCCGAACAGCTCGTAGCAGCGGTCGAAGCCGCGGGCTACGCGGCCACGCTCCCCAGCGAGGAAGGCGCCGTCGAGCAGACGACGGCTGCCGACGAGACGCGGCCGCTCCGGCTGCGGCTGATCGGCTCCGCGCTGCTCACGCTGCCCGTGCTCCTCATGTCGATGATCCCCGCCCTGCAGTTCGACCGCTGGCAGTGGCTAGCGCTGCAGCTCGCGACTCCGGTGGTCGTGTGGGCGGCATGGCCCTTCCACCGCGCCGCCTGGACGAATCTCCGGCACGGCGCCGCCACGATGGACACCCTCGTCTCGCTCGGCGTCCTGGCCGCCTGGCTCTGGTCCCTGTACGCCCTCTTCCTCGGCGACGCCGGCGCCGACGGGATGAAGATGACCTTCACGCTCGTCCCGAAGGCCGGGGCGGGCGCGAACGAGATCTACCTCGAGACGGCCGCGGTCGTGACGACGTTCATCCTCGCGGGCCGCTACTTCGAGGCCCGCGCCAAGCGCCGGGCGGGCGCGGCCCTGAAGTCACTGCTCGAGCTCGGAGCCAAGGACGTCTCCATCCTCGATCCCGACGGCACCGAGCGGACCGTCCCGGTCGAGCAGCTCCAGGTCGGAGACCGCTTCGTCGTCCGGCCCGGCGAGAAGGTCGCCACCGACGGGATCGTCGAGGACGGCTACTCCGCCGTGGACATGAGCATGCTCACCGGCGAGTCGATCCCTGTCGAGGTCGGCTCCGGCTCGGAGGTCGCGGGTGCGACCGTCAACGCGAGCGGGCGCCTGATCGTCCGCGCGACGAAGGTCGGCGCCGACACCGCGCTCGCCCAGATCGCGCGGCTCGTCGAGGACGCGCAGACGGGCAAGGCGCCGGTGCAGCGGCTCGCCGACCGGATCGCCGGCGTGTTCGTGCCGATCGTGATCGGGATCGCCGTCGCCACGCTCGGCTTCTGGCTCGCAAACGGTGCGGGCGCCACGTTCGCCTTCACTGCCGCCGTCGCCGTCCTGATCATCGCGTGCCCCTGCGCCCTCGGCCTCGCGACCCCGACCGCGCTGATGGTCGGCACCGGCCGCGGCGCTCAGCTCGGCCTCCTGATCAAGGGGCCGCAGGTCCTCGAGTCGACCCGCCGTATCGACACCGTCGTGCTCGACAAGACGGGCACCGTGACCACGGGCACGATGAGCCTCGTCGACATCGTCACCGCCCACGGCATCGACACCGCGGAGGCCCTCCATCTGGTCGGCTCGCTCGAGCACGCCTCCGAGCACCCGATCGCGCGCGCGATCGCCGCTGCCGCAGCTGCACGCGGGCCGCTCGCCGGAGTCGAGTCGTTCGGCAACCGCGACGGCCTCGGCGTCGAGGGCGTCGTCGAGGGGCACGCCGTCGTGGCGGGCCGGCCGACGCTGCTCGAGGAGTGGGGCGTCGAACTGCCGCCTGAGCTCGAGGCGGCGCTCCGGTCCGCCCAGGCCGCCGGGAGGACGGCGATCGCCGCCGCCTGGGACGGCTCGGCAGCCGCGGTCTTCGTCGTCGCCGACACCGTCAAGCCGGCCAGCGCGGCCGCCGTCGCCGAGCTGCGGCGGCTCGGCCTCCGGCCCGTCCTCCTCACCGGAGACAACGAGCACACCGCACGCGCCGTCGCCGCCGAGGTCGGCATCGACGAGGTGATCGCCGAGGTGCTCCCCGCCGACAAGGCCGCCGTGGTCCGTCGCCTGCAGGAGCAGGGGAGCACGGTTGCGATGGTCGGCGACGGCGTGAACGACGCGCCCGCGCTCGCGCAGGCCGACCTCGGCCTCGCCATCGGCACCGGCACGGACGTCGCGATCGAGGCCAGCGACCTCACGCTCGTCAGCGGCAACCTCCATGCGGCCGCCGACGCGATCCGGCTCGCCCGACGCACGCTGCGCACGATCAAGGGGAACCTCTTCTGGGCGTTCGCCTACAACGTGGCCGCGCTGCCGCTCGCGGCGAGCGGCTACCTCAACCCGATCATCGCCGGAGCGGCGATGGCGTTCTCGAGCATCTTCGTCGTGAGCAACAGCCTGCGTCTCCGCCGCTTCGGCTCCGGACGGGATCGTGCGCCGGCGGGCGTCTCCGGGGCGCCAAGGCTTGAATCGGCGGCGTGATCTGCCGATGAGGGCGGTGTGGGCTCCTCGCCGACTCGTCGCGGCGTCCCCGAGGCGACGCCCAGCTTTGCGGCCACGCTCCTTTCGGAGCGGCCCGTTTCGGGCGGCCGCGTCCTCTGGCTGAGACTGCTGCCGGCCGGCATCTCGGTCGTCGTGGCCAGCAGCGTGCTCTCCTGGCTGGGCGAGCGCAGCGATCTCTACGGCCCGCTCGACCTCGGCGTCTTCACGGCACTGATGGCGGCGTCGCTCGTGGTGCTCGTCTGGCAGGCGACCCGGCTGCTCGAGCGTGCGGAGGCCGAGGGGAGGGCGGTCGAGGCTCATTACCAGCGGCTGGTCGAGGAGCTCCCGCTCGTGGTCTACGTCGACGAGGCGACCGACAACGCCGCCAACATCTACACGAGTCCGCAGGTGGAGCGGCTGCTCGGGTACACGGTCGAGGAGTGGATCTCCGACCCGGACCTCTTCGTCAAGGTGCTGCATCCGGAGGACCGGGAACGCGTGCTCGACGAGGTGCGACGGACGAACGCATCCGGCGAGCGGTTCGTCTGCGAGTACCGGGTGTTCGCCAAGGACGGCCGCGTCGTCTGGATCCGGGACGAGTCGACGATGTACGCCGAGGAGGGGCAGCCCGTGCATACGCAGGGCTACATGCTCGACATCACGCGGCGCCGCCAGGCGGAGGAGGAACTGCGGCTGCTGGCGTGGAGCGACTCGCTCACGTCGCTGCCGAACCGGGCGCTGCTCGTCGAGCGGCTGCGCGAGGGAGAGTCCGGCTCGGTGCGGTCGCTGCTCTTTCTCGACCTCGACGACTTCAAGACGATCAACGACAGCCTCGGCCATCCGACCGGCGACGGCGTGTTGACGGAGCTCGCGGCGCGGATCAGTGGAGTCATCCGCGATCGGGACGTCGTCGCGCGCATCGGGGGCGACGAGTTCGCGGTGCTCTCCGAGCTGGCCGATCCCGCCCTGCTCGAGGCGCTCGCCGCACGGCTGCTCGCTGCGGTGGGCGAACCGTTCGTCCTCGGCGGGCGCGAGCTCCGGCTCGGCGCGAGCATCGGGATCGCCTCGGGCACCGGCGCGGAGGAGCTGCTGCGGAACGCCGACCTCGCGATGTACGAGGCGAAGCGCCTCGGCGGCGAGGGCTTCGCGTTCTTCGCCCCGGGGATGCATGCGGCGGCCGAGCGGCGGCTCGCGCTCTTCGCGGAGCTCGGCCGGTCCGATCTCCAGGACGAGCTCGTCCTCCACTATCAGCCCACGTTCGATCTCGTGAGCGGCGAGGTCGAGGGGGTCGAGGCGCTCCTGCGGTGGCAACACCCTCAGCACGGGCTGCTCGCACCCGGCGCGTTCGTGCCCGCCGCGGAGGAGAACGGCGCGATCGTCGGCATCGGCCGCTGGGTGCTCAGGGAGGCTTGTCGCGAGGCGGCAGGCTGGGGCGAGCTCTGCGGCAGCCCTCCGGCCGTGGCCGTGAACGTCTCGGCGCGGCAGCTGCACGAGGAGGGATTCCTCGGCGACGTCTCCGGAGCGCTGGCCGCCGCGGGCCTGCCCGCGGCCGCGCTACGGCTGGAGCTGACGGAGAGCGTCCTCCTCGAGGCGACTGCGACGACGCGCCGGAACCTGGCCTCCGTGACGGAGCTCGGCGTCGCGCTGGCGATCGACGACTTCGGCGCCGACCATTCGTGGATCGGGATGCTGAAGGAGCTCGCTCCCGACGTGCTCAAGATCGACCGGTCGTTCGTGGCCGAGGCGGGTGACCGCGAGCGGGCCCTGCTGCGCGGGATCCTCGCCTTCGCGCGGGAGCTCGGGCTGAAGGTTCTCGCCGAGGGCATCGAGGCCGAGGAGCAGCTCGTGGCCGTGCGGCGCCTGGGTTGCGACGCCGCTCAGGGCTTCCACCTGGCGCGGCCGATGCCCGCCGACGAGCTGCGGTTGCTGCTCCGCCGCGCGCACCGTCTCCCCGCCGTCTCACTTCGTCTCGCTTGAATATGTGCACCGTGAGAAGCGTGCGCGTGCTGATCGGTGTCGGCGTCGGGATCGCGTGCGGCGTCGTTGCGATCGTGCTCGTGTTCGGCAACCGGGGAGCCCACCACGCGACCACGACCTCGCCGTTCCGTCCGCCCCGCTACCTGTTCGACGGCGAGTTCAACGGGCGGGCAGGGTCGAAGCCGAGCCCGCGCGTGTGGCGCGCGAAGGCGTACCGGGCCGGCAGCGGCACGGTCTGGAGCGGCTGGAGCAACATCTCGGAGGACGGCAAGGGCAACCTCGTGATCACCGCCAAGAAGGTCGACGGAGCCTGGTTCTCGGGCTTCCTGAGCGGCAGGACCTCGTACAGCGGCCCGCACCGGATCGAGGTCAGGGCGAAGGTCGCCGCCGGCGCAGGCGTCTGGAACGCGCCGGTCTGGGAGTGGGACTACCCGCACGGGGCGCGAGGGCTCGAGGACGACGTGGTCGAGCAGCTCGGCCGGCAGCCGCAGACCTACCTGACCACGCTGCACGCGAACGCACGCATCCAGAGGGGCTTTGTCAACGCGACCCGGCGCACGCTCTCGAGCGGCTTCCACACGTACGCGGCGGTGGTCCGGCCGAACCGGGTCGACTACTACCTCGACGGGAAGCTGGTGCGCAGCATCCGCCCCCGGAGCCTCGGCGGCCGCTGGGGCTTCGTGAGGACCCGCATGGTCGCGAACATCAGCCTCAACATGGGCGGCCTCGGTGGCGCGCCGACGGTCGCAGGGCCGGTTTCGCTCCTCGTCGACTGGATCCGGGTCACGCCCCTTCACTAGCTCCTAGCTCGACCGAGGCACTACGGACGGCCGACACGGACTGGACCTAGAGCCGAAGTGTTCCGGCTCGGCAGCGCCGACACTGAGTCGACCATGGGTCAGGCGGAGGGACAGCTTCGGGAAGGCGATCGCGTGGCCGTCTGCGTCGAGTGCGGTTGCCGCAGCGGCGCGGGCTGGGTCGGATGGCGTGCGTACCGGGTCGACGATCCGGAGCTCGACGAGCTCCCGGCGCTCGGGTTCTACTGCCCGGACTGCGCCGAGGCCGAGTTCAGGCCGAACGGATAGCCGCTTAGACGACCTCTGCCGCTTCGGCGAAGTGGCAGGCGACCGGGTGCGCCTGGCCGCGGTCGACGAGCGCGGGCTCTTCGTCGGCGCAGATCTGCTGTGCCTTCCAGCAGCGCGTGCGGAAGCGGCAGCCGGAGGGAGGATCCACCGGGTTCGGGACGTCGCCCTCGAGCACGATCCGCTTCCGCTCTCGTTCCCGCCTCGGATCGGGGAGCGGCGCGGCCGAGAGCAGCGCCTGCGTGTACGGATGCGACGGTGTGTCGTACACCTGGGCGCGCGTCCCGATCTCGACGATCTTGCCGAGGTACATCACGGCGACACGGTCGGAGATGTGCCGGATGACGGACAGGTCGTGCGCGATGAAGAGGTACGAGAGCTGGAGGTCGCGCTGCAGGCCCTCGAGCAGGTTCACGACGCCGGCCTGGATCGAGACGTCGAGTGCCGAGACCGGCTCGTCGAGGACGAGCATCTTGGGCGAGAGCGCGAGCGCGCGGGCGATCCCGACGCGCTGGCGCTGGCCGCCCGACAGCTCGTGCGGGTAGCGGTTCGAGTGACCCCTGCTGAGCCCGACCTGCTCGAAGAGCTCCGCGACGCGGCGCGGTCCGGTTCCGCGGTCCCAGCGCTGGTGGATTCGCAGCGGCTCGGCGACGATCTCTCCCACCGGCATGCGCGGGTCGAGCG
>Ga0134128_10009200_pt1 | contig 11868 bp, 15 predicted proteins | sample KB31754_FD_96462 | JGI IMG/M metagenome (GOLD analysis project Ga0134128, IMG submission 96462) | Terrestrial soil microbial communities with excess Nitrogen fertilizer from Kellogg Biological Station, Michigan, USA - KB3-175-4 | ecosystem: Environmental > Terrestrial > Soil > Unclassified ...
CGAGCGTACAGCGAGCGTTCTTCGCTGCTTGCGCCCGTCAGCGGCGGTTCCTGCAGTTGAGCCGTCCCGAACGGCTGGACCAATGCGGTTGCGAGGCTCGGGGAGAACGCGCGATACTCCTGCGCTTCCCCGGACTTGATGCCTTCCCCTTTGTTGTTGGGCGTGACGATGTCTTTCGACTGCCACGCGCCCGGGACGCGCTGGGACATGACCTGGTTGCCTTCGATCGAGCGGTTGCCTTCGGGATCTGAGGAGACCGGCGCGGTCGCCACGAAGGTGAGCGCCGAGCCGTCTTCAGAGGACTCGACGAGGCCTCCCGCCGGGCCCTGAAAGCCGAAGCCGAGCGGGGCCACCGAGGAGCCGTGTTTGTCAGAGGGAGAGACGAGCTCCCAGGCGCGTCCGTCGGGGAGCGAGACGGCAGCCCGAGCGGCGCCGCTGGACAGCAGCAGCGTCGCCAGGACCATGCAGCAGAGGACCGCGCCCAGCGAGAACGCGCGGCGCGCGGCGCGCGGCTCGGCGAGAAGCTGCGCCGAAAGCGCCCCCCTCACACCTGCCGGACCGGCTCCCGATCCACCGCTGTTCGTGCTCCCCATCTACCGCCGCCCCTCACCTTTCGTCCCTCTAGAAAAGTCCTCTAGAAAACGCGAGCTTACACGCAGGCGTTCTTTTGGTCAAGCGGGTACCAAGCGCTCTGGCCGGAGCATAGCGGGACGCCGAGCTTGACGCGCCGCAACACAACAACCGTTGAGCCGCACCGACGCTTAACCGACGAGCGGCACGCCGGGTCAACCGTGACCCCACGTGCCGCTCGTGTCCCGGCAAAGGCGCTGGCGCCTCGCCGGCAGGCAACAGCCTGTTCGAGCTAGATCGTCCTAGCCTCGACCTTTTCTTCGTTGGTCAGGATCGACGTGATCGTCTGACCGGACTGTTCGAACGGACCACCGTTGGTGGAGGTTTCGAGGATGTGTTCTTTGGCGACACCACCCGCGAAGTGTTCTGGTTTCTGTTTGCCTTTCGACGCCGTGAATTTTTCGGTCGCCGTCAGCTTCATCGCGTTCGCCGCGATTTTGTGCAGGACCGAGCCCTTCACCGTGACTTTGATCCCCACGCAGGTGAATTCGGCGACGTTGCCGGCTTCTGAGTGGAGTTCGTTTGCCACGTGGTTTTTCGTGGGCGGAATCACTTCGGTTTCGAATCCGATCGGACCGCCAAGCGGCGAGGTGCTGATGTTGCCCGCGCCGGCCCCGGTCGATTCGCATTTGAAGCCGGACGTTTCGCAGCCCGTGAATTTGGCGACCATGTTGCCGATCGTTTTCAGGCCCGTGTATTCGCCTTTGCTCGTCTCGCCGGTGCACGTGATTTTCGTGCCGCCGACCGTTTCAAGCGTGGCGATCGTGCCTTCTTTCATTTTGGTCGTGAAGCCGGTTTTGACGACGCCCGGGAACCACTGGAAGTTGCCTTTTTTGAGTTTTTCGGCTTCTGTGCCAGTGTCTTCGCTTGCGAATTTGATGCATTTACCGCTGTCGTAGTTGCTCAGCGATTTCGTCGCCTGTTTCAGACAGCGCCCGAATTCAGGCGGGGCCGCCGAAGCGCTCGCGACCGAGAACGCGGTGAACGCGAACACGGCTACGAGGCAAAGCCCCACAATCTTAGTCCGTCGCATCTACTGCTCCTTTTCCCTCTTGATAAGTAGCCGGCACCCGAGCCCCGTTTGACAGGACGTCTATGCCAGTCCCTGCCGCTCCGCTAATACCCAGCGAACGGCTTTCCAATCCCGACCTTGGCAGAAAAGAACAACTCCGTCAAGCTCGGGTCAACCGTTGATCATTCCATGCGAGTCCCTGCGGATACGCTGCCGGTCGTGCGGCAGGCGACGCGCTTGCGCCCGCATGCCAGTGGAGCGATCAGACCGGTCGACGCGCTCCTTCGGCCATGCGTGCACCGCCGAAATCCGCGGCCTCCGGTTCCCTCCCGCGAGACAGCCAACACGGGGCGCGAACCTTCCGGCCCCATCACGTTGCTTGACATCATGTCCCCGCGAACGTACCACAGGGCTTGACGTAATGTCAAGTGTTTAGGCGTTCTGCGCCGGTTTCGCGGGGTCCAGCGGCGCCCGCAAGCGCCATCGCCGCGCGCGGCGGCGCACTCAACCCGTCCGCCGCGCGACCACCGTCCGATCGGCCTCGTCGACGATGCTCCAGTCGGGCGAGCGGTCGTCTCGCAGGTGGCGCGCAACCACGGCCGTCGGTCCGGGCAGGCCGCGCCCGCCCGACCGGTCCGCCCGCGCGTCGTGGATCGCCACGCGACCGCCGACGCTCACGAACGGCGCCCAGTCCAGCCAGTCGCGCTCGCAGCCGGCCTCGGAGTGGTCGCCGTCGATGAACACAAGGTCGACCTCGGCAGACCAGCGCGCGGCGACCTCGTGCGAGAGGGCCACATGCCAATACAGGTCGGGAGCCATCGAGCCGAGTCGCCGGCCGGCGCGGGCCAGCAGCCGTCGCGTCGCGCGCTCGCTGGCCCCCCACCCGCCGGGCAGGGCGTCGGGATGGCGGCCGAAGGGATCGATCAGGTGCAGCTCGGCGTCCGGGCCGAGCACCCGCTGCAGCGAAAGCGCCGACGCGCCCTCATAGACACCGATCTCGACGACCCGGCGGGCGCCATGCGCCGCATCGAGCAGCAGGCGCGCGTCCTCGCGGGAGTGCATCGTGCGCGGCGGGATCAGGCCGAGGCCAACGCTCAGAGCGCGCAGGCGCACGTCGTCGCGCAGGCTGGCCGGCGCCAATGAGCGCAGGCTCTGGGGCAGCATCGCCACCGCGCCAGCCTACGCGCAGAGCCCCGGCGGAGTCGACAGCGGTTCGCCGCGCGCGCTCTCGCGTGTATATGAAAGCCACAGTCCATACGCGGGGTAGACATGGGCGAGATCGGCGCTGAGCAAGCCGACGGGAAAGGCCGGGTCCTCGCGGAAGCTGTACTGAAAGACAGCGCGCACCCGTGGATCTCCGGCCCAGCGGCGAAGCTGCGCGGCCAACGCCTGGCAACCTGCCCGTTGCACCTGCGCGCCCTGCGGCCTGGGCCGACCGGGATGCGGCGCACCGACGCCGGCCTCGGTGATCCAAATGCTCGCCCGTCGGCCGCAGGTCCCGCGCGCGTCCAACGCCGCCTCCAGTTCTTCGGGCTCGTGCTCGGCTTCACTCGCGCGCGCCGCAGCATATGCGGCATATGCGTGAACCGACCAGACATCGCTGAGGCATACGACGCTCTCTGGCAGGTCAGCCACGAAGGAGGAGACGCTCGTGCGATGCGGCGAGTCGGTGGCAAAGCCGTTGAGCTCTCCCAGCAGCAGGCGATGCACGCCGCCGGCGGCGTGCAGCTCGTCGGCCATCGCCTGCGCCAGCTGCGTATAAACAGCCGGCGCCAGCGACGGCGCGTCGGCGGCGCACGAAGCGCGCTGCGGACTGACGAACACGGCGTCGTTGGGCTCGTTCCACGGCGCCCACCAGGACAGCGCCACGCCCTCGCGCGCGCCGAGCGCCAGCAGCGAGCGGATCAATGCTCGGTAGCCGGCGATACCGGCCGCGCTGAGCGGACGAGAGAACGGACGCGTCGCGCCAAGCTCGCAGCCGCCTGGGCCGCGCGCCGCCCACGCGGGAGCGCCGAACAGGTCGAGCACGACTTCAAAGCCGGCGCGCCCCTGCGCCCGCGCGATGCGCTGTTGGGCAGCGATTGCCTGCAGCCGCGCGCGCATGCCCGCGTAGGCGGCACAAGGGGCGACCGTGCGCGCGCAGCCGTCCACCGGACCTTCGAGCGAAGGCGGGCGGTCGGGAGCGGGCTGCAGCGCCGCCCAATTGACGAGCAGGCGCAAATAGCGAGGATGCAGCGCCGTCAGGCGCTCGCGCGCGCTCTGAACGCGTGGGCCGTCCGAGGGCGAGACCGTCGTCGCGGGCGGCCAAAGCAGATTTGCGTTGTTCTCGGTCAGCCCGAAGGCCGGACCGAGCGGCGCAGGCGACTGCGCGCTGACCCCCCTCCTCGCGGCGGGCGGAGCGCCACATCCCGCGAAGACGACGGCGGCGAGCAGCGCCGGCGCCGCCAGCCGCAGCAGGCGCCTCAGACTGCCGAGACCTGCTCTTCCTCGGCCACGCGGAAGGACGAGCCGCAGCCGCACGCCGCGACGACGTTGGGATTCGTGACCTTGAAGCCCGCGCCCTGCAGGCTCTCCTCGTAATCGATCACCGAGCCGCGCACGAACGGCAGGCTCTCGTTGTCGACGAGCAGCTTCAAGCCGTGGCTCTCGAACACGACGTCGTCGTCGCGCTGCTCGTCGAAGGCGAGCTGGTACTGAAAGCCCGAGCAGCCGCCGCCGCGAACGCCGACGCGCAGGCCGGCCATACTCACGTCGGCCTCCTGTGTGGAGAGGAACTCGTGGACCTTTTCGGCACCCTTGTCGCTAAGCGTGATCATCTATTCGCTCCTGTCAGAACCGCAAGACTTTCCAAAGTATAGCGCCGGCCTGCGAGCCTCATGGCGCTGCGCGCACGTGGCGCCGGAGCCGCCGCCGCGATCCTCTACGCTAGAGCTCGTGCCCTCCTCCGAGGACATCAGGCAGCGCATCGAGGCGGCGATCCCCGGCTCGCAGGCCGAGGTCGAGGACTACACCGGCGGCGGCGACCACTTCCGCGCGACGGTCACGGCCGCGGCGTTCGCCGGGCGCAGTCGCATCGAGCAGCACCGCCTCGTCTACGACGTGTTCGGCGCGGAGATCGGCGCGGCGATCCACGCGCTGTCGCTGAAGACGTGCGTGCCGCAGCAGGGCGTCGCGCGGCAGGAGAGCGTCGCGCGGCAGCCGAGCGCAGAGCCGACCGCCACCCCATGAGCCCCCACCCCACCAGCCAGGAGCCAGCAATGTCCAGCAATCCCGTCAGAGACCTTCCGATGTCGCCCGGTCAGCCGGCGGCGCCCGAGCCCCAGGCCGAGCCGGCCGGGGAGACGAATCCGATCCGCGAGGCGATCACCGAGGCGATCGCCTCGCACAAGGTGATCCTGTTCATGAAGGGAACGCCCGAGGCGCCCGCATGCGGCTTCTCCGCGCGCACGGTCGCCGCGCTGCAGTCGCTGGACGCGCCGTTTGCGGCCGTCGACATCCTGCCCGACCCGCGCATACGACAGGAGCTGTCGGCGATCTCCAACTGGCCGACGATCCCGCAGCTGTTCGTCGACGGCGAGCTGCTCGGCGGCTGTGACATCGTGACCGAGATGTACGAGTCGGGAGAGCTCGCGCAGGCGTTGCTGTAGCGTCCGGGCGCGCATGCCCGTCGCGGTCGCCACTGACAGCACGCATTATCTGCCGCGAGAGCTGGCCGACCGCGAAGGCGTAAAGCAGATCAGCCTGTACGTCGGCTGGAGCGGCGAATCGGCGCGCGAGCTGGAGATGGGCGGCTTCGACGCCTTCTACGAGCGCCTGCGCACGGACTCCGAGCTGCCGACGACCTCGCAGCCCTCGATCGGCGACTTCCTCGCCGTGTGGGAGCCGCTGCTGGACAGCGGCCACGACGTCGTCTCGATCCACCTCGCCGGCGGCATCTCCGGAACCTGCGAGGCCGCGCGCCAGGCGCATCAGCTGCTGAGCGAGCGCGGGCTCGGCGACCGCGTGGAGGTGCTCGACTCCGAAAGCGGCTGCGGCGGCACGGGACTGCTCGTCCTCGCGGCATGCGCGTCCGCGCGCTCGGGAGCCGACAAGGATGCGGTCGTTGCGCACGTGCGCGAGACGCGCAAGTCGCTGAAAATCTGGTTCTGCCTGGACACGCTGGAGTACCTGCGCCGCGGCGGTCGCATCGGCAAGGCCCAGGCCTGGCTGGGCGGCACGCTGAAGATCAAGCCGATCCTCTCGCTGGAGTACGAAATCACGCCCGTCGAGCGCGTGCGCACGGCCGGCCGGGCATTCGAGCGGATGGTCGACTACGCCCAGGAGCTGCACGACGGCGGCGCCGACGGCTGGGTCGTGCAGCACATCCAGGCGCCCGAGCAGGCCGAGCGCCTGATCGACCGCTGCCGCGAGATCTTCGACAGCGAGCCGGTCTTCACCTCGGAGGTCGGCCCCGTGATCGGCACGTACACCGGCCCCGGCCTGATCGGCGTCGGCGCCGTGCCGCGCTCGCTCCTGGCCTGATCAGGCGAGCGCCTGAGGACGCCGCCTCGCGCCGCTCAGCGGCCGCGTCGGCGGCGGCGCAGCATGCGCACGCCGAGCGCGAAGCCGACGAGTGCGGCCCCGGCGGTGATCTCGGAGCGATGGCGCTCGATGTGCCCGCGCCAGTCGGTGATGTGCGCGACCTCGCCGCGCAGGCGGTCGATCGAGACGGCGAGCTCCATGCGGTTGCCCTCGATCGAGGAGCGGATCTCCGCGGGCGAACGCTGCGCCATCAGCTGCCCGCCCTGGTGGCGGGGGTGTCGGTGGCCGAGGAGACGGCCTCGCGGATCTTCTTGGCCTCCTCGATCGCCATCTCGGGCACCGGCGGCGAGCCTTTTTTGACCGCTTTGGCGGCGAGCAGGCCGGCGAGCGCGCCGAGCAGGAGGAGGATCACGGCCATCGCGAAGAAGCCCCAGAAGTAGGTGAACTGATTGCCCGGCAGGTAGTAGTAGAGCAGCCACGCGCAGCCGACGAGCGCGAACACGAGCGCCATCACGACGAAGATTCCGGCGGCGGCTCCGACGACGGCGCCCTTGATCAGCTTGGTCGCCTTTTCGGTCACCTCCGCCTTGGCCAGCTCGATCTCCTCGCGCACGAGCACCTGCGCGCGCTCGGAAACCTCCGTGATCGCGGCGGCGATGTTGTGCGGCGCCTCTTTGGGAGGCTCCGAGGACGGCGGTGGCGGCGGGACGCTCACTCCGGCGGGTCCTCGTCGAACAGGCGTCGCCAGATCGTCGCGGCCGCCCGTTGGGCGAGGATCGTCGAGAGCGCGCCAACGCCCGCGAGCAGTCCCGACCAGACCAACCGCTTGATCATCTCGTTCTCCATCAGCGCAGGAGTCTATTGCCCACGCTGGTCTCATCGGAAACGGCGCTCGTCTCCAGGCCTCCGCAGACGGTCTCGATGACGATCCACTTGGCGCGCTCGAACTCATCGTGGCCCTGCGGGCGCAGGTCGAAGATCCAGCCGGTGAGCAGCTGCTCGATCACGCCGTAGAAGGCCATGGCGGCGAAGCGCGCTTCGATCTCGGGCTTGAAGTAGCCGTCGGCCTGCGCCTTTTCGACGATCGCGCCGATCAGCTCATAGGCCTCGCGGATCGTGCCGATGTGCGTGTCGCCGAAGGAGTTGGCCGCGCGCGTGACCTCGACGATGATCACCTTCATCAGATCTGGGTCGTGGCTGTAGCTGTCGATGATGAACGAGGCGATCGCGCCGAGCTTCTCGCGCACCGGGAGCGGTTCTGCGTCGACGTCGCGGATCAGCTGCAGCATCACCTCCCAGCGCTCGATGAACAGCGTGTCGAGCACCTCGTCCTTGCTGGCGAAGTAGTGATAGACGAGACCGTATGCGACGCCCGCCTCGTCGGCGATGTCCGACACGCGGCAGGCGTGAAAGCCCTGGCGCGCGAACACGCGCACGGCCGCGTCGAGGATCAGCCGGCGCTTGTCCGGCGCCGCCTTCGCGCCGGCGCCCGGCGCACCTGCGCGAGCGTTGCGCGGCGGCCCGCCGCCCGAGTCGGGGCCGGCGCCGTCGCCGGCTCGTGGCGCCGGTGTCCTGCTGGCGCTCACGCTCGGACCTCCTCGGGCCAGCGATAGGCGTCTGCGCGGCGATTGGCAAGCGCGGGCAGCCGCGTGCGGATCTCCTGCAGACGCCGCAGATCGAGCTCGGCGACGATGTGCCCCTCCGCGTCGGGCGCCTGCGCGAGCACGACGCCCCACGGGTCGACGATCATCGAGCGACCGCCCGAGCGGTTGCCGCCGGGGTGCTCGCCGATCTGGTTGGCGGCGATGACGAAGGCCTGGTTCTCGATCGCGCGCGCACGGATCAGCGTCTCCCAGTGGTCGCGCGTGGTCGCCAGCGTGAACGCCGCCGGCAGCGGGAAGGCCTGTGCGCCGCGCACGGCGAGGATCCGATAGAGCTCGGGAAAGCGCAGGTCGTAACAGATCGACAGACCGAGCTGCAGGCCGTCGGCGGTCTGCGACAGCACGATCTCCTCGCCCGCCTCCTCCAGGTCGGACTCGCGATAGACACGACCGCCCACCTCGACGTCGAACATGTGCAGCTTGCGATAGACGCCCGCCAGCTCGCCGTGCGGGTCGACGTGCACGCAGGTGTTGGCGAGCTTCTCGCGGCCCTCCACGCGCTCGACGATCGAGCCGGCGATCAGGTCCACGCCGAGCTCGCGCGCGCTCGCGCGCGCCCAGCGCATGGCTGGACCGTCGAGCGTTTCGGCGGCGGCGCGCAGCTGCTCGTCGGAGCCCATCGCGGTCCACTTCTCAGGCAGTACGATCACGCTTGCGCCGTCCGCGGCGGCTGCGCGCGTGAGGCGGTCGGCGATCGCGAGGTTCGCCGCCGGGTCGGCGGTGGAGTTGAGCTGAACGGCAGCGACCCTCAAGAGCGCATTCCCTCCCGCGAGCCTGCGCGCGCGCATACGTCAGGCGTTCCGGCCACTGAATAGATTGACTGGTCAGTCAACATCTTCAAGCATAACGCCCGGCGCGGCCCACGAGGTCGCCGACGCGCTGACACCGCCGGCGCATCTGGGCCTCCTGCGCGGCGGGCGCCCGCTGAAGCGCTGGCGATATGTGGGGTTGTTCAGCGAGGAGCTGATGGCGTGCGCCGCGCTCGTGCGGGTCGGCCCGGCGCGCCAATCGTTCTGGGCGCTGTACCTTCGCGACCGCGACGAGCTGCGCGAGCGCACGCGGATGCTGCCCCGCTCCCGCGCCCTGGCGCTGCGCGAGGGCGCTGCGCGCGGGCGCGCTGACGAAGATCGCGCCGCCGAACCTGGGCGCCTGCGCATACGCGATGGCGGAGTGGCGCTCGACGTGAGCCTCGCCGAAGAACCCGGCTTTCGCGCCCACTGCCCGCACGGGCGCGAGGACGTGTGGACGCGCAAGCAGGCCGGCGTCGCGGCGAACGGAACGCTGTCGCTGCACGACGGCCCGCCGAGTCAGGTGCGCGCACGAGCTGTGATCGACGACACGGCCGGCTATCACGCGCGCCACACCGAGTGGTGGTGGACGGCCGGCGTCGGCCAGAGCGCCGACGGGCGCGCGGTCGCGTGGAACCTGGTCAGCGGCGTCAACGACCCGCCGTCGGGCTCAGAGCGCGCGGTGTGGATCGACGGACAGCCGCGCGAGGCGCCGCCGGTGCGCTTCAGCGCCGACCTGCGCAGGGTCTCGGCCGAGGACGGCTGCGAGCTGCGTTTTCACGCGGAGGCGCAGCGTAGCCACAACGCGAACCTACTCATCTTTAAAAGTAATTATCGAGCCCCTTTCGGGGCTTTTTCGGGAACGCTTCCGGGAGGCATCGCGCTCGCTCACGGGCTCGGCGTGGTCGAGCATCATCGTGCGCGTTGGTAGGCGGCAGCTGACCCGAGCGACCTACGCGCCGTCGGCTTGAGCGCCGTGCGCCCGCTGGCGTCGCAGCTCCGCCAGCAGCAGCTTGGAGTGCATCGCGCCCAGCAGCTCGCGCAACGGCTCGACGCCGGCGGCGACGATCTCCATGGCGCGCTCGACGTCGACCTCGCCGGCGAGGCGGTCCAGCAGCGCGCGGACCTCCTCCTGCACGAGCGGCTCCAGCGCCTCGCGGTAGCGCAGCGTGTCATACACGGTGAAGCCGAGCGCCTCCTCATAGCCGCCCGCGCGGAAGCTGGCGATCGCCTCGATGATCTTCACGTCGTCCTGCTCGTAGCCGTTTCGATTGGGCGTCAGCACGCCGATCTCGGCCAGCCGGTCGAGCACGTTGCGCGGGATGTCATAGCGCTCGCGCACGGCCTTGCTGGAAACTCGCCTGGTGTCCTCGGCGCCGGCGAGCGCGCGCTCGAGGATGCGGTCCTCCAGCTCGATCAGCGCGTGCACGCGCCCAGGGTCCTCCTCCAGCGCGCCCTTGATCAGGCGCAGCGGCATGAAGCGCTTCTCCTGCAGGCGCTTGATCAGCGCGATCCGCTGCACGTACTCGACCGGGTAGTAGGCCATGTTGCGGCTCGTGCGCACGATGTCCGAGCCCTCGCCGAGCAGCCCCTCGCGCAGGTAGTAGCGGATCGTGCCGGCGCTCACGCCGGAGCGCTCGGCCAGCTCGCTCATCTTCAGCAGCGGCCGATCGACAGAAGCATCGCCGGCCGCCCCTACCGTCGTGCTCATGCGATCCGCCTCACACCTGAAACGACATGTCCTGGCGCTCGCCCGCCGGCCCGGCGGCCGCGCCCTCGGAGAGCAGCTCGGCGACTTCCTGCGCCGAGTAGCCGGCCGCCAGCAGCACCTGCTCGGTGTGCTCCCCCAGCGCCGGGCCCGGCAGGCGTGCGTGATCGCCGGGCGTGCGCGTCAGCTTGACCGGCAGGCCGAGCTGGCGCACAGGGACCTGCGCGCCCGGCTGGTCGAGCTCGACGACCATCTCGCGTGCGGCGACCAGCTCGGAGGACAGCGCCTCGTCCAGCTCGAGCACGGGCTCCAGGCAGCAGTCGTGCTCGCGGGCGAAGGCCTCCCACTGCTCGCGCGTGCGGCCCTTGAAGATCTCCTGCACCTGCCTGTGCGCGTCAGAGCCGGGGCGCTCGAACTGCGCGGCGATCAGATCCTCGCGACCGACGCCGCGACAGAAGCCCTGCCAGAACTTGGGCTCCAGCGCGCCGAGCGTGACCCAGCCGTCGGAGCACTCATACGGCCGGTAGCAGACCAGCGCGCCGGCCAGCGGCAGGTCGCCGCGGTGTGGCACGGCGCCGTCGGCGAAGTACGTCGCGGCGACCATCGCCAGCCACGACAGCGCGCCGTCGGCCATCGAGACGTCCACCAGCTGGCCCTCGCCCGATCCCGGCGAGTCCGACCCGGGGCCGCCGCCGTCGCGCTCGCGCAGCGCGGCCATGATGCCGAACGCCGCCATCAGCGCGCCGCCGCCGAGGTCGGCGATCTGACCGGCGGCCTGCACGGGCGCGCCGCCGCGCTCGCCGGTCAGCCCGAGCAGCCCGATCAGGCCGAGGTAGTTCATGTCGTGCCCGGAGGCGTCGCGTTTGGGACCGTCCTGCCCGTAGCCGGAGATGGCGCAATAGACGAGGCCCGGGTTCTCCTCGCGCATGCGCTCGTAGCCGACGCCGAGGCGGTCGAGCACGCCGGGACGGAAGGACTCGAGCACGACGTCGTATTCGCGCACCAGGCGCAGCAGCGCCTCGCGTCCACGCTCGTTCTTCAGGTCCAGGCGGATCGAGCGCTTGTTGCGGTTGAGCGAGAGGAAAAGGGCCGAGCGCGCGCTCTCGTGCGCGCCCTCGTAGTAGGGCGGCGACCAGCGGATGTAGTCGCCCATGCCCGTGTCCTCGACCTTCAGCACGTCCGCGCCGAAGTCGGCGAGCAGCAGCGAGCAGAAGCCGCCGGGCAACAGGCGCGACAGGTCGAGCACGCGGATGCCCTCCAGCGGAAGGCTCACGCGGCGACCTCGCCGCGCGCCGCGGCGTCCGAGCCGGGCGCGCCTGCGCCGTCGCCGCCGCGCTGGGGGACGTTCAGCATCGTGCGCGCCTCCTGCACGGTCGCCGCCCGACGGCCGACGTCCTCGGTGAGCTGGCGCGCCTTGGCGATCAGCTCGCCGTTGGAGCTGGCCATGCGGCCGTCGGGCAGGTAAAGGTTGTCCTCCAGGCCGACACGGATCGAGCCGCCGAGCGTCAGCGCTGCGGTGACGAGCATCCACTGGTCGCGCGAGATGCC
>Ga0134128_10009201_pt1 | contig 11867 bp, 9 predicted proteins | sample KB31754_FD_96462 | JGI IMG/M metagenome (GOLD analysis project Ga0134128, IMG submission 96462) | Terrestrial soil microbial communities with excess Nitrogen fertilizer from Kellogg Biological Station, Michigan, USA - KB3-175-4 | ecosystem: Environmental > Terrestrial > Soil > Unclassified ...
CGGGAGCGGAAGGTTCCCCGCGGCCTCAGGGAGGAATCCGACATGGCCGAGCAGGGTGTCGTGAGGTGGTTCGAGGATCTCAGCTCGGGGGACGTCGACCTGGTCGGCGGCAAGAACGCTTCGCTCGGAGAGATGATCCGGAACCTGTCGACGAAGGGCATCCGAGTGCCAGGCGGGTTTGCCACCACTGCCCAGGCGTACTGGCAGTTCCTGGATGCCAACAACCTGCGTACCGCCATCTCCGAGCAGATTGAGGCGTGGCACCGCGGCGCAGATCTGCCGCAGGTGGGCGACGCCATCCGCCGGATGATGCTGGACGCCGAGTTCCCACCGCAGCTCGCTCAGGCGCTCACGGACGCGTACCGGGAACTCGGAGCTCGCCTGCAACGAGATGATCCGGACGTGGCGGTGCGCAGCAGCGCCACCGCGGAGGACCTTCCCGAAGCCAGCTTCGCCGGTCAACAGGAGACCTTCCTCAACATCAGGGGTGAAGCGGCGTTACTGGATGCCTGCAAGCGTTGCTACGCGTCCCTGTTCACGGACCGGGCGATCAGCTACCGGCAGGACCACGACTTCGACCACCTTGAGGTGGCCCTGGCCATCGGCGTACAGAAGATGGTCCGTTCCGACCGAGCCGGAGCCGGAGTGATGTTCTCCCTCGACACCGACAGCGGCTTCCCGCGAGTAGTGCTCATCAACGCGTCCTGGGGTCTGGGCGAGTCCGTGGTCGCGGGGACGGTGGACCCGGACGAGTACTTGGTCTTCAAGCCGCTGCTCGGCAACGAGGAATTGACCCCGGTGATCTCCAAGGAGGTCGGGCGCAAGCGATCCAAGATGGTGTACAGCGACTCCGGCGACGAGTCGACGAAGACCGTGGAGACAACGGAGACCGAACGGTTGGCCTTCGTCCTGGATGACCGGGAGATACTGCAGCTGGCCAGGTGGGCTACCGTGATCGAGCACCACTACGGCGGTCCGACCGACATGGAATGGGCCAAGGACGGCGAGAGCGGTGAACTCTTCATCGTCCAAGCGCGGCCCGAGACGGTGCAGGCGCGCAAGGACGCCTCGACCATGCGTTCATTCCGGCTCAGCCAACGCGGTAGGCGGTTGACCAGAGGTTTGGCCGTCGGTGATGCCATCGCCGCCGGGAAGGTCTGCAAGCTCCGCAGCGCCGCTGAAATCGACCGGTTCAAAGACGGCGCCGTGCTCGTCACCGGCATCACCGACCCGGACTGGGAGCCGATCATGAAGCGGGCCGCGGCGATCGTCACCGACCACGGTGGCCGCACCTCGCACGCCGCCATTGTGAGCCGGGAGCTGGGCGTGGCCGCAGTTGTCGGGACCGGTAATGCCACGGCCATCCTGTCGGACGGACAGGAGATCACCGTCTCGTGCGCCGAGGGCGACACGGGTGTTATCTACCAGGGCATCCTCGACTACGAGGAACGCGAAATCGATCTCGCTGACATTCCCACAACGACGACTGAGGTCATGCTGAACATGGCCGATCCCTCAGCTGCCTTCCGGTGGTGGCGGCTACCGGCCGACGGGGTAGGTCTGGCCCGGATGGAGTTCGTGATCAACAACCAGATTCAGATCCACCCGATGGCGCTCGTCCACTTCGATGATCTTGAGGACACCGACGCCCGTCACCGGATTGCCGAGATGACCCGCGGTTACGACGACAAGACCGAGTTCTTCGTCGAACGCCTGGCCTCCGGGGTCGCCCGTATCGCCGCCACCTGGTGGCCGAAGCCGGTCATCGTCCGGATGAGTGATCTGAAGACCAACGAATACGCCAGGCTGATCGGTGGTACGGCGTTCGAGCCGGGGGAGGAGAACCCCATGCTCGGCTGGCGGGGATCAAGCCGCTACTACAGCGAGGGCTACCGGCAGGGTTTCGGCCTGGAATGCCAGGCCATCCGGCGGGTCCGCGACGAGATGGGGCTGATCAACACGGTCGTTATGATCCCGTTCTGCCGCACTCCGGAGGAAGCCGATCGAGTCCTCGAGGTGATGGCCGAGCACGGCCTGTCCCGCGGGCGCAATGATTTGCAGGTCTACGTGATGGCGGAGATACCGTCCAATATCCTGCTCGCGGAGGACTTCGCCGATCGCTTCGACGGGTTCTCCATCGGCAGCAACGATCTCACCCAGCTCATGCTCGGCGTCGACCGAGACTCCGAACGGCTGGCACCCCTATTCGACGAGAACAGTCCAGCGGTCACGAGAAGCGTCGAAAAACTGATCGACTCAGCTCGCCGCAAGCGCCGCAAGGTGGGTCTTTGCGGTCAGCGACCCAGCGATGACCCGAACTTTGCTCGCTTTTTGGTAGGCGCCGGCATCGACTCCATCTCCGTCACGCCGGACAGTTTTCTTCAAGTGAAAAGCAACGTTGCTGCCGCCGAGGAGGAACAGCGGCAAGCCGGGAAACACGAGCAGGACCTCCCGAAGAAATAAGGCTCGCCGGTTTAGGATCTCACGGCTGGGTGACGGCAGCCCGGACATCGGGTGGCTTGGGCGGGGCCGTGGACGCTGTGGCCGCGAGGCTGGCCGGATGGCGTTGCCAACGAGATCACTGTCACTTGGATCGGCCGGACAGCCGTGCGCTCAACCTAGCTCTGCCGATGTTTGATCTCCGGCGCTGGGTCTGCCGCCAAGGGCGCGCGGCGGCGATCCCTTTACTCGGCTACGGCAGGGCGCCGTAGGCGCTCTTCGCGGCACCAGGCAGGGCGCTCTCCACGTACACGACCTACCTTCGGCTGGATGACGCGGCCGGCATCTCGATCCGGCTATTCAATCTGGCAATCTCCGAGCGAGCACTGTTGCCGGTGCAAGCCCGGCCGTACCAGCCAGTCGAGCTCGTGCAGCTCAGCGCAGACAGCTGCAGTCTGTTGACACCCAGCAATTCCACGGCCGTCAGTAAGCTCACCGGATTGCAATTCCACCATTTTGGCGCAGAGAAGTTCACAACCGACATTCAGTCGCCACTGATGGTGCATACCGTTACCAAGGCAGCGGCGACCACCACCGCTGCGGTGTCGTCCATCCGGCAGGTACCGGGACCGCTACGGCCCGCCATCACCACCGCACACACGATCGCGCTCGGCGGCTATCGCATCGCCAACGCTACAAACGCTCGACCTCGAACCCCGATCATCGTCCTCCACCCTGTTCGGCATCAGCGGGCTGATCGCTGCCGGCGTCGGCGGCTACCTGATCACGTTCGGTGCGTGGCAGATCAGCACTCGGTTGCTCCTGCGCTGGCCGCGGTGACCCTTACCGGCGCGGTGGCCGCGCTCGCTGCCCCCGTCGTGAGACGCGGCCTATTCGGCACATCCGACCAGGACACCGGCTACCTCGGCCGCCGCTACGTGCACTGGCTGGCGACCGCCTGGTGGCACCCGCTGCTCGTGGTCGGCATTCTGATGATGCTCATCACCGTAGTCGGGGCAGCCTTCAGCCGTATCAAGTCCGCCAAGCGCTAAGCCGCCACTAGCGGTTTGTCACGACACGCCTGGCAGGCTGAAGCAATGCCTAGCGGTGAGGGCACGTGATCAATCAGGAACGAAGTTCGGTTGCCATTGAGTAAAGAATCAATGACGATGGTGATTGCGCGCAGATAAACGGGAGGGATGGCCGCAATGCGGCCATCCCTCCCGTGCCGGCGAATGCGTGCGCGCTCACGGGAGCGCGTGGCGGTACTGCACGACTAGGAGGGTAGTCGGCTGCCCCAGCACCGCCCTCAGCGTTGCGCCGGCCATGCGGGTGTCGCTCCCTAGCTAACGACACCGAATACGATCACCGCTCACCTGAGCGGCCATTGGCTAGTGGATGCTGCCATTAGTGGCAGCTGCCGCCATCAGCGCTGCCGCCCGCGCCGCCGAAGCCGTTAGCGGCGTAGTTGTCCTGCTTGTGCTGGAGAATGATGTTCAGAAGGTTGACTCCAATGCCGCCCGTGCCATCGCCGCCGTTGCCACCGGTGCCGCCGTTTCCACCACACTGGCCGCCGGCTTTGACAATGCTGCCAGTCAAGGACAGGACTGTCCGGGCGGGAAGCAACTCAACGCGCTGACCGTCAATCTCGGTAAAGCTCAATGTGTCAAACATTCATATCCTCCTCAGAGTGGTAAATGAAGCCTCATCGGATGGCATGGCCGATTCAGCTAGTACATATCGTGGCGAACAAAAAGTTATCTGGCAACATCCATTCACCCCTAATTGAGAGCTGCGCCACGTAGCCGCGACGGCGACTTTTCGGTCACTTACTCAACGTTCGAACAGTTACTCAGAATCGGAACGTTCGTACCTACGCACAACTTTGAGGCATGTTCATCCGAGTCGATCTCATCCGGATTGTCGCTGGCAACGGGCGCAAGGGATGAGCCTAAGTGATGGCAAGCCAGGTCCTCGCGCCCTCGAACACCTGCTTCACGCCGATTCGTCGCAGGAGCCGCATGCACCCAGAAGACATAGGTGCGGCGCGGGGATTACGAAGACTTGCCTGCTGTGGCACGTAGTCTCCCCAGCATCGTCCGTCGACCGAGGGCTCGCCGGTCTACGGCGCGTGGCACGAGTTCGTGAGAGACGGGCCAGCCGTGGCGTGTCACCGTCAACGTCCAGTCCAGCGATAAGTCGGACCGCGATCCTTGATGGCGGGTGTCCCGTGTTCGACAGGCGTGTGTGAGAGGGGTGGATTACGCCAGCCGGCGCGGAGATCGTCCGCTGATCTGGCGGAATAGCCGACTTCCAAGCATGTGACTGTCGTAATGCGGACAAGCCTGGGAGCTTATGGAGACTCGGCGGTGGACCGCGAGCATGGCCGCTTAGCCGTGTACTGTGTGCCTCGCTGCCTGTGGCGCACGAACGCCCTCGTGTATCCATTTCGCGGCGATGTCGGCGGAGAATCCGGCCATAACCCACGGGGTGGCCAGCGCTATAGGATGGATTCCGGTGTCAGCGGCATCGTCTCGTATCAGGTTCGCCAGTCTGATCACTTCAGCGTTTCTGCACACGTAGCCGATGCCGCGCCGATTGTGAGTACAGGGGCCGGCGGAGGAATCGCTGAAAAGGTGCATGCCGCGCTCGGCGAGCAGTTCACGGGCCAGCGTCTCCGGCGGCTCCGGTTGCGAGATCGGTATGCCCGAGGTGATCCAGTCCCTGATAGTCCCTAGTACGATGTCATGGTCGAGCTCACGAAGTTCCAGCGTCCATGCAGTCCCCACTGAGCGACACCACACCGCGGTGAGCATGCGGGTGGTGACGTCTTGTGAAGTTGGTCGCCCGAGGGCGTTCTGTTGCCCGATTCTCTTCGCCGGGGTCTCCGGTGCAGTGGTGCTCATTTCGCGTCGCCTGAATTGACGTATTCACCAATCCCAATCCATTCCGTGGGCTCACTGATGATCAGTGTGGTGTCCACGTCGAGTAGCCGTTCCAGGTCGGGAGCGGTGACCAGGTCCAGTTCGCCGCGCAGCTCCCCGTAACTGCCGGCGGGGTCGGTAGAGATCACAACTTCGAAGCATGTCTGGCTGATTGCCTGACACATCCGCGGCCCTCCCGGGTCCTAGGGAGGCCCGGGCTGAGAGGGGTTGTGGCTGAGCACCGCTGCCCGGGCACGGCAACTGGACGGCTAGTGGTCCAACCAAGTCGTCAGCTTAGCCGCCACCGGACGGTGCCGGGAGAGTCCTCGACCGGATGGACGCTCATCAGGGCATCAGCTCAGGCGCGGTCTGGGTTCGCCGCGGCCGATGCTGTCGACGAGTTCGGCGGTCGCAAGCCCTTCAGCGGCGCGGGAAACCGCTGGCCATCATAGGTGGGCCGACTTCTGGAACCCGGGCCGGGGGAAGTCGTCGCCAGACGCTTTTCGGCAGCCGGCGGCCACAGCCACGACGGACGATCACGGATCGCGTGCACGAGTCGCCGAACCCGGCTGGCGTGCCGCCGACGACTGAATTGATTCGTTAAACGACCAACTCACAAGCTGTAAGACGGGCCCCGCCATCAACTGCCATTTAGCCACTCCGAGGCCCTACGGCGCGGCGGGGCCCGCCGGGGCAGCCTACGACCCGCCTAGGACCCGTCCCCAGCCGCACATCCGGTCGACCCGCGTACCAACAACTTCATCGCGGGTTCACTGGGTCGTCGGACCATCGGGTCCCGAACACATGGTCACTTCCCAGAACTGGTCAGGAGCGGCGACGGGCACTGCTTGGCGCTACCGTGCAGGTCGCGGTTCGCCCCCACACGTGGCCTACGGATCGGGTCGGAGCTGATGCAGCATGCCGTGTCCGAAGATCGTGCCTGCTCGACAAACCATGATCGGAAAGTGTCATGAACCTGCGGCTACGCGCCGACGTTTCTACCGTTGAGACCGACGACGGCTTGGTGCTACTGGACGAACGCAGTGGTAAGTATTACCAGCTCAACTCCAGTGGCGCCGTCGTTTTGCGGGCGTTGGTTGAAAGCGGCTCGACCGAGGACGCGGTACGGGCACTCTGCGAGCGTTTTCCCAGTCAGACCAACGGCATCGCCGCTGACGTGGCCGCTGTCATCGACCATCTTCGCGCGGTCGGGTTGATCACGTCGTGACTGTCAGCGTAAAACACGAAGAACGATCCGATCGGTCGCCTGAGAAGCCCATGCATATGTCCTTCATCTTCAGTTACGAGTGATCGTCCGTGACCACAGCTTTCTCCGCCCGTCGACACCAAGCCGCAAGCGGCTCCACCCGAGGCGGACAAGGCGTACCGGTAGGTCAAGCCGCACGTTGAGGTCGAAGGTGGTACGCCCGAAACGTTGAAAATTGGTCACCTCCATTGACGACCGAGGTAATTGGGTTTACTGAAGTAGCATACGTAGATTAGTGACGCCGGAAAGGTGATGTAAGTGTCCGAGTCTGCCGAGCGGGATGAGACGAATCTTGTCAAGCGTGACGAGACAACTGTTGTATATGAGGCTCCTGCGCTTCGTGAGGTGGGAGTTTTTAGTGACCTAACGCAGGGTCCCGCGACTCAACAGCCCGAGGCTAATATGATGGGTATGGTCTGAAATTGACGATCACGGCATATGGTGCACAGTTGCAGTGAACCCTGGTTCATAGTTCTACCTGACTACCAGCCGGCATCCGTGGTCGCTGAGCGAGTGAGTCAGGTCGTCTGCCGGCAACTGATGCATCCATCGGGTCGGCCGTGGCTGATGGGTTGTTGGTCCGACGAACATGCCGTGGTTGGTCTCCTCGGTCGTATCCGTGTTGTCCTGCTGGGCCAGGTAGCAATTCGTAGCCCCGAGCTGACGGCCAGGCTGCGCGGCGTATGTCGGATCGAGGAGCTGGACGAACTGACGGCTGGCCTGGCAGGCAGTTGCCATCTCATGGCCTCGGTGGATGGCCAGGTACGAATACAGGGAAGCCTGTCCGAGGCCCGGCGAGTCTTCTTCGCGCAGGTGCGCGGGGTGACCGTGGCCGCTGACCGAGCACATCTGGTGGCTTGGCTGTGCGGCGCAAGCCTGGACGTCCGGCAGGTGGCGGCCCGGATGGCGTACGGAGACCTGCCCTATCCGCTGGCGAGTGCAGCGTTATGGTCCGGTGTGAATGCGGTTCCCGGCAGCTCGGCGCTGTATCTGGATGCATCCGGCCGAAGCCGGGTGATGCGCCGGTGGCGCCCGCCAGAGGCGACCTTGTCGCTGGTTGAGGGAGTAGCGGCGGTACGGACGGCCCTAGTGGAGGCGGTAACCGCTCGGGTAAGACCGGGACAAGTGCTGGCCGCGGACCTGTCCGGGGGACTGGACTCGACCTCGATATGTTTCCTGGCCGCTCAGGCAGCCGCCAAGCTACTAACGGTGACGCTGCGCTGGTCGGCGTCCGGCAACGAGGACGAGGCCTGGGCCGAGCAGGCCGCCGCGCTGCTGCCCGGCCTGGAGCGGCTGGTTTATTCACCACAGGAGCTACCCGCATACTTCACCGGCGTCGGACAGCCCACCGACCCCTCAGACGAACCGACCGCGGCCATCCGCGACCGGGCTATCCAGTCGGTCATCGCCGCCGAACTGACTGCCCGGGGGGCCAAGGCACGATTGATCGGGCACGGCGGGGACCATGTCCTGCAAGCCACGCCGCATCATTTACACACCCTGCTGTGCCGCCGCCCCGGCCAAGCGCTGCGCCACGTACGGGGCTGGCAAGCGCTGCGTCGGTGGCCAGCGGCGACCACCGTACGGGTACTGCTCGACGCCCGCTCCTATGACCGCTGGCTGTCCTCGCTGGCCAAGCGGCTTTCCGGGCCTACCGCGATGACCGGGGCTCCGGATGGGTGGGGCAGCGAGCTGCGGCTGCCGCCCTGGGCCAGTGCGCAGGCCGTGGAGGCCGTCGCCAGCCTGCTGCGGGAAAATGCTCAGGGCACCGAACCGCTGGCTCCTACCCGAGGCCAGCACGGGCGCTTCCATCAGGCCCAGGCCGCTGGGCGAATAGCCCGCCACATCGAACGTGACACCATCCTCGACGGTGTGCCTGCCGCCTCGCCCTTCTGCGATGATCAGGTCATTGAAGCATGCATGGCCGTGCGCGCCCAGGAGACGTACACCCCGTGGGAATACAAGCCCCTGCTGGTCGCAGCCATGCGAGGCGTGGTCCCCGCAACCGTTCTTACGCGCACGACCAAGGACAATTCGAGCGCCGAATGGTATGCCGGACTGCGCACCAACCGAGCCACGCTGGCAGTCCTCGCTGAGCATTCCTATCTTGCCGATCTGGGTTTGGCGGACCCGGACGCGTTAGGCCGGAATATGGCCAGTCCAGAGATGTCTGGCCTGCCGTACGTCGCCTTAGAGAACACCCTGGCCTGCGAAACGTGGCTGCGCGACCTAGTCGCCCATCCCGAGCCCGGCCTCATCCGTCGAACGGTCGCCAGATGACCCAGATACTGGACAGCGCCCCACGCCCGCCGCTGCGTCGCCGCATTCCCGCACATTTCGCAATCACCGCTGCTCGATTGCTCGCGCGCCTTTCTCCACGGCGCATCCGCGCGATCCTCGAAGCCCTACGTCGCGGTGCCGCTCCCTCCACCTACGCGCAAGCGCTGGCCGCCCGCACCGACGTCGTCGCCACCAGCGTGCACTGCGCGGGTAAATACTGCCTGTCCCGCGCACTGGCCACCACCCTGCTCTGCCGGATGCGCGGAGTCTGGCCGACCTGGTGCACCGGGGTGCGCACTTCGCCCTTCGCCGCTCATGCCTGGGTCGAGGTAGCCGGTCAACCGGTGGGGGAACCGACCGACACCGCCTCCTACCGACCCATCCTCACCGTCCCGCCTTCGCGATAACGCCCATATAGCCCGAAAGCTCTACTCCCCGATCACGTGCAGGAGACAACGACACTCGACTCCGGGGTTGTATCCCTAAGGGACTGAACTGTGTCCGAGGGTGACTTGCGCACTAACCACCCGCCTCACGCCACCCGCCTCACGCTCGATGACGCTGGGTGCTTGTATCGCTACGGCGATGCCCATTGGGGGTCACTGTGGAGATGTCTTGTGGTCGCACGAGTTCGTCCCAGGTCCATTAATCGCGGCGATGGGTTGTGGCAGGGGATCGTGGTTATCGAAGATGAGCCTGCACGAACGGGATCGCGACCGTCTCCAGTCCTCCCGGCACGTCCAGTGTTGGATGGACGTTGACCTCGAAGACCACGCCGCCGTTTTCGGTGGCGAGATCGACGCCGCCGAAGGGCAGGCCCAGCGATCGCGTGGCGGCGACGGCGAGGCGGCGGTACTGCGGCGGAAGGTCCTCGGTGGGGATGACCGTGGAGATCGCACCCCGTGACTCGTTGCACGGCGCGTCGGGATCGACCTGCACGTGTTCGCACACTCGCAGTACGCGGTCGTGCAGGACGACGACCCGAAACTGGTGACGGTGCCCGTCTTTGGTGACGTTGCGGGCGTCGCGGGAGAGCAACCAGTCCTGGTCCGACGCTGCATAGTGCCCGAGTGCGGCGCGCAGGTGTGTACGGGTGGTCAGGTGAAAGACGTTGGTGCCGCCCGCTCCTACCGTCGGCCGCGCCCAGGCGTCTTGGCCGAGCCGTTCGAAGGCATCCAGCGCCGTGCCCAGATCCGGCCGGCACAACGGGATCGTCTGCATCTGCGCGATGCCGTCACGGTGGAAACAGTCAACGGTGCGCCGTTTGTCGGTGGCATCGCGCCAGGCATCCGGGTCCGCGCCGAACGACAATGGCCTCCCGGGTGACAGTTGCCGCTGGAAGGCCACCAACCGCCCACGGTCGGCCGGAGGAATCTCGTAAACGATCAGCACCTCGGGCCTCACGACGAACCCCTCCGATGCCACCTCCATCCAGAACCCGGTCTCGCCGAAACTCACCCGGCCACTACCTCCGCGCATGAAATGCCGGGCATCGATCGACAACGGCGGCGCCCCGGTGAGAAGTTCGACGGCCTTCTCCAGCGGGACGCGACTGCCCTCCCCCGAGCCGTGGTCCGTCATCAGCACGACAGTGCCCGTACCCATCCGCTACACCGCTCCTCCACCATGGATACCGAACGATTCCCTCGTTGGCCCAGCCACCGCAACAACAGCGCGCCTGACCTCCGAGATCACGCAGGTCGCACCCTTCCTTCCATGACGACCAGGCGCACCTCTGCGAGCACCACCGTAGGAGACGATGTTCGTCGCTGCCGGGATTAACGCACGCGGGTGTCAGCCTGCCGCCAGACAGACAAGCCAAGCGGGTGTCGCGTCACGTCGGTGAGTTCGTCTTCTAGCAGGCGGCGGCAGGGATCAAGGTGAGCACCGTACGCGATGAACGCCCCCCGTCGGCTACGCCTCGATGTCACCGACGTGAAGGGACACCCATTTGCTACCACATCATGATCCACATCGCGCCTGGAAGTCGTCCCGGAGCGAAGGTCCGCCGTGCATCGTTTGCTTGGAACCGTCATGGTGTGCCGCTGAACCGCGCGCCGGTGTGCGCGCTGCTAGTGATGACGGCCCGCAGGTGATTGGCTGGCAGCTGGCGGGTCAGCGAAGCTTGGTCAGCGTTACACGCCTGCCGACCGGGTGTGGCTGGCGGGCAACAGGCGGAAGCGCCTAACGCTTCTTTGATCCATTCACGGAGGCTTCAGGTTTCTTCTTTATCTCAGCGGCGGCCATTTCCGCACTAGTCTCCGCAACGAGATCCTGTAAGTCTTCAGCGGCTTCGGCAGCTAACTTTCTCGCCTGCATGCCAAGTTCAATCGTTGTCTTAACGGCACTGCGTGCTATCGGCTGGACAATCTTCGTTACCAACGGAGCGGATACGAGGCCAATTAAGTAGGGGATCGCAAAACGTGGCAACATTCACATATCCATTTCTATCCCTGTGGACTGTAATTCCTTTCGCCATGAACTCGACCTAACGGACTGCCATCCGCTACATAAGGGGAACGGGGACGTAGGAATAGTCGCTTACAGTGACGATCGGATTGTCGGGGCACAGCAAGGCTTGGGGCCAGCCAGCTGCGGCAACATCGCCATGTTGCACTGAATAGAAAAGCCGGACCAGGAGCTCCGGAGGTCGAGGGGTCACAGTATGTGATCGTACCAAAGGCTAGACTGGGGCTGGAGCAGCTGGTAGCGACCTTCGTCGCCTCTCCACGGCACCACCAAGTGCTTGCAAGATTGCAGCATGCGGCTGAGCATTGACCACAACGCGGCCATGCGCAGAAGTGGTCTTGGAGATCCCGCTAGGCGAAGAGATCGCTAGCCCGGAGTATTCACCGCGATCTTGGCGTGAGCCGTGTCTTAGTAAAGAAAAGTGCTCCTGACCTGGGAAGATAAGGGTGTCGAATCCTCTGTCCCATGGTGATCAAGGAGCACTTTCC
>Ga0134128_10009203_pt1 | contig 11867 bp, 12 predicted proteins | sample KB31754_FD_96462 | JGI IMG/M metagenome (GOLD analysis project Ga0134128, IMG submission 96462) | Terrestrial soil microbial communities with excess Nitrogen fertilizer from Kellogg Biological Station, Michigan, USA - KB3-175-4 | ecosystem: Environmental > Terrestrial > Soil > Unclassified ...
CCTGAGTGGCCCAGTCCTCCCAGGTTCCGGTGAAGTCGGCCGACTCGTATTGCACGAAATCGAACGTCGGACGGGAACCGGCGAGCCCAGCAGGAATCACGTCGTAATCGATGCCGATGAGCAGCCCGAACATCGCGACAGGGAAAGGGTTGAGCGCCGGAGGCGACACCGACGACGACATGAACGTCGCGCCGGCGTAACCGAAGCCGATCTCCGTCTCCGTGCCCGCAGGCGACCCGCCAAGAGATGTGTTGTCCGGTTGTTTGCGGGCCTCGACATGGATCGTGCGTGCGTCCTTAGCGAACTGCGTCGCCGCCGCAAGGTTGGCGATTACGTCGGCCTGCGCCAGCGCGGCCTCGGTCACCAAGTTCGCGTCGCCGATCGTGCTTTCCTCCCCGTACAGGGGCGGCCCGCCGAGAACGACCGACGCCGCGCCGCCGATCACATCATTGCTGCCCGGAATCAACGTCGGCGTCACATCGCCCGTCTGCCACGGCGACCACACCTCACGACACCGCCTGCTCGAGGGTGCCGGTGATGAAACACGAATCGGTCGCGTACTCGGCGACCCACAACCACGGCGGCTTACTGCACACATACGACCAGCCGGCGTCGTCGTCGAGCAGGCCAGTCAGCGGCGCGCCATCCGTCAACGACAACGGCGAATAGCCGCACGGCTGCGACGCTGAACCCCACGCCATCCGCAACCCCAGATTGAACAGCGGGTCTTTCGTCGTCGCGTTCTTCCACGCGCCGTCAGCGCCGAGCGGGTTACCGACATAGCGCACAAGGTCGGCCGCGGTCACCGCGTTCTCGAATACGAAAACGGCGAACTCGGTGAGCTGCGTGTCGGTTTGGAAAATGGTGCGCGCGATCTGCCCGAACTCGGCGACCGGCACACGAATTACCGTCCACAAGCCGCCGAACACCGCGTGCCGGGGGATCTTCCCCGACCCGGCCTCGCAGTCCCACACCGCGTGCGTCGGCGTCGTCAACGCGGTGCTCGCCTTGCGGTACTGCTTCGCGGGGTCCTGCGTCGTCTCATAGTCGCGGTTCAGCGACTGCGCGACGGTCAGCGAATCACGGGCTTTCGAGTCGACCGTGTAGGTGACCTGCATGTTCGCATCTACCGAGCGGGCCACGATGTGCAGCATCACGTTGCCGCCGTTGTAGCCCTTCAGCAGAATGTTCTGCCCGGAACGCAGCAGCAGCCGCGACCCTTCCTCCGGGTCGACGGTCGCCACAATCTTGCCGGTCACGCCGGCGGAGGTGTTTGCGGCGAGCTCGGCCGCCGCGGAGGCGAACGCCTGGTCGCGGGACAGCCCGTCGCCGAGCGACTCGAAACGCTCAACGCGCATTTTGCCCGGCACATATGCCGGATTCGGGCCGGTTGTCGCACCGTTCGCGGCGTACAGGAAAGGCTCCACGGTGGGGTCCTCGGCGATCGGCGCGAAATAGGCGCCGGCCAAATCACCGGAGTTCGAGCCGACACCGAATGTCGCGGCCCACGTCTGCGGGCCGATGATGCCGTCGACGGTAATCCCGGCCGCGGTCTGCTCCCGCTTGCAGTACACCTCATCCGAGCTCGAATAGGTGCCGGTCGGCAGCACCGCGCCGTAGCCGATCGCGTGCATCTGATTCTGCCAATCGGTGACGCCATGCCCGGAGTCGGTGGCCGCGTCAGTGGTGCCGACAGTGATCAGATGCGCCGGGTTGCTGTTCGGGTAGAGCGGCGCGTCGTCCGGGCGAATATTCGGGTACTTCGAATTGCGGCCGCGGCACATTTCCGGGGTCGTCCACTCGCCGTAAATCACGTTCGGCGCCTGCGTGTCATCCTCGGTCAGCTGCACCACTAGGCCCGGCGTGCCGATCGTGAACGTCGCATCGACGGTGGTCAGGTCCTTCGCGCGGATCTGAAACACGGCGGTGCCGGCGTTTTGGCCGACCGTCCAAATGTGGCCGGCCGCGTCGGTCGCGGTGGCCAGCAGCGACTGCACGTAGGCGAGCCTGGTCTGTGACCGGTCGCCTTTGGTGCGGGTCGTCACGCCGGTCGTCACCGCGGTAACCGTGGCGAATCGGCGAGACACCGTGCCGTTGAGCACATTCGCGATCATCTGCCCGACGTCGACCGGGGTGTCGATGAAGAACGGCGGCTGATGCTGCGCCAACTGCGCCTGCATCAGCGACCCGGTGCACGACAACTGCAAACCCGACTGCCCACCGCCGTCGGTGCGGTCGATCGACGCGGCCTGCCCGACCCACAGCGTGTCGAGCACCGTCGAGTCGTCGGCGGCGACCAGCTGCAGCAGCACCGGCGCGAACCTGGTCAACCACGACAGCGCACCGGATCCGAGCGTGTCGAATGGGGTGATCTGCGGGAACTCGAAAACCGCGGTCGCATCACCGAACGGCTCCGCGTCGTCGAGGGAAACAAGCTCGAACGGCACGAACCGAAAGAACGTCACGTCGACGTTGCTGACCAGCAGCCGAAGCCGGCCCAGGTCCGCGACCGTCGTCGAGCTCGGCGCCCACGGCTGCACCGGCCGGCCCACCGAATCCAGCGTCGGCGCTGGCATCACCGGCGACACGCGTTTGATCAACGTCGTCAACAAGCTCACGCCGGGGTCACCTCCTGCCCCGGCTGGCTGACCACACCGGGCCGGACGACGATCGGTGGCGCGACACGGACCACCAGATGCGCGACGCGCGGCGCGCGGGCCAGTGATTGCGAGGTGTCCGTCGTCCACATGGTGACGGTGAGCACGCTCGCCGGCGCGCCGACAAGCGGCGGGGAGAACCGGCGCCGCGGCCGCCACGGCGGCAGACGCCTGCGCGCGGCGCGGACAAGCGGAAGCGGCGGCATGTCAGGCCGCCACCGCGAACTCGCCAGGACCGATCGACAACGCCAAACCCGCCGCGTCGACCGACACGCCGCTGACCGCGGCACCGTCCCACGCGTTGCCGCCGGTCGAGGCGTCCATCAACGCCGCGTAGCCAGGCGCCTGCGACCAGGCGCCGCTCGAGGTCGCCGACACGATCGCCAGAACATTCGTCGTCACACCGCTGGCCGACGTCGACCAGTGCGCGTCGTCGTTGGCGATCGCGATCCGCGGAATACCGCCGGTCTGGGTGAGCTCGGTCGTCAACGTCTTATCGGTGAAGAACGCCAAATACCAGGTCGCCGGCGCGGACGACGAATGCCCGGTGCCGTAGTCGCCTTTCAGCGAGCCCTGCTTCGACGCGTTCGACAGCAACGGCACGAGGAGTCCCCTTCGGTGATCAGGCGACGAGGATCGGCGAACGCGGGCAGGTGAAGGTGAGCAGCTGCTGCAACGCGACGAAGGTGTCCCGGTTGTAGATGCCGCCCGGCGCGCCGAGCGTCGAATCGGCCGGCTCACACAACCACTTCTCGACCACGCCGCCGATGCTCACCGCCAGCAGATACGACGTGTTCTCCATCGCCGCCCGGGCGTTCGCGACCAGGGTGCGCAACGCCGACTGGCTGGCCGCCTTGCAATACATCGAGACCACCGCGGTCTGATAATCCAGCACCGCGTTCGTCAGCACCCGGCCGGCGACCCACTTCGAGCTCGCCGTGTCGCGGCGCCACAGCCGGTCACCTTCGGCGACCGAAACGATCCGGTAGCCGTTCGCGGTGGTGAAGTCGAGGATGAGCGTCTGCGTCGACGCGTCGAGCACCTGGACGTCGACCGCGAGTACGGCCATGACTAGCGGGCCCGTCCGCCGACGAGGTTAGCGACCCGCTTACGCCGATCCGCCTCGGCGAGCAGACCTTGCACGTCCTGCATCTGCACCGTGTCGATGTTGATATTCGTCTGGTTGGTGACCGACGTCGGCGACGCCGGGCCCGTCGTCGGTCCGAACACGCCGTTACCGATCGTCGACGAGCGGCGGACCACCGGGCCGAACACGCCATTCCCCGCACCAAGACCGGGACGGGCCTCCTGCTCGGCCGCGCTCGCCGATATGTTCTGCTCACCGAGCGCCTTCGACAAGCTGATGCCGAACTCGTCGGCGATCCGCTGCGCATCGTCCTGGCTGATCCCGAGCGCCTTCGCGATCGCCTGCGCGTTACCGGCGGCGCTGCCGCCAGACGCCGCCTCGATACCGCTGATCGAGATCGCCGTCGACAGATCCTTGGTGAGGGTGTCGGTGCTCGACTGGATCGCCAGCTGCGTCAACCGCGCGTCCTCGACGGTGCGCGCGTTCAACGCATCCAACGTCTTCTGCGTCGAGTTCACCAGCGCGACCAGCTTGCCCGAATGGTCGGCGGCGAGCGCCTCCAGCACCGGCGCGGCCTTCTCCGGCCCGGCCTTCAGCAGGTCAGCGATCGTGCTCGCGCCGATGCCCTTCGCCGACGCCTTCGCGACGCCGTCGACGAAGGTGTTCGCCTGCGTCAGCTGATCCTGCAGGAACGACGCGTACTGCTGGCCGGGGTTCGCGGCCTGCGCGGTCACGTCGTCGAGGTTCTTCTTCGCCGCGGTCACCGCATCGGTCGCGTCGGCGACCTTCTGCGCCGCGTTCGTCTCCGCCTGCTGCTGCGCAACGGTCGTCTTGTGCGACGCGGCCACCTTCGCCTGCACTGCCTCCTGGGCCTGCTGTGCGGCCGCGAGGCGGACACCGGCGGAATCGGCGACCTTCTGCGCCGCCTTCGCCAGCTCCTGCTGCTGCGCGATGGTCGTCTTCGCCGACGACGCCGAGCGGGCGGTCAGCTGATCCTGCGCGCGTTGCGCGTCCTGCTGATGCTTCTGCGCGGCGTCGAGCGCGTCCTGGGCCTTCTTCACATCCGCGGCGGTCGCGGTCAGCTTGAACGCGACAATGTCCTCCGCCGACCCGAACGACGACGACGCCGCGTCCTGCGCCGCCTTGACGGCCTTCGCGAGCGCGTCCTGCGCGTCGGCCGCGGCCTGAGCCTTGTCGGCGGCCGCCTGCTGCGCCGCCGACAACGCGTCGGTCGAACCGCGGGCCAGCTGGTCGGCGGCCTTGACCTTGTCGATCGCAGCGGAGATACCGGCGATCTCGGTTTGATACTCCTTCGCCGTCTTACTGTTCGAGCCTTGTGCGTCGGCGACCTTGGCGTACTCGGCACGAAGCTCATCCAGCTTTTTCGTAGCGCCGTCGATGCCTTCGGTATTGATGATCTGGTTGCCGAGTTTCTCGAACATGCCGCTGACGGTCGGCAACGGGTTGATGCTGTTGAACAGCTCGAACGTGCCGTACAGCGTGCCCGCAACCAGGCCTAATTTGGTCGCCGCGCCAGCCATGCCGGCAAGCCTGCTGCCCACGGTCGCCGAAGCTGTTGTCTCCGCTTCCGCAAGGCCCGCGGTTGCGCCGGCGGCGGCTCTCGCGGCGGCCGCTTCTTCGGTCATCGCTGCGGCGTCCGCACGATGCGCCGCGGCTGAGCGGACGGTGGTCACCAGGTTGGACTCGGCGATCGACTTCACCAGGCCGATGCCCTTGCTGAGCAGGGTCGCGGCGATGGCGGCGCCGGCGATCGCCTCCGCGGAATGCTCGAGCAGCGGATGCGCATTCAGGTAGTCGATGAACCCGGTGACATCCTTCAACGCGGTGGTCAGCGGCGCCAGCAGCGGCTTCGCGAGTTCCTTCTCCGCCTCGGTGAACGAGTTCTTCAGCTTCGCCGCGGCACCCTCCGCGCTGTCACCGAACGCCTTCGCCGACCCGCCGAACTCGCGGTTCAACTCGCCGATAATCACCTGCTGCGCCTGCAGGCTATGCCCGGACGCGTCGAGGGCCTTGATCTGCTCCTTCTGCTGATCGGTGAACGTGACACCGATCCGGATCAGCCTGGTCAGCCCGTCCGCCGGCGAGTTCAACGCCTTCCCGACGAGCACCGCCGCGGACTGCAAGTCGATGTGCATCGCCTGAGAGAGGTCGACGATCGACTTCGTCGCCTGGTCGAAGATGTCGTTACCCTTACCCGCCTCGTTGCGGACATTGGTGAACGTCAGCAGCACATTCTCCGTCGACGCGATCGCCTCACGGGTTTGGCCCGAATAGTCGCTGACCGACTTCGCGAGCTCCTCGACGTCGCCGGCGGTGACCCGGGCGACACCGCCGGTGGAGTCGAGCACGGCGCGGGTCTGCGCCGCGGCCGCCTCCTGCTCCTTCAACGCCGAAATGCCGGAGACGACCATCTTGCCGATCGCGACCGCGCCGACCAGCGCGCCGGCGGTCAACGCCGTGCCCAACACTTTCCCGGTGTGACCGGCCTGCGCCTCAAGGTCGGTGGACTCCTTACCGAGCCCTTTGAAGTTCTTGACCGCCTGATCGGCCTGGGCCTCGATCAGCAACGCCAACCGCTCGGTCAGGGCCACGACTAGTCCCCTTCCGACGCCATCGAGTCATACAACAAAGACAGGTCACGCATGCTTTGACGGCGGGTCACATCCGGCGGCCATCCGCGCCAGCGAGCCATGATTACGACGGCGTCGTCTCCGACCCGGCCGTGGCCGCTTTTGGGTCGACCACCGGAATCGCATCCTGATGCTCGATCGGCCGGTCGTCGTCCTCCGCGTAGTCGACGAGTTTCAACGCCGCCCGGGTGGTCAACGCGTCGACGAGCTCCTTCGCCGCGTCCTCGCCGATCTCGCGGGCGTGGAACCGGGTCAGCAACGACGACGCCCACTTCGCCGAACGCAGCGGGTTCGCCAGCACCCAGCTCTCGCCGATCTCCGTCTCGCACACACGAGCCTCGGCCAGCGTCAGATCGTCAGCGTAGAACTTCTTCTCACCGACCGTGAGTATGAACGGCATCGGCTAGTTGACCTTGCTGACCTGCGACGCCGCGTTCCACGTCGCCTTCATGTTGATCGGGCCCGCGACGTCGCCGTCGATCGAGTAGTCGCCGAGGATGGTGCCGAAAAAGTAGGTGCCGGTCGTGCCCTTCGTGGCATCCGCGTACAGGTAGAAGTTGCGCGGCAGCCCGTCCGAGGCGACCGTGAACGACTGATTCGACGCGTCGTCGAAAAAGCCCGACCAGTCGCCGCTCGCGTCCGGCAAACCCGCGACGTAGACCTTGTTCGAGTCGCCCATCGCCGTCACGTCGCTTTTTTGCGTGGCGAAGTTGATCGACCACTTCGCGACGAACGGGATCGGGGACGCCGCGTCGCCGGAGTTCAAACCCAGGTAGACACGGCCTTTGCGGCCAGAGATGCGCGCCATGACGATTCCTTCGGTTGGAGTGGTGAAACGGTTGCGGTCAGCCGTCGAGGCGGGACAGCAAACCCGCCGCGGCAGCGGTGAACGTACGGTCGGCCAACGCGGCCCGGGCCGCGTCGGCGGCCTGCTGGCGCTGCTCGTCGCGGGCGAGCCACCAGGTCAGCATCTCGGTCAGCTCCGCCGGCGAATCGAACGTCGGCAGCATCGGCAACAACTCATCGCCCTCACCGCGCGGCTCACGGGCGAAGAACAGCCCGCACGCGGCCAGTTCCACCTCACGCGGACCCATCGCCCAACCTGCCGACAACTCCGGCCGCTCCGCCTCCCGGCGGTACAAGTTGAATGAGGCCTTCGAACCGCGGTACAAGTCGGCGACGTCCGCGTTATCCGCGCAGCAGGCGATGTCATGCGCCAGGTACTTCCGCAACGGCGACGCCTCGTGCAGGATCTCCCAATTCCCGGCCAGCGCCAGATCGAGGCCCGACCAGTCGACCTGCTCGAGGAAACCCACACGCGACGGGTAGCCGGTGCCGGCGAACACCACATCGCTTCGATGCTCCGGCAACGACGCGCCAACGGCCGGGTGGTGAATCTTCGGCCGGTAGCAGTGCGGCTGGTACGCCGACGGGGCGACCGCGGCGAAGCTTTCCAGATGCGTCGGGTCGTTGATCAAGTTCAGGTCGGCGTGCGCCGCGACCTGCAACTCGCGGCCCAGCTCGTACGGCTCCTCGGTGTGCACCACGACGACCCTCGAGCCGCGGGCGCGCAGCAAGTCGAGCATCTGCAGCGGCACGAAGAACGCCGAGATCAACACGACCACGTGCGGGGCGAACCGGTAGCAGGCTGAGGCCAACCCGTCCAACGCCAGCTGCGCGGCAGCCTCGTCGTCGAACGCGCGCACCGGCCAGTCCTTGCCGGGCAACTCCAGCAGCGCATGGGAGTAGAACGCCAGCCGTTCCTCGAGGTTGAAACGGGCCACCTGCGCGCCGGCGTCACGCAAACCTTCACACCAGCCGACGTACACGTCCTGCACCGAGAAGTTCGGCCCGGGCGCGGCCACCATGACCCTCACGCCTTGACCGCCGTCGCATACAGGTCGCCACGATCGGGTGCGACATACGTCGACGCCAGCACCGGCAGCGCATCGAGCCACTCGCCGAGATGCTCCGGTGCGACGTTGCCGTAGTACTCGCCGGCGCGCAGTCCGGCGCCGTCATGACCGGAATGCGGGGCGCGGGGATCGGTCGCGCAGGTGACGATCAGTGTGCCGCCCGGCGCTAGCCACGACACTGCAGAGCTCACCACGCCGCTCGGGTCGGGCGCGTGCTCAAGCACCTCGCAGCAGATCACCAAGTCCACCAGGCCCGGCGGCGACCATTTCGTCGCGTCGGCGACCACGTCCACGCCGGGGCCTTCGAACAGGTCAAGCGAAATGTAGGACTCGACACCTTGGCGCCGCATCACCAGGTCACGGACACCGCCGTTGATGTCGCGGCCGCCGATCTCCACCACATGCCGGTACGCCGGCAGGCCGACGAGACGTTCCGCCACGAAAAACCGGGCCTGATCATGCACCGTCAGAAATCCTCTCGAGGAACCTGCACCACGGTTTCGGCGATCAGCAGCTGCAGCACCGGGTCCCACGTCAACGGCGTCCACACCGACCGCGGCACGTCCGGGCCGAGCGCGTCCTCGACGGCATGGATCGCGGCCGCGGCAAGGTCCTCACCGGCCTTGACGTCGTTCTCCGGGCTCGAATACACGCGCACCGCGATCAGCCAGTCGAGTGCGTTCAAGCCGCCGAAGGTGACCGCGACGTAGAACCGCGGCGGGTTACCCGGCGTCGGGTCGTGGTCGAACACCGGCGCGCCGGCAGCGACGACCTCGTCCGTGATCGAGGCGACGACCTCGGCTTTCGCCTGCGCGAAGGAGACGGTCACCGAAATACCCGCGCGAACGTTTCGACCACCGACGCCGACATCGCCTTCGGCGCGACCGCCGAGGTTGCCTCCACCGCGGTCCGCCACGGATGGCGGCCCTTGGTGCCGGGATGCTGCACGCGGTACCGCGGCCCGTACGGGGTGCGTAGCGGCTTCGCACCTGGGTAGTGCGCGCCGCTGCCGCCGAACACCCGGTTGAACACGGCTTCCCGGTTGGCGCGTTTGCTGCCGCGGCCCGTGATGCGGCCGATCTTCTTCGGCAAAATCACATGGGGGCGCGTGTCGGACTCGATGATCTGCCACGGCCCGTTCGCCTGCACCAGCGCGAACGCGCGCGCAGCACCTGACGTCTTCACGTCGAACCGCGCCGTGAGCCGGGCATTGCGCATGTTCCGCAACCGGGCAGAGGGCACCGACTTGCGCAGCTGCACAAGCGCAGCGTTCTTCAGCTGCAACGCGGCCAACGTGACGACCTTCACCGGCACGCGATCCGCGTGCAGCTCGGCGGCCATCTTGTCGCACTGCGCGGCGAACTGCTTCAACGTGATCGTCATGTCAGCCGATCCCCGGCAGCCGACGATGCTTACCTATCTTGTTCTGGACGATGTTCGGCAATTGCTTGAAATCGGTGATCGGCGCACCGGGGCCGAGCGCTCCACCGGCGCCCTGCGACTGCGACCACGAGTAGCGGATCAGCTCCAGGCAACCGGCGATCAGATCCGGCATCGAGGACGCCTGCCCGGTCTTGTAGACCGCGTGAATGTTGCGCTTCCCGTCCGCGAACGGCGCCGCCATCCCCGACACGCGCCGGGTCACCAGACCCGCGCCGAGTTCGACGGTGTAGCCGTACGCGTCGACCGGCGTCGCACCGTCGAGGTCCTGCTCGGTGAGGATGCGGATCACGTTCGCGCCGAACGTCTCGGTGACCGAGACGACTGCGGCGACCGGCGTGTGCACCAGCGCGATCGTGTTCGAGCTGCCGTCATACCACTCGTCATAGGTGACCGGCGCGACGTCGCCGACGAAGTACGCCAAGGTGGCCGAGGCGAAGGTGATGAAATCCCGTAACCGCTGGTCATCGACGATTCCGCCGCCCAGCCCGTTGCCGACCAGGAACGCCTTCGCCTCCGCGAGACCGACGATCCAACCAGGGTCGGCCGGCAGCACGTTGAACACGTCGGAGTAGACGGCGGCGTTCGCGCCGGCCGCGACCCAGGCCACCAGATGCCGGCCCGGCAACGTCGGGGTGTAGCTCGCGGTGTAAACACCGATCGACGGATGCCCCACGGCCGGTTCGGCGGTCGTGCCGTCCGGCAACGTGACCGTCAACACCACGCTTGTCGCATCCGCCAGCGTCGACCCGTCCGACGTCGTGCGCACCGACAGGGGAACCGGCTGGCCGAAGTCATACACGCGCGTCAGCTCCCCTGCATCGTCGAAGTCGTCGTCGGCTCGGCGCCCATCGCCGCCGCCCCGGTCGGCTCGGCGCCCATCGCCGAACCTGCCGCCGCGCCGGCGCCCATCCGGCCCGCCGAGGCCACAACCGCGGCCACGAACGCGAACACCTGCCCGATTCGGCCGCGGCGCACCGGGACCGGGCGAAGCGCTGGACGTCGCGAGTTCCCCGGCGGATACGCCGGCGGCACGATCACGACCTGCGAGCGAACCGGTGACCAGCCGCGGCCACGTCGCACGCCGAGAGCCCGCAACAGCCGCGGCTGCCTCGGCGCCGGCGCCACGATCGGCGGATTGACCTGCGCCGGGACCGGCCGCACCACGCGGCCGCGGCGTGGCAGCAGATGACGCAGCCGGCGCGGCTGGCCCACCGTCGACGCCGGATAGGCCGGCGGCGGGGTCACGGGCTGCGGTGTCGGGACGGCGAACGCCGTGCCACGGCGCGGCGTGAACCCGTGCCGCCGGGCCTGCACAGGCATCGGCACCATGCTCGGTGGCGTTTCCTGCGGCGGCACGAACGCCGCCACACGACTGCGCCGGGCCAACACCGCGCGAACGAAAGCACCAGCCTGGCGGGCCCGGTCCTGCAGGAACGTCGCCGCCGAGCCGGTCGCCGCGGCCACTGCAGTGTGTGTGAACGCGACCGACACGAGCGACGACGGCAGGGTGAACGCAGGCCCGTCCGTGGCCGTCGACGATTCCTGCAGCCATGCCATCGCGATCGACGACACCGACCCCGAGGAGTGGTTCTGCGTCGCGTACAGCGTGTACGAACCACCGACTGTCGGGGCTGTGTTCGACCGGAACGCGATGATGCCGGCGACGACGTCCGTGGCATGCTGCGGCGTCACCTGATCGGCGGCCGGTGTGAGCGTGGCGGCCGAGTTGACTTGGCCGTTCGTCACCGGGAACGTCGACCCCGGCGGGTACTCGACCACAAGCAGCTCGCGGGCGTTCCCGGAGCCGGTGAAGTTCGCGGTCACGGCGCCGGTCAGCACTGCCGAGTCGAGACACTGGTAGACGTCGAGGGTGTTGCTCGAGCCGACAACCGACGAGCCGAGCCGGGTCCAGGTGTTCGTTCCCGACCCATCGGAGATCCCGCTGCAGGAGTTCGACCCGGACGCGGTGTCCACATAGGCGAGCAGCGCCGCATGGTTCGCGTTGGAGGTGGTGATCGAGGCTGCGGTGGTCGTGGTCCCGTTGCCGGAGTTCGTGCGGTCCTGGCAGAGCACCTGGACGGGCTGCGCGTTGGTCATGCAGCTCGCCGCCCTC
>Ga0134128_10009204_pt1 | contig 11866 bp, 13 predicted proteins | sample KB31754_FD_96462 | JGI IMG/M metagenome (GOLD analysis project Ga0134128, IMG submission 96462) | Terrestrial soil microbial communities with excess Nitrogen fertilizer from Kellogg Biological Station, Michigan, USA - KB3-175-4 | ecosystem: Environmental > Terrestrial > Soil > Unclassified ...
ATGCCCCTTATAACGCCCGAATCTTGCCAAAATCTTCCACGAATCCTGGTTTTCAAGCCATCTGGCAGAGCCAGAATGCACTTCCCACTTCATTCACGTTGAATGGCTTCGCCTGCACCAATAGCCAATGATACAAAGCTCTCGTGATGATCGCACGAACCGGACATACGAAAGAAGTAGCCAAACGGCCCGATTATTTTATCTCTGATTGCATATATTTTGCGCACCTGGCCGGTACTTTAGAAGTGATTTGGTACAAAATGAAACAAAAAGAATGCACTCTTTCTCATATACAGAGGTAAGAATAAAAATAGAAATGGTCTAAGGAATTTACCTATGGTATGGTTTGCGAACATAATCGTCACAACGACTGGGGTTGCTCTCGCCGTTGGGGGCGCTATGATGCTACTTGGTCAGCGTTTTTTGCAGGAATTTACGCGCCCTGGAGTCACTGTCGAGCACGGAACGCCCCAATGGGGCGGGTGGACTTTCCCCGAAACAACGGTTGAGCCTCCCCCAAATTTGCAACAGCTCGTGACATTTTTCGCGGCGGACGGGACACGCTTACAGGGAGAGTTCTGGGCCCAAACACACAGTGCGCCAACGATTGTTATCAGTCACGGCTTTCATTTCCCCAGTCAGTACTTCCGCTCGGTTGCCGCGCTGGAATATGCTCACGGCGCGAATGTTTTGTTGTTTGATTTTCGCGGGCATGGTAAAAGCGAGCATGTGGTGACAACGTGCGGCAATGCGGAAATCAAGGATCTGCTCGCTGCGGTAGAGGTCGCGGTCACTCAGCCCACAACCACACCCGGCCAGATCTATATTCACGGTTTCTCAATGGGGGCCGCCGTCGCACTTTTGCTGCCGCCACACCCCGCTATCGCAGGGATTATCGCCGATAGCTCGTATGCGCGCCTGGACGAGATGATCCGTTTGCTCATCCAGCAAGTTCTCGATCAGGAAACAGCCGGATGGCGTGGCCCTGCAAGGGCATTACACTTCCTTTTTCCTGCGCTGACGCGCCTGATGTTACTTGGGGGACAATTGCTCTTTTACGCGCGGTATCACTATCCGCTGGTGGCACGCCCGGATCAGGCGCTTGGTATGCTTCCTATCAAGCCAACGCATTGCGTTCCTGGGACAATCCTACCCGCTCTTCTCTTGATCCATGCCGAGAATGATCCATTGATCGCGCTCGATCATGCCCACCGCCTCGTTACCATAGCCCGTGCAGCCGGGCGAGCGATTCAAGCGTACTACACACCTTGCAACATCCATTGCGGCTCCTATGGACATGACCCGCGCAGCTACATGGCTCTACTCCAAAAGTTCGTGGCTCTGGAAAGCGTATCAATGCCATAACCGCAGAACTATCCCATTTCTCATTCTTGGTAGGAAGCTGTGCTGAACCGCTACGGCCAACCAACGCCAGGTGCCGACACCTCAATGGTGAGCACCTGGCCTGTTCGTGACCCATCGTCTATGTTCGCAAAACCATGCCACTCGGCCACCATCAGGAACAGCTTTTGTTTATGTACACCGCCAAGCATGCAAGCGAAGCAGCCACGATCAAGCTCGATGGCCTGTAGCACCTCACCACCTTCGCGAACGCGCATACAACGTTTGTTGGGAACATCAGCATACCAGACAGCGAGGTTCTCGTCGAGGCAAATACCATCTGGTGTACCATCACCTAAATCGGCCCAGATTCTCCGGTTCGACAGGCCACCATCGTCCGCAATATCGAAAGCTGTAAGTCTTTTGCCATAGGACTCAGCGAGGATCAGCGTCGAGTTATCGGGCGTCACGACCATACCATTCGCAAAGGCGAGGCCATCAGCCACCAGGCGCGCCGACCCATCAGGTGTAATCAGAGCGACGGCGCTTCCGTTGACATAGGCGTTGCCGCGACCATCCACAACGATCTCGTTCCAGACGCCATCAGCAAGACCGCTCAGATCAGCATGGGTCACTAGCGACCCGTCGAACTCCCGGCGCAGGAGAAGCCCTTCGCGTCCCGAAACAACGAGCAGGCGTCCATCTGGCAACCAGTCGATGGAAAAGGGAAATGTGGTCGGCACGCGGACCATAATCTCGCTCTTGCCCTCCAGATCAACGGCAATAATCTCCTGTGTACACCAGTTGGAGAACCATAAACGGTCCTCGTGCCAACGCGGCGACTCACCAATTGCAAGACCAGTCAACAAGGTTGACACTTCAGGCATTTGAAAGCTCCTCTCTCACAAAATCTGTACTCTACTCTTCTTCCTTGTCTTTTACAAGTAAAAAGAGCATACTCCCAGAGAGCAGAAAAAACTTCTCGTGGCTTGCTCTTTTAGAAACATTTTGATCTGGCACAACAGTTTGTCCAAATAGTGCTCCGTCGGGGAAAGTGCCTCGTTAACTGGCTGGCTCAGGTACAGAAGACCTATGTACGTCTGTTGTTAGTACACTCCGCCCAGTTTGCGGTGGTCCCAGGAGACAATAGCGATGGGATTGACAACCACAACTATTCGTTTCGCGGCTTGAGCTATAACCATAGGCCGCGTGCTTGCGTTGAGCGGCCCTGTATAACGCTCCATGATTAATTCACCATACTGCTGGACTGTGGCGCGATCATCGAGAAGAGTAGCTTGCCCTTTTATTTGCACGCCTCGCAACTCTTCGTAACGCTGGCCAGATTCAACGAGACAGGTGAGGCGTGGGTCACGCCGGAGATTCACGGCTTTCTGGGATCTGGCATAAGTCCAAAAAGCTATCTGGTGATCGAGAAGCACATACCACATGGCGACCAGGTGAGGGTACCCATCGGCGCCAATGGTCGCAACTTGCAAAGTACGCTCATCTTGCAGAAACGCTTGCATTTCTTCGTCAGTCATGGTAATCAGTTTACGGCGGCTCATAAGGCATCTCCATTGATACGTTTTGTACTCCATTGTATCATCTGAATCAGTTCTCAATTTGTCATGAGGCAAAGCTCAGGTGAGTGAAGGGTTTTGCCTCATGACAAATTGAGAACTGATTACAATACCGAAGAGATCAAAATCACGACACTAAACACAAGCACCAGCATCAGAACAGCAACTATCAGAATACCGGTCCGCGCGTAGTGTAAACCATAATCCCGCACTTGCACCAGCGAAGCATCGCGATCCCGGCGAACTGCATATGACTCCCTTTCAATTGACTGCATTTTACCCGCGTGTCCCCCCAGCGCTCCATGTGCATAAAGACGCATATTGAAGCGATGTCCTGCATACATTGACACAATAAGTACAGCTATTGTCAGTAGAGAGATAAGCATTGCCATTGTTGTCTCCTTACCAGCCTTCCAGGTTCTGGCCATCGTTCTATCTTGTACCATCTCATATCAATCAGTTCTATTAATAAAGACGGGATTCGCGATGGAATATAAAAGTTTCAGATCCTGGATGTTCGGGAGAAGAGATATCAATGGTGGCAGTTCCACTCAAATCAGAGAATGGCCGTTACTCGGCGCAGCTTGCCCCCTCGCAAGAACTTAATCACAATCTGCTGGCCTACGGACTGACGACGCACAATCTGCTGCAAATCACGCGGCTCGCTAACCTGAGCGCCTGCCGCGCCAACAATCACATCCATGCGCTTTAGCTCCGCCCGGTCAGCAGGTCCGCCCGCCCTGATCTCCAGCACTTCCATCCCATACTGCTGAGCCAGCTTCAGATCCTGGCGCACTTTCTCATCAAGCTGCACACGCATACCGCCAACACCGAGCGAGACACCAGAGGTCGCGGCAGTGCGCTGCTGATTAATGTGCGCCACCGCCAGCGTCACGGTATCCAGTGGGATTGAAAAGCCCAGACCCTGAGCCATCGGCATCATTGCAGTTGTGATCCCGACCACGCGGCCATGACTGTCGACCAGGGGACCGCCAGAGTTGCCAGGATTAATAGAGGTATCGGTCTGGATCAAACCGCTCATCTTACGCACGCCAGGCGCGTCGAGCGTGCGGTTGAGCGCGCTGACCACACCAGCGGTAACAGTCCAATTCAAGCCGTAGGGATTGCCAACCGCGATCACGAGTTGCCCTACTTTAAGAGGCGCGCGCGTCATTTCCGCGACTGGCAAATGATCCGCGCCAATACGCACTACGGCAATATCAACATCGGGATCAGCTCCCACCAGGCCCGCGTCAAAACTCCGCCCATCCGCCAGGGTCACGCGAATACGACGCGCCTGGGAGACAACATGGGCATTGGTAAGAATCTGGCCATCTGAGGAGAAAATGAAGCCTGAGCCAAGTCCGGACTCAGGACGGCTATATCCATAAGCGCGATAACGTCCGCCATCGCGCTCAATATCAATACGCACCACCGCAGGCCCCACGCGTTCCGCCGCCGTCGTTACCGAGCGAGAATAGGCATCGAGTGCCTGAGCATCCTGTTCCTCTATACTCATATTTCACACAGCTTTTTCTATGGAACCCTCTTATTCTGCATCTGGCCGGAGAACAGCGTGTTCGCTGCCAGCCAGATCAGCACGGAGGAACCCATCCGCAGGATTGCGCGTGCGAGGCTACGATTCCTTTGCGATTCTTCCCATTGTATCACACTGTTTCTCTGTATTGCCAAAATAGTGCCCTGTATTTCAGGGTCATTTACTTCTCTCACTTTGGTCTATGGCCTCCCCACCCCATTTTTTAAAAGAGGTTGCGGGCAGGGCGCTTCGCGCCCTGCCCGCAACACCTCTTTTAAAAAATGGGGTGGGGCTTTGCCCCGAAGAGGAGCAAGAAGTAAATAGCCCTGCGTGCATTTGCTCAAGCCGCCCGGCTCGATAAAATCGAAACACCCCAAAGAGACATGGCTAATAAATGACCACCGGGGCATTCACTTGCAGATTGTTGTAGAGCCAGGCTGCATTACTATTCGATAGATCAACACTACCTTGAGAACCATTGTTGGCTGTGGGATTGCCACTGGGATCATGATGGAAAAAGTTGGTTCCCAGACCATAGGTCTCGCGCCACCAGCTACCAAGAAGCATATAACCACTTGAATGATAGGTCAGCACGTACTGGACCGGCGTATCAGGGGACCAGTTTGCCGAACCCCTGGGATAAGCCGATTTCAAGACTGTGTTGTGCAAACGCTGCATAACCTGCCAGGAGCCTGGCAACGACGGCACTTCATAGCGACCAGTTGTCACCTGAAAGGATTTGATCAACTGTCCATTCTGGTAGACACGCATGCTTTGCTCAAGCAAAGAAACCACTACCACAGTCCCTGTCTTGAGCTGATACTTGTCCAACAAACTCCTATCAGCGCTATGTACCTGGTTCCAGGGCGTCTGATCAGTGGAGTTGCTCTCCATTGCGCGCAGATTCGTGAGTTCAACCTGAATCTGGTCCATGACCTCCTGATAATCGGCAGTACTTTTTGCCTGAGCAACACTTTGATCTAGCAAACCTCCAATGCCCTGGTGATCGTATGCGTAATCCAGTTCATAGGTCTGGCCATTGGATGGATCTTGATACAGGTGCGCCTTCCCCCATGTCGTTACTTCCTGGTGAAACTGGCTCAGCAGGTGTTGCGTCTGTTCGCGCAAACTCTGAGGTGCGGGCGTAGAAGGAACGGTTGGTATAGGCGTGCCCAAACCAGAACCGGGATTGCTTCTCCCTTGCGAATTCAGATGAGCCACCAACGTCCAACTAAAGACGCTCAAGAGGACAATCGCGGCCAACGCGCTCAAGGTGAGAGTACGACGCAACTTGCGTTTGCTTGACTGGCGCGAAGTTGGGCGCGTCAGCGGGGTAGTTATGTCGCTCTTCTCCCCCAACTGTTCGCGCTTGTTCTGGCGCCTTTCGTGCGCCAGAGTTTCCTCATATCCTGTACGAGGTAGTATGTGCAACGAGCCGACTTCGGGCATGGAAAACATCGTCTGCTTCTCTGGCGAAATGTGATCGGCTAGACGAGACCAGATGGCGTCTAACGAGTGATGCACCTGCTCAGGAGTATCTCTCTGTTCGTAAAACCTCTGGAGATCCTGCACAACGCTGCTAGCGTCGGTAGAATCCTCGGTATGTAAAAGTTGCTCAACCTGTTCGTCTACAGTTTCAGCGAAAAAGTCTTTTGTTTGCTTCCTCATCCTATACCTCCTTCGAGCGCTCGTACGCGGAACGTAAAAAGTTGAGCGAACGAGCCAGCATGGAGCGCACGCTACCCTCGCGTTTATTCAACAGGCTGGCAATCTCGCGAGAACGCAGACCGCCAGCGAAGCGCAAGTGCAGAATCTTCTGTTGCAGAGGAGACAGAGTAGCCAGGTGGCTGCGCAAGAGCGCGTACTCTTCGCTCCGCAAAGCCACCGGTTCAGGCTCGCTGTTCTCATCATCGAGCAAGGAAGGGCCCGCTTCTAAGGTCGCTGCCTGGCGATGAGCAGAACGGCGATAGTGATCCACAATCTTGTTATGGGCAACCCGGCGTAGCCAGGCTATGCGCACATCATCACTCATGCCAATCAACACTTCTTCCTGCTCCAATGCGGCGAGAAAAACTTCCAGCGTAATATCCTCGGCATCCTCAAGCGAAAAAATATGGCGTCTGACAGAGAGAAAGATAGTAGATGCGTGCCGCTGATAAAGCTGGGCAACCAGGGAGATGTTTGCCTGTGGGGAACGTTGTTGCTGCATCAATAATCCTTCTTCAAGAATAGAATTTTTGAGATCTCAGTTAGGTATCGCATGAGAAAAGATTTTTGCTGCGTCAAACGGGGGCAGTATGAATAATAAGCAAGGATCATCCTTATCAATCGTAAACGCTGTGCTGAACGTGGACACGTTTAGGATGGCTGACTCTCTGGCGCTAAAGATTCAGAAATTGCGGTGACTAGCGTTTGCAGCTTGAATGGTTTCTCCACCAGGGTGGCATCGGGCGCAATAGCCAGCGCAATATTGATTTCAGACATGGGAGCAGCGGTACAGAAGATCAATGGAAGTACAGAGGTACGCGGGTGAGCGCGCAAGAGGTGCAAAACCTCCAGGCCAGACATGGTAGGCAAATGCAGATCGAGGATCAAGACATCAATGGGCAAAGGTTTGGATACGCCAGATCCCTTGCTTGGAAGAGATGACAAGGTAAAAAGGTCAAGCACAGACAGAGCCTGTAAGCATTCCTGGGCGTCCATGTAAAGCTCTACGTTGTGACCGGCATAATTGAGCATAGTGACACAGAGCTTAGCAATACGCATGTTATCTTCAAGGAGACCGACACGGGCCATAGAATTATACCAGGCTCCTTCTTTGAGACAATACTATTATGTGAGATTGTAAATGAATAGATAGACACTGTCAAGTTATTCACTGCATATCGGCAAAAAGTCCCTGCTTTTTCGCCAGCATGTTATTCAGCAGGGATATCCTCGTGAGGATTTTACCGAAGCTGGCCTTTCTCGCATGCTTCCCCTTCGTTGTATGAGGCCAACTCACGTTTTGAGAAGTGATTTTGCTGAGAATTTGATTTCATCAAATTCTCAGCAAAATCACTTCTCAAAACGTGAGTTGGCCTCATACAACGAAGGGGAAGCATGCGAATTTTATGGGAAACCACACAGAAGATTTGCTCGCTTTCCCCTCAATTTGACCGCGAGGCCACCAGGCACAGGTGTTTTCTCCTATCGACGAACAAAGTTTTATACGTTACAATCAATGCTAGCAGGGCCTTGTCGCTCAAAATCAAGCATTCGAGAAAAGTATGAGTACAGAAAAAACAACAAATACGTTCCCTATCAGCGTGGTACGTTATGGTATGGGGAAAGAGATACAGCTCTATGCCCAGGAACTGGTGGTAACGAGCCGAGAAGAGGGGCGGGAGGTGCGCCTGCCGCTGGAGACTATCGAACGGCTCACGCTGGCCCCTGGTGAACCTAACCCCTCTAAGTTGGTGCTGATCGCCGACCTTACCGACGGCTCCACGCTTCTGCTGGTCGAGGGTATGACAAACGCGCGCGAATTTCGCGCCATGTTGCCCCATCTCACGCAAATTTGTCCTGAGCTTCAGCTCGATCCGCCAGATATGGCTGAACAATTACGCCAGGCGTTGAACAATCGGCGAGCCTGGAACCTGACCTGCCTGGGAGCTATCGTTATAATCTGCCTCTTTCTCTATGGACTTTATTTCCTGGTCGCGTTCATTGGCATGCACCATTAAACAATGCATCATGAGAGAGCGGCCAGATCTTCGTGTAACATAGCGAGTTGCCGCCAGATATATTGATCGGGAGGGCGCGTCTGAAATGCTCGCGCAAGGGCGCGCAAGTTAATCAGGACGCTGGTGAAACGCAGGATTTGCTCATATGCAGGTGGCAACGGTGCGATTTCCGCGTACCCACGTTCAAGCGCGTGGAAAAGCGGGAAAGGAGGTCGCGCACCATCGCGGATACGATAATGGGCAAGGTCATAGCAGCGACCAGTACTACGAATCTCGCCAAAGTCAATAATGCCTGTGTAGCGCCCGCGTTCCTGGAAAATGTGTGTACTATCAAAATCGCCGTGAGCCAGATACCCCTGTTCTATCTCAAGTAAGGCATCATAACGTGAGAGTACACGCTCAAGGCGCGCAAATTCCCACGGCTTGAGAATATGCATCCGCAAATACGTAAGATCAGCCTGCCGCGACTCCAGCGCGAAGGCGCGGAAGGTCGGCCACTTTGCGCGCAGGCGCGCTGGCTGCGCCCGCTTTACTTTCACCCACCCGAAACCCTCGACTGGCAAGCTGTTGATCCGTGCCAGATCTCGTCCTGCCTCTAACACAATTCGTTCGTGCAATTCTCTAGGAAAAGAAGAACTGCTCAAAGCCAGCCCCTTGATTTCGGTCTCAATCATAATAGGCCGCCCAAGCAGCTTATTATAGTCCTCATAGTGGATAATTTCTGGAACGTGAATCTGGTGCTGACGAAGCTGAGTTAGCGCGGCAATTTCAGGGGTAAAGCTCGCCTCGGCATCCGGCAAAATCCGCAGATAATAGACCTGGCACCGTGATAGTATACGATACACATACGTAGAAATCCCTGACATAACTCGCTCGACCTGGGTATCTTTGGCTGGAAAGAGGCGCTTCACAACCGCCTCAACACGTTGTCTATCTACAGGACGCGCATTGGGCAACTGCATCATCAAACGCGCTCCTCGCTTTCTCTAGAGATAGCGGAAAGGCTCTGCCTTCTTCTCGATTATGGAATTTTATTATACCTCATAGTAAAGCAAAAGCTGAGCAAGAGAGAAGAACATATTTGGAGAAGCAAAAAGTGTGTACGGATCTGAACGGCTCCGCCGTTCAAATCCGTACACACTTTTTGCTTCTCCAAATATGTTCTTCTCTCTTGCTCCAGGGCTGCTAGACGCTACCCGCCTCTTTCTGCTACTATAGAGAAACTGAATGATGTTTCTTGCACGATTTTTGAACAGGGCCAGATCGATGGAGCAACAAACCAATCCTCAGCTTCTACCTCAAGGTGAAGCCATTCCTGCACAATACGCTCCGGGCGATTTTGTCGCTGCGACCTCGGCGCACGATCAGCCAGGCGCTACCATGCTGCGGGAGAAGGCGACTTTCTGGCGCGACCCAACCCTGAGCAATCTTGAACTCTTGCGCGCTACTTTTATTACGCACGCGTTTGCTCCCCATATACACGAGGGCTACGCAATTGGGGTGGTCGATAAGGGAGCCGAACGTTTCAAATATCGCAGAGGTATGCATGTCGCGCCAGAGGGCACTATTGTAGTGATTAATCCGGGCGAAATGCATACCGGCTCGGCTGCCAGTGAACATGGATGGAGCTATCGAATGCTTTATCCAGATAGCGCGCTTCTGGTGCGCGCGGCCTCTGACCTCGCGGGCAAACAGTCAGGAACGCCGTTTTTTCCTTCGCCGGTGATTCACGATCCCGCGATGGCGCAACTGCTTTCCAGGCTCCACGCAGTGCTGGCAACCTCGCCCTCTACACTTGAGCGAGAATCTATGCTCATCTGGACGCTCGCGCATCTCGTCAGGCGGCACGCGGATACATCTCCCACTATTGCACTCGCGGGTAGAAGCGAACAAAGCAACATACGGCAGATTCGCACCTATTTAGAAGAACACTCCACAGAAAATGTCTCGCTTGAACAGCTCGCTACGCTGGTCAATTTGAGTCCATTTTACCTTCTACGTGTGTTTCGCGAAATGACTGGTCTGCCACCTCATAGTTATCTGACGCAGATGCGCGTGACACACGCAAAACGCCTGATTGGCGCGTCTGTGCCACTGGCAGAGGTTGCAACGGCTGTAGGCTTTACGGATCAGAGCCATCTCAACAAACACTTCAAAGCCCTGACCGGGGTGACGCCGGGACAATATGCGCGCGGCAGCAAATGAGCGCAAGAACGTACAAGACAGTGGCAGCAGGATACCCTACAATAGGGGCATGACAACACGACGTTCTGAATTTTTTCACGGCATCAAAGATGAATTGCCCATTCTCATGGGGACCATCCCCTTCGGGCTGATTTATGGCGTGTCGGCGCGTAGCTTCGGTATTCCAGCCGCGCTGGCGCAGGCGATGTCGTTGATTATTTTCGCTGGCTCGGCCCAATTTGTGGTGATCCAGCTCATCAATGCAAGCGTACCAGCAGCTATTATCCTGCTAACGGCCTGCATTATTAATCTGCGCCACGCCCTCTATAGCGCGTCAGTCGCGCCTCATCTTAAAGAGCGCGGACTCCTCTGGCGCCTGCTTTTGCCCTATCTGCTGACTGACGAAGCCTATGCTGTGGCCATCACCCACTATCAACAACCTGACGCTGACGCGCCTAAGCACTGGTATTTCTTCGGCGCGGGCCTGATCCTCTGGTTCACCTGGCAACTGGGCACCGCCGCAGGCTTGTTGCTGGGCGCGCATATTCCCGCGAGCTGGTCCCTGGATTTCACCCTGCCGCTCACTTTTATCGCGCTGGTTATCCCGGCGCTTAAAAAGCGAACCGATGCTATTGCGGCTGGCGCGGCTGGCCTGATCGCAGTGCTGGCTACGCGTTTGCCATTCAATTCAGGGCTGCTCGTCGCCACTTTTATCGGAATCGCGCTCGGCCTGCTCGCCGAAACAAAAATCACGAAGCTGAGCAAGGTACACAAGCCAACAAACTCCGATCAGAGTTTGCAGATGTCCCAGTCTGGAACACCTGCGAACGTCCTGATTCCAAAAGAGAAAGCAGAGGATCAGCGATGATGACCTGGCTACTGATTCTTGGCATTGGGCTGGCTACTTATGCCACCCGTCTCTCGTTCGTCACTTTTTTTGGCAAAAGAGAGATACCCGCCTTTATTCTACATATGCTGCGCTTTGTGCCAATGGCGGTTCTCTCGGCTATCATCTGGCCACAAATTTTCTTAGTCAATAACACGCTCGATCTCTCGCTCAACAATCCACGCTGGATCGCGGGCATCCTTGCAGGAGTCATTGCCTGGCGTACACGCAATGTGCTGCTAACAATTGTCATAGGAATGGTAGCGCTCTGGGTGCTGCAATGGGTATTAGTGAGGGCAGTTCAATGATCCCACACCGTGAGCGTGCGCCGCAATTCTTGATGGGCCATGAAAGAATCCTCTTTGCTCCATACAGAGCGATGAATGGCATCCTCTTCTCTTCTTCAAAGATGTTGTCGTTCGTCCAGTATACTGGCTTATGAGGTCAGGATCGAGCCTGATTGATGGGCAATACATACTCTTCTCGCTACTAGTGAGGAAAGCTCAAAGAGCTAAAGACTGGCTGGATGAAAAAAATCGATGCAATCGATTTTTTTCATCCAGCCAGTCTTTAGCTCTTTGAGCTTTCCTCACTAAAAATTTAATCGGCACGC
>Ga0134128_10009205_pt1 | contig 11865 bp, 13 predicted proteins | sample KB31754_FD_96462 | JGI IMG/M metagenome (GOLD analysis project Ga0134128, IMG submission 96462) | Terrestrial soil microbial communities with excess Nitrogen fertilizer from Kellogg Biological Station, Michigan, USA - KB3-175-4 | ecosystem: Environmental > Terrestrial > Soil > Unclassified ...
CCACCCGCCGCCCCACACCCAGTGCGCGACCGGCGCGTAGACGACGAGCGACCAGAGCGTGATGAAGGCGACGTAGGGGCCGAAGCGCATCCGCTCCACGATGGCGCCGGAGATCAGCGCCGCGGTGATGATCGCGAACGTCCCCTGGTAGGCGAAGAAGAGGAGATGCGGGATCGTCCCCTGCGCGCCGAGACCGACGCCGCGGAGGAAGAAGAACTCGCCGCCGCCGCACCACGACGAGGAATGGCCGAAGGCGACGGAGTAGCCGAAGAACGCCCAGGCCATTCCGACGAAGCCGAGCGCGGCGAAGCTCATCATCAAGGTGTTGAGCGCGTTTTTCGCGCGCACCATCCCGCCGTAGAAGAATCCGAGGGCGGGGGTCATCATGAGGACGAGGGCGGTGGAAACCAGGAGCCAAGCAGTGTCGGAGCCGTTGATGGCGGGCAACCGGAACCTCCGTGGTTTTTATGAGGATAGCAAAATAGGTGATGAAAATGAATTGCGAATTTCGAATAGCGAATTAGGAATTGAGAATTCTTCATTCTGCATTCGCAATTCGAAATTCGAAATTCCGCTTTTCCCGTAGAATTCGCCCGCCAATGCCCTCCTCCCCGCGCCACCGTCGCTCGGAGCACACCCGCCGCCAGGTGCTCGACGCCGCGCTCGACCTCTTCTCCCACCAGGGCTACCGCGCCACCGGCGTGAAGGAGATCGCCGAGGCCGCCCGCGTTTCCACCGGCAACGTCTACCACCACTTTCCGGACAAAGAGGCCATCTTCCGGACGCTGCTCGACGAGTACCAGCAGATCATCGACACGCCGAAGTTCCCGCTCGTGCGCGCGCTCAACTCCGGGCAGTTTCCCGACGACCTCGAGCAACTCGCCCGCGCCGCGCGTGACAGCGTGATGCAGTACCGCAAGTACATGGCCTTGCACCTCGTCGACGTCATCGAGTTCGACGGCACGCACCTCCGCAACTTCTACAAGCACATCGCCGAGAAGTTCAACACGCTCGTCGAGGAGCAGCGCGCCGCGAACCACGACCTGGCCGAGCGGCTGCGGCCCGGCGTGATGCCGCAGTCGGCGCTCATCGTGGCCACGCGGCTCTTCCTCCACTACTTCCAGATCGAGATCCTCTTCGGCATTCCGGAGCCGTTCGGCCGCGACTCGGCGCAGGTGGTGCGCGAGATCGCGGACATCCTTCTGCATGGGATCGTGTGAATGAAACGAATTCTTTTCGCGCTGTGCCTCATCGCCCCGCTCGCCCGCGCCGCCGACGACGCGGAGTACACCAAGCAAATCCGGCAATTCACGACCGGGCCGCAGTTCACGACGGAGCTCGTCGATCACCTGCCTGCCTCGGACGCCGTGCCGTCGCCGCTGAAGTTCTTCGGCCACATCGCCGGCGCCGACGGCTTCCTCACCTACTCCGAGGACGTGAACCGCTACATGCGCGCGCTCGCGGCGGCGTCGCCGCGCGTCAAGGTCGTCTCCATCGGCAAGAGTGAAGAGGGGCGCGAGATGATCGCCGTCGCCGTCGCGGACGAGGCCACGATCGCCAGTCTCGACAAGTACCGCGACAACACGCGCCGCCTGGCCGATCCGCGCAAGTTGCCGGACGACGACGCCCGCGCACTCATCGCGCAGTCGAAGCCGATCTACTACGCGACCGGCGCCATTCACTCGCCCGAGACCGGCAGCCCGGAGATGCTGATGGAGCTCGCCTACCGGCTCGCCGTCGAAGACACGCCGTTCATCCGCAACGTCCGCGAGCACGTCATCACGCTGATCACGCCGGTGCTCGAAGTCGACGGGCGCGACCGCCAGGTCGACCTCTGGAACTATCGCAAGGCCAATCCGAATCTGCCGACGCCGCCGCTGATCTACTGGGGCCACTACGTCGCCCACGACAACAACCGCGACTACCTCGGACTGGCCCTCGCGCTCAGCCGCAACGTGCTGAAGGCGTACTTCGACTTCCACCCGCAGCTCATTCACGACCTGCACGAGTCGGTGCCGTTCCTCTACATCTCCACGGGCACGGGGCCGTACAACCCGGCGCTCGATCCGATCGTCGTCGACGAGTGGCAGCGCCTGGCCTGGAACGAAGTGCAGCAGATGACCGGCCGCGGCGTGCCCGGCGTCTGGACGTGGGGCTTCTACGACGGCTGGGCGCCGAACTACATGATCTGGACCGGGCAGGGACACAACTCCATCGGCCGCTTTTACGAGACGTTCGGCAACCGCTGGCCGATCACCGCGGAGCGGACGGTGCGCGGACAGTCGGAGCGGCAGTGGTACCGTCCGAATCCGCCGCTGCCGAAGGTGAAGTGGTCGCTGCGCGACAACATTAATTATCAGGAGAGCGCGTTGCTCTTCGGCCTGAGCTACGTTGCCGACAACCGGCAGCACTTCCTCGAGCAGTTCTGGACGCTGGGCAAGCGCGCGGTGGCGAAGGCGGCGACCGAGGGGCCGGCGGCGTGGGCGTTCGACGGAGCGCAGAAGCGGCAGTCGAACCTGCGCGACCTGATGGCGCTGCTGCAAAAGCACGGCGTCGAGGTGCACGTGCTGGATGCGCTGTTCGACAAGCTGCCCGCCGGCTCGTTCGTCGTGCGGATGGACCAGCCGTACAGCCGCCTCGCGGACGCGGTGCTCGACACGCAGTACGTCCGCGGCGAGGAGCGCGTGTACGACGACACGGGGTGGACGCTGGGCTATCTGAAGAACGTCGACTTCAAGCGCGTGACGGACAGCGCCATCTTGAAAGCGCCGATGCACGTGTGGGAAGCCGACGCCCCTCACCCGGCGCCTGCGGGCGCCACCCTCTCCCCGCTCGCGGGGAGAGGGACAGGCGCGCAGCGCCAGGGTGAGGGGCGTCAGCTTCCCTACCCCCGCATCGCCCTCATGCACACCTGGCTGCGCACGCAGGACGAAGGGTGGTGGCGCATCGCCCTCGACTCGATGAACGTGCCGTACACGTACATCTCCACGCAGGACGCCGCGCGCACGCCGGACCTGCGCGCGAAGTTCGACGTCATCGTCTTCCCGCCCGCGAGCAGTGCGCCGGCCGACATCGTCAACGGCCTTCCGCCCGGCCCACCGCTGCCGTGGAAGAAGACGGCGCTCACGCCGAACCTCGGCGGCATCGACGAGACCGACGACATGCGCCCCGGCCTCGGCATGACCGGCGTCGCCAACGTCGAGCGCTTCGTCGAGGACGGCGGCCTTCTCATCACCGCGCGCGACACGGCAGTGTGGGCGGTGCAGTACGGCCTGGCACGCTGGGTGCGCACCATCGAGCCGCGAAACCTGAAGGCGCGCGGCTCGATCCTGCAGGCGAACGTCGTGGAGAAGAAATCGCCGATCGTCAGCGGCTACGACGACAACATCCCTGTGTACTTCGCCGGCTCGCCGATCTTCGACGTCGGCATCCGCTTCGGCGGCGGCGACGAGCCGCCCGCCGGCGGCGAGCAGCGCCCGAGCGGCCGCGGCTCGAAGTCGGATCCCGACGTGCCGCAGGGACGGCCGTTCGTCGCGACGCCGGAGCGCCCGAAGCCGGAGCCGTTCGCGCTGCCGGAAGACGCGCCGTGGAACGTCGACTACGCGATGCCGCGCGCGGAGGATCAGCCGCGCGTGATCGTCGCGTTCGCGAAAAAGGCCGACCAGCTGCTGCTCTCCGGAATGCTCGAAGGGGGCGACGAGCTGGCCGGGAAGGCGGTCGTGATCGACGCGCCTCGCGGCAAAGGACACATCCTCCTCTTCGCCAACAATCCGATGTGGCGCGCGAACACGCAGGGAACATACGCGCTGGTGATGAACGCGATCATGAATTGGGACAAGCTGCGCTGATGTGGACGCCGGAACAATACGAACGCTTCAAGGACGAGCGCGCGCAGCCGTTCTGGGACCTCGTCGCCCTGGTCGAGCATCGGCCGCAGATGCGCGTCGCCGACCTCGGCTGCGGCACGGGCGAGCTCACGCGCAAGCTGCACGAGCACCTCGGCGCGGCGGAGACGATCGGCATCGACAGCAGCGAGACGATGCTGCTCAAGGCCGGCCATTTCGGCGGCGAGATGCTGCGCTTCCAGCACGGCACCGTCGAGGCCTTCGTCACCGATCAGCCGTACGACCTGATCTTCTCCAACGCCGCGCTGCATTGGGTGGCCGATCACGAGTCGCTCTTCCGCCGCCTCACCGGCTTCGTCTCGCACGACGGACAGCTGGCCGTGCAAATGCCGGCGAACGACGATCATCCGTCGCACGTCATCGCGGCAGCGACGGCGAAGGATTTCGGCATCGAGCCGCGCGCCGACTACGTCCTCTCGCCCGAGCGCTACGCCGCGCTGCTGCACGACCTCGGATACAAGCGCCAGCACGTGCGCCTGCAGGTGTACGGGCACGAGCTGCCGTCGGCGGAGGCGGTGGTGGAGTGGGTCCGCGGCGCGCTCCTCACCGACTACGAGCGCCGCCTCGGCGACCGCTTCCCCGCGTTCCTCGAGCGCTACACCGCCCGCGTCGTCGACGCCCTCGGCAACGCGCGGCCGTTCTTCTACACCTACAAGCGCGTGCTGATCTGGGGCACGTTCTAGTCGACCTTGCGGGCCACGCCGAGGCGCCGCCCGAACTCGTAATAGACGAAATGCGTGATGCGGCCGCTGCGGTCGCGCCCGAAACGCCCTTCGCCGTCGTACGCGGTCGGCACGAGCGCGTCGTCGCCGTTCGCGGCGAGAACGTTGCGCTGTCCGGCGGACTCGCTGATCAGCAGATCGCCGGCGCGGCGGATGACCACGACGCGCTTCGGCTGCGACTCGAAGCGATAGGTGCCGACGACTTCGTCGAAGAGCCCGGCCCGCACGCGGCGCAGGAAGTCGGAGGTGGGCACGGTCACGAGGAACTCGCGGGCGACGGAGCGCGGCATGAGCCGGCGCAGCCGCAGCCGCGCACCGTAGAGCCGCTTGCCGATCGTCTGCGCCGAGACGCCGAAGATCTCGGCGATCCTCCGCTGCGGCTCGCCGAGGACGTGGAAGAGGAGCAGGGCCTCGCGGTCGGCCGGCGCGAGCTGCTCGAGCGCGCGCGCAACGGCGCGGCGGCGCTCCGCGCGCACGACGGCGTCGCCGGTTTCCTGCGGCGGATCGAGCAGCGGCTCGCGCCTGCGGCGAATGCGCGCGCACTGCGTCCGCACCAGCCGCTGCAGCCAGCCGGGAAACGCCGCCGGCGTGCGCAACTGCGGCAGCTTGCGCCAGGCATCGAGGAACGCCTCCTGCGCCGCGTCACGCGCGGCCTCGGCATCGCGCAGCGATGCCAATGCTGTCGCGAGCGCCATCCGTTCGTGCAGCGCGACCAGGCGGGCGAACGCGGCGTGCTGCTCGGCGAGCGGCACCCGCGCTCCGCGAGCGCGCCGGACGAGCCGTTCGACGTCACCCGCCACGCGGCCTCCTGCCGATCATCACGACCGCGGCGAGCGTCAGCGGAAACAGCTCGTTCGTCACCGCCTTCGGCCTGTGCCAGTAAACGTGCGTCAGCATCGCGCCGATCATGATCGCAGCAATCAGCGCCGCGCCGTAGAACGCCGTCCGCGGCACCAGCAGCAGAAGCGCCGCCGCGATCTCCGCGACGCCGACGGCCAGCCGGAACCAGACCGGGAAATGCCACACCGTGAACGCTCGGGCCCACCCGCCGTGCGGATCGAACTTGCCGAGGCCTTGCCGCGCGAACACGTAGACCAGAAAAAGCGCGGGTACCCAGAGAAGGAGCTCCAGCACGCGTCGTCTCATGCCGGAAAGAGCCGCCGGCGCGGCGAAACTTTCCTATTCCTCGGCGAGCACGGCGTGGAAGGCGACCATCACCGTCGCCGACGCCAGCAGCACCAGGCTGACCAGCACCGTCATCGACAGCGTCGCCGCGCCGGCGGCGCCGGCCGAGCCGGTGGCGATGCGGCCGGGGTTCAGGGTGTTCAGCCAGGCCGCGAGCGCGCTCCACTTCCACGTCAAGAGCGTCGCCCAGCCGGCGGCGATGATGAGGTAGGCGGCGATCTGCACGCGCGTCATCGGCAGCGACGCGCGCTCGACCGCGGCGCTCGATCCCAGCAGCTTCGCCTTCAGCCAGAGCACCGAGGGATCGGGGAGGATGTGCTCGCGGTCGTCCTGCTTTGAGAAACTCACCATCCACGGCGCGACCTCGGCGGCCGCGGCGCAGTCGGGGCACGACGCGGCGTGTACGCGCAGCGACTCGCTCCACTGGCCGCTCGCGGCGGCGTCGACAACGTTCGGCTCGAACGGGCAGGTGTCGTTCATGGGGCCAGCCCCTTCTTGGTCAGCATCTCGCCGAGGCGCTTGCGGGCGCGGAAGAGCATCACCTTCACGCTCTTCGACTTCACGCCGAGCGACTCGGCGATCTCCTCGTGCGAAGAGCCTTCCACGTGCGCCAGCCACAGCAGCGCGCGCTCCTGCGGCTTGAGCTCGGAGAAGACGCGCATCATGTCGTGGCGCAGCTCGCCGCGGTCGGCGCGCAGCTCCGAGGGCGGCAGATCGATCGGGCGTCCCCGCTCGCGCTTCGCATCGCGGAAATGATCGAACACCAGATTCGTCGCCGTCTTGTAGACGTAGCGGCGCATGTGATCGTCGTTCGCCAGCGTCGGATTGCTGCGGATGAAGCGGAAGAACGTCTTCTGCAGCAGGTCGTCCGCGAGCGTCGCGTCCCCGGTGAGGCGGTAAATGTACGACCAGACCCCGCCCGCGGTCCGGCGGTAGAACGCCTCGAAGTGCGCTTCGTCGAGCGGCACCTTCGGCGCGCGCCGCTCGGTGTCGGCGGCGTGCGCGAGGGCGAAGGGTGCCGGCGCAAACATGATGTCGGCAGTCATCTCCGTCAGACGTTCAGCGATTCGATTGCGTTAGGTGTGTCGCCGTTGCCGTCGACCAGGCCCATCTGTCTGGACATCTTCAGCGACACGGCGGACGAGACGAGATTGGCCAGGCCGAGGGCCAGGAGGATCGCGCCGGCGATCAGGAAGCCGGGGTTCTCCATCTCCGTGAATTCGAGCAGCAGGAAGGCCAGACCGAGGAAGGTCAGGAAAATCGCACGGGTGAAGCCGCCGACGACGCGGTCGCGCGCGGCGAGCTTCGGCAGCTTGCTGATGCCGGTGGCGAACTGCTGCCCTTCCGGCGACTTCAGGAATTCGATCATCTCCGGCCCCGAGCCGAAGCGGTCGATGAGCTTCGTCTGCACCTCGGCGTTGTAGCGCGCCTGCTGCGCCTTCGAGTGCGACTTCGCCCAGACGATGAACGCGATCATCAGGAAAAACCCGATCGAGATCGTGATCGGGATGAGAACAAGTACTGGCTCCATGTGAGCTACCTCCGTTTACCGGACCCTATTACGGAGCGGGCTGTGTTTGGTTAACACCGTCCTTCATCACGAAGCTGACGCGCTCCATGGCCGTGATGTCCTGCAGCGGATTGCCGGGAACGGCGACGAGGTCGGCGAGCTTGCCGGGCTCGATCGTGCCGACGCGGTCGCTCATGTCGAGCAGGTCGGCGGCCGCGCGCGTGGCGGTCTCGATCGCCTGCATCGGCGTCATGCCGAGGCGCGTGTAGTACCCGAATTCCTTCGCCTCGTTGACGGCGCTCCAGTCGAAGCCGCCGGCGTCGGTGCCGAAGGCGATCTTCACCCCCTTCTTGAGCGCGCGCTGGAAGCTGTCGTGGTGGATCGCCACCATCTTCTGCCAGATGCCGCCGCGGCCCGGCGCGACGTACTCGGTGACGGTGAGCGTGGGGCAGAGGTAGACGCCTTTGGCGACCATCATGTCGAGGAGATCGTCGGGGATGGAGACGCCGTGCTCGATCGAGTCGACGCCGGCGTTGAGCGCGTTCGAGATGCCGGGCCGGGCCATGGCGTGCGCGGCGACTTTGTGGCGCAGGCGATGCGCTTCGTCGACGATGGCCTTCATCTCGTCGGGCGTGAACGTCGGGATCGAGGAGAGCGTGCCGTTCTTGTCGAGGAAGTAGGCGCGGTCGGCGTAGACCTTGATCCAGTCGGCGCCGTGGGCGATCTGTTCGCGCACGGCCTTGCGCGCGTTCTCGACGCCGTCGACGATCTGCACGCCCATCGGAAACGTGACCTCGGGCGCGTAGCCGCTCGGACCGTAGCCGCCCGTCACCGACATCGCCCGCGTGGAGACGACCATGCGCGGCCCTTCGACGATGCCGTGGTTGACGGCCTTCTTGAGGTCGACGTCGGTGTACATCGCCCCTTCGGTCTCGAGGTCGCGCACGGTGGTGAAGCCGTGGTGGAGGGCGATGCGCAGCGCCTTCGTGGCGCGCAGGGCGCGGTAGGGCAGCGACTCCCGGAAGAGCTGCGCGTCGTAGTCGGCGGACGTGATGTCGCCCTGGAGGAGGACGTGGACGTGCGCGTCGATGAGGCCGGGGAGGAGGGTGGAGTCGCCGAGCTCGATGACTTTGGCGTCTGCCGGAACGGTTTTGCCGATCGACTCGATCTTGTTGCCGTTGACGACGACGACGGCGGGCGCGGTGACGTTGCCGCGGCCGTCGATGAGGCGCGCAGCCTTGATGGCGATTCGTTGCGGTTCGGCGGCGATGGCGGTGGTGGCGATGAGCAGCAGCAGCAGCGGCGCGAGTCGTCTCATGGTTCAATTCTATTGACCATGCGCTTCGCCATCGAGGAATACGTCCGCTGGGAGGACATCGACGCCGCCGGCATCATCAACTATCAGGCCTACCTGCGCTTCTTCGGCCTGGCCGAGGCGGAGCTGTACCGCTCGTGTGGGCTGTCGTACCGCGAGATGTTCGAGGGCGTGGGCATCTGGCTCCCGCGCGTGCACGTGGAGTGCGATTTCCACTTCCCGGTGGTGCTCGACGACCTGCTCGTGGTGGAGGCGTGGTTCGGGAAAATCGGCACGACGTCGATCCACATCGACTTCGAAGTGCGCCGCAAGGAAGAGCCGGAGAAGGTCGTCGCCAGCGGCAAGTACGTCGTGGTGTCGGTGAAGAAGGGGGAGTTCGCGCCCGTGCCGGTGCCGCAGACGCTGCGGGAGAAGTTGGCGGCGTACGTGGAAGCTCAGTAGCCAGTCGCAGCCGGCGTCCTCGCCGGCCGGACGGGCGCCGTCTCGGCGCCGGGCGGCGGGACGCCGCCTGGCCGGCCGGCGGGACGCCGGCTGCGACTGGACTTCACTCCCCAATGTCCTCATTCCACAGCTGCGGATGCTCGCGGATGTACTGCGTCATCAGCTCGATGCATCGCTCGTCCTCGACCACTTCGACGATCACGCCGCGGCTGCGTAACAGCTCCTCCTCGCCGAGGAACGTCCGGTTCTCGCCGACGACCACGCGGGGGATGCCGTAGAGCAGGATCGCGCCGCTGCACATCGCGCACGGCGAGAGCGTCGTGTAGAGCACCGACTCGCGGTACACCGCGGCGGGCTGGCGGCCGGCGTTCTCCAGCGCGTCCATCTCGCCGTGCAGCACGGCGCTGCCGCGCTGGACGCGGCGGTTGTGGCCGCGGCCGAGGATCGCGCCGCGGTGCACGAGGACCGACCCGATCGGAACGCCGCCCTCGGCCAGCCCCTGCTCCGCCTCGGCGATCGCCGCCGCGAGGAAGACGTCAGGCATTCGCCTCGGCCAGCGCGACGCGCCAGAACGTCCACGCCGTCGCCACCGAGCAGAGGAGCACCAGCGCCGGGAACATCAGCGCCTCGCCGGCGAGGCTGCGCCCCGAGACGGCGGCGATGCTCCACGGGATCGCGCCGCAGACGATGGCCACGACGAGCGCGACGGCAAGCGAGAGCCGGCGCTGCCGCATTCGCACGTACGCGAACGCCGCGGAGCCGACGATGACCGTGTAGGCGAAGCAGATCAGCAGCGCCCACGCGCCGACGATGCTGGCCGACAACGCCGCGCCGGGTAGCGTGCGCTCGTGCTCGGTGCCGGCGATGAGCGACCCGATCATCACGGCCAGAAACCCGGCCAGCGCGCCGGCGACCGGCGACAGCACGAGCGCGGCGAAGAAGCGTTTCATGCGGTCATGATCGCACGAAGAGCGGCTCCGGCTGGAGCTCCACGCCGAACCGCTCGCGCACTCCGTCCTGGATCATCCGCACCAGCTCCAGCACCTCCGCGGCCGTGCCGCCGCCGCGGTTCACGATCGCCAGCGTGTGCTTCGTGGAGATCCCGACGTTGCCGTGCGTGAAACCCTTGTGGAAGCCGGCGTGCTCGATCAGCCACGCTGCCGAAAGCTTCACGCCGTCGGGGCTCGGGAAGTGCGGCGCGCCGTCGGGCACGCGCTCCGCCGGCACGATCGGATTCGTGAAGAACGAGCCGTCGCTGCGCGTGTCGGGATCGTTCGGATCGAGCACCATTCCTTTCCATCTGCGGATCGCGATCACGGCCTCGCGCACCGAAGCGAGATCGTCGACGCCGTCGAGGTACGCGCGCAGCTCCGGATAGCGCACCGCCGCCGCGCCGCCGGGGCGGAGGCGGAATGTCACCGAGATCACGACGTAGCGGTCCTTCGCCGCGGTCTTGAAAACGCTCGAACGGTACGCGAACGCGCAGTCCCAATTCGTCAGGTCGATGACGCGGCCGGTGTCGCGCTCGAGCACCTCGACGCGGATGATCGTCTCGCTGACGTCCTGCCCGTACGCGCCGACGTTCTGGATCGGCGTCGCGCCGGCGGAGCCGGGAATGCCGGAGAGGCACTCGACGCCGGCCCAGCCGCTGGCGACGGCGAAGTCGACGAAGTCGTCCCAGCGCTCGCCCGCGGCGACGTTGACGATGACCGACTCCGCGTCCTCGCTCTCGATGGTGATGCCGCGCAGGTCGATGTGGATGACCAGCCCGGCGAAGCCTTCGTCGGGGATCAGCACGTTCGAGCCGCCGGCGAGAATCAACACCGGCAACGCGCGCTCGTTCGCGAAGGCGAGCGCTTCGCGGACGTCGTCGACCGACTCGGCGCGGGCGAAAAACTTCGCCGGCCCTCCGATACCAAGAGTTGTCAGCGGCGCCAGCGGAACGTCATTTTCGAACATGGAAAATGCAGCATAATCGCCCGACATGACGGACGCGCAGGCAGCAAAGCAATGGCTCGGCCATCCCCGCGGGCTGTTCACGCTCTTCTTCACCGAGATGTGGGAGCGCGCCAGCTACTACGGCATGCGCGCGCTGCTGGTGCTCTACATGACCGGCTCGGTCATGCAGCCCGGCCTCGGCTTTCCCGACGCCAAGGCCACGAAGATCTACGGCCTCTACACGATGCTCGTGTATCTGATGGGCATCCCGGGCGGCTTCGTCGCCGACAAGCTCATCGGCCATAAACGCGCCGTCCTCTTCGGCGGCATCATCATCGCCCTCGGCCACTTCAGCATGGCCGTCCCCGGCCTCCCGTTCTTCTACCTCGGACTGCTGCTGATCATCATCGGCACCGGCCTGTTGAAGCCGAACGTCAGCACCATCGTCGGCACCCTCTACACGCGCGACGACCCGCGCCGCGACTCCGGCTTCTCCCTTTTCTACATGGGCATCAACACCGGCGCGTTCTTCGCGCCACTGGTCACCGGCTGGCTCGGACAGAAGATCAACTGGCACATCGGCTTCGCCGCCGCGGGCGTCGGGATGGTCTTCGGGCTGATCCAGTACGTGATGGGGCAGAAGTACCTCATCCCGGCCGAAGAGCAGCCGGCGCCGCAGACGGCCGCGGTCGAGTCGGTGACGACGGTCGCGGCCGAGCCGAAAGGCTTCACGAGCCAGGAGTGGGGCCGCATCGCCGCCGCCTGCATCCTCACGCTCTTCGCGCTGATCTTCTGGGCCGGCTTCGAGCAGGCCGGATCGAGCCTGACCCTCTTCGCCGACCGCGCCAC
>Ga0134128_10009208_pt1 | contig 11864 bp, 10 predicted proteins | sample KB31754_FD_96462 | JGI IMG/M metagenome (GOLD analysis project Ga0134128, IMG submission 96462) | Terrestrial soil microbial communities with excess Nitrogen fertilizer from Kellogg Biological Station, Michigan, USA - KB3-175-4 | ecosystem: Environmental > Terrestrial > Soil > Unclassified ...
GCGCTGCTCTCCGGCGGCATCGACTCGTCGCTCGTCACCGCGCTGATGCAGGCGCAGAGCCCGACGCCGATCCGGACGTTCTCGATCGGCTTCGCCGACGACGGCTACAACGAGGCGCCGTACGCGCGGGCCATCGCCGAACACCTCGGCACCGACCACACGGAGCTCTATGTCGAGCCCGGCCACGCGCTCGAGATCGTTCCGCGCCTCGCCGAATGGTGGGACGAGCCGTTTGCCGACTCCTCGCAGGTGCCGACCGCGCTCGTCTGCGAGCTGACGCGGCGGCACGTGACCGTCGTGCTGTCGGGAGACGGCGGCGACGAGCTGTTCTGCGGGTACACCCGCTACGCCCACGGCGCGTCGCTCAGCCGCTGGTCGAACCGGGACGCGACCTACCGCCAGATGTTGAGCCACTGGACCGACCCGGCGTCGCTCGTCATCGGCGCGACCGAGTCGCGCGGCCGGCTGTGGGACGCCGACGCCGCCACGATCGTGCCGGATTTCGTCGAGCGGATGCAGTACGTCGACACGCTGACCTATCTGCCGGACGACATCCTGACGAAAGTCGACCGCGCTAGCATGGCCTTCTCGCTCGAGGCGCGCGTGCCGCTCCTCGATCATCGCGTCGTCGAACGATCGTGGGAGCTCCCAGCCGAAGCCAAGCGGCACAAGGGCGAGGCCAAGCGCGCGCTGCGGCAGGTGCTCGCCCGCTACGTGCCGCGGTCGCTCTTCGAACGGCCGAAGATGGGCTTTGGCGCGCCGATCGAGCACTGGCTCCGGGGGCCCCTGCGCGCGTGGGCCGATCGGCTGCTCGACCCGGCGCGGCTCGACCGCCAGCGGCTGCTGCAACCCGCGCCGATTCGCGAGCGGTGGGAGGCCCACGTGGGCGGCAAGGCGAACTGGGCGTATCCCTTGTGGAATGTGCTCATGTTCCAATCCTGGCTCGACCGCCATCCAGAGGTGAGCTGGTGACCGTTGGACGTACGCTCATCGACGTGCCCGGCCACGTGAGCGCGAGCCGGTCGCTCGTGCGGCTCGCGCGGACGTACCGCTATCTCCTCGTCGAGCTCGCGGTGCGGGACGTGCGCGATCGCTTCGCCGGCCACGTGCTGGGCGTCGTCTGGACGATCGCGCATCCGATTCTGCTCATGGGGATCTACGTCGGGATTTTCACGTTCGTGTTCCCCGCGCGCGGGCTCACGGCGCCGGGCCGGACGCAGGACCTGACGGTCTACATCCTCGCGGGGCTGATCCCGTGGCTGTGTTTCCAGGAAGTGCTCGCCCGGAGCACGACGGCCATCACGGGCAACGCCAGCCTCGTGAAGCAGATCGTGTTTCCGGTGGAACTGCTGCCGATCAAGACGGTGCTCGGCTGTCTGCCGACGCAGCTCGTCGCAACGGCCTTCCTCGTCGGCCTGGCGCTGCTCACGGGGCTCGGATCGCCGGCGCTGCTGCTGTTCCCGGTCGTGCTCGTCCTGCAAGTCGCGGCGATGCTGGGCGTCGCCTTCGCGCTCTCGGCCGTCGGCGCCTTCGTCCGCGACCTCCGCGAGCTGGTCGTCGTCTTCTGCGCGGTCAACCTGTTCCTGCAACCGATCCTGTACGCGCCGGCGCAGCTGCCCCGCGTGCTGCGTCCGGTGCTGTGGCTGAATCCGTTCAGCCATCTCGTGTGGGTGGCGCAGGACGTCTTTTTCTTCGGCGCGATCACGCACCCGGTGTCGTGGGTCGTGCTGACGGTCGGCGCGCTCGTCACGCTCGGACTCGGCTACCGTCTCTTCCGCGGGCTCAAGCACCGCTTCGGAGACATGCTGTGACGGCACCGCGGACCGACATCGCGCTGCGCTGCGCGGGCCTGTCGAAGACGTTCCGGATCTACCTGCGCCCGTCGGACATCCTGCGCGAGCTGGCGACCGGGCGCCCGCACGCGGTCGAGCGCCAGGCGCTCGCCGACGTCTCGCTCGACGTCTACCGCGGCGAGGTCGTCGGCATCCTCGGCCGCAACGGCGCCGGCAAGAGCACGCTGTTGAAGATCGTCGCCGGGACGCTCGATCGCACCGCCGGGACCGTGGAAACGCACGGCCGCATCACCGCGATCCTCGAGCTCGGCACCGGCTTTCACCCCGACTACTCCGGGAGGGAAAACATCAAGCTCGGCGGCCTGTGCATGGGCATGACGCCGGCCGAGGTCGCGCGGAAGACCGACCCGATCATCGATTTCAGCGAGCTGCGCGACGTCATCGACCAGCCGTTCCGCACGTATTCGACCGGCATGCAGGCCCGGCTCACGTTCGCGACGGCGATCAGCGTCGACCCGGACATCCTGGTCGTCGACGAGGCGCTGGCGGTCGGCGACGCGCGCTTTCAGATGCGCTGCTTCGCGCGCATCAGCGAGCTCCGGGCCCGCGGCTGCACCATCCTGCTGGTGTCGCACGACATCAACACGATCACGCAGTTCTGCGATCGCGCCGTCATCCTCGAGCGGGGACGCGTGCTGGCGATCGGCACGGCGAAGGAGGTCGCGTCGCAGTACCTGCGGCTGCTGTTCGAGCCGAAATCGGCCGCGGCCGCGGCGGCGCCTTCGCCCGCGAGCCCGGCATCGCCGACGGAGACCGCGAGTGGTTCCTCGGAGCCGGCGCCGGCCACGGCGGGCGCGCGGTTCGGCGACGGCGCGATGACGCTGACGGGCTACGAGCTCCTCGACGAGGACGGCCGGCCGATCCAGATGCTGCGGACCGGCCAGCGCTGTCGATTCCGGATGACGGCGACCGCGGTGCGCGCGGTCGAAGCCGTCTCGTGCGGCTTCGCGATCAAGAACCGGCTCGGCACGGTGCTCTTCGGCATGACGAACGTGTCGTCGAATCAGCCGATGACGGACATCGCGCCGGGCGAACGCCTCGAGATCACGAGCGACCTGGTGATGTGGCTGTCGGCGGGCGACTACTTCGTGAACTTCGGCTTCGGCCACGCGAACGGCGAGCTGTCGGACTTCATCGACAGCGGCCTGCATTTCACGGTGCACGGCCCGGGCGACATCTTCACGACCGCGGTCGTGAACCTGCAGGCGACCTACCGCATCGCCCGACAGTTGCCGTAAGCGCCGTCCGATGCGGCCGCGGCTACGCCTCGGCCGGGCGCCTGAACAGGAATTCGGTGTTGGCCTCGCCGGTCTTGATGCGCTCGAGCACCAGCCCCAGCTGCTCGCAAAACGCGACCGCGTCGCGGTCGTAGACGAACTCCATCGGCCAGCCGCCGAGCCAGTCGCGAATGTCGGTGAAGTAGCGCATGCCGCGAAAGCGCCGGCGATCGAAGATGTGCTTGATCACGACCGGCAGCCGCAGCGGGTTGCGGCCCATGGCGAACCGCCAGATGTACCAGAGCACCATCCGCTGCTTGCCGAACTCACTCGCCGCGTTGTAGCGGCGCTTCACGTCCAGCCAGAATTCTGGCGGCGGATCCTTCTGGACGTCCGCGGAGTACAGGGCGATGTAGAACCGGCCGCCGGGCGGCACGCGGCCGGCGGCGTTGCGAATCGCGCGCCAGACGTCGCCCGTGTGATGCAGAACGCCCCACGAGTACACGATGTCGGCCTTCGGCATGTTCTCGACGAAGGCGTCGTCGAGCACCGACCCTCGCATGGCGCGCCAGCCCGGCGGGTTCCCGGCGAACGTGCGCGCCACGAGCGTGGCGTCGACGGAATGCTGGTCGTAGTCGAAGCCGGTGATCTCCCGCGCGCCCGCCTGGTGGGCGGCGAGCGAATGCAGGCCGCTGCCGCAGCCGATGTCGAGAAACGACTTGCCGGCGAGCGTGGGCAGGCCGAGGAAGTCGAGCATGTGGCGCTTCGAGTCTTCGACGATCTGCTGGTTGAGATGGCGCTGGATGAACTGATGCCAGTTCCGCCCGAACTCGAAACGCAGGTCCGGCTCGGCCGCCGTCGCCGCGGCAACCATGTTGAGTTGTGTGGTCGTCATGCGGGCACCCCCTCGGGGACTGGCACGCCGTAGACCCGCAGCGTCTCGGCGAGCATTCGATCGATTGAAAACCGTGACGCCACGAACGCGGGCGCGTCGGTCCGCGCGCGCGCCCGCCAGGCGTCATCGTCCAGCACCGTCGCCAGCCGCTCGGCCAGCGCGATCGCATCGCCCGAGTCCACGACCCATCCCGTCACGCCCGGCACGAGCGTCTCAGACGCGCCGCCGGCGTCGGTCGTCACGACCGGCACGCCGAGCGCCTGCGCCTCGATGAGGACGTTCGGCAGCCCTTCCTTGCGCGACGTCAACATGAACACGTCGAAGCCGGCGGCCCACTCGGCGGCGTCGGCCTGGTAGCCGACGAAGTGACAGCGGGGCGCCACGCCGAGCGACGCCGCCAGCGCCTTTGCATCGCCGGCCAGGATTCCGTCGCCGACGTAGACGAAATGACATGAGGCGTGGACTTGCGCGAGCGCGGCCGCCGCCTGGATCCACAGGAGCGGGCGCTTTTCTTCGTACAGCCGGCTGATCGTGCCGACAACCTGCGCGTCAGGCGCGATCCCCAGGCGCGCGCGCAGGCGGGCGCGGGCGGCCGGCACGTCGACCCGCCGGAACGCGTCGAGCTCCAGGCCATTGCGGAGCACCTGGATGTTGGCCTCGGGCTGGTCGAGCCAGATCCGGTAGTCGGCCACGCCGGCGGCGCTGTTGTTGAGCGCCGTAACACGCGGATCGGCCAAGAGCCGGCGGTATCCCGACGCCATGTACGGACGGAACAGTCGAAAATTCGACGGCGCGACGCTCCGGCCGCTCAGCACGACGCGCGGCACGCCGGCGATGAGGGCCGCGAGGCCGGCCTTCACGTTGATCTCGTCGAGCCAGGCGTGCACGATCGACGGCTTCGTCGCGTGGAAGAACGCGACGTAGCGCGCGACGTCGCGCAACTCCATCGGGAGGCTCTGCGCGAGCGCGGCGAGGGCCGGCGTAGTGGTGTCGAGCGCGGGCAGCGGCGAGACGGTAATCCCGGGCCGCACGAGCGGCCGGTAGAAGTCCTGCGGCGGCGGGCTCAGGAACATGCAGACGATCTGCACGCCGAGATCCGGCATCCGCCCGGCCAGCGCGTCGGCCGTGGTGACCACCTGCCGCTCGGAGCCGCCGGGGCCGAGCGATCCGCACGCGAGCACCACCGGCCCGCCCGCGAAGACGCTCGAGTCGAGCTGGAGCGCGCGGCCGGCGTCGAGCGCGCGCGACATGATGGCGCGATAGTAGGCGTCGGTCGTGTCAATCGCGAGACGCCGGGCCAGCCCGGTCCACCAGCTGTCCTCTTCGGGCCGCCGGGCCGCCATGCGCGCGACGACATCCTCGAGGCTTTCGATGAACCACTGGTGAGCCGGTGAGCGCGTGCCAGTCCGCATCCGATCCTCGAGAGCTCAGGCGCCCTGCACGGCCGCGCGCCGCCGGCCTAGGAACAGGATCGACCCTTCCGATCCCATCCGCATCGATCGGTCTTCGCGCAGGCTGCGGAGGTAGTCCGGCAGCTCCATCCTTCGCTTATCGGCCAGTGGCGCGAGGAGCTGTGGGTTGAACTCGAGCTGGTGCACGGCCAGGGCGTCGACGCCATGCCTCGCCCAGAGCGCCGACAGGGTCTCGGGCGTGAACGACCGCACGTGCTGCCACCGATGAAACAGGGTGTTGGTCTCGGGCGAAAAGCACAGGCCGAGATCGAGATCCTCGTTGTTGGGCGTGGTGACGACCAGCAGGCCGCGCGGCCTCAGGAATCGGCCGATGAGCCGGAGCGTCGGCTCCAGCTCCTCGTCGAGCACGTGCTCCATGACCTCGGCCGCGAAGACGACGTCGAACTCGCGCGTGCTGTCGGGCCCCACGACGCCCGAGAACTTCGGATGCGCGCGGAACCGGGCCTCGAGCTTGGCGCGCCGCTCCGGGGCCTGCTCGAGCGCGGCGACGCGGCAGCCGGCGGCCAGCAGCGGCTCGATCAAATCGCCCGATCCGGCGCCGAAGTCGAGGCACGTCACGTCGGGTCGCAGGTGATGCGCGACGGCCAGCGTCAGCGACGGACCCGCCAGGCGCGAGAACGACAAGCGCTCCAGGGGGCTCTGCGCGATGCCATCCCAGAACTGCGAGACGAGCTGGGACGTCCACGTGAGCCGGCGCGGCTTGCCTGACGATGAAGTCATGCAGACGACACGGCGGTAGGCCCGGCCGGACATATGCACGGCACAACCGTAGTTCATCCGGTGAAGTCGACCGGGGGGCCACCGGTCACCATATCAGGAGTCACCCGCGATGTACAGTCGAATTCCGCGCGGTACCAGGGGTTCCACGCGCGCCAACCGCGGGCTTCCCGGCCGCCCTCGTCAGTGCCGCGTCAGCGTCCCGGTGTACGGCGGGCTGTCCCAGTTGCCCACGGTGAACGTGTCGGCGACCGGGTCGTAGGTCATGCCGAACGGCGCGAAGCCCGCATTGCAATTGCCGGTGAACGTGAAGATCCCGGTGGCCCCGTTCTGGGTGAACGCCTGGACGGTGATCGGCTGGAAGCCCGTGCCGTTGTGGCTGTCCGAGCACGTGCCGCTCGGCGATCCGCCCACCTGCACGAGCGTCAGCGTCACGGTGCGCGTCGTCGGCGTGCAGGTGCCGCACGTGACGGTGCCGCTCCACGTGCCGGAAAGCGACCGCACGGTCAGATTGACCTGCGCCACCTGCGCCGCGGGATTGTGGCCGTCGTTCGCCGTCAGCTTGACGGTAAAGAGGCCGGCCGTCGCGTACGTCTTCGTGGTCGTCGCGCCGGTGGCCGTCGTTCCATCGCCGAGGTCCCAGGTGAGCGTCAGCGTGTCGCCGTCCGGATCGGTCACGCCCGCCGGTGTCAGCGAGAAGACGGTCGCCGCCTGCAGGCCCGCGGCCGCGGGCGCGGGCGTGATGGTGCCGCTCGTCGGGGGCTGATTGGAGGGCGTGCCCGGGGAATTGCCGCAGGCCGCGAGGGTCGCGGCCAGGAGGGCGATCAGCATGACTCTCATGCGATTCTCCTTCGCGTCAACCGGAGCCGGGGTGGCGGTCGCGCCTGTGAACGATCTAGCGGTCGGCCATCGCCGCCGCGATGATCATGCGCTGCACTTCGGACGTTCCCTGATAGATCTCGGCGGCGCGGACGTCGCGGAACAGCCGCTCGATGTTCGAACCGCGCCGGTAGCCGGCCGAGGCCAGAATCTGCATCGCGCGGTCCGCGGCGCGGTGCGCGGCTTCGGACGCCTGGAGCTTGGCCATCGCCGCTTCCATCGCGGCGCTCGGCTGGCGATCGCGGGCGTCGGCCGCCTTCCAGGTCAGCATCCGCGCGGCCTCCAGATCCGTGGCCAGGTCCGCGAGCTGGAACTGAATCGCCTGGAAATTGCCGATCGGCTGGCCGAACGCGTGCCGATCGCGCGCGTACTGGACGGCCTCGTCGAGCGCGGCGTGGCCGACGCCGAGCGCCTGGGCCGCGATCGCGACGCGGCCGCCCTCGAGCGCGCGCTTGGCGATGCGAAAGCCGTGGCCCGGCGTGCCGAGGATCGCGTCGGCCTCGACGCGGACGTTGGCGAAGGCGATGTCCATGCAGCCGAGCCCGCGCACGCCGAGCGAGTCGGACGCCGTGCGCGAGATGCCGGCCAGGCCGAGGGGCACGAGGAACGCGCTGATGCCGCGGCCGCGCGCGCCGGGCTGCGTCGCCGCGAAGACGATTGCGACGTCGGCCGCCTCGGCGTTGGCGACCCAGACCTTGCGCCCGTTGAGCACGTAGCCGCGGTCGTCGAGGTGCGCGACCGTCTGCTGATTGGCGGCATCCGACCCGGCGTCGGCTTCCGACAGCGCGAACGCGCCGATCGCCCCGCCGGTCGCGAGGCGCCGGAGCCAGAGGTCCTTCTGCCGCGCGGACCCGAATTCCGCGAGCGGCTCGGCGACGAGGGAGTTGTTGACGCTGAGGATGACCGCGAGCGTCGCGCTTCCCGCGCCGACGGCCTCGATCACCCGCGCGTAAGTGACGTAATCCTGGCCGGCGCCGCCGTCGGCCGGCGCAATCGTGACGCCCGACAGCTGCAGCGCCGCGGCTTCGTCGACGAGATCGCGCGGATACGCCGCCGTCTGATCGATCGCCGCGGCGCGCGGCGCGACGCGCTCGCGCGCGAACTGCTTCACCCGCTCGACGAACGCGTCTTGTTCAGGAGTCAGGGCGAAGTGCACGGGTCGATCCTAGTCGAGGGTTGAGGGCAAAGGGCAGGGGTCAGAGGTCACAGGGAAGAGGGCAGGAACCGGCTGTCGTTCGTCATCATCTTGTTTTCTCGGAGAAGAGTTAACCAGCGAAAGCAGGTTCGTCCCCTCTTCCCGCTCGCCTCTGACCCCTGCCCTCTGCCCTCGACCCGCGTCAGGTGCTTAAGACGGTCTGAAACGCCGCCCGCAGCTTCCCCGCGGTTGCCGGCAGTTCCTCCGGCAACACCCGCGTTTCGCCAACCACCGAAATGAAATTCGTGTCCCCGTTCCATCGAGGGACGACGTGCACGTGGAGATGATCGAGGACGCCTGCGCCGGCCGACTTGCCGAGGTTCAGGCCCATGTTGAACCCGTGCGGCCGGTAGACGTCGCGCAGCGCGCGCTCGGAGGCCTGCGTCAGGACGAAGATCTCGTCGAGTTCGCCGCGCTCGAGGCCGCCGAGCCAGCCGACGTGCCGATGCGGCACGACCATCAGGTGGCCGTTGTTGTACGGGAACTTGTTGAGGATCACGAACGCGGCCTGGCCGCGATGGACGACGAGCGGCTCGGTGTCGATTTGCGCCAGCGCTTCGCAGAAGATGCAGCCCGGCGCTTCCACGCTGGCCTCGGTCACGTACGCGAGCCTCCAGGGCGTCCAGAGCCGGTTCACTCGGCTGGACCTGCCTCGGGCGCGGCGTCAGCGTCCTCCGCGCCGGTGCGGTTGATGAGGTCCTTCAGTTCCTTGCCGGGCTTGAAGTACGGGACCTTCTTCGGCGGCACGTCGACCTTGTCGCCGGTCTTCGGATTGCGGCCCTTGCGCGGCTCTCGCTGCCGAAGGCGGAAGCTGCCGAAACCGCGCAGTTCGATTTTCTCGCCGCGGTGCAGGGCGTCGACGATGCTCTTGAACACGGTGTCGACGATGACCTCGGAGTGCTTCTTGGTGAGGTCCGACACTTTGGAGACTTCCTCGACGAGTTCCGCTTTGGTCATTCTTTGATCCGGGGGGCTTCGCCCCCGCGGACCCCCCTACGCGCTCACTCGCGGGGCCCCGTACTCCCCGCTCCGTTCGCGCGGCTCGCTTGCGCTCGCTCGATCTTCCATCCGGGGGGCTTCGCCCCCGCGGACCCCCCTACGGCGTCGCTCGCGGGGACCCCACGATCCCCGCTCCGCTCCGCCGGCTCGCTCGCTTGCGCTCGCTCGATCTTTCATCCGGGGGGCTTCGCCCCCGCGTCCCTCGACTCCGCTCGGGACGCCCTGAGCGTCGAAGGGCGGCGCGGCTCGATCTTCCAATCCGAAAGGTTGGCCAGCGTCAGTACGTTCCTCTCGCCCGGCGTACCTGTCGTACCTGACGTCCCCGTCGTACCGATCCGATCACTTCAGGTTCTTGAAGTGATCGCCCAGCGTGACTTCCGGCCGGCCGGTCTGCTCCGTGTACGCTTCCCAATCGGCGCGGTACTCGGCGTCCTTGAGCGCGCGAATGCTGAGGCCGATCTTCCGCTCTTCGGGCACGAGGCGGATGATCTTCATCTGGTAGTTCTCGCCCGCGCGCAGCTCGAGCTTCTCGCCGCCCTGCGACGAGTCGAACTCCGAGACGTGGATCAGTCCTTCGATGCCGTCCGCCAGCTCGACGAAGGCGCCGAAGTTCGTCAGGCGCACGACCTTGCCCTCGACGATGTCGCTCACGTGGTGCTTGTCGAAGAACTCTTTCCAGATGCCCGTCTGCAGCTGCTTCAGGCCGAGCGAGAGCCGCTGGTTCTCGGCGTCGATGCTGAGCACCTGCGCCTCGACCGTGTCGCCCTTCTTCAGCACCTCGGACGGGTGCTTGATCTTGCTCCACGACATGTCCGAGATGTGGATGAGGCCGTCGATGCCCTCTTCGACTTCGACGAACGCGCCGAACTCGGTGAGGTTCCGCACCTTGCCGTTGATCGTCGTGCCGATCGGATACTTCTCCGCCAGCTCGTGCCACGGGTTGCTCTCGACCTGCTTCAGACCGAGCGAAATGCGGCGCGCGCCCGGGTCGACGCCGAGCACCATCGCCTCGACCATGTCGCCCTGGTTGAGGATTTTCGACGGATGCTTGACGCGCTTGCTCCACGACATCTCGGAGACGTGGATGAGGCCCTCGACGCCCGGCTCGAGCTCGATGAACGCGCCGTAGTCGGTGAGGCTCACGGCCTTGCCCGTGACGCGCACGCCGACCGGGTAGCGCTCGATCACGCTGTTCCACGGATCCGGCACGAGCTGCTTGTGGCCGAGCGAGACGCGCTCGGTCGCCGCGTCGTACTTGAGGACGATGACGTCGATGTCGTCGCCGACCTTCACGACCTCCGACGGGTGCGTCACGCGGCCCCACGACATGTCGGTCACGTGCAGCAGACCGTCGATGCCGCCGAGATCGATGAACGCGCCGTAGTCGGTGAGGTTCTTGACGGTGCCGCGGAGTGTCTTGCCTTCCGCGAGCGTGTCGAGCGTGGTCTTCTTCTTCTCGGCGTTCTCTTCCTCGAGGAGGACCTTGCGCGAGAGGACGATGTTGCCGCGCTTCTTGTTGACCTTGATGACGCGCATGCGGAGCTCTTGGCCGCGGAGCGCGTCGAGGTTGCGGACCGGCCGCACGTCGATCTGCGACCCCGGCAGGAACGCGCGCACGCCGATGTCCACGGCGAGGCCGCCCTTGATGCGCTCGATGACGCGGCCGATGACGACCTTGCGCTCCTGGAACGCGGTCTCGACCTCGTCCCAGATCTTCATCTTCTCGGCTTTTTCGCGCGAGAGCACGACGTAGCCCTGACGATCCTCGGTGCGCTCGAGCAGGACATCCACGATGTCGCCCGGCTGCGCCTGGACCTGTCCGCTTTCGTCGATGAATTCTTCGAGAGGGATCACGCCTTCGGACTTGAAGCCGACGTCGACGACGACCTCGGTGGGCGTGACCTTGACGACCGTACCTTTGACGACTTCGCCTTCCGCCAGATTGCGGAAGCTGCTATCGTACATGTCGATCAGTCGAGCAAATTCCTGCGGATCGACGTCGTCGCTATCGCGGTCGGAGGAGAATGTTGAAAAGCCCGGATGGGTTTTTGCACCTCCTGAAAGTACGTGAATCTTCTTGCTGTCGTCGGCGTTACGCATCGGGCCTAGTGTCCTCCTCAGGACGGCGTTCGTATCGCAGCGCCGGCTGGCCATAGACGAGCCGTACCGAAAATGCGATAAGCATTGAATTATCCAGTACTTAAAAGACCCAGGTCAACCGACCGGGAGTGACTTAGATGGCCAAGCGCACCTCCTCGACGCGCAAACGCAGCACGCGGCGCCCCGCCCCCCAGCGCCCTCGACGCAAGACCCGCAAGGCCGCTCCTCGTCGGGCCGCCACCAAGACCAAGGCCAGGAAAGTCCGAAGCAAGGCCAGAAAGCCTGCACGGCGGCCGGTTCGTCAGGCCGTCACCGCCAAGCGCCCCCGGCGGACGTCCCCCCGGCCGACCAGGCCGAAACGGCCCGTCGCCCACGAGACCCACCCACCGACGCTTCAGCGTGAGCGGCGCCGGCTCTCGGATGTCGAGCGCACGACGGGTCCGGCCACGGACAACCGCCTCATCGCCGAGGCCAAGACGGGACACGACACGATCGTTCGACAGATTCGCGAGCACACCCAGACGAGCCCGGCCCTCA
>Ga0134128_10009209_pt1 | contig 11863 bp, 7 predicted proteins | sample KB31754_FD_96462 | JGI IMG/M metagenome (GOLD analysis project Ga0134128, IMG submission 96462) | Terrestrial soil microbial communities with excess Nitrogen fertilizer from Kellogg Biological Station, Michigan, USA - KB3-175-4 | ecosystem: Environmental > Terrestrial > Soil > Unclassified ...
GCGAGATCGCGATGGTCTATTTGTTCGCGACCGTGGGAGTATCGAGCGAGGACATGCTCTCCATCTCATTGGTCGCGCACATCCTCAACACGGCCCTCAGCCTCTCTGGCGGCATCATGTTGCTGGCAAGCCGCTTTGCATGGATGACACGCGGTAAGAGATTGCCGCGATTGGAGCGGAAGCTCGGGTCGTGACATGGGCGCGGCGCCTCCTGCTTGTGCCGGCCCGCGTGCTCGCCTGGTCGGAGGGGCGCGATCGCTCCGATTACGCGATATTCGCCAGTGCGCTGTTCATGGCACTCTCGGCATACCGCGCATGGTACGTCCTGCCCTCGCCCTACGACACCACGATCGGCCTGGACGGATTGCTCTCGATCGTCGAAACCGAGCTTCCGGCCGCAACGGTATTGCGCGTCGGCGTCGGCGCTTTCGGCGCTATCACCCTGCTGGTCCTGCTGGTGAAGACTCAAGCCTTGGCGAAGCTGCGCTGGATCGGCTGGCTGCTGCTCGGCGCCACCATCGCGCTGCCGTTCGCGACGCAGCTCTGGTCGCCGGATCTGGTTCGCGAGACGCAGGTCATCTACAGCCATGTCGACCGCGCCTCGAATGACATCGAGTTCAATCTCAAGAACCAGCAGCGGGACTGGCGCGACCTGCAAGATTTCGATGCCTCGCCCTCCTTGCGATGGGGCACCGACCTGCCGGGGTATACGGATTGGAGTTTCGACATGCTCGGCCTGGCCGGTCAGGTCGACGCGCTCGACGCGCTAGGCCTGACGAACGGGTATTTCAATGTGGCCGGGGTCGGCTGGTACATCGGGATGGGCGGCTTACTGGTGTTTCAGCTCGGCGTGTATGGCCGGCTGACAGGGGGGCGACGCTATTTCCTGCGCGATCTGCCGCTCATTCCGGTCTGCCTCGTCAGCGTGTTCGCGCTGATACTGGTCCCGCGGGGAATCGGGGAATACCACAGCCAGATCGCCGGGCGCGCCATCAGCAACGGCGACGACACGCACGCGCTGGAGGAGCTTCGCGCAGTTCGGTTCTGGATTCCGAGCATCGCCTACTCGCTCGCCTACCAAGCCGAGATCGGCGCGATCACGCAGCGGCGGGGCTGCATGAGTTGCCCCGAGACGTATCTCTATCGCGCGAACAACGCCGTCTCCCTCCGTGACTACAAGGCGGCCGTGCTCGCGATCGAGAAGGCGGCGGCACTCGCGCCCGACATGCCGGGAATGCGCTACTGGCTCAGTCAGGGCTATGTCGAGGCCGGTATCGATACCTTCAATGCCGGAAATTACTCACTGGCCGATCGGTATTTCCGGCGGGCGCTGGCGCATGTTCCATCCGACGCGCTAGCCTGGTACGCGCGCGCGATCGTGCAGCTCCGGCAGCGCGATTTCGCGGCCGCGGCGGACTATACATACCAGTTGGTCCGGCTACAGGACTATCTCGGCTTCAAGAAGTATCCGCCCCATGCCCAATGGCTGCTCACGCGGTCCTGGAGTGCTTACCGACGCGGCGACTTCGACGAGGCGCATCGCTACTTCGCGGAATACCTCACGCCGGAATCTTGGTCCCGGCAGCCATGAGGACCCCACGGACGTGGCGGTTGCTCGGCTTCGGCTTGGCGGCGGCCTTCATATTCGCCTGCAACCTGATGAATGTGCTGACCCCGTACCGGGCACCGCCCGAGACCGTGGCGGATCGAGCGGACTGGATCGGGATCGAGCCTGGCAGCAACCGGGCGTTCTTCCGCCAGATCATCGACGTGCCTTTCACGCCCCGCTATGCCTGGATTGCGGTCGCGACCGATGACTACGTACTCTACGTCAACGGCCAGGCAGCAGCGCAAAACCAGTTCTCCATAAACGCGGCGCTGTCCTTTCAGCACCGCCTCTCGGATCGGGCGCAGGGCGTCAACCCGTACGTGGCACCGGCGGCGCGCGCGCCCGACCTGCGGCTGGCGACCAACCGTGAATGGCGTGTCCGAATTCATTCGGACATCTCCAAGCAAATCAGGCAGGGCCGCAACGTTCTTGCCCTGAGCCTGCAGACGGCCGACCCATCGGTGAGAATGTCGATAAAGGGTGAGATCGTGGGCGACGGCGTCTCGATCCCGATCGACGGCACCGCCGCCGGTTGGCGCGTCTCCCGCACCCCGGACCGTATCCGCGGGCAACCCTGGATCACCTCCACCGTGCACGCCGACGGCTGGCAGCAGGCGAGCTTGCTTGGCCCGGTCGTGGAACCGCTGCAGGCGACTGCCCCCGCCGAGCTGTGGACCCGTCCGTTGCCACTTACGGGCCTCACCGGACCGGAGATTGCCGGGGATGTGCGGTTCGCGCGCGTGTTCCCCGCCCTGACCGGCGGTCCGGCGCAGTCGGCCTGGCTTCGGGTCAGCAGTGCCTGGCCATATACGGTGATGGTCGGGCATACGCTGGCGGGCGCGGCCGGCAAGACTGGCAAGACCGAGGCCTACGACATTTCCCGATTCCTGCGGGACGGCCCCCAGCGGGTGTCGGTCCGGCTCTATCGGACCGGCTTGAAGGAGCCGGCGATGCCCGTAGTGATGCTGGACGGCGCGGTTGGTGCGGTGGCAATCGCGCCGGATGCGTCCTGGCGCGTGCTGCGGCATGATGACCCCGCCTGGCTCGACGGCGAGGGAACATGGGAGAGCGCCACCACGGTACCGCTGCCTGCAGGCAATCGGCCGATCTCACTGCAGATTCCCGTATCAAAGGGCTGGTGGGCGGCGGAGCAAGCTTTCGTCTGGGCGGCCTGCTTCGCGGGCATCGTCCTGCTGTTCCGCGCGCTCGGTAGTCTTGGCGGCCTAGCGCGGGACCGCACCGGCGGCCGGGCCGCGGCGCTCTGGATCCTTTCCCTGCCGATCTTGGCAGCAGGCGCCGCCTACCTCCTGCGGCTGCGGTTCAAGGAAACCGACCTCATCCTCGATTTCCTGGACCCGGCGCAATATGGCCGGGGGCTTGTGCTCGATCTCGCGATCCTTGTCCTCGCCATCAGCGTCTACCTGGTGCTCGCGCGCGCGCCTTCCTCGGCGCCCGCGATCGTGCCGCGCTTTCGGCCAGCCCGCACCGTGCTTTCGTCCGACACGAAGATCCGCCTCCTAGTCCTCGCCATCGCGCTGCTGGGTTTCGCGCTGCGCGCCTATCACATCGGCATCGAGAATCTCCAGGCCGACGAGAACGTGAGCCTCGATGCCGCCCGAGGGATCCTGCGGACGGGTGCGCCCTACGAGATATCTGGCGTCCTCTACACCCGATCGGCCATGTACCACTACATGCTGGCCGGCTGGATCCATGTCTTCGGCAGTTCGCCTGCCGCAGCCCGGATGATGAGCGTCATTCCTGGCGTTGCGGTCATTTTCGTCACCTACGAGCTCGCCTATCTTGCGACCGGCAAGCGGCACCTTGCGCTGATCTGCGCGCTCATCATCGCGGTAAGCCCGTGGCAGATCAACCAGTCCCGCAACATCCGCTTTTATCAGCAAATGCAGTTCTTCGGCATCTGCGCGAGCTATTTCTTCCTGCGCGGATTTGTGGTCGGCCGTCACAAGCCGTCGCAGAACCTGTTTTTCGTGATGGGCTCGCTTGCGGTTGTCTGTCAGGAAATCTTCGTCCTGACCTTTCCGGGCTTCTGCATCGCCGGGTATCTCTATCTGCGGCCCTATCGTTGGCGCGACAACCTCAACGTGGTGATCGGGTTTGTCACGATGATGGTGGTCACGGTGCTGGATGCGGGGACGTTCACGCTGCTCTGCCTGACCCGCAATGTCGGCATCACCACGTCGATCGCGTCGATCATCCAGTTTCACGTCATCAACCCGACGGCCTTCGTCAACACGTTCTTCCTGAGCGAGCTGCACGCACGCTTCATCGGCAGCCTGTTCTTCTTCGCCGCCTTGCCCTTCTGGATCCGTCGGTCGAATGCCGCCATCCTCACGCTCTATATCCTGGTCATCACCAGCGTGATCGCGGCGACGGTTCTGGTCATGCAGGTTGCCGCGCGCTACGTGTTCGTGCTCAACCCGATGATCGTGATCGTATTCATCGCATCGGTCGATGCATTGATCCGCTGGATGGCCTTCCATCTCTCCCGTCCGCTATCGGCCAACCCGCGGCGGTTCCAGCGGGCATGGATCGCGATGGCCACCCCGATTCTCGCGATCATGGTCATCGCGGACCTGCATCTCGATGGCCTGCTGCGTTCGTACGACCAGCATCTCATCATGCAGCATGAATCAGCCTACCGGTACATCGCCGAGCATCGCCGCCCCGGCGATATCGTCATCTCGGTCTCCCCGATGTCGGGCGCGGTGGTGCTGGGCGGGATCGACTATTATCTCGAACAGGAGCTGCAGTTCGACGAGGTCTATATGACCCCATTCGCGATCGTCGATCGCTGGGCGGGTGGGCGGCTGATCAGCAAGATCGACATGGTCCGGGACATCCTGAGCACGACGAGCCGCGCCTGGATCATCATGGATCAGGCCGAGTCGAAGAAGTTCACGCCCGATTTCCTGGCCTATCTCTATGGGGTGACGCAGCCGCGGCTCGAGTTCCTGGGCGGCGAGCTCCTGCTCTGGACGGCTTCCGACGGGACCTACGTGCAATCGAAAGACAATGGCGGCTCAATCGACGACTTCTGAGGCGCACGGCGAAGACAAGCGCTGTACGAATCTCACCCCGTGCAGGAGGTCGGTATCGGTAGCGGCCGGCCATGCAGACGGGCGTAGTCGATCACCGCATCGATGTAGTCAGCCAGCTCGTCATAGTATTGCTGCGTGCTCTGGGTGATGCTGTTCTCCACGGTCTGAAGCTCGAGATAGGTGATGAGGCCGAGTTCGAACGAATGGCGGGTGTCTGCAAGACGCTTGCGGTTCTGCGCCATCGCCTGCATCCGGAAGCGCAAATTGGCGGCGAGCGTGGGAATCCGCGCGCGATCGCGGCGGTCGGTCCGCTGGGTGTTCAGCACCTTCTGATCGAGCTTGGTCAACAGGTCGTTCGTATCGTGACGCGCCAGTTCCTGCCGCGCGGCGGACTGCGACAGATTGGGAAACGGCAGCGTGAGGATCGCACCAAAATTGGCGACATCCTGCGTGCCTGATCCAGTCTGGTTGAACTGCCGTCCGTAGGAGGCGCGCAGTGACAGCTCGGGCGACCAGGTCAACTGCGATTTCTGCTGTTGGACGTCCTGCTTGGCGATCTGCAGCTTGAGGCTCCGCGTCTGTTCCTCGATCGCTCCATCCGCGTTCCAACCCGACGGGTCAAAGGAAAAGAAGTCAAAATAGTTTCGGCATAGCGTCACGTCCGCCTCGGGTACGTTCATCAGGTCGAACAACGCTTGGCGCCTGGTGTTGAGCTCGTCCTTCAGGTGCGCGGTCGCCGCCTCCTGGTTCTGCAGGTCCGCTTCCTGCAAGACCACGGCAAGATCGGAAGAACTGCCGAGCTGCGCCCCCTGGGCCATGAAGTCCCGCCGCGCGCGGTCGACCTTGAGCTGCTCGGACGAGACCCGGACCTTCTCCTCGTACAGCCGCACCTGGATGTAGGCTTTCAGCAGGTTGACCGCCTGGTCCTTGACACCGTCCTCGTAGCTCGATTGCGCCGACGCAATGTCGATCTGCGCCGCCTCCGAATCGTATTTGATGCCTTCCTTGTGCCACCACGGCAGCGTCCATTGCAGTTCGGCCCCGGTCTGGTCGTAGTACGCGCCGACACGGTTCGACGCGCTGTTCTGGTTGAGCGGCGGCTGCACGTTACCGATCAGCCGCGCCTGCCAATCCGAGGCGTAGCCGGCGGCGACCATCTGATAACTCACCCGCGACCGCTCCAATGCGCTGCGTTGCTGAACCAAGGATGCATTGTGGGCCTCGGTGATGCCGAAGGCCTGATCGAAGGTAAGTCGGCCGCCGGCAGGCAGGGTCACGGGCTCGATCCGTGAAAGGCGGGACGGCACACCGGCGGGAGGCGCCGATGGTCCGGCGATCAGTGCCACGCGCACGCGTCCGCTCCCGTCGCCCTCCTCCCGCGACGTCGCGGGAGCCGGCTCGGCGCCAGACGCGGCACTGGTCCGAACAATCGGGAGCGGCGGTGAAGTGAGCGCGGCGGGAGGAGCGGCCGGCCTGCTTGCGCACCCGGTCGGCAAGGCGACGCTCGCAAGCAGCAGCGCCCAGGACAGAGGCTTCGATCGCAACGGAGGAGCGGTCATTGAGGGTCTACGAGATCGCCCGCTCGCAATCCGATCTGGCCGTTCAACACGACCGTCGCGCCTGCCGGCAGGCCCGACGTGATGCCGACCCAGCCGTGCTCGTCCACCGAATATTGCACGGGAACGACCTCGATCCGATTGGCGGCGTTGACCGCCAGCACAGTGCCCTCGCCGCCCGAGAAGCGAAGCAGCGCGCTCTCGGGAACCGCCAGGCTGCGGTAGGATTGCGCCACGACGCTGTAGCCGGTCATGCCGGGCATGAGCTTGGTGGCATCGACCTTCGGATCGTCGATCGTGAGCCAGGCATAGAAAGTCCCCTGGGGCTGGCCGGTCCTCTGCTGGTCTACGCTCCCGGCCACGACCGGATCGATCCGCGTGACGGTGGCGCGCACGGTTCGGCCAGCCATCGCCTGCAGACGGATGTCCGCCTTATCGCCGACCTTGATGCGCTCGAAGTCACGCTGATCGACGGTGATGCGGAATAGCAGCTTGTCGCCGATCGTCGCGATGGTTTCACCCGGGCGCACGACGGTCTCGCCGACGTAGGCACCAACCTTCGAGACCTTGCCCGAGATCGGTGCAAGGATCCGCAGCGGCTCCTCCCCGTCGGGATGCGCCACAGGATCGTCCGTTTCGCCGCCGAAGACCTTCTGGCTCAGCGAGACCATCGACTTCGCCAACCCCTCTCGGGCCTGCTGCAGCTGACCCGCCGCGACGAGATAGTTCTTCTCCGACAATTCGTACGCCGCCTGCGCGACGAGGCCGCGCTTGTAGGCGTCCTTCTGGCGCTCGTAGTCGCGCTTGTTGGTCTGGTAGGTCGCGCTCTTCTGCTCGACATTCGCGGCACTTTCGCGCACCGCGAAGCCGCCCGTGTCGAGCGTCGCGAGAATGTCTCCGCGCTTGATCGTGGAGCCTGGCTCCACGTGCAAGGTGGTCAATACCCCGACCGTGTCGACGTTGACCGGCACTTCATTCAGGTACTGGAGCGTGCCTTCCGAGGAGACGACCCGCCGGAGTTCATGTGTCGAGACCTTGGCGATCGGCACGGGGATCGCCAGACCCAGCATCCGCCGGAGCGCCGGATACCCGGTCGCGGACGACCAGGAGCGCGAGTTCGGCGACATGTATCCCGGCGCCACCGCGAACACGACGAGCAGGGCGACCAAGACGAACAGGCCGGCATAGAACACCGTCCAGCCGATACGGCCCGCTCGCTTGCCCTTCGCCGGGATATCATCCGCCACGGCGGCTCACTTGCGCGAGGGAGTTGGAAAGCGGAACCGGTGGCTTCCAACGGAGCTCAAGGGCGCCTCGGGTATGGAATAGTGTCATCTGGGCGCTCGCTACCAGCGGGCGAACAAAACCATAGTGCACCCGCGAATTCAATCCTGATAGCAGAATATTCCTACCGAATGCTCAAAAACGCAATGATTTCGCCACCAACCAAACACCGCTACGCCGCCGCCCGCACACCGTCGGGAACGGTTCCGACGGCGTCACGGTACGTTGCCTCGAGGAGCCCGGTGATTCGTTCCCAACTGAAATAATCCTGAGCGTGCGCGAGCCCGGCGGCGCCGAAGCGTGCGGCAAGCGCGGGATCGGCGAGGATGGCGACGATCGCATTCGCGAGCTCATCCGGTGAGCGCTGCGGCACCAGCAGGCCGGTGACGCCGGACAGGACGACATCCGGAATGCCGCCGACCTCGCAGGCCACGACCGGCATAGCAAAGCTCATGGCCTCCACCAGGACCACGCCCTGGCCCTCGGTATCTCCCCGGTCGTCGACGATCGCGGGGAGCACGAAAAGATCGGAGGTGGCGTAGAGCGCTTCGAGTCTGTCGTTCGGCACGATGCCATGAAAGACGATCCACTCCGACAGTTCGGCATTCGCGGCGCGGGCGCGCCACGGCCCGGCCATGGGCCCGTCGCCGACGATGTGCAGCCGGGTCGGCAGGTGCCGCAAGAGGAGCGGCATCGCGTCTATGAGATAGTCGACACCTTTCCGTTCGATCAGCCGGCCGACATAGAGGATGTCCTTCACCGGCTTGGCCGGATCGCGATCCGCTGCCCGCGCCCTCACCGTCGCGCCGAAGGGGATCACGTTGACCGGCTTCGACGTGTAGCGGCCGACCTGACCCGCCGTGAAGTTGGAGTTGCAGACGATGCCGTCCGCGTTCCGGCAGATCAGCCGCAGCACCGGCGCCACAAAGGGAAATCGCCGGGTCAGCAAGAGCTCGGCGCCGTGGAACGTCAGCACCATCGGAATGCCGAACAACCGCGCGGCCGCGAGGCCCCAGATGCCGTGCGGGAACGGCCAATGCACGTGCAGCGCATCGAAGCGCTCGGTGCGGCAGAACCGCAGCAGCCCGATCAGCCCAAACAGGATGTAGAACGCCGCGACGAACAGATAGAGCGGATTGCGGATGCGGTTCGGCGCGCCCTCGCCGTGCGTCAGGTTCTCCCAGCGCCGCGGGAAATAGCGGAAGCGATGGACCGGGACGCCCTGCACCGAATGACTTGGGCAACCTTCGTAGCTCGGTGCAAAAATCCTGACCTCATGCCCGCGGGCGACGAGCTGGCGCGTGCTCTCGACCAGAAAAGAGGCGTGTCGGTCCGTCTCCGACAGCGCGTAGACCGAGGTGACGACGCCGATCTTCATGGCGCGGGGCTGTCGGCATCCAGCAGCGGAATCGGGCTGGGCGGCCCCCGCTCCCATCGCCTGAACTCCAGCGCAAGGCCAAGGGCAAGCGCCACGGCGCCCACGCCCAGCATCATTCCGCACAGCACCCAGCCCGGCACCCAGATCGCCGTCCGGCGCCCGGCCCAGATTGCCGCGACGGCGAGGATGACGGCGCCGGCCCCCAGCCAGATGGCGACCCAGAGAAAGAACAACAATGCGCGGTCGCGGAAGCTGAGAAACGTCTTGACCGCCACGGCGCCCGCGATGCCGGCGGGGATGCGCGCAAGCCCGTATTTGGACTTGCCGGATTGCCGCCGGTGCCAAAGGGTCTCCACTTCCTTCACCCGACAGCCCCGGCGCACCAGCATGGCCATGAGAAACCGGTGCCAGTCGGGATAGATGGAGAGCCCCTCCAGCTTCTCGCGACGGATCAGCTTGATCCAGTTGCCGTCATGCACCCGCACCCCGAACAGCAGGCGATTGCCGAAGCCGTAAACGCGCGAGGACAGATCCTTGCCGTCTCCACGCCGCAGACGGCGGCCGCACACCACATCGGTCCGTGGGTCCAGCGCGCGATACAGCAGCGGGATGTCATCCTGCGGCAGCGATTCGAGGTCGGCCGGAACCAGGCAGACGAGCCGCCCACGCGCGTGCGCGAAACCCGTGCCAAGGGCGGCCGAGAGGCCACTCGGCTGCCTGTGGCGCAGCAGGCGGATGCTACCAACGCCGTGCTGGCGGATGAAGTCCTCGACCGCTGCGGCGGTGCCATCCTTGCTGCCGTCATCGATGAACACGATCTCGGCGATCACGCCGATCTCGGCGACGGCTGCCAGGGCGCCGCGCAGAAATCCCTCGACATTGCCGCACTCATTGCGGGCGGCGGTCACGATCGAAAGCTCGATCGCCCCCGACGACGGGCTCTCGGCGACCTCGCGTGTTATCGGCTCTCGTAGAATTGGCGCACCTTGCTGGCTACGTATTCGATCTTGTCGTCGCCCATTTCCGCATACATCGGCAGGGCAAGGATTTCGTCGGCCAGCCCCTCGCTGATCGGGAAGCTCCCCTTGCCGTGGCCGAGCGAGGCGAGCGCGGGCTGCAGATGCAACGGAACGGGATAATAGATCCCGGTCGCGACGCCGGCCTCGCCAAGGAATTTGCGCAATTCCTCGCGCGCGCGGCCGCGGATGACGTAGACGTAGTAGACGTCCTCGTATCCCGGCGCCGGCTCGGGGAGCACGATGGGCAGCCCGGCGAGATGGGTGCGATAGACCTCGGCTATACGGCGACGAGCAGCGTTCCACTTGGCGAGATGGCGGAGCTTCACACCAAGGACCGCCGCCTGCAGCGTATCCATGCGCGCGTTGGAGCCGATCACCGCGCTGACATATTTTTCCGTCCGCCCGTGATCGCGCAGCAAGGCGACGCGCTTGGCGATGACGGCCTCGTTGGTGACCACGCCGCCCGCATCGCCATAGGCGCCGAGATTCTTCCCCGGATAGAAGGAGAAACAGGCCGCGTCGCCCCACGACCCCGGCTGCCGGCCATGCAGCGCCGAGCCGTGCGCCTGCGCCGCGTCCTCGATCACGCGCAACTTGTGCCTTCGCGCGATCTCGCAGATCCGATCCATCGCGGCCAGGCGGCCGTAGAGATGCACCGGCATGATGGCCCGGGTGCGCGGCGTGATCGCCGCCTCGATCAGCGCCGGATCGAGATTGCCCGTCGCCGCCTCGACGTCGATGAACACCGGCCGGGCGCCGACCGCCGTGATCGCCTCGGCGGTGGCGATGAAGGTGTGCGGCGTGGTGATGACCTCGTCGCCGGCCCCGATGTCCAGCGCGCGGAGCACGAGTTCCAGCGCGCTCGTGCCGCTGCTCACGCCGAGCGCGTGTTCGGCGCCGCAGAACCGGGCGAAATCCGCCTCGAACTCCGTCAGCTCCTTGCCGCCGATGAAGCGGTTGTTGAGAACGATGCGGTCAATCGCCAGCCGTACGTCCTGCTTGATCGACTGGTATTGCGCGCCGAGATCCATCAGCGGCACTTGCATTGACGTCCGCTCCGCGGAAGGCATCGAGGTCTTCTCCGGTGTGGGGGCCTTCGCGGCGGCGGCGTAGGGACTGCCAGTGATCATGTCGAACGGGCAGCGCATTCCGTCCACCGTGCCGATCTTCTTCGCCGGCACCCCGAATACGATCGCCCGCTCCTCCACCGAGCGGCCGACCACGCTGCCGGCGCCGACGAAGGCGCCCGCGCCGACTTCGACATTGGGGGCGATGAAGACATGGCCGCCGATGATCACGCCGCGACGGATGATCGGACCGGCCAGACAGTCCTTCGCGCGCGTGCAGGTCGGGTGAAAGACATTCGCCGTCACGACGCGCGGACCGATCCAGGCGTCGTCCTCGACCACTGTATACTCGGCAATCCCAGCCTGCGCCTGGATGCGGACGTTGCGCCCGATTGTGCAATGATGCTCAACCAGCGTATTCATTCCGATCGACGAGCCATCGTCGATCTTGGTATGTTCTCGTATCATCACGTGATGCGCCACATGGCAGCCATTGCCGAGCGCGACGCCGGCGTAAACCAGGCTGTGGGTGCGGATGGTAACGTTGTCGCCGATCACGGTCGGCAGCTCGCCGGTCTGAACCCCCTTTGGTGGATAGCCGACGATGCAGAAATCCTCGATGACGACGTTGCGGCCGAGCCTCACGTTCGGATGGACGATCGCCGTCGGTGCGATCGTCGCACCGGCGCCACCGCCGGTTCCGGGTTCCGGTTCCTCGACGTCCAACTCGGCCTCCTACACACGACGTGATAAATCTGCGCCTGAAACGCAAAAATGGTGCTTTCCGTTACGAGTCTCTTAATGAATGGTCAACCTTGAATTTATTAGTCCCTGCCGTATTGAAATCCCGAACCCGTGAACGGGGTCAAGGATTGCTCCGCCTCCGGGGCC
>Ga0134128_10009211_pt1 | contig 11862 bp, 11 predicted proteins | sample KB31754_FD_96462 | JGI IMG/M metagenome (GOLD analysis project Ga0134128, IMG submission 96462) | Terrestrial soil microbial communities with excess Nitrogen fertilizer from Kellogg Biological Station, Michigan, USA - KB3-175-4 | ecosystem: Environmental > Terrestrial > Soil > Unclassified ...
TGACGGGTGTCGTGCTGTTGAGCGTGCCGCGGCCGCCAATCAGCTTGTCGCCGCCAATGCCCGGCGTCGGTATGCCTTGCAGTTTGTCGCCGTGACAGGCGCCGCACGATTCTGCATAGAGCTTTTGACCCTCCGCATAGGTGCCCTTGCCGGTCGGCAGCCCGCGCCCGTCCGGCGGGACCGCGAAAAATTGCGCCAGCTCCGCCGGCGCTGGCGTGGTGCCGAACTCGAAGCGGCGCGGATAGCCTTCCTGCCCTGTAGCCGCGGACGCCATGCAGGCTATCAGGACTGCGAGTAGTACTGATTTAAGCGTGCACATTGCTGACGCTCCCGTCACCCGCAACGGCCCAGCTCTGGATTGCATTGAGATGGTAGACTGAGCCAAAGGGACCAGCGAGCCCGCGGATGTCGACCAGCTGTTTCAACGTTGGCTGGATGTAGCCAGTCTCGTCCGTCGCTCGGCTCTGCAGCACGACTTGCTGCCCGTTCCAGAACCAGGGAAACCGAAACCTCGTCGTGCAGATCGGCAATACCGGATCCTGCAACGCGGCCAGTTGCCAGTTCTTTCCGCCGTCTGCCGAGATCTCGACCCGGGCGATCCTGCCGCGGCCGCTCCAGGCAAGCCCGGTGACTTCGTAAAAGCCGGATCCGGGAAGCTTCATCTCGCCCGACGGGAAGGTGATGACCGATTTTGCCTCCATCGTGAAGCTGAACTGGCGTGCCTTTCCATTGGAAAGCAGATCCGTATATTTGGAAGTCTCTTCCCGCGTCATGAAAGGTTTGTCGCTCAGCTCGAGCCGGCGCAGCCACTTGATGTGGGTGTTGCCCTCCCAGCCGGGCAGAATGAGGCGGAGCGGATAGCCTTGCTCCGGCCGCAGCGCCTCTCCATTTTGCGCATATGCAATGATCCCATCGCTGAGAAGCTTCTCGAGCGGAATACTGCGTGTCATCACGGCTGCATCCGCACCTTCCGCGAGCGCCCACGCGGCGCCTTGCTTGAGGCCGACCTCGCGGGCAATGGTTGAGAATTGCACGCCTGTCCATTCGGAAGTGCTGAGCAACCCATGCGTGCCTTGCACCGTCTTCAGCGTGGGCTTGCTCCATTCCGTGAGCCCATTGCCCGAGCATTCGATGAAATGCAGGCGCGAGACGGACGGAAAGCGTTTGAGCTCCGCCATGCTGTATTTTCTCGGCCGCTCCGTGAGGCCGTGCACAACAAGGAAGTGCTTGGCCGGATCGATTGTCGGGATGCCGCCGTGATGCCGCTCGAAATGCAGGCCCGACGGAGTGATAATGCCTTCGCTCTTGTCGAGCGGCGACATGGTCCAGGAGGAGAGCGTCGTCGCTGTCGGATACCGCCAGCGCAGTTCGCTCTCGAACTGCGAGCGCGCGCCGTAGCCGCCGTCATCGGCGATAGGTGTTCCCTGTACCTTGGTCGGATCGTCGGGCACGTCGCGCCAGACAGCACCCGCGGGCGCCTTCTGCGCAGCCGCGCGAGCGCCAGAGAGCGGCGCGCCCATACCGGCGAGCAATGCGGACCCTGCGGCAAACAAGAGGCCGCGCCTGCCGGCGGTCGGGAACATGCCCGCCTTGCATGCGCAATCTTCAACGTCCTGCCGCCGGCGAGCGAGCATGCGCCGCTCCGCCTCGATCCTCGCCTCGATCTCGCTCTTCAGCTTCTCGTTGTACTCGCGCGCGCGGTCTTCACCTCCCATTGCGTAGCCTCCCTGGCTCATTTTTATTTTGTCGTAAGCGCGTCTGTCAGTCCGCCGGAAAGCACATGAGCGCTGACCGGCTTAGCAGGTACGTTTCCTCCTTTTACGCAGCCGGTCGTGCCGCCTTCTGCTTGCTTTTGTCGCGTTGCTCCGCCGCCTCCATGGGCGGCTTGCTCCAGGCTACCTTTTTGGCGAACTGCTCAAGCTCCTTCGCCGTCATGTAGGCCGTGTGCTCGGGCCCGGGATACGCGCGCGAGCGCACATCATTCATGTAACGGGTGTAGACGTCCTCGATGATTGGAATCAGGTCGGTGTAGATTTTCGAATGCCTGGGCGTGTGCTCCTCATAGAGATGAAACAGGTCGGAGCTGATGATGTGCACGCCATGCGCCTTGTTGCCCGCGCCCAGGCTGATCACCGGCACGGGAAGGGTTTCGGTCAGATACTGACAGACCTCCTCGGTGGTGACCTCGCACATGATGGAGAAACAGCCGGCATCGACCATCTCACGCGCATCCTGGACGAGCTCGAGCGCACGCGTCGCGGTCTTGCCCTGGGCCGTGAAACCGCCGAGCTGCGGCATGCGCATGGGCGTGATCCCGATGTGTCCCTGCACCGGAATGCCCGCCTTGATAATCGCTTCGATGCACCGGACATGATGCCGGTTGCCTTCACATTTCATCACTTCGGCGTTTGCTTGCGCGACGAACTTGCCGGCGTTCTCAACGGCCTGCTCGGGCGAGACATGAAAGCTCCAGTAGGGCATGTCGACCATGCGGAGGCCGTAACGCGAGCCCCGGTCCACCGCCTGCGCCATCAGCATCACTTCGTCGAAAGTGACGGAAACGGTGCTGCGGTGGCCAAACAGAATCATGCCGCCCGTATCCGATACGCACAGGATGTCGATACCCAAGCGGTCCGCGACTACTGCACTGCGATAATCGTAAACCGCCATCTGCACGATCGCTTCGCCATCCGCCATTTTCTTCATCAGCGACGGGATGGTGACTTTCCTTCGCGGCGGCCCCGATGCTTGGATGGCCTTTGCTGAAGACATGGCAACTCCTGAAATTGCGGGACTGAGGGCGGCAGAAACCCGCGCTCGCCAGCCTATGGTCGGTAGTTTGACGAAGTCAAAGAGAGCCCGACAATGATGTTATCAATGAAATCAATGAGAGCTGCTGCGGCGCCAATCGGGGCAGCGGTTTTTGGAAAGATGACCGTTTGGAGGAAAAGCGATGCGGCTCAGGCGGGCATGGGCCATAAGTCGGCGCGCCATCCGCCGCGCGGCCTGATCTTCTCGGGGTCGTAGATCGGCAGGCTCGTTTTGCGAATGTTGCGGAATTCGCCATTCGTATGCACCAGATCAGTTGCATCGGACGCCGCGTAGCCCAATCCGATCACTGCATCCGCTGTGATGCTTCGGCATGCGGACGTAACCAGCAGGGTTCCCGCACCCGGCGGGAATTGCGCGTCTGCGGCAGGGTGCCGCAGGACGGGATTTTGATCGCAATGTGCCTGGAAGCACATGAGACGAACTGCGCCCTGCGCGTTACGCGCGGCCGCATCGTTGCCCGCAAACCGCGCGAGCCCGAGTTCTTGCGACGTCACGGGAAACCGAAACTCGTTCGTGAACAGCGGAAACCCGGCCTCTATTCTCAGAATGTCCGCAGCCGCAAAGCCCGCCGGGCGGGCATACATTGCGAGCGCATCCCATACCACCTCGCGCGAGGCGCGCGGGAGAATGATCTCAAACCCGCGCTCCCCCGTGTAGCCCAGCCGTCCCACACGACATGGTACTCCCGCCACGCTCATTGGCGCATGCTCGAAGTAGCCCAGCGCGCGCAGCTCTGCGGCCGGTGCGAGCGCGGCGAGCGCGCGCAGACTTGCCGGACCTTGCACCGCGAGCACGGCCGTTTCCTCAGTGAGGTCGCTCACCGCAGTTGTGCATGCGGCAACTCGCAACTGTACATAAGCGTCACTCGGCGGCAGAAATAATTCGAAGCTTTCGTTGTCCATGCGCCAGACCGTAAGATCGCTGCGCACGTGTCCGCGCCCGTCGAGCGCAAGCGCATAACGGATGCGCCTGGGCGGCAACTCGTCCATCTTTCGTGGAGTGAGCAGCGCAATAAGCGCGCCCGCGCGCGGTCCCTGAATGCGAATGCGGTGCATGAAGCTGAAATCGAAGAGTGCGGCGGCCGATCGGCAAGCAGTTGCTTCGCCAAAAACGTCACCGTAGTCCCGGCGCAAGGCGCGCAGATCGAAATCGTGATCGAAAGTCACCATCAGCGAGGAGGCTATTGGCGCGTGCATTTGCCGAGAGAGGGCGGGCTTAAAACCCCGTCCACACGCACGTCAATTGCGAAAAAAGAGGCAGTCCAAGGCCATTTTGATAGCAGCGGCGCGCACATTCATGTAAGTTGATAGCTCGGACACTCCCTTACGTCCGGGCAGGCGAAGCCAAATGTTCCTGCGTCAGCTCGAATATCTCGTGACTCTCGCGCAAGAGCAGCATTTCAGCCGGGCAGCCCGGCAGTGCAAGGTATCGCAGCCCAGTCTCTCCAACGCCATCAAGCAGTTGGAAGCCGAGTTCGGCACGCCAATCGTCCTGCGGCACCAGCGTTTTCAGGGCTTCACGGCCGAGGGAAGGCGCGTGGTCGAATGGTGCAAGCGTATCTTGGCAGATCGCGACGCGATGCTGCAGGAGCTTTCCGTCCTCAAGAAAACCCTGTCCGGACGACTGCGCCTAGGAGCGATGCCGACGAGCTCGCCCGTGCTTCCCCAGATCAATCGCTACTTTCTCGACCTGCATCCGGGCGTGCAGGTCGACGTGAGTTTTCTCGGCCTCGACGAAATGCGGGTAAAGCTCATCAATTTCGAGCTGGATGTCGGGATTACCTACATCGATCAGAAGCATCCGGCTCCCTTGATCAGTGTTCCTCTGTACGATGAGCATTTGAGCCTTTTGGTGTCAGATGACGCACGTTTCCCCGATGCCGCAGTGACCTGGGCGAGGGCTGCCGATCTGCCGCTCTGCCTCCTGCCACCGCACATGCACGAGCGACAGATCATCGACGCTGCCTTTGCGTCCGTTGGCAAAAATCCTAGGCCCACAATTGAGTCGGACTCGATTGTGAATCTTGCGTTTCACACCATGCTTGGCGGAACAGTCACCATCGTGCCCAGCCATTTTGAAATGGTGATCGGCGCATTTCCGGGCACGCGCCTGGTTGATTTGGTCAAACCCGAGGTGGTCCGCCAGGTCGGCCTCATCTGGGTCGACGGCAATCCGATGCTGCCCATGGCACGCGCGATGCTTGAAGCCGTCACCGCAATACCGGTGAACGAGCTGTTCAAAACACCGGTGAAAGCAACAACCGGCCATACGTCTGATCCTGCAATGAGCACTGCGCGTCGGCAGAGCACGGCATAAGCTTTCCAATCAGATGCCTTCACGCGCCGCAATCAGTCGCCGTCATGATAGATGGCGCGAATTGGATCATTCATTGTCGCGGTTTGACACTCACAACCTGCATCCATAGGCTTTGCGCAAGACCCCACGGCGGATTGCGAGGCCGCCAATGCGGGGCTTCTTAGATCACCGGAGGATGTAATGGCTGCTCACGGAGCGTATGCACAGCTGCGCGGGAAATTGTTTGCGCTGCTCACAGGCATGGGCTGCATGCTCGCCTGGTCTCAGCCGGGACTCTCAGAGGAGACCAAGGATTACGGCAAGCCGGGCAGTGCCATCGATCTCGTAGTGGGCTATCAGCCCTATTACACCGAGTCCTGGTCCGGCGTGATCATGCGCAACAAGAAGTTTTACGAGAAGTATCTGCCGCAAGGCTCGAAAGTCGATTTTCAGGTCGGTCTGCAAGGCGCCATCATCGTGAATGGAATGTTGGCGGGCAAGGTCGACCTTGGATATGTGGGCGACATGCCCGGCATCGTTTCCACGAGCCATGCCGACGTGCGCGATATCCGCATCGTTAGCGTGCTTGGGCTTGGCTTCGATCAGTGCAACGCATTCCTCGTGCGCACCGATGCACCGCAGTTCCAATCATCCGATGAGGCAATCAAGTGGTTGAACGGGAAAACCGTCGCGGTGCCAAAGGGAAGCTGCACGGACCGATTTGCCCAGGCTGTCTTCAAACGATTCAAGATCGCGCCTTCCGAATACCTCAACCAGAGCATTGAAGTCATCACCAGCGGCTTTCGCGCGAAGAAGCTTGACGCGGCCGTCATGTGGGAGCCGACAACATCGCGGCTTGTGCTGGACAAGCTCGCCCGAAAGGTTGCAACCGGCGCGTCGGTGAACGAGAACGACGGCGGGTTCATGGTCATGCCGAAAGCATTGATCGAGCAGCGCCCCGACGTCGTGAACGCATGGCTGGAAGCCGAGCTGGACTCACAGCTCTACTTTGCCGATCCGAATAACGCCATGTCCGTGAGCGCGATGGCGCTCGAGCAGACGACCGGATTCCCGCAAAAAACGTTGTGGTACTCCGCTTATGGCAGCTACCCCGCCGCGGAAGGCGGGACCACGAGCCGCATCGTGCTGACTTATGGTTTCACTCCGGAAGCCAAGGATCTGATTGCCAAGGCGGCAAAGTTCCTTCTCGAGATAAAAAGCATCAAGGCGGACATCCGTCCGGAGGCGGTGATGCCGTCCTTCACCGAGCAGATTCTTAAAAAGCGCAACCTGAAATCTCCCATCGGCGAGGTGAAGGCGCTTCCCGACTCCGCCTACACGGGATCATAGTGGTCAATCGCGAAGCGAGCTTTCCCACCCCGCAAGCAAGCATGGGCCTGGCCGACGCCCCCGCGGCTGATCACCTCGGGCAGCGTTCTGAGCGCGCGAGACGTTTCGAAAAAACGCTTTATCGCATCGGAAATTGGGTGCGTAGCCCGCGCCCATACCTGATGGTGCTCGGCTTCGCGCTGTTCTTGGGATTCTGGTATCTGTCCGTCGAGGTTTGGAAGCTTCCGCGCTTCTCGCAAATGCCGGGCCCCACCACGGTCATCCGCGAGTGGCTGAGCCCGGATCCGACTTACGGCCTCTCGGCCTATTCGCCGGAATATTATGAGCACATCTGGGTGAGCCTGCGACGGGTTTCCGTCGCATTCATTCTGGCCACCTTCACCGGAGTCCCGCTCGGTCTTTACCTGGGCTGGTCGCAGCTGTTCAAAGAATACGTGTTTCCTGTCTTCGAGCTGCTGCGTCCGATCCCGCCTTTGGCGTGGGTGCCTCTGGCAATCATCATGTTTCAGGGTTCCGAGACGCCGATTATTTTCCTGACCTTTCTCGCATCCTTCTATGCAACGACCCTCAACACCATGCTGGGAGTTGAGTCGATCGACGTCTCCTTCGTTCGCGCTGCGTATTGTCTCGGCGCGAAGAGACGTCAGGTTTTCTGGCATGTCGTAGTGCCGGGCGCGATGCCATTCATTTTCACGGGTCTGCAGATTTCGGTGGGCGTTGCCTGGTTTTCGCTGGTCGCCGCCGAAATGGTGTCCGGCCAGTATGGTCTCGGTTATCTGATCAACACCTCCTACACGATGGTGCAGTATCCGACGATGGTGATCGGCATGATTACGCTCGGCGTGGTCGGATATGTGACCAGCGCCGGCGTGCGCATTCTCGGCAATTATCTGATGCAGTGGAGGGCACGCGAGCTCGCCATGGGAGGCGATAGGTGAGCACGCTGCCGGAAACGCGACAGGCGCCCATGATGCCTGGCGAGCCCGCTTTGCGCCGGTCAGGTTCACGGAAGGGCGAAATCCACATCCGCAATGTCGTAAAGATATACGGCTCGGAAGAAAGCGGTGTTCGCGCGGTCGACGACTGCAGCCTCGACGTCCCGGCCGGAGAGATCACCGTCGTGGTCGGACCTTCCGGCTGCGGCAAGACCACGCTGCTCAACGCCATCGCCGGATTTCACAGCATAACTTCCGGCACGATCGATCTTGACGGAGAGCCGTTATGCGGGCCCGGCAGACTGAAAGCCGATCCGGGTCCTGACCGCATTGTGGTGTTTCAGAACGGTGCCCTGTTTCCCTGGAAAACGATCATCGAGAACGTCGCATTCGGCCCGATCGTGCAGGGACGACTGTCGCGCAAGCAGGGGTATGAGAAGGCGCGCGCAATGCTCGCGGAGGCGGGGCTGCGCAATCTCGAAGATAGTTATCCGGGGGAGATCTCCTCGGGCATGCGCAGGCGCGTTGAGATCGTGCGCGCGCTCATGAACGAGCCCAAGATTCTGCTGCTCGATGAACCCTATCGCGCGCTCGACTCTTTGACGAAATCGGTCATGCACGAAGCATTGCTGGAGACCTTTGACCGGAACCAGGTGACCATATTCTTTATCACGCATGATCTCGAGGAGGCGATTTTTCTGGGCCATCGCGTAGCGATCATGACCACGCGTCCGTGCCGTCCCAAAAAGATCCTGACGGTCGATATCCCCCATCCGCGCGATTACAGCGTGCTCACCGCCAAGCGCTTCCGTGAGTACCTCGACGAAACAATCGCGGCGGTTCATGAGGAGGCACTTAAAGCCTTCGCCGCTGGCGAACGGGAACGGTGAGAGCAAAGCATGCCGTCCTTCCGGGCAGCGCACATATACGCACTCGTGGCCAGCACAAAGTTCTGGCGCGGCATGTTTGCCACGCTGATATTCATCGCAGTTTGGGAGATCGTGTCGGGTATCGGGCTCTCCCGCATACCGGCACCATCCGCGGTCGCGTTGACGTTCAACGACATGATGCGGGACCCGAGCTACTGGTTCAGCTGGTATTTGAGCACGAAGCGCGTGTTTGCAGGATTTCTCGTGGCCATGCTGGTGGGAATTCCGCTTGGACTTGCCATGGCGGTGAGCCGGACCTTCTACGGCATCGTGTTTCCGGTGTTTGAGGTCCTTCGCCCCATCCCGCCGCTGGCGTGGGTCCCGGCGGCGATCATCTTCTGGCCAACGCAAGAGCTGTCGATCGACTTCGTTACTTTCCTCGGCGCATTTTATGCTGTGGTTATCAATGTGATCGACGGCGCGCAGACGATCGACGTGCGCTATTTCCAGGCTGCGCGCTCCATGGGATCGTCCAGCTGGGACATTTTTCGGCGCATCATACTTCCAGGCACGTTACCGTCTGTCCTGGTCGGCGCCACCGTGGGCATCGGCATTGCGTGGGCGGTTGTCGTCGCCGCCGAAATGATTTCGGGAGGGGGCAGCGCGGGCTCGATGGGGGGTGCCGCAGGCGGTGGACTGGGCTTCTTCATCTGGAATTCATATGTCGGCGGATCCTACACGCAGATCGTCGTCGGCATGATCAGCATCGGCATTGCCGGCTACATTTCCAGCGCGCTGATACGCAAAGCTGGAGAGCTGGCGACGCCCTGGTTGCGCGACCAATGACGACATCGAGGCGACAATGACGATAACGCCACACGTGTCGAGTAATTCGGCATCTGCGCCGGGCCTCGAATCCTCGCCGGCAGCAGGCAGGATCGTTGCAAAGAACGTGAATAAATCGTACGGCTCTGGCACGTTTGCAAAAAGCGTCGTGCGCGATTGCTCGTTCACCGTTGAGCCGGGCAAGCTCACCGTGATGATCGGCCCTTCCGGCTGCGGCAAGAGCACCATCATTCGCCTGCTTGCCGGATTCGAGAGGCCGACCGCCGGCAGCATGAGCATAGACGGCAAGCTTATTACGGCACCCGGCCTGGATCGTCTCGTGCTTTTTCAGGAGAGTGCACTGTTTCCCTGGATGACAACGTACGGCAACATCATGTTCGGGCCGCGCGTCCGTGCGGAGGCCGGCAGTGAAGCACGGCGTACCGCTGAATTCCTGCTTGATAAGGTCGGGCTTGGGGCATTCCGGCGCAAGTATCCCACCCAGCTCTCCGGCGGCATGCAGCGGCGCGCTGAGCTCGCGCGCGCCATGATCAACGAGCCAAAGGTCATGATCCTCGACGAGCCGTTCCGCGGGCTTGACGCCATGACCAAGACGCTGATGCAGGAGTACTACGGCAAGCTTTATAACGAGACACGCCGCACGACATTTTTCGTGACTACTGATATCGACGAGGCGATATTGCTCGCCGATCGAATGCTGGTGATGACCAACACGCCGGCACGCGTGCGTGCCGTGCTCGAAGTAGACCTGCCGCGACCGCGAAGACCGGAGGATCTGGTCGAGAACGACCACGCGAATCTTATCAAGATGGAAGCGCTCTCGCTGTTGCATGACGAGGCGATGAAATCTTTTGCGCGCGGCAGCAAGGCGGCCGCGGATTTCATCGAGGCTTACTCGAAGCGAATTCAGAAATCATCCTGATGTGATGCAAGAGAGCTCCGTTTCCCGGCCGGTGCAGAGAACTACTGCGACCATCGAGGCACGCTCGAAGGTTTCGAGCTGCACCTTCGAGGCGGAGCCACACGAGCCCATTCTGTACGCTGCGTTGCGCGCAGGCGTCGCCGCTCCCTACGAGTGCGCCACCGGGACCTGCGGAACCTGCAAGGCCAGACGCACGGCTGGAGTTATCGTACGCGATTGGCCGCAGGCGCCCGGCAACAAATATCTGCGGCTCGAGCGCGAGGAAGTGCTGCTCTGCCAAGCGCGTGCTCTTGGGGGATGCAGCTTCGAGATACCCGGCAGCGTCAATCTTAATTCGAGCGTGCGCATTCGACCGCAGTTCGGCCGTGGAGTGGTCACGGACATAGCTCGCCTCACCGCTGATACGATCGAGCTCAGCCTCAACGTCGATCCCGCGCTGGAATTCGACGCCGGCCAATTCGCGGTGCTGCGCATTCCGCAGATTGCCGGGTTTCGCGGTTACTCGATGATCAATCACCCGGGCTCCTCATCACAAGCGAAATTCATCATCAAACGAAAGCCCGATGGTGCGTTCACTCAATGGCTGTTTTCGCACGCGCAGCCCGGCGATGCGGTGGAGTGGTTTGGCCCTTTGGGCAAGGCGATCTTCGTCCCGCAGGAGCAGCGCACGGTCGTATGTATTGCGGGCGGATCGGGAATCGCCTCCATGCTTTCGATACTCAAGGCAGGACAGTCGTCCCGCCACTTCGAGCACTTCGAGGCTGACGTGTTCTTTGGCGTGCGTACCAATGCGGACATGTTTTACCTCGATGAGCTGCATGCGTTTGCCGCGGACTTTCCGGGCATGTTGCGCATCAAGGTTGCGACCTCGCACGAGGTGCCGCGAGAGGAACTGCGCTCACGATATCCGCACCTCGGTTTCGAGGCGGGGTTTCCCCATGAGATTGCCGCACGCGACCTTGCGGTAAGCTTCGCGGGACGCGTCGCGTATGTCGCCGGACCGCCGATCCTCGTCGATGTTTCCATTCGCATGCTGATTACCCACGGCCGGCTGCCGGTGCGCGATATCCGCTACGACAAATTCAGTTGAACGCAAACGAGGTTGGACCATGTGCGCGGCCGTTAATGCGATCGACAAAGCGGAAATTCTGGGTGCAACCGAGATTCTCAACGGTGTTTCGGATGCGGCGCTGCAGAAGATCGCGATGCTGGCGAAGCCGCAAACGGTGGAGGAAGGCGAGACGCTCTACGCCGTGGGCGATCCGGCGCGCAGCGCATACGTGGTGGCGGAGGGCCGGCTGAGATTCATCCTTGGCGGGGATGGCCGGCCTGCTGCGCAGGGGACCATCATCGCGGCAGGCGACATCCTGGGATGGGCGGCGCTCCTGGGCAATCAACCCCGCCGCATCGCCAGCGTCATCGCGCTCGAAGACTGCCGTTTGCTCGACATCGATGGTGAGGCGCTGCTCCGGATTTTGGAGGGCGAGCCGCGCTCGGGCTATCTTGTCATGCAGCGCCTTGCCCGGATGATCACGCAGAGCTTTCTCGAGCAGAGCGCCATGCTCGAGGGCGTGACCTGATCGGGCGCTCTATTCCGGCCTGCTCAATCATCGTACTCGTAGGTGAGCTCGAACTCGAAATCGATCCAGAGATCGTTGCCTTCCAGCTTTACGGGGTAATACAACAAAGGCTTCTCGGCATCGCCCATGGGGGCGCCGGTCTTCAGATTCCATTGCCAAATGTGCTTCGTGCACGTGAGGGTGCCCTCGGCACAGATGCCGGAACTTTCCAGCGGCTCGGCCATGTGCGGGCA
>Ga0134128_10009212_pt1 | contig 11862 bp, 9 predicted proteins | sample KB31754_FD_96462 | JGI IMG/M metagenome (GOLD analysis project Ga0134128, IMG submission 96462) | Terrestrial soil microbial communities with excess Nitrogen fertilizer from Kellogg Biological Station, Michigan, USA - KB3-175-4 | ecosystem: Environmental > Terrestrial > Soil > Unclassified ...
CTGAGTTGCCCGCAATTGCCGCAGACGCCATTCTGTTTCCGCCTGCCCTCGAGGTGCTGCAGTCGCAGCGCATTCATCGCTTCGGAATTCCAGATGCTCTTCATGGATTGGGCGCGCACGTCACCGATCACCAGCTTGCGGCCCCAGTCGAGGAAGCACGAACTGACCAATCCATCCGAGTTCACGGAATAGCCGTAAAAGATATACGGACAAACATCAGTATCGCCGATATCCTGCTGGTAGATACCTTTGCTTATCTTGACGCCAGTGTGTTTTTCGATGTCGAACTCGGGCCAGCATGGCGCGAAATTTTCAACGAAGATCCGGTCACAGTGATTGCCGAAAGTGTCGAAGAACTCCTCGCGTTGCGCATCCGTGATCAGCTCCGCCGGAATCTTGACAACAATCTCGCAATTGCCCTTGTTGGCGTAAATCCATTTGATGTTTTCAACGAATTTGTCGAAGTCGAATTTGAAACCCGTAAAGCGCAGATAGGTTTCTTCCGTCATGCCCTCGACCGAAATGTTGATCTTGTCGATGCCGGCTTCCAGGACAGGACCAACGCGATCGGGGGACAGGAATGTGCCGTTGGTGGTCGTGTCGATATAATCGACGCGCCCTGATTGCCTGGCGTAGGCGACCATCTCGGCCAGGCGCTTGTTCAGGAACGGCTCCCCGTCCTTGTACATGCGCAGGACCTTGATCGGTTTTTCGAATTCGCCAAGGTCATCGATGATTTTCTGAAACACGTCGAGCTTCATGACGCCCTGGAAGCGGCCGGTTTCGGCGATCATGTCGCGATGACCGGTCGGGCAGAATGTGCATTTGAAGTTGCAGGAACTGGCCGGATCAACGAACACGATGAACGGCGTTGCCAGCGGAATGACTGTCTCCAGTGGCGTGCGTCCGACGAGATTGATTCGGGGTTCGAGCCTGGCTTTCATGGCGTTTCCTGCGCGGGCAGCATCGCCTCTGTCCTACAGGACATTGGTTAACAGGGATTAACCAAACCGACGTTCGGAGGTTAGTTGCCGACGCGGATGCCGACGACGCAGGGCGGATCGACCAGATTGTCCGGACGGGCCCCAAAGCGCAGCAAGTCGCGGCGCCCGAATTCATCGGCAATCATTTCGGCGAGCTGCCGTACCGTGATGGGCTTGCCGGAACAGATGTTGACCGGCCCTTGCACGGGGCCGAGAGCCGCCTCCACAATCATGCGGCCGGCTTCTCGCACATCGAGAAAATCGCGGATCTGCGCGCCACTCGAAAGTTCAGCGGGCTGACCGGCCTTAAGCCTCGCACGCAGATAAGGAACCAGCCGGCGCGGGTCCTCGGCCTCACCAAAGAGATAAAAAAGCCGGCACCAGGCAAACTCGATCCCGTGCCGTGGCAGCAGCTGCGAAAGCGCCGCGAAAGCATCCGCTTTGGCCTGCGCATAAACGGTCGACGCCTTGAGAGGCGTCTCGACGCTCAAGTATCCCGCGCTGAGGTCATATTCAAAGCAAGTGCCGATTCCGATGACGCGCCGCACATTTGCCTGAAGTGCGCCGTGTGCAAGCCGCAGCGTGCCCGAGAGACAGTCCAGATTTTTTGGTGACTGCAGATAGTGCTGCGGCTCGGCGTACCAGGCAGCGTGGATCACGGTATCCACGCCAGCGAATGCGTCAGACCACCAGGACGTGTTTTCTGCAAAAATATCGGGACTTGCGACCGTCGAGCCCACGGCCGCCTTGCCCACAACCTGACCTTGTTTGCCTTCTCTTACGACAGCGCGCACACGGCACCCGCGTTCCTCGAGCGCCCGCAATATCTGGCGACCGACAAAGCCGGTGGCGCCCGTCAGCAGGATCAACGGCGAAGCAGCGGCCATCGGGCATCCTTGTGCGAGGCGGCATCCCCGGAAAGGGCGAGCATGCCGGATTAGGCCCACATCGCGAATCGGACGTCTCGATGGTATGAATTTTAGCCAAGGGATGCATTGGCCTCATCTCACTGATTTCAGTGACGTCGATGTGATTCGACGCACGCAAGCGATCGCCTTTGTCGCGCAACCCGAGATGGCTGCCCCAAGATGCTGATGCCGCAGAAACAGGCCCAAATCCCCCTGCGCGAACAAATTCTGTCGCTTGGGGACGCGTTCTTCGCCGAACATGAGAGCAGAAAGACTTTCGTGCCGGGGCAAACCTATATCCCCTGCTCCGGCAAGGTACTCGACGCCGATGACCTGCGCAGCCTGCTCGACGCGTCGCTGGATATGTGGCTTACGGCAGGCCGCTATGCCGACGAATTTGAAATCGCGCTTGCCGCACGTTTTGGCCTGCAACACAGCCGGCTCACCGTATCCGGATCGGCCGCCAATTTGCTTGCGTTCTCGGCGCTGACGTCATGGAAACTCCATGAACGCCGGATTCAGCCCGGCAGCGAAGTTATTACTGTCGCCGCCGGATTCCCCACCACGGTCGCACCAATCATTCAAAATCAATGCGTTCCGGTTTTCGTCGACGTTGATCTCGCGACAGCCAATATCAATGTCGATCGCCTGACCGCGGCCATTGGACCTAAAACGAGGGCGATTGTGCTCGCGCACACGCTCGGAAATCCGTTCAATCTCGACGCGGTCACCGCGATTGCGAAACAACACAACCTCTATGTCATAGAAGACTGCTGTGATGCTTTGGGCGCAACATACAATGGAAGGCATGTCGGCGCGTTTGGGGATTTGGCGACCATCAGTTTCTACCCCGCTCACCACATCACGACCGGCGAAGGGGGTGCCGTTCTGACAAACAGAAAATCCTTCGCGACGCTTGTCGAATCTTACCGGGATTGGGGACGTGATTGCTGGTGCCCCCCGGGAGAGGCCAATACGTGCGGAAAAAGATTCGACTGGTGCGTGCGCGGAATGCCGGAGGGTTACGATCACAAATACACGTACGCTCATATCGGTTACAATATGAAAGCGACTGACATGCAAGCCGCCGTCGGTCTCAGTCAGTTGCGGAAAGCCGATCAATTCATAGAGATGCGCCGTGACAATTTCGCGAAGCTCACCGCCATGTTCCGTGAGCACTCCCTCGATGAGCACTTTATTTTGCCCGAGGCGACGGAACGCTCAATCCCGAGCTGGTTCGGCTTCCTGCTCACCATCCGAGACGGCAGCCCAATGAAGCGACGCGACGTCGTTACCTATCTGGAAAGCAAGAAAGTTGGCACGCGATTGTTATTCGGAGGAAATCTGACCCGCCAACCGGCATTTCGAAACGTTGAATACCGCGTCGTTGGCGAACTCACCAATACCGACAAGCTGATGGAAGATGCGTTTTGGATCGGCGTGTGGCCGGGGATTGGAGAGGCGGAGCGCGCCTACATCGTGTCGACTTTTGTCGATATGATGCGGCACTTTGCGCGATAGGCCATGATGGAGATTGCATCGGGGAAGATCCCGGGAGTTCGGAGACTGCGTCCGGAAGCGCGGCCTGATCGGCGCGGTCGCTTTGCCAAAATCATGCAACAAGATGTTTTTTCAGAGTATGGAATCCCGACACGTTTCGCAGAACAGTATTATTCAGTTTCGGAAAGCAATGTTTTGCGTGGCCTTCATTTTCAGACCCCGCCACACGATCATTACAAGTTGGTGACCTGCGTTGAGGGAGAGGTGTTCGATGTGATCGTCGACCTCCGAAAGGACTCGACGCACTATGGACGTCATGAGATTTTCGATCTGGACGGCGCCAGGGGCGATAGTCTTTTCGTTCCGTCTGGCTGCGCGCACGGCTTTTACGTTCGATCGCGAAGCGCAATCATGTTTTACAACGTCAGTACCGTTTACGCGGCGTCACATGATAACGGGATACGTTGGGACTCCGTCGGCGTGTCGTGGCCTTCCGCAAACCCCATCGTGTCGGATCGCGACGCTGCCTTTATGGCGCTCGCCGACTTCGACTCGCCATTCCGCCTTTCGCCTGCTGAAGCGGACGTCTCTTAACGGCGGATTTTGACCGGAGCACTATCGGCCTCCGCGCCGGTGTGGGCAATATCGCCCTCGAAGCTGCAGATATCGGCAATGCAGAGTTCTCGCGCATCCGCGCCGTCCCGCTGTGCACGGTACCAAAACATCGTTCGCCTGACGGCTTCCACAAGTGTCCAGACGTGCGAAATGCCAAGGTCACGTTTCACTTTGGCCGCGTCGAGGGCGAGCCATGCTGATTCGTGCGGCCCTTCTCTGCCGTCACCGTAGATTGTCGTTCCCTCGCCGTAGGCTGCGCACGCGAGGTCGACAAGATCTCGCACCCTCACCGTTTCGGCGGCACCAGGCCCGATGTTATAAGCGCCGGCCAGTTCGGGTCGCTCCCACAGGCGCTGCGCCAGGATGAGATAGCCAAAGATCGGTTCAAGAACGTGCTGCCAGGGTCGAACTGCGGCCGGCCGGCGAATTGTTAGGGGTTTGCCGCCTTGCCAGGCACGAACGGCGTCGGGAATAAGGCGATCCTCCGACCAGTCGCCGCCGCCGATTACATTTCCCGCTCGTGCGCTGGCAACTGCCACCGCCTGTGCCGACAGGTAGGATTGGCGATAGCTTTCAATGATCATCTCGCTCGCAGCCTTGCTGGCGCTGTAAGGGTCGTGTCCCCCAAGTGGATCGTCTTCGCTGTGTGGCACAGACGATTCTGCGTCGCGATAGACTTTGTCGGTGGTCACCATGACGGCCACGCGCGTGACACCGAGCCGGCGCAACGCCTCCAGCAGATGGACGGTCCCCATCACATTCGTTTCGAAGGTCGTCAAAGGATCACGGTAGCCTGCGCGCACGAGCGGCTGGGCCGCCATATGGAAGACAACTTCGGGCTGCGCGGCCCGGATCAAATCGGCAAGTCCTGAAGAGTCGCGAATATCCAAAAAACGACTCTTGCACAGCGTATCGATCCTCGCGGCGGCGAAAAGACTAGGAGTTGTCATCGGCGGAAGACTGACGCCGGTCACCAGCGCTCCGAGCCGACGCAGCCAGAGCGTCAGCCACGAACCCTTAAAGCCGGTATGACCTGTGACGACGACGCGCCTGCCGCACCAAAACGAAGCGCGAGCCGCGCCGTTCAATTCCAGATTTTCCATGGCGCCTTGCCGGATGCCCAGAGCTCTTCCAACAAACTCTTGTCACGCAATGTATCCATCGCGTGCCAGAAGCCTCGATGCTCAAACGCCATCATCTGTCCCATGGCCGCGAGCCGGATGATCGGCGAGCTTTCCCAACTGCTGTCGTCGCCTTCGATGAGATCGAGACAGCGCGGCGACAAAACGAAAAAGCCGCCATTGATCAGGCCACCGTCACCGCGGGGCTTTTCAATGAACGCGGTTACAGCCTCGCCCTGACGCTCCAGGGCCCCGTAGCGCCCGGGCGGGCGCACTGCCGTAACGGTCGCAAGCTTGCCATGGCGTATATGGAACTCGACGGACGAGCGAATGTTCAAATTGCTCAGTCCGTCACCGTAGGTGAAGCAGAAGGCCGTTTCGTCCTTTATGTAACCCGCTACGCGTTTGAGCCGTCCGCCGGTCGACGTATTTTCACCGGTATCGACCACCGTTACGCGCCATGGCTCGGCTTTTTGCTGATGCACGACGACGCTGTTGTCCGCCATATCGAAGGTGACGTCCGACATGTGCAGAAAGTAATTGGCGAAGTACTCCTTGATGACGTAGCCCTTGTAGCCGCAGCAAATTATGAAGTCATTGGCGCCATGCACCGAATACAGCTTCATGATGTGCCACAGGATCGGCTTGCCGCCGATTTCGATCATCGGTTTGGGCCTGAGATAGCTCTCCTCGGAAATGCGAGTGCCAAGCCCGCCGGCCAGGATGACGACTTTCATGGATCTTGATGTGCTGGTTTCTGAATCAATCAGCGCCTGCGCAATATTGCGCAGTGGCCGCCCCCATCAGCACGCGATCAACTGATTCGTACCGTGAAATAGTACCGTGCGCCGGCCACCTAGGCTATGCCGCTAGCGCTTGCCGGCCGCCGCCAGTGGCCGGGCGTCCCGATTGCGCCTGTTGAGAACTGCGTCCCAAAACTCAAAATAGTTTTGGGCGCGCTGCTTGGAAAACAAGGCGAAAAATCCGCTGATGTCCGTCAGGATCCTTTCGAACGAGAGCTGCCCTGTCGAAGTGACAATTTTCGTGCACAGCTTGTTCGCCTCATCGGTGAAAGGAGATTCATAGGTCATCCGCGAATCGCGCTTGAATCGGGCGAACATCACAGCGAACCATCGATCAGCAATCGCCTGACGCTGTGGCGGCGGATAGTCCGGAAAATCGGTCGAGTGCATGATCAGCGCGGCACCCTCGAAGCCGCACAGCAGCCACTGGAGCTTGTTGGCGGCCGGATCGAGACCGGCGGCGGTGTAGAAGTCGACATCGCGCTTCTGCGACGAGTCGGCCGTTCCCCACACACCGATATCGTAGATATAAAAAAGCCTCTGAATCGGCACGTACTTTCCGTTCAGCAAATAGAGCAGACACAAAATCTGATCGTGAAACGACAGATAGACCGGCATCGCCTTCATGAAGCGTAGAACACGCTCCGCGAGATCGCGGCGGAGCACCGAATAAAACAGCATGTTTGGACCCGGATAGCTCAAGTATCCCGTGACACGGGTCGCTGGATCGTCTGAATCGATGTCCTTGTAATTGACGATGGAAGTTCCTTGAGGAACCTCCAGGGCGTAGGAACCGGTCACTGCAACGACAGCAGGGTCGTGAACGGATCGTTCTATTAGATCCGGCAAAGACAAAATCGCCCGGTCGATGCATTGATCGTCATCGGACATGCAGAAGATGAAGTCGCCCTTGGCCAAGCCAAGGATTTCGGAATAGTTTTCCAGCGGTTCGCACGGATCGACGCTGATGATCTGGCAATGATCGCATTGAAAGTTTTGCAGCAACGCCCGTTTCTCGGCGTTGCCGGAGTTGTCGCGAACGACAACCTGAATTCTCGGGCTGGCCCACGAGCAAGCCTGCGCGACTCTCGAGGCAGTCACCGGACCGTGACGGTTTGTCGGTAGCAGGATTGAGAGCTGCAAGGACCTTACTGCCAGCGTTTGATCGGCCTATTCGATTCTCTGCGCTGATTCGCAGCTTAACCACAATCTGGTGCTGCCACGATTGTCTCCGCTCTGGGCAATGGATGCCGCCGGTGGCAAACAGGAATAGTGGCCGATTCGGCCGCATTATGCAGGATTCCCTTGCCGCACAAGGCGCGATCATTCCCCGATCTGCCAGGCCTGCGCGAGGCGCCGATGCTGCTGGACGAACTCGCGACAGCGGCTTGCTCCTATGCTCCCGTTCCAGCCGACCGTCCACTCGCGCTTTATGGCGCAGGGAATCTTGGCCGGCTCGCGCGCAGTTTCCTGAAAGCGGTCGGCCAGGATTGCACCCTGACTATTGACCGAAACGCGCACGATCTCGCCGGTCATCCCGACTGGTCCAACGTGCGGCTGCTCCGTCCGGACGAAGCTACAAAGGAAGACAAGACGGGCGTCCGCCTCGCCGTCAGCGTGGTTACATCGGCCTACGTGCCGATCGAGCGCATGCTTCATGAGCGCGGCTTCACCGACGTGGTGCCATTTTACGACCTGGCGGAAAGTTTTCGTCACCTGCATCCTTTGTCGAACGGATGGTTCGCGCCGCCGCTGACGGCCGATGACCGAACCGGGGCCGCGCGTGTTCTGTCCCGCTGGGATAATGACGTATCGCGCGGCCATCATCTGCAATTTCTCGCGTGGCGCCGGCTGCGCGAGGAATGGACGTTCGCGAAGGCACCGTTACCCGCATGCGACCGGTTTTTTATTCCGGAAATTGTCACTGCACTGGGCGACGACGAAATCCTGCTCGACGCCGGCGCTCATCATGGTGTCGTGATCGAAGCGCTTGTCCGGCAGACGAAAGGTAATTTCCGCCGCATCGTTGCGATTGAGCCGGATTCGATCAACCGCGCGCGTCTTGAGGAGAATTTGAACAGCCTGCTGCCCCAGGATTCGCGCGTGTCGATTGATGACTGCGCCCTTTCGGACCACGAGGGCGAATCCATATTCCACTGTGGCCTCGATTACGCATCGCAGCTTTCCGATACAGGTCGCACCCGCGTCAGGACACGACGACTCGATGCGCTTGGCGTGAATCCTACCTTCGTCAAGCTGCACCTCGAAGGTGCGGAGCTCGCCGCTCTGAAAGGAGCCAGGCAAACGCTCGTCGCTTACCGACCGATCGTCGCAGTGACGGTTTATCACAATGAACACGGTATTTGGAAAACGGCGAACTGGCTGATGGAAACGCTTGCCGACTACCGGTTTCTGTTCCGCAATCATTCCTGGTGTGGCACCGGCGCAGTGATCTACGCGATCCCCAACGAGAAGGCAGCGGGGAAATGACGCGCTACGCCAAAGACAGCCGTATCATATTCGATCTCGGACTTAACAATGGCGACGACACCGACTTCTATCTGAAGCGTGGATTCGATGTCATTGCACTCGATGCGAATCCTGCGCTGTGTGGAAGAGCGCAGGAGCGATTCCAGGCAGCAATCAAGGAAGGACGCCTGAAAATTCTCAACGCCGCCATCTGGGACACGTGCGGCCAAACGAGTTTTTACATCAATCTCAACAACGATCACTGGAGCAGCCTTGATGTGGCTTGGGCCGCCCGAGACTCCAGTAAATACAGCGAGATCACTGTTGAATGCGTTACGCTCGACAATCTGTTCAACGAATTCGGTGTGCCTTACTACCTCAAGGTCGATGTGGAAGGTGTCGACCAAAGCGTGCTCGAACAGCTGCGCGGCTGTAGCGTACTTCCGCTCTTTGTCAGCGTCGAGGACTGCCGTCTCGGTTTCGACTACATGCGGATCCTGGCGTCGTGCGGATACAACGGGTTCAAGCTGCTTGATCAGTCGACCATTTCACAAATGAAAGACGCAGCCACTGCCCATGTTTTCCCGGCCGGATCGTCCGGACCATTCGGGCACGATCTTCCGGGGTCGTGGCTATCGTACGATGCGATGGTCCAGCACTACGCCCTGACTGTGCGCGATCGTTCCGGCAACCGCTTGGCACCACGCACTCATTGGTGGGATATTCACTGCACCAATTTGTCTGACGCGAGTTCCCTCGCCTAGAGTGCGGCTTGCAGCACTCTCTGATCCGTGCTCGACGCGACAGACGGCGCCACGTGGAAATGCACGCCGTATTTTTCCGCCATATTGCGCCACCAATCGTCGCGATCGCAGATCTCCAGAAACCGCGAGAAATGCTCCTCGGCAAAATTCTCTTTCTCCGTGGCGCTGTAACATTTGGCGAGAAAATAGTGTCCGAAAGCGTGATCCGGATATTTGCTGACGACGTTTTTCAGATAGTCCATCGGCACGTCGTAGCGGCCCATCTTCATATTGTGATTTTCAATGAAATTCACGCGCAACTGCATCTCGTAGGCAAAGGCCTCGAGTTTGACGGGATCGACTCCTGGCGCACGGATGACCGACTTCGTGGCAACGAAATCCTGCGAATTCGGATTGTCGATATAGCCCTTCTCGACGCAAATATCGTAGAGTCGGCTGCCGAATATCGGCATTGCCAGATAGACGTGTACCCAGTCGAACCCGCAATCCAGAAGCATCTGCATGGTTTCCGCGCGATGCTCGTCCTGTTCGCCCGGCAGCCCGATGACGATGAACACGTGCGAGCGGACATTGAATTTCCTCAATGCCTCAACGGCAGGACGGATCAGCCGTTTCTTCAACGGCTTGCGAATAATATTGTTGAGGACGTGGTCCGAGCCGGATTCCACGGCCAGCGCGACTGCTGATACACCGGCCTTCGCAAAGAGCTCAGCCACTTCATCGTCGATGGCGTAAACGGCAACTCCGTTCGGAAATTCAACGCGTATTTCCAACGCTGCCAGCTCGCGAAGAATCTGCTTCGCCCTGTCTTTGTCGTTAAAGAAGTGGTCGTCCTCAAGCAGCAGCACCGTCATGCCGAATTCTTCCTTCATGCGGCGGACATCCGCGACCACGCGCTCAATCGACATCGTGCGGACATCACGGCCATGCAGTGAAGGATTCGAGCAAAAAACACACAGGAACGGACACCCCCGCGAAGTATGAATCGCCATCTCGCGTTTTGGTCGCCAGGAATGCTGCTTGTCGATGCTGCGATTGTTGTAGTGATCGAGATTGATACTCTTGAAGTCAAACGGCGGAATGTCATCGAGGTTTTCGAGAAATGTGTGCTGCGGGACCTTGTTCGCCGCCAATTCATCCCTCGCGATCCATGACTTGTGTTTGCGAATGATTTCCCACGGGTCGTCGGCATCCAACAGGTCGCGCAAAGGCAATTCCCCCTCGCCCTTGCAGATCGCATCGAGCGCCGGGCAGCTTTCGAGCATCAGTTTGTAAGCCGCTGACGGTAACCCGCCGCCGGCAAGCGTGATAATTGCCGGATCGAAATCCTTACAGACCTTGACGATATCCTGGATGTAGCGATTTGAGGAATTGAACAAGGCGGAAACGCCGACAAATTGCGCGCTGAATCCGCGCAGCCGCGTCCGGATCTCTTCTGCGAAAACCGCCGCGTACTCGCCTTCGAACCTTTGGTCGACCAATTTTTGCAGCGTGATGTTCAAATCAAGCAACTGCATGTCGATTGTCGATCTGCAGCGCGCACTCAAGTAGCTTTCCATTGAAAGAATGCCGTAGGGCATCGTGAATGCGGGCAGAACGGCGGCCCGGGATTTGTTCAGATAGTCGTCCGCATTGAAATAAGGAGGGATAATGAAAAGCAATTTCTTCATCTTGGTCCCAAGCCCTGACCCGCTGGCGGATAGTCATGGGTACAATGATCCGCGGCGCTTAAGACGACGTTAACCATCGCAATCTGCCGCAGACTTTCGGCGTCTGTTTTTCACCCGAGCGATCTTTCGGGCTGCCGACAACGAGGCCGGCGCATCCTGCAATTTGAATGGTGGCGCAAGTATCGGCGAGCCAGTGCAAGCGCGCAGATAAAATCGTCGGTGAGCTTATGGCGGCGATCGTGACGCGTGACGCAACTGATGCCTAAGGGGATCGCGAAAATCTTACTCAAGTTTCTCTGTTAGATATTTGCTAACCATGCCGGTTGCCCTTGGCGCAATTCGCCGAACAGTGTTTTGACTCGGGTTTAAGCGAGATCTTCGACGTCTCACGCGACAAGTCATTAACCAAGAACTTTTACGGGCCGTTGGTGGGGCCTATGCGATGAATTTTTCGATCCACTGGATCGACACGTGTAACTGCCAGTACGGCAAATAGACCAGAAAGGTACCTGAGATGTCTGACATTGTTCTATCCGCAGGCGTGCGGTCGAACCTGTTGCAGTTGCAGCAGACTTCGAACCTGATCAACCAGACGCAAATCCGGCTTTCCACCGGCAAGCGCGTCAATTCGGCCCTCGATAACGCCATCAACTTCTTCACCGCCCAGGGCCTCGACAATCGCGCCAATGACCTGAGTGGCCTGCTGGACTCCATGTCCAACGCCATCAATACAATTCAGGCGGCCAACAACGGCATTACGGCGATCACCAAACTCGTGCAGTCAGCCCAGGCCCTCACCAGCCAGGCGAAACAGACCACCGACTCCACGACGCGTGACAGCCTAGCCTCGCAGTTTGATGCCCTGCTGACCCAGATCGGCCAGCTTGCAGGCGACGCCGGCTTCAATGGCGTCAATCTGCTTGGCGGCGACGACCTGACGGTGAACTTCAACGAAGATGCCACATCAAGCACGTCCATAACCGGTGTGGACTACACAAATGCCAACGCCACCCCGCTGGGGATCGCCAA
>Ga0134128_10009213_pt1 | contig 11860 bp, 8 predicted proteins | sample KB31754_FD_96462 | JGI IMG/M metagenome (GOLD analysis project Ga0134128, IMG submission 96462) | Terrestrial soil microbial communities with excess Nitrogen fertilizer from Kellogg Biological Station, Michigan, USA - KB3-175-4 | ecosystem: Environmental > Terrestrial > Soil > Unclassified ...
ACCCACGGCACGCTCGCCAACAGCCTGCTCACGCTGTGGCTCGGCACCGACCGCTGGCTGCTGCTCGCCGCCCTGATGCTGGTGCCGACCGGGATGCTCACCGGGCGGCTGCGCCCGTTCGCCTTCGGGCTGCTAGTCCAGACGGCCATGGCGCTGACCGGCGGGTACCTGCCGTTCTTCTACGTGACGGCGATGATCCCGTTCGCCGCGCTGCTGATCGGCGGCGTGGCCGACACGCTGTGGGAGCCCGCGAGCTCGCGGCTGGTCGGGGCGGCCTGCAGGCTCATCGTGCTCGCCGCCGCGGTCACCGCGGTGATCGTGGTGATACCCCAGTGGACCGGGACCCTCGTGCGGCAGGCCGGGAGCAGCGGTGCGGCGAGCACGTTTGCCGCGACCGCCTGGGTGGAGCGCAACGTGCCGAGGCGAGACGTCGTGGTGGTCGACGACTACCTCTGGCTCGACCTGAAGCGGGCGGGACTCAACCCGCTGTGGGTGCAGAAGACCAGCTCGAACGCCCAGAGCCAGGGGGAGCTGCCCGACGGCTGGCGGTCCATCGGCTACGTCGTGATGAGCGACCAGATCGTCGGGACGATCGCGGGCATCCCGCTGCTGCAGCAGGCGGTGAACCACTCTGTTCCCGTCGCGAAGTTCGGCGGCGGCCTCGTGGTGCGCAGGGTCATGCCCTGACATGGGCCAGACTTGAGCCATGCTGCGCACCGTCGAGATCGGCAGCGCCGGCGATCCCCGGCTGGCGGACTACACCCGGCTCACCGATGCCGGGCTGCGGACGCACCTGGAGGCCGAGCACGGGCTGTTCATCGCGGAGGGCACCAAGGTCATCACCCGTGCAGTCGCCGCGGGATACCCGGTGCGCTCGATGCTGCTCGGCCGCGGCCGACTCGGCGACCTGCCCGCGCTCGGCGAGGCCTGCCAGGGCATGCGGCGGGAGGCGCCGGTCTTCGTCGTTCCGGACGACGTCGCCGAGAGCCTCACCGGCTTCCGGGTGCACCGGGGCGCGCTCGCGTCGCTGTCGCGCCGCCCGCTTCCCCTGGTCGGCGACGTTATCGGTACGGCTCGCCGGGTGGTCGTGCTCGAGGATCTCGTGGACCACGGCAATGTCGGTGCGATCTTCCGGTGCGCCGCGGCGCTCGGCGTGGATGCGGTTGTCCTGTCGCCGCGGTGCGCCGACCCGCTCTACCGGCGCGCGGTGAAGGTGTCCATGGGCGCGGTATTCGCCATTCCCTACGCGCGGATGACCGGATGGTATGACGGCCTCGCGGAGCTGAAGGGCGTCGGCTTCCGTGTGCTCGCGCTCACCCCGGACGAGCGGGCGGCGCCCATCGCCGGCGCGCTGCGCAGTGCCGGCACACCGCAAGGTGCCTGGCGGGTCGCGCTGCTGCTCGGCACCGAGGGAGACGGGCTGTCCGGGCGCTGGCAGGACGAGGCTGACCAGCGGGTGCGGATCCCGATGAACCCGGCAGCGCGGGCCGCTGGTGTCGACTCGCTCAATGTGGTGGCCGCCGCCGCGATCGCGTGCCAGCTGCTGACGCAGCCGGAATGAACGCAGCCGTCAGCCTGGCATCCCAGGGATGTGCCGCCGAGCCGGTGCACCACACTCATGCGCAGAGCGTACGCGCGGGGTGTGACAGCGCACCCGTTGGGACGACCCCCCGTACCCCCGGCCGCGTATTGTCTCGGTTGTCGCCGCCGTTAGCGCAGGCGCGCCACGATGGCATCGGCCTGGGTCAGCGTGATCGGCTGCCTGAGCTCGCTCACCGGCACCGTCCGCTGGCCGCCGTCCAGGAAGATCACCTGGTCCTTCATGCAGCCGCGCAGCTCGGGATAGCGCGCCACGATGGCGTCCTGCTCCGCTTTGGACTGCTCCCACTGCTGCTGCGCCTGCGCGGCCCTGGCCTGCATGGCGGGCATGACCTTATCCTCGAAGGCCTTCTTCATGCGGTTGCCGATGGCCCGCCCGGCGAAGCCGAGCGCCGCACCGAAGACCGCGCCGCCGATGTCTTCCGCGATGTTGTCGCCGCCGAAGTCCAAGTCATTGCCGCGCCGGCCGCTGGAGTTCCGCCCGCGGCGGAGCTGGCGATCGGAACCCTCGACGTTGTAATGGTCGTAGTCGTCGTCGGCCGGGCTCTGGTTCCAGCCTTGCGGCTGTGCCTGGCCGCCGAAACCGAGCTGTGCGGCGCGCTGGAAGGCCTGGTCGCGCGCGCCGTTCATCATGTCGAAAAACTCGCGGGCTGTGCGGACCTGATCGCCGCTGCCGCATTGAGGGCACACGGACTGCCCTAGCTGGTCTGCCACGGTCCCATCATGCGTCCTTTTCTTCCTGGCTAACAGGCCTATCAGGGAACGGCACACACAACCGTGACGTGTGCCGGAGTGCCAGGCCGCACCGTCAGCTTCACCGCGGGCGAGCACGCCGGGTTGCTGACGCTGCCGTCGGCGTTCTGCTGTTCGATCTGCTTGCTCCGCCCGGTGACCGTGTAGCTGCCAGGAGCGAGGTTCAGGGTGAACTTCCCTGACGGGCCGACCGTGACGTTGAGCATGTCACCGCCGCTGTCGCGGAAGGTGACCACGCCGGACAGCGGCCTGACCGGGGTGCTCGGCTTGCCTGGCTGCACCGGGCCGCCGACCATCTCGAACTTCCCCCGCACGGCGAGCAGGGCCACCATGTAGCGGTCGACGGGGCCTCGTGATGCCGTGTCGGCGGGCGTGGCCGCGGCGGTGGTCGTCCCTGTCGTCTGCATCGTCGCGTTCGACGTCGCTGTTCCCGTCGTGTGCGGCTGCGCCGGCGCGCTTGAGCTGGACGCAGCTGAGCATCCGGTCAGCCCGGTGCTGCCGAGCCCTGTGACGCCAAGCACCGCTAGTCCAAGTGCCCCGATCCGAGTCACCGCTGGCCGCCGTCGCATCCTGTCCTCCGTACTCATCGGCCTCAGTCAAGCATTAGATGCGCGCGGGCCCGCGCCGGTTCCGCCGGCCGCGCGATTCCTGCTTCCCGTTTGCCGGCGCCCGCTCACGGCTGTCTCGGCCTTAGTGCGGCGTGCAACGGCTGCGCAGGCGCACGGGCAGGAAGCGGACACCGTCGCCAAGCGTGCCGACGTGGGCGCCGGCCCAGCTCCAGGCGGGGTACGAGTGCCTGCTTCACCAGGAGCAGCCCGGCGCGCATTGACGGAAGTTGCCGGGAAGAACTTGTGCTGTGCTAAAGATCTTCCCGGGATTCACTTCCCGGAATCGGGATTCTCCTGCATCATGTCGTGATTGGGGCGTCATGCAGGCGCCAGGGTCGGCACTCGTTTCCCGCGCCGTAGTGCTGTTTATCCAAGCAAGGAAAGGATGAGCATGCGTATTCGCCATGTGATGGCCGCGCTGTTGCCGGCGGGCACCGTGTCGGCACTCGCGATCCTGCCGGCGGCGGGTATGACCGCCGGCGCCGTCATGCCGCACTCAGCCGCCCATCGAATGACCCCGGCGGTCAGCAACCCGCTCGCCTACAAATACGCGGGCAAGGTGAGCGGGAACTCAACCCCCGTCTTCAGCTGCCAGCAGCCCGGCGCGGCGATCAACTGCTACAACCCGCTGGAGCTCGCCAAGGCCTATGACATCCCGGCCAGCCTTACCGGTGCCGGGCAGACCATCGTCATCATCGACGCCTTCGGAAACCCGACGATTACCCAGGACCTCAACGTCGAGGACTCCGTGTTCGGGCTGCCCGCGGCGAACCTCAACGTCATCTACCCCGACGGCCAGCCCGCGTTCGACCCGGGCAACGCCGACGAGGTCGGCTGGTCAGGCGAGATCTCGCTCGACGTGGAGTCGGCGCACGCAGTCGCGCCCGCGGCCACCATCGACCTGGTCATCTCCAAGAGCGACCAGGACGCGGACATCTTGAGCGCACTGAAGTACGTGGTGGGCCATAACCTCGGCTCGGTGCTCTCGCAGAGCTACGGCGAGGCCGAGACCTGCCAGGACCCGGCGATCACCAAGGCGGATAAGCTGCTGTTCGCCGTCGCCGCCCTCAAGGGCATGTCGGTATTCGCGTCGTCGGGCGACGACGGCGCCGCCCAGCCGAGCTGCGACGGCAGCACCTTCATCAAGTCGGTCAGCTACCCGGCCGCCGACCCGCTGGTGACCGGCGTCGGCGCGACCAGCCTCACCGCGTCCCAGCCGGACGGCACCTATGAGTCGGAGACCGCCTGGAACGACGAATTCGGGTCCAGCGGCGGCGGCTACAGCACGCTGTTCTCCCGCCCGCTGTACCAGCTTGGCTCCGTCCACAACGCCAAGCGCGGCGTGCCGGACGTCTCCTACAGCGGCGACGTCAACAACGGGCTGCTGATCGCCTGGTCGCAAGGTGACCCGGCTAATGTCGGCGACATCTTCATCTTCGGCGGCACGAGCGCCGGCTCGCCGCAGTGGGCGGCGATCGCCGCGCTCGCCGACCAGGCCGCGCATCACCGGCTCGGCTTCCTCAACCCGGTTCTCTACCTGCTATCGCACGGGCCGAAGGCCAGCTACGTCTTCCACGACGTGACCACGGGCAACAACAGCGTCACGCTGTCCGACTCGAACGGCAACCCGGTGAGCATCACCGGCTACCCGGCCGGCCCGGGCTGGGACGCGGTGACCGGCATCGGCACGCCGGACGTCGCGCACCTGCTCAAGTTCCTGCACTGACCCGCGAGCGGGCACTTCCGCGAGCGTTCACCGCGAGCATTCAGCGCTGACGAGAGGCCCCGGGGGATCCCCCGGGGCCTCTGCCTTTGTGCGGCTCGCGGCTACCAGTGGCGGCTGCCGCGCGGCACGTTGAGCGGCCGCGTCGGCTGCTCACCCTCGCGGCAGCAGCTCCGCGAGCAGCGAGCCGACCCGGGCGGCGGGCCCCCGCGCGGCGGCGAGCACGTCGCGGTGGTCGATCGGCTCTTGTGACAGCCCCGCGGCCGGGTTGGTGACAAGCGAGATGCCGAGCACCTCCGCGCCCAGGTGCCGCGCGGCGATCGCCTCAAGCACGGTGGACATGCCGACGAGATCGGCGCCCGCGCTGCGCAGCATCCTGATCTCGGCGGGCGTTTCGAAATGCGGTCCGGGCAGCCCGGCGTAGATGCCCTCAGGCAGCGACGGGTCGAGTTCCCGCGCCATCGCGCGCAGCCGCCCGGAGTACGCCTCCGTGAGGTCGGTGAACCGGGACGGCACTCCCGGCGGCAGTGGTCCCCAGAGAGGGGACCGGCCGGTGAGGTTGATGTGGTCGCTGACCAGGACCGGCTGGCCTACCCCGTAGCGGGGGTTGATGCCGCCGGCGGCATTGGTAAGCACAACGGTCCGGCAACCGGCCGCGATGGCCGTGCGCACGCCGTGGGTGACCGCATGCGGGTCGTGCCCTTCGTAAAGGTGAATCCGCCCGAGGTAAGCCAGGACGCGGAGCTTTCCCATTCGGACGTACCGAACGGTTGGTGCATGACCCTTTACGCTCGGCTGCGCAAAGCCGCCCAGTTCCGCGAGGGATATCTCCGCCTCGGTCGCGCCGAGCGCGTCGGCGGCGGCCAGCCAGCCCGAGCCGAGGACAACGGCCGCGTCGAAGCTCCCGGCACCGGTGTGGCTACGCAGTGCCGCGGCGCTCGCCTCGGCCACCGCGAAAGGATCGGTTGTCATGGGCCGATCATCTCGCAGCCTGCCAGCGCATGTCACGCTGCGTGTTATTAGCCGGTGATCAGCGTCACAGAATGGTAAGTAAGCCGCGAAGCCTTTCTTTCTGAAGTCACGGACGGCACAAGTTTCTTTCTGGCATCGTTGATCAACGGCGGTGGATGGGTGCGCTATGCGCACGACATGGACCGAAGGGACTGCGTTGTCACGACATCGGACAGCGATGCTCGCGGAACGGCCGCAAGCGTCGGACGACGACTCGCTGACTTCTGTCGCCAGCCCGGCTGGCGCGGGCCCCGCGCGCACCACCTCGGCCGGATCTCGCAGTGCGCGGAAGAAGCGCGGACTGCTGCGGCGAACCGGCATCGCGGTGCCCGCCGCGTTTCTCGCCCTGCTGCTTGTCGTCGTGGTGTGGGGCGCGGCCAAGGTGATGAACCCGAAGGGCACAGGGGCGAGCAGCCTTTTCCAGTCCATCGACGGACTCGGCAACAGCGGCTCAGTCGCACTGCTTGAGCAGGAACGGCAGACGCTGATCGCGATGACCGCCGCATCGAAGACGCTTTCCGTCGCGGCAAAGCCGGCGTCGGCCAATCTCGCGCAGATCCTGGCGGCGCAGAACTCGAGCACGTCCACCTCCACCCAGACCACTGGAGGAACGGGCGTCACCACGACGGCGCCGCCCGCGGACCCGACGGCCGCCGAGCAGACGGGCAAGGACCTGCTCGCGAGCTTTGGCTTCGATACGGCGACGCAGTGGCCCTGCCTGTATGACCTCTGGCAGCGCGAGAGCGGCTGGAACGTCTATGCGGAGAATGCCGCGTCCGGCGCGTACGGCATCCCCCAGTCGCTGCCCGGCGACAAGATGGCCTCGGCTGGCTCTGACTGGCAGACGAACCCCGCCACGCAGATCAAGTGGGGCCTTGGCTACATCAGGGACACCTATGGCACGCCCTGCGCGGCGTGGCAGAACGAAGTGAATGCCGGCTACTACTGATCTCCTGTGCCTGCAGCGGCGGCGTGCAATACCGGATGTGATCTTGATCACGCCCGGTATTTTAGGTGACCAATTTGTACGTCTAATGGACGCTTTTACTTGCCACGTCAGCCTGGGGGCATCCGATGTGATCTGTATCACGCGACGTGACAACGTTTAACCCGGCGATTCTTTGGCATTGCATTTGCGGAAGCACCCTGGCCGCGCGATGGTTACCACCGGGGTAGCCTGGCACCCTGACCCGTGCCGAGTCCGCGGCCCAGCGCATGCGCTTTCTCCGAATGGCTGATTGCCGTAGGGAGAATCGTGTCCGCTCGTCAAGGGTGACAGCAGACACGGACCGCACTGTGCGGTACCGAATCCAACTAAAGGCCCTGCTTTGGCACGGCAACTGCCACACCTCGTTTCCATCAGTATTTCTCGCAAGGTCACCGCTCTCGCCGCTGGAGGCGTGCTCTGCCTCACGGCCACCGGGACCGCCGCCGCCCTCGGGCGCGCGGTATCACCAGCGTCGCCAATCGCGGCCGCTGATGTCAGTTACGCTCACTCGCCGGCCGACGGCCGCGCCGCCAAAGCGGCCGCGGCCAACGCCGTCTTTACCAGCCAGATCGTCATCATGCGGGCGGCCGGCCGGGCCGCGGCAGCGCGGGACGCGGCAATCGCCGCACGCGCGGCGGCGCAGCGCGCCGAGGCAGCGGGTGCCGCGGCGCAGCGCGCGGCCAGAGCCCGGGCCGCGGCGCAGCGCGCGGCCGCGGCCCGGGAGGCCGCCAGGCAGGCTGCGGCCCAGGCGGCGGCACAGCGCGCGGCAGCCGAGCAGGCCGCCGCTCAGCAGCCGGCGGTGCAGCAGCCGCCCGTGCAGCAGGTCCCTGCCGGCACACCGCAGCAGATCGCCGAGGGGATGCTCGCTCAGTACGGGTGGGCGGACCAGTTCTCCTGCCTCGATTCGCTGTGGCAGCAGGAAAGCGGCTGGAATCTGTACGCGGAGAACCCGAGCTCGGGCGCGTACGGTATCCCGCAAGCGCTGCCCGGCGCGAAGATGGCGTCCGCCGGCGCCGACTGGCAGACGGATGCGGCGACCCAGATCCGCTGGGGCCTCAGCTACATCCAGGGCAGCTACGGCTCGCCGTGCGCCGCATGGGGTCACGAGGAAGCCGACGGCTGGTACTAGGCACGGAGCGGGGCCCGGATCATCGTCCGGGCCCCGCTCGTAGCTGCTCTTGTAGAGCCGGTCAGCTCGTGGTGACGATCTGGAAGGTGGGCAGTACCTGCCGCATCGTGGGGATCGTCTTCTTGCTGAAGGCGGTTGACGGCGACCGGAAGTAGAACGCGTAGTCCTGCGCGCCTTTGGAGGTCGGCGCGTGGTAGAAGATGTCGTCCGCGGTCGCCTGGGCGCCATCGTGGATCCAGTGGAACTTCCAGACAGCACCCCAGGTATGCCTCACCGGAACGCGGTCGATGGCCACCTGCTTGTAGCCGGGGTACGTCCCGTTGGCCATAGCCTGCTGCTCGACATTGTGCGCCGCGGCAACCATGTCGGAGGTATCCTGCGGCGACAGGTCGATCATGAGCAGCGTGTTGTTTGGGCCGTAGAACCAGGTCTGCAGGCCGGCGCGCTTCTCTGTCCAGTTCGACGGTACGTCGATCGTGAACCCGGCGACGACGGGACTCCCGGCGTCCGCCGCGGTCACCGTGTAGGAAGTGAAGCCGGCCGGGAGCACCGTCGACGGGGCGTTGAGCGCATCCACAGAGTGGTAATGGCTCGGTGTGTCCGCGACCGACGGTGTCGGCGTGCCCGCGCCGCCGTTGTTCGTGTTGCCGGCATTGGCCGCGCTCTCGTTGTTGTTCTTGTTGAGCGTCAGAGCGGCGGCGATACCGATCCCGACCGCGAGTATGACGGCCACCGCGAGCCAGAGAACCCCGCGTCCCCCTCCCCGGCGTCGCCCCGCCCGCCCGCCGCCCGTGCCAGGTGCGTACTGCTGCGCGAGGTCGGGATACGGCTGTGAGGGGCCTGCGTACTGGCCGCCCTGGGAAGCGTACGGTCCGGCACCCGGCGTGTAGGGGGCTGTACCGCCTGAGTACGCGCCCGCCGCCGCGTTGCCCTGACCGTAGCCGGAACGAGGCTCCGTCTGAGGGGCCGGGCGGGACGGCGGAGCAGGGCGCGGCGGGCTCGCCGGGCCGGCAGCGGAGAATGTCGGCGTCGCCCGGTCGGTCGGCTTCGACGCGGTGAACGACGGCGCCGGCCGGGGCGGCGCGGGATTGCGCTGTCCCGACTCTGGCGCTGCTGGCCCTGGTTGTGGCGGTGCCGCCGGGATCGCGACCTGAGTGGGACGGTAGCCGAGGGGCCCGCTGTCGGCGATCACTGTCTCCGCGCCGCGGTCGGCCGCCGCGGGACGCGCATCGAGCAGCGTAGCTCCCGGCTTCGCTTCCACGGCGTCGGCGCCAGCCGCGGGCTCAGCGGCCGCCTCGTTCTCGCTGTCCGCCTTCTCCCCGGCCCCGGCCCCGGCCCCGGCCGCGGCCTCGGCCGGCGCCGGTTCCCGCTTCGCCGTCTGCTCGACGTCGCCGCCGGAACCCGCGCTGGCCGAGGAGACCACAGCCGCTTCGGACGGTTCGTCGCCGGCCTCGGCAGCGGGCGCGGCGGAGGCAGGCTCCGCCGCGTCGTCCGGCGCTTGCGCCTTACCCCCGGCGGGGGTACCCGGTGCGGTTACCGGGGCGGACGCCACCGGAGCGGCCGGTGACGGTACGTACTCGACGAGCGCCGTCGGCGGGTGCTTGGCAGCGGGCTTCTCGGCAGGCGGGTCGGTAAGGCGCGGCAGCACCTGCGCGAACATCCGCGCGGCGACCCCAGCGGACGGCCTAGTGGACGGATCGCGGCGCAGCAGCGCGGCGATCAGCGGTGCGAGTTCGCCGGCGTGCGGCGCGACCGGGGCGTCCTCGTTGATGATCGCGGACATCGTGGTAATCGCGCCGCCGCGCTGCTCGTACGGACCGCGGCCCTCCACGGCGGCGTACAGCGTCGCGCCGAGCGACCACAGGTCAGAGCCGGGCGTGGCGTCACCGCCACGGATCCGTTCCGGCGCGGTAAATCCGGGGGAGCCCATGACCATCCCGGTCTGCGTCAGCCGGGGATCGCCCTCGAACTGGGCGATGCCGAAGTCGGTCAGCACCGCACGCTCGTCCCAGCTGTCGCCGATCTTGTCGGTCGCGATAAGGACGTTGCTCGGCTTCACGTCGCGGTGCAGCACGCCCGCGGTGTGCGCGGCCGCGAGCGCGGACAGCAGCTGCTGGCCGATCCGGCAGGTGCGCGCGGCGGAGAGCCGTCCCTCGACGGTGAGCACCGCGTCGAGCGACCGCGAGGGCACGAGCTCCATGACAATCCAGGGCCGGCCGTCTTCCTCGGCGACGTCGTACACGGCGACCACGCCGCGGTGCGACAAGCGCGCCGCGGTCCGTGCCTCGCGCAGCGTGCGCTGGTAGGCGTTGTGCTTCTCGTCCTCGCCGATCAGGGCCGAGATCACGACCTCCTTGACCGCCACGTCACGGTCGAGGAGCTGATCGCGGGCACGCCACACCACGCCCATGGCGCCACGGCCGATGGGGTGCTGCAGGTTGTATCGCCCGGCGATGACCCGTCCTGTCATTGGGGGCATAGCCGGACCATATCAGCGATTAGGGGTGGCTGCCGATTGACAGCAGCGGGCCGGCGGCTTCGGCAAAGAAATCGTTGCCCTTGTCGTCGACAATGATGAAGGCGGGAAAGTCCTTGACCTCGATCTTCCACACCGCCTCCATGCCAAGTTCCGGGTATTCGAGCACGTCAACCTTGGTGATGCAGTCCTGCGCGAGCCGCGCGGCAGCGCCGCCGATCGAGCCGAGGTAGAAACCGCCGTAACGCTTGCATGCATCCGTCACGGCCGCGGACCGGTTCCCCTTTGCCAGCATAACGAACGACCCCCCCGCTGCCTGGAACCGCTCCACGTAGGAGTCCATCCGGCCCGCCGTGGTCGGGCCGAAGGACCCTGACGCGTAGCCCGCAGGCGTCTTCGCGGGGCCCGCGTAGTAGACCGGGTGGTCGCGCAGGTAATCCGGCATCGGCTCGCCGGCCTCGAGCCGCTCGGCGATCTTCGCATGGGCGATGTCCCTGGCGACGATCATGGTCCCGGTCAGGGAAAGCCGCGTCTTCACCGCGTACCTGGCCAGTTCGGCGCGAATCTCGGACATCGGCCTGTTGAGGTCGATGGCGACGACTTCCGCCGTGTCGTCGGTGACGGCCGCGGGGTCAGGCAGGTACCGCGCCGGGTCAGTCTCGAGTTGCTCGAGGAAGACGCCTTCGCGGGTGATCTTGCCCAGCGCCTGCCGGTCGGCGGAACACGACACGGCGATGGCCACCGGACAGGACGCCCCGTGCCGCGGCAGCCGGATCACCCGCACGTCGTGGCAGAAGTACTTGCCGCCGAACTGCGCCCCGATACCGATCTTCCGCGTGATGCCAAGGACGGTCTGCTCAAGCTCCAAGTCCCTGAACCCGTGCCCGTCAAGCGATCCCCCGGTAGGCAGGGTGTCCAGATACCGGGCCGAAGCGTATTTGGCGGTCTTGAGCGCGAACTCCGCGCTAGTGCCGCCGAGCACGCTGGCCGGGTGGTACGGCGGGCAGGCCGAGGTCCCGATGGTCCGGATCTTCTCCTCGAGGAAGGAGGCCATCCGGGCGGGGTTCAGCACTGCCTTTGTCTCCTGGTAGAGATACGACTTGTTCGCCGAGCCGCCGCCCTTGGCCATGAACAGGAACTTGTACGCATCCCCATCCGTCGCGTAAAGCTCGATCTGCGCAGGCAGGTTCGATCCGGTGTTCTTCTCGTCCCACATGGTCAGCGGCGCCATCTGCGAGTAGCGCAGGTTGAGCTGTGTGTAGGCGTCATAGACACCCCTGGCCAGGTGCTCCTCGTCGCGTCCGTCGGTAAGCACGCCCTGTCCGCGCTTGCCCATCACGATCGCCGTCCCGGTGTCCTGGCACATGGGCAGGATGCCGCCGGCCGCGATGTTCGCGTTCTGCAGCAGGTCGCGTGCGACGTAGCGATCGTTGGGGGAGGCCTCGGGATCGTCGAGGATGGACCGCAGCTGCCTCAGGTGTGACGGGCGGAGCAGGTGGGCGATGTCCCGGAAGGCGGTACGGCTCAGCAGCGTGAGCGCCTCAGGATCAACCGACAGGAACGACCGCCCGAA
>Ga0134128_10009214_pt1 | contig 11860 bp, 9 predicted proteins | sample KB31754_FD_96462 | JGI IMG/M metagenome (GOLD analysis project Ga0134128, IMG submission 96462) | Terrestrial soil microbial communities with excess Nitrogen fertilizer from Kellogg Biological Station, Michigan, USA - KB3-175-4 | ecosystem: Environmental > Terrestrial > Soil > Unclassified ...
AGACCGTCTCGCCGAGGATTCCTTTATATCGGACGCTCGGCATGGCCGCGAGCACCTTCTCGCGGTCGGGCGTCCCGGCCTTCTCGAGCGCCGCGAGCACGATGTTGGTCGCCTCGTAGGCGAAGTGGTCGAAAGGCTTGAGGTCCTCGGAGGCGCCGGTCCAGCGCTTCTTGTAACGCGCCATGAACGCGCGCGCGCTGGGCAGCTCCTCGACGGGCACGCCGATGGTGGTCAGGTAGGCGCCGTCGGCGGCCTCGCCGGCCACGTCGTAGAGCACCGGCGACTGCGCGCCGTCGCCGGACATGAAGACGAAGGGGTCCTTCAGGCCGAGCTCGCGCATTTGGATGAGGAGGAGCCCGGCCTCGGTGTACATGCCGCCGAAGTAGATGCCCTCGGGCTTGTTCTCGTCGCCGCGGATCTTGGTGAGCAGGGCCTTGAAGTCGCGGTCGCCGACCGAGATGCCGTCGAAGCTGACGACCTTGCCGCCGAGGCCCTCGAAGGTGGACTGGAACTGCTCGGCGAGGCCCTGGCCGTAGGGCGTCTTGTCGTGCAGCAGCGCCATGCGCCGCTTGCCCAGCCTCTTGTACGCGAACTCCGCCGCGGCCGAGCCCTGCACGTCGTCGGTCGCCACGTCGCGGAACACGACGCGCGGGCCGATCCAGTCGGGCGAGAGCTGCTGCTCGGTCACCTCGGGGTTGGTGGCCCCCGGGGAGATCATCGCGATGGGCGCGCGCGCGTACACCTTGGCCGCCGGGATCGAGCAGCCCGAGGTGTAGTGCCCGACGACGGCGATGATGCGCGGGTCGGAGACGATCAAGTTGGCGACGTTGACGGCCTCCTTCGGGTCGGCGCGGTCGTCGAACGGCGCGGCGGCGAGCTTGTACGGGAAGCGGCGCGAGGCGTTCGCCTCCTCGACGGCCATGATCACCGCGCGCTTGACGCCCTGTCCCTCCGCTCCGGTGTCGCCGGTCAAGGGAGTCGCCACCGCGATCTTGACGACCTTCTCGCGCGGGCCGCAGGCGGCGGCGAGGACGCACGCGAGGATGACGACGGCGCCGCGGGCTCGATGTTTCAAGCAATCGATTATGCCTTTTTGTCCGGAATTTATCTACAATCAATGAAATCCCCCGCTTCTCATGGAGAGCTCATAATGAAATATCTGTTCGAGACCAAGCCCCTCAGCCTGCTGCTCGAGGAGATGAAGGGCGAGAACAGACTGCACCGCGTGCTCGGGCCTCTCCACCTGACGAGCCTCGGCGTGGGCGCCATCATCGGCACGGGCATTTTCGTCTTGACCGGCATCGCCGCGCACGACAAGGCGGGCCCCGCGCTGATCCTCTCCTTCGTGCTCGCGGGCATCGCCTGCATCTTCGCGGCGCTGTGCTACTCCGAGTTCGCCTCGATGGTGCCGATCGCGGGCTCGGCCTACACGTACGCGTACGCGACGCTGGGCGAGCTTTTCGCCTGGATCATCGGCTGGGACCTGATCCTCGAGTACACGGTCGCCTCCTCCGCCGTCGCGCACGGCTGGTCGGCCTACTTCCAGGACCTGCTCAGCGTCTTCGGCTGGCACCTGCCCAAGCTCATCACGAACGCGCCTTTCGACTACGTCGGCGGCCACATGATGGCGACGGGGTCTTGGTTCGACTTGCCGGCGATCGTCATCACGGCGATCGTGGCCACGATCCTGGTCATCGGAATCCAAGAGAGCGCGAACTTCAACACCTCGATGGTGATCACGAAGGTCGCGATCGTCCTCTTCGTCATCATCCTGGGCGCCTTCTACGTGAAGCCGGCGAACTGGCATCCGTTCGCGCCTTTTGGGTGGACCGGCATCTCCTTCTTCGGCAAGACGCTCTTCGGTCAGACCGGCGCTCACGGCGAACCCTTAGGAATCTTCGCGGGAGCCGCCACCATCTTCTTCGCCTACATCGGCTTCGACTCGATCTCCACGAACGCCGAGGAAGCCGTGAACCCGCAGAAGGACCTGCCCATCGGCATCATCGCCTCGCTCATCATCTGCACGCTGCTCTACATCGCGATGACGGCCGTGCTCACGGGCATGGTGCCCTACGACAAGATCGACATCAACTCCCCCGTCTCCGACGCCTTCCGCCAGGTGGGCCTGCCGTGGGCGCAGTTCCTCATCTCCTTCGGCGCGATCGCGGGCATCACGTCGGTGCTCCTCGTCATGATGCTCTCCCAGCCGCGCGTGTTCCTCGCGATGGCGCGCGACGGGCTGGTGCCGGAGAGCTTCTTCGGCGCGATCCACGAGAAGTTCCGCACGCCGTACAAGTCCACGATCATGACGGGCTTCATCGTGGCGGCGATGGCGGCGCTGGTGCCCCTTCGCATCCTGGCCGAGCTGGTCAACATCGGCACCTTGCTGGCCTTCGTGATCGTCTGCGCCGCGGTCCTCATCATGCGCAAGACCAACCCGAACGCCGACCGGCCGTTCCGCTGCCCGATGGTGCCGCTCGTGCCCATCCTCGGCATCGGCTTCTGCCTCCTGCTCATGTTCTCGCTGCCGGTCGAGAACTGGTGGCGGCTGATCGGCTGGCTGGCGATCGGCTTCGTGGTGTACTTCTCCTACGGACGCCACCACAGCGTGCTGGCCAAGCGGCGCCGCGCGGCCGCGGGCGAGCCGGAAAAGGCCGGGGCGCGGGCCTAAGTGACCGCGAAAGCGGGGCTGCTCGTCGCGCTGGGCGTCATCACCGCGGCGTTCACGCTCCTGTGGGGCCTGAGCCTGCGCGCCGAAGGCGTGCGGGCGCCGACCTTGGCCGAGCTGGGGATCGGGTTCCTCACCGACTTCCTCGACACGCTGGGCATCGGCTCGTTCGCGGTGACGACGGCCCTGTTCAAGCTCCTCAAGACTTGTCCGGACGAGGACATCCCGGGCAGCCTCAACGTGGGCCACGCGATCCCCACCTTCGCCGAGGCCTTCATCTTCATCGCGCTCGTCGAGGTCGAGGGGAAGACGCTCGTCCTCATGATCCTGGCCTCCGTCCTCGGCGCGTGGCTCGGAGCCGGGCACGTGGCGAAGTGGTCCCGGAGAAAGATCCAGATCGGCATGGGCCTCGCCTTGTTGGCGGCCGCGGGCTTCTTCCTGATGAAGAACCTGGGGCTTTTTCCGGCGGGCGGCGACTCTTTGGCGCTGTCCGGCTGGCTGCTGGTCGCCGGCCTCGTCGGCAACTTCGTCTTCGGGGCGCTGATGACGCTGGGGATCGGGGCGTACGCGCCGTCAATGATCCTGGTGAGCCTGCTGGGCATGAACCCGGTGGCGGCCTTCCCCATCATGATGGGCTCCTGCGCGTTCCTGATGCCGGCGGCGAGCGTGAAATTCGTCCAGCAGAGGCGCTATGCCGCCGCGCCCTCGCTGGGGCTGACCTTGGGCGGCACTCCGGCCGTCCTGATCGCGGCCTACGTGGTCAAATCGCTCAATTTGACCACCATGCGCTGGCTGATCATCGCCGTGGTCCTCTACACGGCGGTCATGATGCTGCGCTCGGCCCGGGCCGAAGCGGCCCGATAGGGTCAGGCTTTGACTTTTTGACAAGTCGAAGTCTGATCACCCCCGAATAAGTCAAAGAGTCAAAGCCTGACCCCCATTCTGCCATGGTATAATCTCCGTCATGTTAAACAATCTCGTGTCGGGCTGGCTGCCCGCCAGCCGCTACCGCAAGCCGTCGGACTGGGCCGAGCACGTCCGCCCGGACACCGATTCCGAACCCTCCGATAGCGCGGTTCCGCAGAGCCTTCGCGACACGATCCGCAAGTCCCAGGACGCGCTCCTGCGCCAGCAGAACCCCGAGGACGGCTACTGGAACGGGGCGATCTTCGGCGACACGACGATCGACTCCGACACGATCATGCTCCTGAATTTCCTCGGCCGGGGAAATTCCATCAAGGTCCGGCGCCTGGCCAACCATCTCCTCAACAAGCAGAACCCCGACGGCGGCTGGCCGATCTACGACAACGGTCCCTCCGACGTCTCCGCCACGGTGAAGGCTTATTGGGCCCTGAAGTTCGCCGGGCACACCCCCCGCGAGCCGCGCATGGAGGCCGCGCGCAAGCGCATCAAGGCCTTGGGCGGCATCCACAAGGTCAATACCTATACCAAGTTCTACCTCGCGCTTTTCGGGCAGTACGACTGGCGCGGCGTCCCCTCGATCCCGCCGGAGCTGATGCTGTTCCCGAAGTGGTTCTACTTCAACCTCTACGAGATGTCGGCCTGGACGCGCCCGATCGTGGTCCCTCTCGCGATCATCTGGTCTTACCAGCCGGCCATCCCCTGCCCCGCTCACGCCACCATCGAGGAGCTCTTCCCCGACACGCGCCGCCACGTGTCGCTCAAGGAGGCGGTCGGCAACCCGCCGCTGATCTCCTGGAAGACGTTCTTCCTGATGTGGGACTCGTTCCTCAAGGGCATGGAAGGCCGCGGCGGGCACTGGATCCGCGTGTGGTCCCTGCGCCTCGCGGAAGACTGGATCCTCGAGCGGATGCAGGACTCCGACGGCCCCGGCGCGATCTTCCCGCCGATCGTGAACACGATCATGGCGATGAAGTGCCTGGGCTACCCGGACACCGATCCGCGTCTCGTTTCCCTCCTGCAGGAGCTCGATCGCCTGGAGTACCCGGGCGAGGACTCGACGCGCTACCAGCCGTCGCGTTCCCCCGTCTGGGACACGGCGATCTCCATGATCGCGCTGGCGGAGTCGGGCCTGGACCGGGCGCACCCCGCGCTCCAGCAGGCCTGCCAGTGGACGATCTCGAAAGAGATCAAGATTCGCGGCGACTGGGCGGTGACGAACCCGAACGGCCCGACGGGCGGCTGGCACTTCCAGTTCAACAACGTCTTCTACCCGGACGTGGACGACACGGCGATGGTGCTGCTGGCGCTTCGCCACGTGCACTTGGAAGAGCCGAACGCGCAGATCCGCGAGAAGGCTTTCCTGCGCGGTCTCAACTGGATCCTCTCCATGCAGGCGTCGTCGGGCGGCTGGGCGGCCTTCGACAAGGAGAACACCAAGACGGTCCTCACGAAGATCCCGTTCGCCGACCACAACGCGATGATCGACCCGCCGACCTCGGACATCACGGCGCGGGTGCTCGAGCTTTTGGGCTACGTGGGCTACGACAGCTCGTACGGGCCGGTCGCGAAGGCGATCAAGTTCATCAAGGCGGAGCAGGAAAGCGACGGCTCCTGGTACGGGCGCTGGGGCGTCAACTACATCTACGGCACCTGGCAGGCGCTTCGCGGTCTGGCGGCGATCGGCGAGGACATGCGTCAGCCGGCGGCGCGGCGCGCGGCGGCGTGGCTCAAGTCCGTGCAGCACGCGGACGGAGGCTGGGGCGAGACGTGCCAGACGTACGAGGACCCGGCTCTCAAGGGCCTGGGCGACTCGACGCCGGCGCAGACGGCTTGGGCGCTCATGGGGCTCATGGCGGCGGGCGAGTACGGGGATGCGGTCAAGAAGGGCATCCAGTACCTCTCCTCGACTCAGCGGGCGGACGGCACGTGGGACGAGACCGAATTCACGGGCACGGGCTTCCCGAAGGTGTACTACCTCGAGTACACGATGTACCGCAACTACTTCCCCCTTCAGGCGCTGGGCGCGTACCGCAAGGCGATCCTCGACGGGCGGGCGCGGGCTTAATCAACGACCTTTTCGTTCTGACGCAAGGAGACTGATTCATGGCGATGTCGATGCAGGCGCAGTTGTCGGTGTTCAAGTACCTCGTGACTCAGAAGATGAAGGGCGTGGAGAAGTATCCTCTGGTCATGATGCTGGAGCCGCTGTTCGCCTGCAACCTGGAGTGCGCGGGCTGCGGCAAGATCCAGTATCCCACTGACATCCTGCGCAAGCGGCTGACGCCTCAGGAGTGCTTCGATTCAGTGGAGGAGTGCGGGGCGCCGATCGTCTCCATCGCGGGCGGCGAGCCGCTCATTCACCCCGAGATCCAGCAGATCGTGGAGGGCTTCATCGAGCGCAAGAAGCCGATCTATCTCTGCACGAACGCCATTCTTCTCGAAAAGAACCTCCACAAGTTCAAGCCGAGCCCGTATCTGATCTTCTCCATCCATCTCGACGGCGTCGAGAAGACGCATGATCGTATGGTCTGCCAGCAGGGCGTGTATAAGACCGCGATCTCGGCCATCAAGAAGGCCAAGGCGATGGGCCACTGCGTGATGACGAACTCCACGATCTTCCAGGGCGAGGACGCCAACGAGTTCCGGCAGTTCTTCGACGACAACATGGCGATGGGGATCGACGGGATGATGATCTCCCCCGGCTACGCGTATGAAAAAGCGCCGGAGCAGCAGCTGTTCCTCAAGCAGGAGCAGTCGAAGGCGTGGTTCAAGGAAGCGCTCAAGGACTGGCGGCAGAAGGGGTGGGCGTTCAACCACTCGCCCTTCTACATGGACTTCCTCGAGGGCAAGCGCGATTACGACTGCACGCCTTGGGGTAATCCTCTGCGCAACGTTTTCGGCTGGCAGCGGCCCTGCTACCTCATGAACGAGGGCGGGTACGCGAAGACGTATCACGAGCTCCTGGAGACGACGGACTGGTCCAAGTACGGGCACAAGTCGGGCAATCCGAAGTGCCTCAACTGCATGACGCACTGCGGCTTCGAGCCGTCGGCGGTGGCGGAGTCGTTCTCCTCCATGTCCAAGTTCATCTCGATGGTCGCGGATTTCGCGTCGATCAAGGCTCCGAAGAAGGTCCAGGCGTCTTACGATCGCACGGGCACTTACGAAGAGGTCCTCGCGAAGGCTGAGGGCAAGCAGACGGCCGAGACCAAGCACTAAAGTGTCGGACTCGGCGTTCCTGACGGGCGGGACGGGCTTCGTTGGAGCCAGTCTCGCCCGTCTGCTTTTAAAGCAAGGACTCAAGGTCAAGGCGCTGGCGCGCAAGGGCTCGGACCGGCGCAACCTGGACGGGCTGGACGTCGAGATCGTCGAGGGCGGGCTGCTGGACAAGTCGGCCATCGAGGCCGGCGTTCGCGGGTGCCGCTATGTGTTCCACGTGGCGGCCGATTACCGGATTTGGGTGCCGAACCCGGCCGACATGTACCGGGTCAACGTCGACGGGACGGAGTCGGTGATCCGCTCGGCTGCCGCGGCCGGTGTTGAGAAGATCGTCCACTGCTCGTCGGTGGCGGCCGTGAAGGTTCCGGACGATCACACGGCGGTCGACGAGACGAACGAGTATTCCTCCCTCTCGCAGGTCGTGGGCGACTACAAGAAATCCAAGTATCTCTCCGATGTGTTGGCTCGTGACCTCGGCAAGAAAGAAGGGCTGCCGGTGGTGGTGGTCAATCCGGCGGCGCCGATCGGGCCGCGGGACATCAAGCCGACGCCGACGGGGAAGATCGTCGTGGATTTCATGAACGGGAAGATGCCGTCGTACATCGACACGGGCATGAACATCGTGCACGTCGACGACGCGGCGATGGGGCATTGGCTGGCGGCGCAGAAGGGGCGCGTGGGCGAGCGGTACATCTTGGGCGGCGAGAATCTCACGCTCAAGGGCGTGCTCGATCTGCTGGCGGCGGCGACGGGCAAGACTGCCCCCCGCTTCAAGACGCCTTATGCGGTCGCTTATGCGTTCGGGGCGGTGGATACGGCCATCGCGCGGATGCGAGGGGTGGAGCCGATGGCGCCGCTCGACGCCATCAAGATGGCCAAGCACTACATGTGGTTCTCGTCGGAGAAGGCCAAGCGCGAGCTCGGCTATTCATCGCGGCCGGCGGCCGTCGCGCTCAAGGATGCTGCCGATTGGTTCTCCGCCAACGGCTACGTTCCTTCGAAGCCCGCGGCATAAGCCAACACCGTCCGCGCGAGTCTCGCGCCCTCCTCAGACCAGACTGCTCATCTTTCGATTGGGCTTATGAGGATTATTGTCCGCAGCAATTCGCCTTCCGCTTCGATAAGCATGGCACGCGCTCGCTCATGCTGCCATTGACGTATGCTACTCAGTAGCATATACTACTCAGTAGCATGAAGCGCATCTTTGTCGAATCCACAGCATTCAGCAAGCGGGTCGACAAGGAAGGCGAGGAGACTCTTCGCAAGATACAATTCGAGCTTCTTGGGAGACTGGAGTCCGGCGAGTTCGTCCAAGGAACCGGCGGCCTCCAGAAGATTCGAGTCGGCGATGCGGGCCGAGGCAAAGGCAAACGCGGAGGCTTCCGCGTCATCTACCTCGACCTGCCCGCACGAGAGACGACGTATCTGCTGTACCTTTACGATAAGGGCGAGCGCACCGACATCTCCGCCGACGAGAAAGCGATTCTTCGAGGATTGGCTGCGCAGTTGAAAGGAGGATCACGATGAGGAAGACCAAGATGGGCCAGGAACTGATCGCGGGCCTCCAGGAAGCCGTCGAGCACTCTCGCGGCGCGAAGAAACTCCGCGCGTCCGCCCGGGAGCTTCCGAAGCCCGCTCCCCACTGGAGCAAGTCCAAGATCGCGGCCCTGCGCAAGGAGCGCTTCCGCTTGAGCCAGCCTGCCTTTGCCGCCGTGCTCAACGACACGGCCTCCACCGTCCGAGCCTGGGAGCAGGGCCGAAAGGAGCCTTCCGGCGCCGCGGAGCGCCTGCTCCAGGTCGCGGACGGAGATCCGACGGTGTTCGAACGGCTGCCCAAGCGTTAGAGCCCGGCGACTCCGCGTACGCGGAGTTCTACAAGCCTGGCACCCCGCACCGCTACCGACTCAAAAACCCTCCTAAAAAACCCGAAAAAATGGGATAATATCCGTCCGATGTCCCAGTTGATGCAAGACGATATCGACGCCCCGCAGATCGCCCTCCCCAAGACCCCGGTCCTCATCACGGCCGCGACCAAATGGGAGGCCGAGCCCCTGGCCAAAGCCCTAGGCCTCAACCGCACTTCCCCCACCCGCTGGGAGGGCACCGTCAACGGCCGCCCGCTCACTTTGCTCAAGTCCGGCATCGGCGCCAAGAACACCGCCGACGCCCTGACCGCCAGCAAACCCCAGGACTTCGGCCTGACCATCTCCGCCGGCCTGTGCGGCGCCATGCAGAAGGAAGCCAAGACCGGCCACCTCGTCGTCGACGCCCGCGAAGTCGACCTCGACTACGTGAAGCCCCTGCGCGAGACCGCCATCTATCTCTCGCTCCCCTTCCACTTCGGCAAGATCCTCCACACCAACATCGTCCTCAAGCCCGCCGTGAAGAAGTCCCTCGGCGAGGAGCAGCGCGCCCTTGCCTGCGACATGGAGACCGCCGCCCTGCGCCGCTGGGCCGAGAAGACCCCCACCATCGCCGTCCGCGTCGTCCTGGACGAGCTCCACGAGGAGATCCCCGCGGACGTCCCCGAGGGCGAGGACCCCGTTTCCCTGGCCAAGTTCGCCCTGACGCACGCCGCCGATCTGCCCCGTCTCATCTCGACCGGACGGCGCTCCGCCCGCGCCATGAAAACCCTCTCCCAATTCCTGAAGACCTACCTGGAGACGATTTGAACTCGATGCTCGCGAAGGCGATGGATAATAACACCGCTATGGTAGATGCGGCGCTCGCTAAGCTTCTCTCCCAAACGCCCGACCTCCCTGAAGGCTTGCGCAAGTCCATGCGCTACTCCATCTTCGCGGGCGGCAAGCGCCTGCGCCCGACCTTGGTCCTCGCGGCGTCCGAGTGCTGCGGACTCGCGCCGCGAAAGTCGCTCAAGACCGCCGCCGCTCTTGAGATGATCCACACATACTCTCTGATCCATGACGATCTCCCCGCCATGGACGACGACGATCTCCGCCGCGGCAAGCCCACGAACCACAAGGTCTTTGGCGACGCCATGGCGATTCTCGCCGGAGACGCTCTGCTGACGAAAGCTTTTGAAGCCGCGGCGGAGAACGCCGCTGACCTCAAGCTCAACGGCCGCGCGACCGCGGAATTGATTCGGATTATCGCCTACGGCGCCGGGGCGGAAGGCATGGTCGGCGGACAAGTGGCCGACCTCGCCGCCGAGGGCCAGACCAAGAAGCTTTCCAAGAACGCCGCCGCCCGCATGCTCGAGGGCGTGCACCGCCGCAAGACCGGCGCCCTCATCATCGCCAGCCTCGACGCCGGAGCCGTCCTCGCCGGAGCCCCCAAGTCCTCGCGCGAGGCGCTCTGCTCCTACGGCGAGAGCATCGGCCTCGCCTTCCAGATCGCCGACGATATTCTGGACGTCGTCGGCGACAAGAAGAAGCTCGGCAAGAACGGCTCCGACCGCGACAACGACAAGCTCACCTACGCCAGCCTGTACGGCGTCGACGGCGCCCGCGCCAAGGCGCGCGCCACCGTCGAGGAAGCCCACGCCCATCTCAAGCCGTTCGGACGCAAAGCCGACACCCTCCACGAGTTGGCCGACTACATCATCACGCGAGATAAATGAACATGGAACTCCTCAAGACCATCAATTCCCCCTCCGACCTGAAGAAGCTCAAGGTCGACCAGCTCCCCCAGGTGGCCGCCGAGATGCGCGCCTTCATCGTGGAGACCGTCTCCAAGCTCGGCGGGCACCTCGCCTCCAGCCTCGGCTCGGCCGACATCACCGTCGCCCTGCACTACGTCTTCGACACCCCCAAGGACAAGCTCGTCTGGGACACCGGACATCAGACCTACGGCCACAAGGTCCTCACCGGCCGCCGGGAGAAGATGAACACCATCCGCCAGTTCGGCGGCTTGAACGGCTTCCTGAAGCGCAGCGAGTCCGAGTACGACGCCTTCGGCGCCGGACACGCGTCGACCGCCATCAGCGCCGCCCTCGGCATGGCCGTCGCCCGCGACCTGAAGGGCGACAAGACCAAGGTCGTCGCCATCGTCTCCGACGGCTGCATGACCGGCGGCGAGAGCTATGAGGGCCTCCAGAACGCCGGCCAGGTCCAGACCGACCTGATCGTCGTCCTGAACGACAACCAGATGTTCATTTCGAATCGCGTCGGCGCCCTCGGCGCGTTCTTGTCCAAGCTCCTGACCCTCGGCGCCGTGCGCGACGCCGAGCACTCGATCAAGAAGTTCCTCGCCCGCTTCCAGTTCTGGGGCGAGTCCATCCTGCGCGTCGCCAAGCGCGCCAAGGTGCTCCTGTTCCCCGGCATGCTGTTCGAGGAGATGGGCTTCTCGTACTTCGGCCCCGTGGACGGCCACGACGTCGTCCAGCTCGCCCGCGTCTTCCAGCACGTCAAGCAGCTGAAGGGCCCCATCCTGGTCCACTGCGTCACCAAGAAGGGCAAGGGCTACGCGCCGGCCGAGGAGGACCAGTACACCTGGCACGGCCCGGGCAAGTTCGACGTCGCCACCGCCAAGTTCCTGAAGTCCCCCACGGTCAAGACCCCGCCGCCCACCTACACCTCCGTGTTCGGCAAGGCCATGGTCCGCGAGGGCAAGGCCGATCCCCGCATCGTCGGCATCACCGCCGCCATGCCCGAGGGAACCGGCATGGACATGTTCCGCGACCAGATCCCCAACCGCTACTTCGACGTCGGCCTGGCCGAGGAGCACGCCGTGACCTTCGCCGCCGGCCTCGCCTGCGAGGGCTACAAGCCCGTCGTCGCGATCTACTCCACCTTCCTGCAGCGCGGCTACGACCAGATCGAGCACGACGTGTGCCTGCAGAAGCTGCCCGTGGTGTTCTGCCTCGACCGCGCCGGCCTCGTCGGCGAGGACGGCCCGACGCATCACGGAGTCTTCGACTACTCCTACATGCGCATGATCCCGGGCATGACCGTCGCCGCCCCCGCGGACGAGAACGAGCTCCAGCACATGCTCCATACGGCGATCCGCTTCGACGGTCCTATCTCGCTGAGATACCCGCGCGGCGCCGGCGTCGGCGTCGCCATGGACGCGGAGCCCAAGACCTTGCCC
>Ga0134128_10009217_pt1 | contig 11857 bp, 17 predicted proteins | sample KB31754_FD_96462 | JGI IMG/M metagenome (GOLD analysis project Ga0134128, IMG submission 96462) | Terrestrial soil microbial communities with excess Nitrogen fertilizer from Kellogg Biological Station, Michigan, USA - KB3-175-4 | ecosystem: Environmental > Terrestrial > Soil > Unclassified ...
AGGCGAAGATGGAACAGGACGCCAAGATGCAAGAGCTTGCACAGCGTGAACGTCTCGCTCTCATTGAGCAGCAGACCGAACGCTTACGGCTCGCCAGTACCTTTGCAATTCATAGCGACAAAGCTGCATCGGCCGAGCGTGCGTTGACGATGCAGATCGCATCGAGCCACGCGATGGATACGGCGGGTCGTCTCCACGACATGCACAAGAGCGCACAGGATCGCGCTCAGCAAGACGAACAGCCTGGACAACCAGACCAACAGTGAATGCGGGGAGCCTCGCATCGGCCAGCGCGAGGGCCGGTGTCTCCCAGAAAGCCAGCCTGCGGCCCGCAGACATCGACATTCCGTGCAAGGCTGGCGTCTCGCGCAACTATTGGAGGCCCGATGCTCGCACCCGAAATCATCGCGGGCCTGAACCGTATGTTCGGCGGCTCGCGTGTCGAGGCCTTCGAGGCTGATCCGGATCACATCTGTTGCGTCGTGTGGGAGGACGATTTCCCCACGGCGACAAGAACCATTTCCAAGACTGAACTCCTCTCGCAAGGGAACAAGGCCAATGCACCCCTACGCTCATGAAGCCAAGGCTTCGCGTTCCTCGAAGGTAAAGGCGTTCACTCAGCATACGCGTGAACAGCACGGCGGCATGCCGAGCGCTGCACGTGATGCAACGCCACTGGTTGAGCCGAGCGCGGCAGAGCAGGGGCTGAAGCACGGCGGCCGCGCTGTCGGGCACAAGCCCTCACATCGATTGGACAAGCGTGCGCGTGGCGGACGAATTGGAAAGTCCAAGGTCGTCATCAATGTCATGAACGGCAATCCGTCCAGTGGCGACGATCAGGCGCGGCCGGTTCCTGTGCCCGTTCCTGTTCCGGGTGGTGCGCCCACTCCTCCCGTCGCCCCGCAGATGCCGGGCACTATGCCTGGCGGGATGCCGGGCGCTCCGATGATGCGAAAACACGGCGGCCGTGTCCCTCATATTGGTGAGGCTAAACACCGCACCGCAGAGATGAAGGCCAAGATGGGCAACAAGAAGGGCTATGCCTCGGGCGGCCGTGTCCACTCCTATCCGAAGATGGATGCCGGCGCCGGAAGTGCCGAAGGGCGCATCGAGAAGGTCGCGAAGTACGGGAAGAAGGCGTGAGCATCGAGACTCGCGCGACAGAAGAACTCGGCCGCCGCATCATCGATCTACGCGACAAGGCTTGCGGGACTGTTCTCGGCTTCCGCCTGAACGACTTCTCCGAATACCGATACAGCGCCGGTTACGTCCAGGCGCTCGACGACGTTGTGACTGTTCTGTCTGAGATCATGCAGGACATCGAGAAATCTTAAAGTGTTGAAAGAGGGAGACCAAATGCCATCAACCGTTGTTGAGCTTGCCCGCGCCCCGGACTTCAAGGAAGCGGTGCGGCAGAAGATCGGAAATATCGAGAACGTCAGCGTCATGTCCGGCCGCGTCCTTGTCGCGACATACATCGCGGGAGAGAAGTTCAAGGGCTCCACGTTGATCCGCCCCGACAGCAATATCAGCGAGGACAAGTGGCAGAGCCCCGTTGGTCTTGTGCTGAAGAAAGGGCCGCTGGCCTTCCAGGATAGCGACGGCGTGTCCTTCCATGGCCAGGGCGTCGAAGTCGGGGAGTACGTCGTCTATCGCGTCGGTGACACCAAGCGCCTTCAGATCAACGGCGTCGAGTGTCGGTTGATCGAGGACACGATGATCGACCTCGTGATCGACGATCCCGACCTGATTACGCATAGGAGCGCGTGATGGCATTGCGTCCAATCAGCAATGCGGAAGAGCTCGCCAAGATTCCGGTGAACGAGGAGGTTCTTGTCGAACTTCCGGCTGGGGTCACGGGCGAGGACACTCCGTCCAAGGCCGCGACAGATACCAAGCCGGAGACCGACGTTGAAGCGTTGAAGCGCCAGTTCGATGCTTCGATCGCCAACGAGCGCCGTCTTAGGGAGCAGCGCGAACAGGAACTCGCGGCCGAACGCCAACGTCGCCAACAGGCCGATGAGAATGCAGCACGGTTCCAAGAGGAGCGGCTGAAGTCCAACAAGGACTCTCTTGATGCCGCGCTTGAAGGGGCGCAGGCAGAAGAAGAAGCCGCGACGGTTGCGCTCCAGCAGGCTCACGATGCCGGAGACACCGCTGCGATTGCCAAGACACAGCAGCGCTTGGCGCGCGCTGCCGCGAGGGTGGTGCAAGTCGAGCGCGCGCAGTCGGATTACGAGGCGTCAGCGGCGGTCACCCGGCAGGCTCCTATTACGGAGCGGAAACCGGCTCCGGCTGGGAACGTTCTGGACCAGATGCGCGCTGATCCGAACCTTCTCCCTACGGAAAAGGAGTGGATCGAGAAGCACCCGGAAACCCTCCTCGATCGCAACAAGAACATGGAGCTTGGCGTTGCGCACAATAAGGCCGTGGCAAAAGGCCTCTCGCGCGGCTCCGACGCCTACTTCTCCTTCATCAACGACTTCATGGGGTATGCCGTGGAAGATGATGCGAACGGGAACACGAACGTTTCGGCCCCGGTATCGCGCGGGAGTTCTGCACAGGTAAATGGTGGGGGCGACAATCGCATTCACCTTTCCGCCGAACAGCGGGAAATGGCGAGAACGATGGGCATTTCCGACATTCAAATGGCCCAAGGGGTTCAGCGGCTCGCGCAGGAAAAGCGCAATAACCCCGAAAAATACGCAATTCGGAATTGATGGGAGCAATTCGCAATGACTGACGTAACACAATCCGGAACCCCGCGCGTCAAGCGCGCTTATACCCGCCGTGCACCTGTCCGTGAGGCGGAGGTTCGTGAAGAACCGGTACGCAAGACACGCCAGCGTGTCCGAAAGTCCGGCGCGGACGTTCTTCATGTTCCGCAGCACCTTATCCCCGAGGGGATGGATTATCAGTGGGTGACTTCTGAAATCCTCCAGCAGCCGTCGCACACCACTCGGGCTGGTTTCGAGATCAACGGATGGGAGCCGGTTCCGGCAACCCGGCATGACGGAATGTGGATGCCGAAGGGGTTCAAGGGTGAAATCAATGTCGGCGGATTGGTATTGATGGAGCGCCCAATGGAATTGACCCTTGAGGCGAGACAAGAGGAAAGGGAAATGGCGCGGCAGGCAGTTGGGGGCAATACTCGCTCGCTTAGTTCCGGAGAAATTCCGGGGGTATCCCTTGATACCCAACACCCTTCCGCGAGAAAGGTAACGGGCTTGACACGTGAAGTGATCCGTGGCATCCCGGTTCCCGACTAAAAGTATCTGACTGATTTGCGCTGTCACGCGCCGTGACAGTTCCTAGCTCAAACCGCGAGGATCGCGGGTGTTGAGCCGAACGTGGGAACTGTCACTATGGCCAACAACAATTCGCCATTTGGACTTCGCCCGATCGGCCGCCAAGACGGCGGCTCTCCGACTGCGGGCCAAACGACCATCTTCATTCTCGCGAGCGCTGGGCCGTTCTTCTACGGCGACCCGCTCGTTCCGCTGAGCACCGGCTCGTTCGCCGTTTACGATCCGAGCGGCGGCGCGACGGTCCAGATCAGAGGCGTGTTCGCGGGCTGCGAATATCTCTCGACCGCGATCGGCCGAAAGGTGTGGTCGAACTACTACCCGGCGAATGGCCAGTCCTCGGGTTCGATCACGGCGTACATCATCGACGACCCGGACCAGTTGTTCGTGATCCAGTCGGACGGCACGACCGCAATCGCCACGACGGACATCAACGCGAACGCTCCGTTGGTTGCCGGTTCTGGCGGAAACACCACGACGCAGCTTTCGAGTTTCCAACTCAGCCATTCCGGCATCACGACCACGGACACGCTCCCGGTTCGGATCATGGGTCTGTGGTCGCAATTCTCACCGCCCGGCCAGACTTCCGGGACCGACGATTCATCCCCGTTCAACTGGGTTGTGGTCGCTCCAAACAACTGGAGCCGCAAGCAACTCACGTCGGTCGGCTAAGGCTGAGGAGAGAGAACAATGCCCGTTTCCCTTTCGAGCATCCGCGATCTTCTCCTGCCGGGCCTCTACGCCGTCACCGGAGAATATCCGCAACTCCCGCGCACTTGGGACAAGGTGTTCAAGACGCGGAAGTCCAACATGGCCCTGGAGCGCATGGTCTCCATGCGCTATCTCGCTACTGCGCTTCAGAAGCAGGAAGGCGGGACCACGCTGTTCGATAACGCTTCTGGTGAGCGCTACATCTACAACCAGGAGCACAACGAAATCGGTCTCGGGTTCTCGATCACCCGCAAGGCGATCGACGACAACCTCTACAAGACCAATTTCGGCCCCTCGGTCATGGGGCTCCGCAATGCGTTCCTTCGCACCGAGGAACTGTACGGGGCTGACGTTCTCAACAACGCCGGCACGTACAACTCTGCGATCGGCGGCGATGGTGTTGCCCTGCTGAGCACGTCGCATCCGGTTGATGGCGGCACGTTCTCCAATATGGCATCCCCGGCGGCCTCCTTGAACGAAACCTCGCTCCTCAACGCGCAGGTCTCGATCAACGCCAACTTCCGCGACAACGCCAACCAGCGGATGAATGCAAAGCCGCGTCGTCTCCTGGTGCCGCCGCAGCTTGAGCCGATTGCCATTCGGCTGCTCAAGACGGAATTGCGCCCCGGCACCGCGAACAACGATGTCAACGCGATCCTCTCGACGCAGGGCGGCGTTCCGGACGGCTATCTGGTCTGGAACTACCTCACCAGCAACTTCGCCTGGTACCTGCTGACCGATCAGGACGGCCTCGTGCACATGGATCGCATTCCGTACGAGACCGACATGAGCGTGGAGTTCTCGACCGACAACCTCTTGGTCAAGGGATATCAGCGGTACTCGTTCAGCTACAACGATCCGCGCGCGCTGTACGGCTCGCTGGCGACTTCGTGACCTTCGCGCCGACGTTGCCCCCAACTGAGGCGAGGAGAGAGGCGGCGGCGACCTCCCTCCCGCCGCCTCTTACGTAGACCGAAGGGACGCACATGGCTACGACCCCGACGAATTTCCCGAACGGCGTCACCAACGCAGACCCGAATCTGATCTTTGGGTCGCTGACGACGGTCGATCCGCAGCAACTGCACACCTACTGGAACGACTTCGACACCTACACCGCAGGTGATTGGGTTGTCACCGTCGTTGGTTCCGGTACGGCTGCTCTAACCGCAGGCGATGGCGGGCTGCTGCTGGTCACCAATTCGGCCGCGGACAACGACGCGGTGACGCTGCAGAAAACTCCCGCCGCGTTTGCGATGACGGCTGGTAAGGCGGCGTGGTTTGCCTGCCGATTCAATGTGAGCGACGCGACGCAGAGCGACGTGCAGGTCGGTCTTGTGATCGTCGATACCACGCCCTTGGACGCAACGGACGGCATCTTCTTCCAGAAGGACGATGGCGACACGCACATCGACTTCTATGTGCAGAAGAACACCACGACCGGATCGACCAGCGTCACCGACATTGCCGAGCTTGCTGACGCAACCAACGTCACGCTGGCCTGGTACTACGACGGCAATTCCTCGGTCTACTACGGTGTCAACGGAACGATCCTCGGGAAGCTCGATGGATCGTCCTCGTTTCTCCCCGATGCGACCAACCTCACGGTTTCGCTGACCATCCAGAACGGTGAGGCCGTCGCTAAGACCCTGACCGTCGATTACGTCATGATGGCTAAACAGCGCTGACAAGGAGCACTGAAATGCGTGCACGTCACATGAAGCACAAGGCGAAGGGCGGCGCTGTCTACTACACCGGCGCCGGTTCCAATGTGGAGAAGGAAGCCGAGGAGAAGAAGCACGGCGGCCGCGTCCACAAGGGCGAGAAGGCGCACGGCGAAAAGCCGAAGCATCGGATGGACAAACGTGCGCGCGGAGGTCGGACCAATTCAACCTCCAGCCCTTTCGCTCCGGGCAGCGCGAGGCATCCGTTCAGCTCTGCCGCGAAGTAGAGCGCAAGGACGGCGGTCGGCTGACTACGAAAGAGCGCGGTGATGTTCCGAAGGGGGAATTCGCGCTCTCCGGACGACGTTATCCGATCAACGATGAAAGCCACGCCCGGAATGCGTTAGCGCGCGTGAGCCAGTTCGGTTCATCGGCTGAGAAGTCGAAGGTTCGTTCCGCCGTGCATCGGAAATATCCGGCGATCGGGAAGGGCTGATGCCGTACTATCAGACTTTCACCTACACCAATCCGGGGTCTGCAACGGAGCCGACGATCAACCTTGATCCGTCGATTGCTCCGTTCAATGCGTTCATCCTGACGACCGTTACGGGGACCGTCAGCTACAAGATGCAGCTGAGCCTCAACCCGATGGAAGATGGAGATACCAACTCCATTTGGGTGGACAGCACGGATATTCCGGCCGGAACCACGGGGGGAAAGAGCAGCGCTCTAACAGTCCCGTGGGCGAAGGTGAGATTCGTGTTTGCATCCGGGACCGGTTCGGTGGTGGTGCAAATCCGCCAGGGGCTGAGCATCAACTAGGCCGATGAGCGTCGGTGATCATCATCGCCCAAAAGCGTCAGGGCGAAGCCTTTACGATCTTGAACTCGCGCTAAAGGACAAAGCGGTTCGTCAGGCTCTCGCGAGGCCGATTCATATCGATCGTACGTGGGACATCCCGTATCTCGCCGGCTACTCCAAGGACGGGAGAACGATCTACATCGATCGTCATCTGCCGAGCATGATGGAAGTAGGGTCAAGGAAGATCAACCCGACACCGTTCCTGTTGATCCATGAGAGGACAGAGAAAGCCCTGATTGACGGGGTTCGCTATGAATACGCCTTTGCTCATGAACTTGCTACCGGAGCTGAGGAGCGCGCTGTAAGGCGCAAGGGCATCCAACCCGCGGCTTACGAGAAGGCTCTGCATCCGTTCATCAAGGATGACGAGGCCGAGCCTTTGCTTCGGGTGCCCGCTGATTTGGACCTCGCGCCGTATGAGGGCGAGGAGGCGTTGTTAAAGCGCATGAAGCGTGCGCAGCAGCATCCGGATCGTCCGGGAAAAGTCACGAAGGCTTCGGTCCATTACAGCCAGGGGATGCCCTCGCGTCATTGCGGCATCTGCCTGCATTTCGTGAAGCCGCATTCATGCACGGTCGTGTTGGGCAGTGTCTCTCCTTCAATGTGGTGCGAGCGGTTCAAGCGGGACGGGAGGTGAGGCATGGCATCTTCCGGTACGTACAACTTCAATCTCGCGAACTCCGACGCTGTTCTCAGCGCTTTTGCCCGCATTCAGATCAAGCGCCCGGAGATCACGCAAGAGCATTTGGCGAACGCCGCTACTGAAGCAAACCTCCTTGCGGTGGACTTTGCAAACCGCCAGCCGAACTTGTGGACCTCCGAACTCCAGACACTGACGCTGGTTCCGGGACAGGCAACGTACACTCTGCCTTCTCGTACGATCATGATCCTCGCCGCGTACCTGCGGCTCTCGGACAATCAAGGGCAGAACGACCGCCTGCTGTTCCCGATCAGCACCTACGAGTACGCGAGCTATCCCAACAAGCAGGAACAAGGGACCCCGAGCGTCTTTTGGTTCAATCGCCAGATCGCTCCTCAACTCACCCTTTGGCTCGTTCCGGATTCAAACACTGTCTATACGCTGGAGCTTCAGTGCGTCCGTCAAATTCAGGACATCAATCTTCCTGCCGGCGAGACACCGGACCTGCCATATCGGTTTCTGGATGCGTACGTAGCCGGGCTTGCTCATCGACTGTCGCGTGCCCACGCACCGCAACTTGAAGCCGTCAGGAAGGTGGACTTTCAAGAAGCCTGGGCGGTTGCTGCGACGCAGGATGTCGAGAACGTCGGCTTGTACATCACGCCGGATACGTCCGGCTGGCAAGTGCCGTAAATGTCAGGCCCGTGGCATCCGACTGGGCGCGCGGTCACCAGTCCGACTTCACCCCGCGCGCATGCGGTCTGCGATCGCTGTGGGTTCGTGGTCAACCGCATCGAACTGAAGTGGCAGCTTCAGTGGCAGGGAACGCAGCTTCAGAACCTGAGACTGTTGGTCTGTAGAGAGTGTTACGACCGTCCCCAGCCGCAGCTTAAGACGATCATCCTTCCTGCGGACCCGTTACCGATCCTCAATCCGCGCCCTGATTTCTACGCCATAGAGGTTCCGAGCTTCATGGCGACCGAGGACATGACATTCTTCGGAGGCGACTCCTTTGAAGGCAACGTTATTACGACCGAGGACGGCAATCCGATCATCATGGAGATCAACGACACGCCAGTGCCGAATCCCAACAACCCGGTGATCTACGGCGATGGCTAATATCCCCATTACGTCGCTGCCTTTGGCCTTGGCTGTACTGGCGACAGATCAGCTTGCAATTGTTCAAGCCGGAACGACGAAGCGCGCCACGGTCGAACAACTCGGTGACTTCATCGTCACGGTCGTTCCGCCGACGATCGTTTCTGCGGCCGGGAACTACGAACAAGAGTTCACTGATCAGTTCATCTACCTGACTGGCGCCCACACGCGAAATGTCGAATTGCTCCCCGCCGACATCACCATGATCGGGCGATTGCTGTGGATCAAGGTGGATGCAAACGGCCCGACGAATCCGCAGACGATCATTCCTAACGGTACGGACACGATCGAGGGGCTGACATCGCTCTCGCTTAATGGGGCGTACCAGTGGGTGCTTTTGTACTGCGTCGAGATTGGCCTCTGGCTCTTGATGACCTGAATGACGACAACCATCAATCTTCAACTCGACCTCCCGGCGCACGGGTCAGATGTCGATACATGGGACGTTCCCGTAAACGGGAACGCGTCCATTATCGACAACTGTTTTGGATCAACATCGTCGTTTGCCCTCACGAACGGGTTCACGCTGTCGGTCCAACAGGCGCAAGCCGCAACGCTTCGATTCTCCGGTGTGCTCACGACTGATATTGCGTTGACCGTTCCGCTTCTGAAAAGTTGGATCATCGACAACAACTGCACCAACAGTAACAATGCGTGCGTCGTGCTCCAGACTCCGGGAGGCGGAAATATCATCGCGGTCCCTCCGGGAATTTCGGAGGTCTACAGCGACGGGACGGATTTCAAATTCAAAGGACTGGAGCCCACCGGTAGACAGGTGTGGTGGGAGGCTCAACAGCTTCCAAGGTGGGTTCGTCTGTGCACGGTCCAGCCGTACCTCATCATGGACGGCTCGACCTTCAACACATCCACGTACGCTCATCTGGCGGACTTCCTCGCCACGAATGTTCTTCCTGATTACCGAGGAAGAGCGCAATTCGCGATGGACAATCAGGGAGGCACACCTGCCGGCCGCCTTACGGCCGCGACAGTGTCGCCAGACGGAAACACCCTCGGTGCCTCCGGCGGCGTGCAAGTCTATGCCCTCACCAGCGGTGAACTGGCAGCGCATACCCACACAGCGGTATCGACCGTTACCGATCCGGGCCATTTTCATACGACCAACAACATCTTCGCAAGCGGCGTTGGCTCCACCGCCCCTGCGGGTTCCAATCTTACGACACAAAACAGAGACACTACGTCGTCAATGACTGGCATCAGCGTGGAGACAACAGTACAGAACGCGGGGCTCAACCAGGCTCACAACAACATGCCTCCGGCCCGTCTGTCTCTGGCGACGATCAAGACCTGACATGGCCTACACCTATTCGTCCTGGCAGAACGCGCTATCGATCCTGATGGTGCAGGCCACCAGCGATTCGAACTTTCAAGGCATCCTCCCATCGATCATCGATTATGCCGAGCAGAGGATTTACCGCGAACTCGACCTGCTGAGCACCGTCGTTCGAGACACCACGGGCTCACTTACAGCCAACAGCCGGGATTTCGTGCTTCCCGTTGGGTCTCAGGGGAAATTCGTCGTCACCAACGGCATCAATGTTTTTACGCCTGTTGGAACGACCACGAAACGAAACCCAATGGTGCCGACATCGCGCGACTTTATTGATCTTGCGTGGCCGAGCGCTCAGTCTGTTTCCACAACAGACATCCCCTCTTATTTCGCGATGATCGATGACCAGCACATCATCGTCGGGAAACCTCCGGGAGCGAACTTTACGGTCGAGGTGATCGGCACGATCCGTCCCACTCCGTTATCCGGAACCAACCCATCGACGTTCCTGACGCAATACCTCCCAGATTTGTGGATGGCGGCGACGATGATCTTCGCTTCGGGGTATCAGAAGAACTTCGGTTCGCAGGCCGATCAGCCGCAAATGGCCCAGAGTTGGGAGAGCCAGTACCAGTTGCTGAAATCGTCAGCCGACCTCGAAAACATGCGCAAGAAGTGGCAGGCGACCAACTGGACATCGCAGAACAATTCTCCGTTCGCGACGCCGCCACGGTCCTGAGATGCCCTTTACCGACGTAAGGATCGTTCCCGGTGTCAACCTGGAGCGGACGCCGACCTTACTTGAGGCGGGCTATTCACAGAGCAGTCTTGGGCGCTTCAAGGATGGACTGTTTCAAAAGATCGGAGGATGGGTCCGGTTCTATCAGAATGCAGTCAGCGGCATCGCTCGGGCCCTACATGCCTGGCAGGACCTGAACGGAGTAGGGCGCCTCCTTGTTGGGACAACTGAACAGCTTGTCACAATCACCAATGGCGTCCTGAACGACATCTCGCCGCAAACGCTGGTCTCTGACTTTTCTCCAAACTTCTCCACCATCAACGGGCAGTCGAAAGTCACCATTGTTGATCCGAACATCACGAACGTAACGGTCAACGATGCGGTTCTTCTCAATACACCGATTTCCGTTGGTGGGCTGATCCTCTCCGGCCTCTATCCGATTATCGAAATCGGCGGATCGCATTCCTATTCGATCGACGCGGGAGAAAACGCGACTTCGACAGTCTCCGGAGGAGGCGCGGTTCCTGCCTTCACCACGTCGTCTAGTTCCGCAACGGTCAGTGTCGCGCTGGCAGGACATGGTTTGCAGGCTGGCGTCAGCCGTGTGGATTTCGCCTTGGCGACCTCCGTGGGAGGAATCTCCGTCGTCGGGGAGTATCTGGTCAACACGGTAACCGACGCTGATCATTTTACAGTTACGGCCTCACAGAGTGCATCCAGCACCGACACGGAGGCCATGAACAGCGGCAACGCTGAAGCGGTTTACTACATCAACCTCGGTCCCGCTCCTACAGGGACAGGTTTTGGGGTCGGCGCCTTTGGTGTTGGTGGGTTCGGTACCGGGGTGTCATCCGGGCAACAGACCGGCACGCCGATTACTGCGACGGATTGGACACTTGGGAACTGGGGTGAGATCGCGCTGGCATGTCCTCGAAATGGAGGGGTGTATTTCTGGGCTCCGAATACGGGGGCCGTAAACGCCTATCTTGTTGGCACCGCGCCTCCCTTTAACGGCGGCATCTTCGTCGCGATGCCCGAACAAATCCTGGTGTGCTGGGGTTCCACCACGGACCTCGACATCGGAGTGCAGCAAGACCCGCTGTTGGTGAGGTGGTCGGCGTCGGAGGACTTCACTGATTTTGCACCCTCTGCAACAAACCAGGCCGGTTCGTTCCGCATCCCGACAGGATCGCTCATCAAAGGCGGTCTACAGGGGCCGCAGCAGGCGTTGATTTGGACCGATATCGATCTCTGGGCGATGTCGTATCTCGGTCCTCCTCTGGTGTTCGGGTTTAACAAAGTCAGCGGCGGCTCCGGTCTGGTGTCTGCTCATGCTGCTGTGGAATTGAACGGCCTCGTCTACTGGATGGGCTTCAGCAACTTCTATGTCTATGGCTCCGGCGGGGCGCAGGTTATTCCCTGTAGTGTTTGGGACTTCGTGTTCCAGAACATCAATACGAACGCGCTCGATAAATGCTGGGCGTGGGCGAACAC
>Ga0134128_10009218_pt1 | contig 11856 bp, 8 predicted proteins | sample KB31754_FD_96462 | JGI IMG/M metagenome (GOLD analysis project Ga0134128, IMG submission 96462) | Terrestrial soil microbial communities with excess Nitrogen fertilizer from Kellogg Biological Station, Michigan, USA - KB3-175-4 | ecosystem: Environmental > Terrestrial > Soil > Unclassified ...
GCGCGCATCCGCCTGCTCATCGTCGATCCCAAGGCGCGCGGGCTTAAGCTCGGCGCGCGGCTGGTCGATGAATGCATTCGCTTTGCACGGCGCGCCGGCTACAAAAAAATCACGCTGTGGACGCACAGCGTGCTGACCGCGGCGCGGCACATTTATCAGAAGGCAGGCTTCAAGCTCACGAGCAGCGAGGAGCGCGTAAGTTTCGGCAAACCCGTCGTCAGCGAGTATTGGGATTTGGAGTTGTAAACAATGCGAGCCAACCTTCCCGCACGAAGTCGCGCGGGGAATGGCTGACAGGCCGCGCAACGCCTGTGCTGTGCTCGACGACGCTTCGGGCCGCACGCGTAGTACCCACACTTCATCGAATAGGTTCTGTCACGATTTGAAAAATCCGAACAAGAACTGATAATTTTCGAAAACTTATTTTGAATGACGATTGCGTTACTCAACTTTTCGACCCGTTGCCCGGATCGCGGTCGCAATGCAGGATTTGTTATTGGCTAAGTGCAGACTTCACCAAAGTCCAACTCGTTCATGAGGGATGCGGTCATGTCAGTAGAATCTTCATTGCGCGCGCCTTCGGCCAAAGTATCAGAAGGCAGAGCGATCCATCCTTTCCACAACACGACACCGGAAGCAGAGCTCGCCGAATTACGCAGACGCATAAACGCGACAAAGTGGCCTGAACGCGAAACGGTGACGGATGCATCGCAAGGCGTGCAGCTTGCGACGACTGAGGCGCTCGCGCGCTATTGGGCGACAGATTACGACTGGCGCAAGATCGAGATGAAATTGAACGCCCTGCCGCAGTTCATCACCGAAATCGACGGGCTCGATATTCATTTCATTCATGTTCGTTCCAAACATCACAATGCGTTGCCGCTCATCGTCACGCACGGATGGCCCGGCTCGATCATTGAGCAGATGAAAATCATCGATCCGCTGACCAATCCCACGGCGCACGGCGCAGCTGCAGCCGACGCGTTCCACATCGTGGTCCCATCAATGCCGGGCTACGGATATTCGGGCAAACCGAGCACCGCCGGCTGGGATGTTTCCCACATTGCGCGGGCCTGGACCGTGCTGATGAAGCGCCTCGGCTACATGAAGTTTGTGGCGCAGGGTGGCGACTGGGGTGCTCTCGTCACCGAGCAGATGGGCGTACAGGCGCCTTCCGAGTTGCTCGGCATTCACACCAACATGCCCGGCATCTTTCCTGCCGAAATAGACAAGGCGGCCCAAGCTGGGGCGCCGGCGCCATCCGGGCTCTCAGCCGATGAGAAGGTCGCCTACGAGCGTTTGCGGTTCGTCTATCAAAAGGGCATCGCCTACGGGTTCCAGATGGGACTGCGACCGCAGACGTTATATGGAATCACGGATTCACCCGTTGGTTTGGCGGCTTATTTTCTGGATCATGACGCGCGCAGCTACGAACTGATCTCGCGCGTCTTTAAGGGAGAATCCGAAGGCCTGACGCGCGACGACATCCTCGACAACATCACCATCACCTGGTTGACGAACACGGCGCTCTCTGGCGCCCGTCTCTATTGGGAGAATTGGGGCAAGCTCGGGTATTTCGATGCCAAAGGCGTCTCTATCCCGGTTGCCGTGAGCGTCTTTCCTGATGAGCTCTATCCTGCTCCGCGGAGCTGGGCGGAGCAGGCGTACCCTAAGCTTATTCACTTCAACAAGCTTCCCAAGGGCGGGCACTTTGCAGCCTGGGAACAGCCGAAGCTCTTTTCAGAAGAGGTTCGCGCGGGCTTCAGATCGCTGCGGTAGGGTTCTTCACAAGAGAGGAGGAAAGGCGCCATGCCTGACTCATCGCAGTTCAACACCGAGCGCACCCATCCGGGCCGGTGGACGATTACCTTCACCAATCCGCCGATCAACATGTTCGTTCCCGCAACGATCGTTGAATTGGGAGCGCTGATGACCGGCCTTGAAGCGGACCCGTCCGTGAAGGCCGTAGTCTTCCAGTCCGCGAATCCCGATTTTTTCATCGCCCATCTCGACGTATCCAAAGCAGCCAAACAGCCAGCGGTGTTGGGCCTTTGGCACGACTTTGTGCTGCGTCTCTCGTCCGCGCCAGTCGTGAGCCTCGCCAAGATTCGCGGCCGAACGCGCGGCATCGGTAACGAGTTCGTGCTGGCCTGCGACATGCGCTTCGCCAGCCGGCAAAGCGCCTTGTTCGGCAACCCGGAGATCGGCGTCGGGCTGGTCCCGGGCGGCGGAGCGCTGGAATGGCTCCCGCGCTTGGTCGGCCGCTCGCGCGCACTTGAGATCGTGCTCAGCGGCGACGATTTCGATGCTGATATCGCCGAGCGCTATGGCTGGGTGAACCGCACGCTGGACGATGCTGACCTCGACTCATTAGTCGATACGCTCGCCGGACGTCTGGCCTCATTCGACCGTGAAACGCTGGCTGCGGCGAAGGCCCAGCTCAATCGGTTCGGGACGCCGACGGCTGCCGAGCTTCAATCGAGCACCGACACGTTCTTCTCAATCCTGACCTCGCCCGTTGCGCAGGCGCGCCGCGTCAAGATCGGCAGTCTCGGCTACGGCGTTTCGAGCGACTTCGAATTGAACTTCGGCCGCTACCTGCCTGCGCTCGGGCGCGCGGGCATTCACGACAGGGATACGCAGCCCTAGTCCGCGGCGAAGCCATCCAGTTCTTCAGCATCGTTCTGAACTGCGTCACGGAGCCCGTCATCGGGCCGGCTACTCGGGCCGGCCCCGTCGGCTCCCCGCAATGCCGCGGCTCGCGCATAAAGTGGACTGACAATTGTCGGAACTGCGCTGACGGAAGCCGCCGTCAGGCGGCTACCTTCGCTGCAACCGCGCCCGCTCCGGCGCGCGCGATGAGGGCTGCGGCGTTGCGATGCAGGATTGCCTCGCGCGCCTGTGCGCCGATGTCGGCCTCGTCCAGCGCCTTGCGCGTCCAGTCGACGCCGAACGCGCTGCCGTCCGTGCCGCATACGATCCGTTCGGCGCCGTAGAGCCGCACCGCCGCCTCGATCGCCCGCGGCCCGAAGGAGTTGCAGTCGACATACACGGCGGCGGCCCGGCGAAACCGGGCGGAAGGCAATTCTTCATCGGGCGTGTCGAGCAGGCAGCGATGATCCATCCGCTCGACCTCATAGGGGATGTTGCCGCCCAGATTGTGCACCACGACGGTCGCATCGGGGTAATCCGCCAGAAGATCGGTCAGGCACAGCGTCACCATCACCGACGACAGACTGGCCTGCATATCCAGCGTGCCGTTGCGCCGTCGCGCATTGTCGGTCCCGCCGGTGAATTTGGGGAACGCATCGCCCGGCCGCGGCCCGTGATGAATGAACACGACAGCCTTGTGGCGATTGGCCACCGCCAGCAGCGGCCGCGCGGCTTCCGCGTTTTCTCGCGTCAAGAACAAGTTGCCGGGCAATTGCGCTCCGATCATCCCCGGCAGCCCCATCACCCGCTCGAACTCCGCCGCGGCCGCCGTCAGATCGGTCAACGGCAATGCCGCAAACGCCGCGAACCGGCCGGGATGCCGCGCACAGATCGCCGCCAGCCCGTCATTCACCTTCCGGCACAGCGGCAGTGCCTCGCCGACCGGCTGCGCCTCAATCCAGCAGAACGAGCCCAGCACCGACAGGACGCTGACCGCAACATCCTGCCGATCCATGCGCGCCAATTCCACCACGGCTTCATTGAACGCGTCGGCCAGCGCGGTATCGGCCATGCGCGGCGCCTTCAGCACCTCGACTCCATCTGTTCCACGAACGATGCGCGGCTCCCGTGTGCGCGCCCGCAACGCGTCAGCGACCTCGGAGGGTTTCCAATGCGCGTGCATGTCAATCATCATGGCTTCTACTCCCCGGCGTGCTTCTTCTCTGCTTTGTCTGTGCTCACAACTAAGCCGTCGCGCCCTTGGCCTTCGGCCGGCGCAAGTGCTCGTCGAGCCGCGGCATGATCTCGACGAAATTGCAGGGCCCGTAGCGGTAGTCGAGCTGGTGCACGAGAATTTCGTCCCAGGCGTCCTTGCAGGCGCCGGGCGAACCCGGCAGGCAGAAAATATAGGTCGAATTGGCGACGCCGGCGGTGGCGCGCGACTGGATCGCCGACGTGCCGATCTTCGGAAAACTTATCACCAGAAACAGCGCCGAGAACGCATCCATCTTTTTTTCGAACAGCGGCTCGACCGCCTCCGGCGTGACGTCGCGGCCGGTAAAGCCGGTACCGCCGGTGGTGATGACGACATCGATCACCGGATCTTCGATCCAGGCTTTGACGCGGGCGCGGATCGCCTCGATCTCGTCGGTGACGATGCTGCGCTCGGCGACGAGATGACCGGCGGCGACGATGCGCTGCGTCAGCACCGCGCCGGACTTGTCATCCTTGATCGAGCGCGTGTCGGAGATCGTCAGCACCGCGATCTTGAGCGGCACGAAGCGTTTGGTTTCGTCAATTCCTGGCATGGTTTGCGCTTTCTCAAGGCAGATTACGGCGGCGGACGGTCCGCTGCAAATGGGGGCGGCACCCCCCGTCAGAGCGAGCTCGCCGAGAACGTATTGCAGGCCGCCACGTCGCCGTTCTTGAAGCCGTTCGAGAACCAGCGCTTGCGCTGCTCGGACGTGCCGTGAGTGAACGAATCCGGCACCGCGTAGCCCTGCGTCTTCTTTTGCAGGCGGTCGTCGCCGATGGCGGACGCGGTCTGCAGCGCCTGGTCGACATCGCCCGGATCGAGGAAATGGTGCTTCTGCTGGGCGCGGTTCGCCCACACGCCGGCGAGGCAGTCGGCCTGCAATTCGATGCGGACCTGAATCGCGTTGGCCTGAACCTGACTCGACGCCGCTTTCTGGGCGCTGGTCGCCTTCCCCAGCGTCCCCAACTCGTCCTGCACGTGGTGGCCGACCTCATGGGCGATCACGTAGGCTTCCGAGAACTGGCAGGCCTTGCTGTCGGTGCAGCCGCCGAACCTGTTCTGCAAATCGGAGAAAAATGCCGTGTCGAGATAGATGCGCTGGTCGAGCGGGCAATAGAACGGCCCCATCGCCGACTGCGCCAGACCGCAGCCGCCCGGCTCGGCGCCGCGGAACAGGCGCAGCTTGGGCGGATGATAGGTACGGCCCGAGGCGGTGAAGATTTCGCTCCAGCGGTCCTCGGTATCGCCGAGTACCAGCGCAACGAATCGCCCGGTCGGGTCGGTCGGCGTGCCGGCGGTGACCGGCGGCGCGCGGCCACCCTGCTGCGTCACCGGTGCGCCGCCGGTGAGAATCTGCGCCCCGTTCAGCAGCACGCTCGGATCGATACCGAAATACCAGCTGATCAATCCGATGATGACGATCGTGCCGATGCCGAGCCCGCCGCGGCCGCCCGGCATTCCGATGCCGCTGCCAACGCTGCCCGCGCGATCGTCTTCAACGTTGTCGCTGGGCCGGAAATCGTCGGTACGCATGCCTTATTCTCCTGTCGAGTGCCGGCGCTCGCGCCGCAATCTTTGTCCGTATTGTAGCTGCGCAATCGGTGCGCGTCGAACTGATGTTAACCAAATATTTCCCGGCATTTATTGCCTAGTCGAATGTTGTCGCGATTAAGCCGTTTTTTACCTTGGCAGGGCATCTTGTTGTTTGTCGGTTGTAGGTCCCGCGTCGCCGGCCCGCGTCGCCTGAGTCAGAGTTCTGAGTCATGGTTGTGTCGCGTCGCGGGGCGTCCAGTAGGACGCCCCGCGTGAGTTTTGAGTCGGCGCCGTCAGCGCGCATCGTCGTCGGCGATTGCGTTGCCGAGATGACGAAATTGCCGCCGGCGTCCGCCGATATGGTGTTCGCCGATCCGCCCTACAATCTGCAGCTTGCCGGCGACCTCAAACGGCCCGACGATTCGCACGTCGATGCGGTCGACGACGACTGGGACAAGTTTTCCAGTTTCGCCGCCTACGACGACTTCACCCGCGCCTGGCTGACGGCGTGCCGGCGGGTGATGAAGCCGAACGCCACGCTGTGGGTGATCGGCTCCTATCACAACATTTTCCGGGTCGGCACGATTCTGCAGGACCTCGGCTTCTGGATTCTCAACGACATCGTCTGGCGCAAATCCAATCCGATGCCGAATTTCCGCGGCCGCCGCTTCACCAATGCGCACGAGACGCTGATCTGGGCGGCGCGCGGTGCGCAAAAACGCGACTACACGTTCAATTACGACGCGCTCAAGGCCGGTAACGAAGATATCCAGATGCGTTCCGACTGGTTCATCCCGTTGTGTACCGGCGAAGAGCGGCTCAAGGGCCTCGACGGCAAAAAGCTGCACCCGACGCAGAAGCCGGAGGCGTTGCTCGCCCGCGTCATCCTTGCCGCGTCGCGGCCGGACGACGTCGTGCTCGACCCGTTCTGCGGCACCGGCACGACCGGAGCGGTGGCGCGGCGGCTGCATCGCAATTTCATCGGCGTCGAACGCGATTCCGGCTACGCCGCGGCCGCGCGGGCGCGAATCGAGGCCGTCGAGCCGCTCGACGAGCCGGCGCTGGCAAGCTTCATGACCGCACGCGAGGCGCCGCGCGTGCCGTTCGCGGCACTGATCGAGCGCGGCCTCGTTTCGCCGGGCATCAAGCTGGTCGACGCCAAACGCCGCCACCGCGCCCTGGTGCGGGCCGACGGAGCGTTGGCGCTGGGCGAAGCAGTCGGTTCGATCCACCGCATCGGCGCGCTGGCGCAAGGACTCGAAGCCTGCAACGGCTGGACCTTCTGGCACCTCGAAACATCGCGCGGCCTGACGGTCATCGACACGCTGCGCGCGCAGGTGCGCGCTGAGATGGCGGCCGGCTGAGAACGCAGCCCGGGTGCCAGCCTTCAGGGCGCCAAAATTCAAGGCGCCAGGTACGGATTGCAGGCGACGCAATGCCGGCCGGCGCTTTCGGCAGGCGATTAAGTTCGCTACTATCTGTCGGGTTTGTGACTCATCCGGGCAATGTTGGTTCAACCGAGGAATGGCATGACATATCGATTGACGTCGGCGCAGCCCATCCGCGATGCGGGTTTGTACGCACAAGCCAATGCGTCGCGGCGCTGGGCGCCTGCCGCCATGGTGACGCTCGCGAGCATGATCGCGATGGCCGCGGTGATCGCCGCGCCGCCGGCCGACGCGGCCGCCCGGCATGCGCGCCCGGCGCGCCCCACCGAGGCGACGGCCCCGCGCGCGGCGGGCGAGCCGATCATGGCCATCGTGTCGATCAAGAGCCAGCAGGTGACCTTCTACGATGCCGACGGCTGGATCTACCGCGCACCGGTGTCGAGCGGCACGACCGGACGCGAGACGCCGGCCGGCCTCTTCGCGGTCGTGGAGAAGAACAAGGACCACCATTCGAGCCTGTATGACGATGCCTGGATGCCCAACATGCTGCGCATCACCTGGAACGGCATCGCGCTGCACGGCGGGCCCCTGCCCGGCTATGCGGCCTCGCACGGTTGCGTACGCATGCCGTACGACTTCGCCGGGAAGATGTTCGACAAGGTGCCGATGGGTATGCGGGTGATCATCTCGCCGACCGACGTGGAGCCGGTCGCGTTTTCCGATCCGGCGCTGCTTGTGCCCAAGCAGGAGGCGATCAACGCCGTACCGGAGCGCGCCGCAAAGCTGAACGGCGAGGCCGACGACGCCACCAAGGTGGCGGCAGCCGCCAAGGCCGCGGCGTTGAAGGCGGGTCGTGAGGCGGCGGCGCTCACCGCATCGCTTCGCAAGCTTGAATACGCCAAGAAACGCGCTGACGCCGCGCTCGCCTATGCGACGAAAGTGCTGGCCGCGGCGAAGTCGGACCAGGCCAAGGCCCGAGACGAGGATCTCAAGCAGAAGGCCGCCGCCAAGGTCGCTGAACTGCAAACTCAGATCGACGCCGCCAAGACGAATCCGAAGCTTGCCGCGGCCCTGACGGCGCAGGACGCCGCGAAGACGGCCGAAACCAAGCGCGCCGCCGCCGCCAAGGCGGCGCTCGACGCACAGCTCGCGCTCGAGCCGGTGTCGATCTTCATCAGCCGCGCCACGCAGAAGCTTTACGTGCGGCGCGACACGCACAAGCGGATCCCGGACGGGGGCGAGATGTACGACACGAGCCTCGAATTCCCGGTCACGATCAAGGACCCCGACAAGCCGATCGGCACGCACATCTTCACGGCGGTGGCGTTTGCCAATGGCGGCGGGCTGCGCTGGACCGAAGTCACGATCGACGGCGGCGACAATGCCAAGGATGCGCTCGCCCGCGTCACGATCCCGAAGGAAGTGCTCGATCGTATCGCGCCCACCGCGTTGCCGCGGTCTTCGATCACCATCTCGGACGAGCCGCTGAGCAGCGAGACCAACTATCGCACCGAATTCGTCGTGGTGCTGAACAACCAGCCGCAAGGCGGCTTCCTCAACCGTGCGCGCTCGCCCGACATGCGCATCGCGCGCCGCGATAACGACAACGGTTGGGGCAACAATTTCTTCGGCGGCTTCAACAGCTGGTTCGGCGGCGACTCCCAGCCCGCGAATGCACGCCGGCCCGGCCGCCAGCCCTACGCTCGGCAGCAGCCGGTGCAGCCGCAAGGCTGGGGGAACAGCTATTAGGCCATTCTCTCCCAGCGAAACGCACGCGGGTTTTCAGGTCTCGCGCGAGAGACTGTCGATCGCGGCGAGCGGGCTCGCCGTGCTCGACTGGCGGCACGGTACGAAATTTCTGCTGAATGAGCCCAACAGGCGGCCCCTGAGGCCTTAATCTCGGCTATGCACGAGAGATACGACGCGCTGGCTTGCTGCGGCCGAACCTTCTAGCAAATCAAGACGCCAGCCGGCCCAGCGGTCATCGACGCGTCGCGCGCGCCGGGCGGAGATGGAGGCGAGCTTAGGCCGTGCTCAGCGCGGTGGTGTATCGAAGTTTATCCGCGCACCGGTATCGTCGGAGATCACTTCCGAGTCGCCCGGATTGCCGTCCGGCCTGGGCACGCCCTTCAGCAGCCGGAATTTCACCTGGTAAATGTTGGATAGCTCAGCTGGAAAACGTATTTTCTGTTTGATCAGAAATTCTCCGTTCTTGACTTCCAGCTTGCTGGCCCTGACAAGCTGAGCGAGCCCGGCGCGGCCGGGCAGCACGTCATAACGCGCGACTGGCATACTGGCGACAACGCTTTTCGGATCGATTTCAACGACGCCGCCGGGATAGAACCGCCTGAGGTCAATGCCCGTCGCGGTACTGTCGCCCATGATGATCACGTTGGAATCACCGCCGTTGACTGTCACCGGTATCTTGCTGACGATCACCAGCTTGCCGCGTTTCGTACCTTGAATGGCGCCGGATGGAACCGATACTTCGGATAAGCCGTAGATGCCGGCGACCTTCGCGGGATTCATGCCGCTGTCGATTTTGACGGCGATCGCCGCGAGCGTCGCCTGTCGCGACGGCACCGTTTCAAAATGCCCGACGCATTCGGTGTGCTGCAGGAAAGTGACGCGCTCCGCAGGAACACCGGTTGCGCCGACCAGAGGTTTGTCCGCCGGCACATCCTTGGTTGGTGCCGGCATGGTGGAGGTCAAGACTAGCCGCTCGATGCGCGCAACAGCGCCATAAAGCCGCCAGATCGTCGGCCGGTACGAGGTCACGACGAGATAGATCGGCTCGGTGCCCGGTTCCACAGTAATGGTGCCAACGCCGACGGCTACATCCTGGGAACCGATAGTGACGGTCGAAACCGCCGTCGTTTCATCACTCCCGATCAGCACCACTTTGGCGGCGGCGGAGGGTTTTGGCATCGGGCAAGCGATGCCCATCCGGGTGGGTTGCAGAGCGGGGTTGCGCGTCGACAATTGCAGCGCCACGCCTCCTGCCCTGGCACGCACAACCCCGGGCGGCGGTAAGACCTTGGCGCGAAACGCTTTCAGCTCGGCGTCGGAAATGACGCCGTCGCCATCGGTATCGATCTCACGAAACACGGCGATCACGCCGGCGTCGACATCGGCCAGAGTGGCAACGTCCTTTCCCGATGGCGCAAATTTGAGAAACTGGCGGGCTGTTTCCGACATTCTGTCCAAGAGCCGCATATCGACCGGTTGCGGGTCGAAGAAGGCTTCGGCCTCGGCGTACGTGACACGTCCATCGTGATTGATGTCGGCCGCCATCAGTTTGCGGATTTGCGCATCGACCGTGCCACGCATCGGGTCCTGCTGCGGCGGATTGATCATGCGGCGATCGTATTGCAGCACACGGCGCAGCTCGTCTTCGGTGACCGCACCGTCGTTATTCAGATCGGCTCGCATGATTTGCATGGCGAAAAGCGCGCGGGTGCCGGCCCGCGCGATTTCGGCATGGAGCGTCACGTCGGCCTGAGAAATCTCACCGTTTGAATCAGCGTCGGCCTGGCGGAATTTGCCGTGTACTGCCGCCAGGAAGCGGTCGAGCTCCATGCCGGGCACCGGCACTTGTTGCGCCAGATAGGCTTGAACCGACATCTCGGGGGGCATCGGCGCGGCAACAGCATTTTTTGGGCTTGGCAGAACTTGTGTGAAGGCTGGCCGCATGGACTCCAGCAAAAGCACAAAACCAAACACAACGATGCTCGTTGCGTAAAACCTGCTGATCGTGTTCAGTGACATCGGCCTTCACCCAGATTGCAGTCCGCATTGACTCTGCAATCATAGGCTGAAGGGTGCTGAAATTCATTTAGCGCGGCGCCGTCGGTCAGATACAGTTAGAAGAAAGCAAAATGTTTCGATCGTTATTTAATCAATCGCCCGCATTCAGGCGAGGACGGCGTGAGAGCGATCGAGGGCAACCGACGGAAGCCGGTACAGCGCGCCGTATTTCTCGCGCAGGTAACCGAGATAGGGCTTCATGTTCAGCGCCGCACCGGTTGCGCGCTTGATAAGCTCCTGTGGCGGAAATTTCGCGCCGTGCCGATAGATGTTGTCGCGCAGCCAGCCGTGGAGCGTGCCGAACTCGCCGCGCGCGATTTCGGCTGGAATTTCCGGATGGGCCTTTAGCGCAGCGGCGAAGAATTGCGCCGCCAGGATGTTGCCGATCGTGTAGCTCTGAAACGCGCCGCCGAGCGCGCCGGAATACCAATGCACGTCTTGCAGGCAGCCGTCGCGATCGTCGGTCGGCGCGATGCCGAGATCGGTCTGCATTGCCGCGCGCCATGCCTCGGGCAGATCTTTGGCGGCGAGCCTGCCATCGAGCAATTTCAGCTCGAGATCGAACCGCAGCATGATATGCAGATTATAGGAGACCTCGTCGGCGTCGGTGCGAATCAACGAGCGCGCCACTTTGTTGATGGCGCGATCAAAAGAACCGAGCGGCACGCCGGAGAGCTGACCGGGAAAGCGCCGCTGCAGCGCCGGATAAAAATACTCCCAGAAGCCGCGGCTGCGCGCGACGATATTTTCCCAAAGCCGCGACTGGCTCTCATGCACACCCGCCGACACGCCGTGGCCCGCCGGCGTCGCCGCAAGCGCACGATCGACGCCCTGTTCGTACATGGCGTGGCCGGACTCGTGCAGCGTCGAGAACAGCGCGTCGCCGAGGTCGTTCTCATTGACGCGAGTCGTGATCCGTACGTCGCCTTCGGAAAACGTCGTGCAGAACGGATGGCGGGTGAGATCGAGCCGGCCGCGCTCGAAATCATAGCCGATCCGCTCGGCGGCAAGTTTGGCGAATTCCAATTGCTCGGACTGCGGAAAATCCCGGCGAATGCAGCTATCATCCACCTCGGGCTGCGCGCAGATCGCATCCAACAGCGGCACGAGTCCGCGCTTGAGTTCGCCGAACAGTTTGCGGATCGTCGCGGTGGTCATGCCCTCGTCGGCGTTGTCGATATGCGGATCGGCAATGTGCGCATACGGAGCAAAAAACTCCGA
>Ga0134128_10009219_pt1 | contig 11856 bp, 13 predicted proteins | sample KB31754_FD_96462 | JGI IMG/M metagenome (GOLD analysis project Ga0134128, IMG submission 96462) | Terrestrial soil microbial communities with excess Nitrogen fertilizer from Kellogg Biological Station, Michigan, USA - KB3-175-4 | ecosystem: Environmental > Terrestrial > Soil > Unclassified ...
ATGGCGTCCGCCGCGAACTGGCGCGAGGCGGCGAGCGCGGCGTCGCGCGCATCGGCCTTGTCGATCCAGGATTGGGCCGCGGCGCGATCGGCCGGCGCCAGCGTCTTCAATTCGCGCCGCGCCTCATTCGAATCGTTGCGCAGCGCCGCCGCCGTCACCCGCGCGACGATGGCGCCGCGATCGGTGCCCGACGCGTCGATGCGCTGCAGATGGACCAGTTTTTCCGCGCGGGCCTGCAACCGGTCGATCAGGGTCGTGCCGGTCGTATCCTTGTTCTCCGCCGATGGCGGCGTCAGTTTCGGCACCAGCGTCAGCAATTCCCGGCTGAGGTTGGCCGCGGTCGGCACGCCGGTGGCGGCAAAACCTTCCAGCGGTTGCAGCGCCGCAGCATCCGGCGCCAGCGCCTTCGCAGCAGCCAGCGTCGCCGTGAACGGCTCGCCCTGCCGGACCCCGAGGTCGAGCAAGGATGCCACCACGACGCGGCGCAGCGGCGCATCGTCCGCCTTTGCCTGGGCTTTGACCTGCTCGATGTCGGTCGTTGCGCTGCGGCTCGATTGCTCCAGCGCATCGAGGCGCGCGGTGATCGCCGATAGATCGATGGCGGGCGCCGTCGCACCATCAGGCGTCGATCTGACGCCGGCGATTTGACCGGCGAGTTTTTCCGATTGCGCGCGCATGGCCGAGACCTGATCGCGCAACGTGGCGAGTGATTTTTCCAGCGTCGCGAACTGCGCGGCGACGGCGGGATCAGCCGCCGGCTTTGCAAGCTTCGCTTCGATGCCCGCGACGCGCGCGGTCAGTGCATCAACGGTGGCGGAGGTGACTTGCGGCGCGGCGGCGGGTTGCACCGGGGGCCAGCCCAGCATCCAGCCGATCCCGATCACGAGCGCGGCCGCCACAGCGCCGGAAACCGGCGCGATCACCCAGGGGGAAATCGCCGCCGGCGGCTTTTCAGGCGCGGGTTGTTCCGGCGCAACTTCCGCTGCATCGGGTTCCACCGGCGCGGACGCGGAGGCCGCCGTCTCCTGTGGCGCGGGATCGGCCTCCGCCTTGCGGGTCTCGCTGGAGATTTCGCTGGCGTCGAGGTCGATGGTCGGCGGCGCGCGCTTGGGCCGGCCGGAATCCGGCGGCAGCCCCTCGTCAGCCTTGTGTTCGGGCCCTTCGTCGGCCATCGCGAATTATCCCTGTACCGGCCCCATCAGCCTTGCCCGGATTCGACGCCCTATTAGCGCGATCAGGGCCGCAACGCACGTATCAGTGTGTCCAATAACGCATTTTCGTCCGGGGTCTTGGCCGCCAATACCCGGGTGGCCCCGGCGTCGCGGACGATGGCGGCGACCGCATCCGAAATGCAGCACTGCGCAACCGCCAGGGCCGAGATTTCGACCCCGGAAGCGCGCGCCGCCTCGACAAAGGCACGCGCGCTGCGGCGTGAGTAATGCAGCACCGCCTGGATCCGGTGGGCGGCAAACCCGTCGGAAACCTCGCGCGAAAAATCCGAGACCGGGATCATGCGGTAGGTGGTTTGGGTCGCCACGGTAAAGCCGCGCTCGCCGAGGTCGCCGGAGAGGTCGCGCGCCAGATCGGCGCCGGCGAGATACAATAGCGGGCTCGCCTTCTTCAATTGCTTCGCCTTGACCCGCGCCAGCACCGCCTCGCGCAATCCCGTGGCATCGCCGCCGGCGGAAACGATGGTGTCGAAGCCGGCTTCCTTCGCCGCAGCGGCGGTATGCTCGCCGACCGCGAACAACGGCAGTTTCAATAGCCGCTGCGCGGCCGGATGTTTTGCAAAACCGCGCAACGCATTGGCGCTGGTGACGACGACCGCGCCATAGCGCGCATCCGGATCGTCCTGGAAAGCCAGCGCCTCGAACCGCAGCATCGGCGCCAGCAGCACGTCAAAGCCCCGCGCCCGCAGGCTGGCCGCGGTCGCTTCATTGTCAGGATGCGGGCGTGTGACGAGAACGGCCATATCTGAGAACCTTGCGTCGCACCTTGTTGCCCATTTTTATGCCCCAAACCCTTAAGTCTTTGCGACAGCGGACGATTGCGTTTTCAGAGCCCATGGTGCTACCGAAGACAGGCAAACGCCTGTTTTCACTGACGTGCAAGGGCTGAAATTGGCTAACGACGGATGGATGCTGGTGCTCGGCATCGAGACCACCTGCGACGAGACCGCCGCCGCCGTGATCGAACGGCGCGCCGACGGCTCGGGCCGCATTCTGTCCAACGTCGTGCGCTCGCAGATCGAGGAGCATGTCCCGTTCGGCGGCGTGGTGCCGGAGATCGCCGCCCGCGCCCATGTCGATGCGCTCGACGGCATTGTCGCCACCGCGATGAAGGAAAGCGCCATCCGCTATCCGCAACTATCGGCGGTCGCGGCCGCCGCGGGGCCCGGCCTGATCGGCGGCGTGATCGTGGGACTGACCACGGCAAAAGCGATCGCGATGGTGCACGACACGCCGCTGATCGCGGTCAACCATCTCGAGGCGCACGCGCTAACGCCGCGGCTGACCTGCGCGCTGGCGTTTCCCTATTGCCTGTTCCTCGCCTCCGGCGGTCATACCCAGATCGTCGCGGTGCTCGGCGTCGGCGAATATGTCCGGCTCGGCACCACCGTCGACGACGCCATGGGCGAGGCCTTCGACAAGGTCGCAAAGATGCTGGGACTGCCCTACCCCGGCGGGCCGCAGGTCGAACGCGCCGCGCTCGGCGGCGACCCCAAGCGTTTTGCGTTTCCGCGGCCGATGCTCGGGCGGCCCGATGCCAATTTCTCGCTGTCGGGATTGAAGACCGCGGTGCGCAACGAAGCGAGCCGTCTCGGCGCGCTGGAGCCGCAGGATATCAGCGATCTCTGCGCCGGTTTTCAGGCCGCCGTGCTGGAATCGACCGCGGACCGGTTGAGCGTCGGCTTGCGGCTGTTTCACGAACAGTTCGGCCCGCCCCGCGCGCTGGTCGCCGCCGGCGGCGTCGCCGCCAACCAGGCGATCCGCGGCGCGTTGCAGGACGTCGCCGCCAAGGCCGAGACCACGCTGATGATTCCGCCGCCGGCGCTATGCACCGACAATGGCGCGATGATCGCATGGGCCGGCGCCGAGCGGCTGGCGCTTAACATGATCGACACCATGGAAGCCCCGCCCCGCGCCCGCTGGCGCCTCGACGAGAACGCGGCGGCGCCACCCGGTTTTGCCAACACCCGCGCGGGCTTTTGAAGATGAATGGTTTGCCGCGCCGAGCGCTCTTCTTAACCTCGCCCCGCTCTTTTGCGGGGAGAGGTCGGATCGCCCTAAGCGATCCGGGTGAGGGGCAAGGCACGGCACTCGTCGCATCTCCTGCATTTGCAGGACCGTCGCGGCCCTCACCCCGACCCTCTCCCCGCATCCGCCTTCGCCCGAAGACGGGCTTCGGCGGACAGGAGCGCGGGGCGAGGGAGCAGAGTTGAGGCCTCGCCATGCCGTCCTTTAAATCCGTTTCGGTGATCGGGGCCGGCGCTTGGGGCACCGCGCTGGCGGGGGTCGCGGCGCGGACCGGGCGCGAGGTGGTGCTGTGGGCGCGCAACGCCGATAGCGCGAGGCAAATCGCGGCGACGCGAAGCAATCCGAAACTGCCGGGTGTGACGCTCGATGCTGCGATTTCCGTCACCGCGGATATCGCGCAAGCCGCCGGCGCCGACATCATCCTGATCGCCACGCCCGCGCAGAATCTGCGTGAAGCGGTCACCGCGCTCGCGCCGCATCTCGCCAGGGCAAAGCCGCTGATCGCCTGCGCCAAGGGCATCGAGCGCGGCACCCATCAATTCATGACCGAAGTGATCGCGGCCGCCGCGCCCGCTGCAACCCCGGCGATCCTGTCCGGCCCCGGTTTTGCCGACGACGTCGCGCGCGGCCTGCCGACCGCCGTGACGCTCGCGGCCAAGGACGAGGCGCTGGCTTCCGCGCTGGTGCAGGCGCTGGGCTCCGCGACGTTCCGGCCCTATCACACCACGGACATCCGCGGCGTCGAGATCGGCGGCGCGGCCAAGAACGTGCTGGCGATCGCTGCCGGCATCGCGGTCGGCCGCAAACTCGGCGCGTCGGCGCTGGCGGCGCTGACCACGCGCGGCTTTTCCGAACTGGTTCGGCTGGGCCACGCCTGCGGCGCGCGCGGAGAAACCATGGCAGGGCTGTCCGGGCTCGGCGATTTGATCCTGACCTGCTCCAACGCGCAATCGCGCAATTTCGCGCTCGGCATCGCGCTTGGCCGCGGCGAAGCAAAACCGGCCGGCAAACTCGCCGAGGGCGAATTCACGGCGCCCGTTCTGATCGAGCTGGCGCTTTCGAAAGATGTCGAACTGCCGGTATCATCGGCGGTGGCCGCGATCCTGCGGGGCGCCGTCACCATCGATGCGGCGATCGAAGGCCTGTTGACGCGACCGTTCAAGGCGGAGGGATAGTTTCTTCCCGTCATGCCCGCGCTTGTCGCGGGCATCCACGTCTTGATACGCTGACAAAGCAAGAAGTAAGACGTTGATGGCCGGGTCATCCCCGATCAAGTCGGGGACAGGCGCCCGGCCATGACGAGGGAAATGGTGGGACAAACATGAACTACTGGCTGGTGAAATCGGAGCCTTCGACCTGGTCGTGGGATCAGCAGGTGGCAAAGGGCGCCAAGGGCGAGGCCTGGACCGGCGTGCGCAATTTCACCGCGCGGCAGAATCTGGTGAAGATGAAGAAAGGCGACCGCGCCTTCTTCTATCACTCCAACGAGGGCAAGGAGATCGTCGGCATCGTCGAGATCATCAAGGAGGCCTATCCCGATCCGACCGACAAGACCGAAAAATTCGTCTGCGTCGACATCAAGGCCGACAAGCCGCTGAAGAGCCCGGTGACGATGGCCGCGATCAAGGCCGACAAGAAGCTCGCCGAGATGGCGCTGGTAAAATATTCGCGGCTGTCGGTACAGCCGGTGACCGCCGAGGAATGGAAGGCGGTGTGCAAGATGGCCGGGATGTGACGGGCACGCACCGCCGATGCGAACCGGGATGCCCGAAAAAGAAAAAGCCGGCGGGCGTTACGCCGTCGGCTCCTTCGCGCGACTGCAGGCCCGACACCGGTTCCGCCGCATTCCATGATCTCAAGGGTCTGCGGATTCGGTTAACGCGGGGTTAACCACGACGGGCACGCCGAACCGGCGGCCGAATATCCATGTCGGCTGGCAACCGAATGGCTACGTTCCAGTCTGTTTTCGGCTTGGCGGCCTGGTCTGCCGGACGAACTGCGCAAGGGCCGATCCGATCTCGTCGGGACTGTCTTCCTGCATAAAGTGAATGCCCCTGACCGTCACTTCCCTCTGGTTCGACCAGGAGCGGCAGAATTCGCGTGGCCGTCCGATCAGCTGGGACCCCGGCTCGGCGTTGACGAACAGCTTCGGCAGCGGCGTCCGCTCCAGCCATTGCCCGTACCGCTCGAAGATTTTCACGATTTCGGCGGGTTCGCCGCCGATCGGCAGTTCGCGCGGCCAGACCAGCATCGGCCAGCGCGAGCGCAGTTCGACAAACGGGCGGCGATAGGCCTCCATCTCGGCGCTGGTCAGGGTGCGGATGATGAGCTTTGGTACCAGCACCTCGATGAAAGCATTGTCGTCGAGAACCATGCGCTCGCCTTTGGCGGAGCGCAGGTCGCGAAAGATCGGCGCCCGGCTCGGCGGAAGGTCTTCCCAGTCGCGCGGCAGGGTCATCGATTCCATATAGGCGATCGCCTGCACGCGTTCGGGATGCCGTGAGGCCCAATGAAATCCGAGCGCGGATCCCCAGTCGTGCAGCACCAGGGTGACGTTGCGACGCAGGTCGAGCGCCTCGAACCAGGCGTCGAGATAATTGGCATGGTCCACAAACCGGTACCCGCCGCCGGGAGAGGCGGCCGACCGGCCCATCCCGATCAGGTCGGGCGCGAGACACCAGCCGAGCCCGCTGACGTGGGGAATGACATTGCGCCAGAGATAGGAGGAAGTCGGGTTGCCATGCAGGAAAACGATCGGGTCGCCCTCGCCGACGGAAACAAAACTCATCTCGCTGTCACCCACCCGCACCCGGCGCCGGGCGTGAGGGTCTTCGGCGGAAATCTTGTTCGGCATGACGTTGCTCCTCTCGCAATTGGAGGCGGTGCGAGAACACGGCTGCTTGGTACTGTTGTCGGTAACGGGAGCTCGTTCGGAATGGTTCCGGCGCCGTCGCAGGCGCAATGGCCGGGACATGGCCGCATGTCACAAGGAAATCGCCGCGAGCTCGGGGCTTTCGCGGGTGGCGCATTATTTCAGTGGATATCGAAATATTTATTGACATCCGTCAATTATTTCAGTAATTATTGAAATATGGAAAAGATTAATGCTGTCAGCGCGCTAGCCGCTCTCGCCCAGGATAGCCGGCTTGATATAGTCCGCTTGCTGGCGCAGGCCGGGCCGGAGGGAATGCCCGCCGGGGCGGTGGCAACGGCGCTCGATCTCGCCCCCAACACCCTAACCTTCCACCTCGACCGGCTCAAAGCCGCCGGGCTGGTCGCGGTTCGCCGCGAGGGCCGCTCGATGATCTACGCGGCACAACTCGAGACCATGAACGCGTTGATCGGCTTCCTCGGGGAAAACTGCCGCAGCGGCGTTCCATCCGCACCGGCCGAAGAGCCCAGACCCGAGCCGGAACCCCAGATCGAGCCCGAACCGAAGCCGGAACCCAGGCCTGCACGCAAGCACGTCACGGCGTGGGGAATGCGCTGACGAAGCGGCCTTCAGGTTCACGTCTCCGTCAAGCATCACCGCTCCAATCTGGATCGGCTGGTCCCTCTGTTCTGCGAAAGCCCGTTGGCGATCGCCGACGACGCGATCGTTGAAATCGCGGAATGCGGCGTCAAACGCCCGGACATGCGTCGATCGTTACGCGGAAATCTGCTCAATCGGAACGGGACCGGTGATGCAGGTCGACGGCCGGGTCAGCGCCAGCGTCCCACCCTCAACCGCTGATTGCCGAAATCCGATGTCGATTTCTCCTGGGATTGCTTGGCCGCGGCTTCCGGACTTGTGGCCGCACCCGACCAACAAGCCCTTTGAAAAGACTTCTCCCGTCGACGGCGCTCTGACCAGAAGTTGCGGATTTTGCTCCAATTTCGGGAGAGGGGCCGGCAGTGTCGCCGGCTCTCCCGCGATGAGCTACCGGCGGCTTCAGAAATCAACGCTGGGTTGTGGCGAGTTTAATTTCTATTAGGGATTCGGGCGCACATTTTCGTGCAGTTCCACTGGCGTGTTGCCGTTTTCAAAATTTCGATTGCGCTTAGCTCGCCAGCTCGCGGGACCTCCATCATGCCGCAAATGGCGATTGCGATGCAGGGAGCCTGAACCCTATGACCTGGGGCGCGCGAAAATCAGACCGGGTTACCTTCACCTGCGGTTACGTCGCTCACATCATGGGCATCGACGGCACCTGGCGACGAACGGTCACCCTGCTCGACATCTCGACGACGGGCGCGCGGCTGACCGTGGAAGGATCGATCGAGGGGCTGAAACTCCAGGAATTTTTTCTGCTGTTGTCCTCGACCGGACTTGCCTTTCGCCGTTGCAGCCTGGTCCGCGTCAACGGCGACGAACTCGGCCTCAAATTCATCGAAGGCGCGCGCGGGAAGGCAGCCGCAGGGGCCGCCGCCGGACCGGCGTGAATGACAGCGTTTCAAGTGGCGTCATCGATCCAATCTTGGGATTTCCATGGGATTCGAATCATGCACCTTGTCGTTTCGCGAAAATGCCCGTTCATCGACGCCCGATCGCTCGAGGTGCGGAACGGGAGAGAGGCCCTGTTCCGGCAGAACGACGGCAGCTTTATCCTTTACCTGTCCGACAGCGACGGCTTGCTCGGCGCGGAAGAGCGCCTTGTCCGGCTCGATGCGAGAGCCGCACTGATCTGGGCCAACGAGCCGCCGGAAAATAGGGGATCGTTTTGGGAATAGTGCCGGCAGCTACGGCGGACCATCTCGGCGCAGAGATCGTAACGCGGAGCGAAACGGTGGCGCCACCCGCAAACATCGGGCGCGGGGCAAATGCGACCGCGCCGAGCTGCGAAAAGTGCGGCGGCAGCCTCGGCTTCGTCGCAAAACTTCCGGCGATCCGGCTGTTTCCGGTGATCCAGGTCTTTAAGTGCGCGCCGTGCAACGATGTCGTGACCATGCCGGCCTAGGTCTAACCCGCCTGCAACAGCGGCCGCATCGCCCGCAAATCGGCTTGCGCCTCCAGGTTCAGCACCAGCTTCGTCAGCGCATCGCAGCGTTCCGCCCCGAGCACCGGCGCCATCAGGATCGGAGATCAGAACGGCTTTTTGAGCGCGCTCGGGCTAGTCCACGATTCGGATCAGCGTGGCTTCGAAGGTCAGGCCCGGAGCTTGTTCGGCCGCTCCAGTGCATGACGCGGTCGTCGAGGTCGATTTGCCGCTCAGCCTCAAATCGACGTTGTCGATGCCGAAAACGGAAGGCCCCTGCGTGCAACGCCGGGCGGCAATCGAGGCGGTGAATGTATCCCCGTCCAAAGCGTAAGCGCCGGTATAGCGGCTCACGGAATCGCCTCCGGTCAAAACACCGTCGTTGAGCGCGATGACGCCGTGTCCCTCGCCAAGCTGAGTCCTGAACCAAGCGGAATAGCTGCCGTTCCGCATCATCGCATCACCTGGGGGCCGGTTGTGGGATTTCGGTCGCCATGCCTAGCATCCACAGCTTGCCCGATGGTTGATGAAGTCTGCGGCTTCCTAAGCAGTTCGCCCTTAATGACGGAACCAATCGCACGGAACTCGCTTGATTCCCGGTTCTGCGGCGTTTGCGGAGTTGTCGGGCATGAGCGGGAAAGACCGCATCGACCGCGTTTGGGACATCATCGAAAAGGTCGGCGTGTGCATGCTGACGACGCAGTTCGCCGGTGGACTGCGCGCGCGGCCGCTCGAAGCAAGGCCCGATCGCCACGCCGGCATTATTTGTTTCGTGACCGATATTGATAGCGCCAAGGAGGACGAGATCGAGGCCAAGCCCGACGTCGGCCTTGTCTTTGTCGATGCCAGCGACAAGGCCTATCTGTCGATAGCCGGCCGCGCTGGCGTCTCGCGCGATGCCGCCAGGATAAAGGCGGCCTGGCGAAAGACCGATGAGGTGTGGTGGCCGGGCGGCCCGACCGACCCCGGCGTATGCCTGTTGCGGATCGAACCCTTCACCGCGGAATTGTGGGATGGACCGGCGAGCGCGGTGGTGACCGCATTCGAGTTCGCCAAAGCGAGGTTGACCGGGCAGGAGCCGAAGCTCGGCGAGAACCGCAAGGTGACGGTCACGATGTGAGCGACGACCGCAGGCCCATGCTTGGAGTTCGTAGCCCGGATGAGCTCTTGCGGCATCCGGGATCTCTGCCGGGGTCCCGCATATCGCGGAGCCCGTCATCGGGCGCGCGTTCACGCGACCCGTTGGCTCATGCCGGCTACGGAGTTGAAGGACGCGCATCGCATGGAGCGCATGGTTCGAGACGCGCGCAAAGGCGCGCTCTTCACCATGAGGCCCTGCTAAGGGCAGACGGAAAGAGCTACGCCGCAGCCGCCGTCACGACCTGGGCCAGCAGCGCCTCGCGCTTGGATTGCGAGCGGTAGCCTTTCATGGTCGCGGCAAAGCGCTCGAGGATGCCGTCTTCGAACGCGGTGACGATGGTGTCGTGCACGTAGCTCTTGCGGCAGATCGCCGGCGTGTTGGACAGTTCATCGGCGGCGGCGCGCACGGCGTCGAGCACCTGCTTCTTGCGGCCGCGGGCGCTGGCGGCCGGCGAAATTCGCGACAGCGATTCCAGCACCACGGCGGACGCCATCAAAGTGCGAAAATCCTTCAGCGAAATCTTGATGCCGGCGATCTCGCGCAGGAAGGAATTCACCGTGGTGGTCGAGACCGTGCGGGCGACGCCGGAAGCATCGCGATACTGGAACAGTCGCTTGCCCGGCACCGTCTGCAGGATACCGACCGCGCGCACCAGTTTGGCGGCGTCGCATTCCTTGCGCGTCGCCTTGCCGCCCTTGGCCTTGAAGGTCAGCACGATGGTTTCGTCCTCGATGGTGACGTTGGACTTCAGCATCGTCGTCGCACCGCGGGTGCCGTTGAGGCGGGCGTAGGATTCGTTGCCGGGCCGGATCGCGGTGCGGGCGATCAGTTCGATCACCGCCGACAGCGCGAATTCGCGGGTCGGCTGGTCGCCGGCGAGATGCATGTTGACGTTACGGCGGATCTTCGGCAGTGCCGCGACCAGTTTGGCCAGGCGGTGCGCCTTGCGCTGCTCGCGCACCTTTTCCCAATCGGCGTGATAGCGGTATTGCAGCCGGCCGGCGGCATCGCGGCCGACGGCCTGCAGATGCGAGTTCGGATCGGGCGAATAGCGCACTTCCTGGTAGGCCGGCGGCACCGCCATCCGGTTGAGGCGGCGGATGGTGCCGGCATGGCGGATCGCCGTGCCGTTGGCCCGAATGAATGAATAGCCTTTGCCGCGCTTGATGCGGCGGATGGTGAGTTCGTTCTGGTCGCCGAGGGTGAGGCCGAGATCGCCGGCCAGTTCTTCGACCGAGGTTTTGGCAGGAGGAACGAGTTCGAGCTTGGCCGGCCTCTTGGCGGGCGCTTTGGGCAATTGCCCGAGCGCTTCGGCCAGTGCCAGGGCGGGATCGGCGGAAACGGGCCGCGTAGCCTCGAAATTCTGCTGATCCATACTCAATTTAGTCGTCCTGTCTCACCTGTTGTCCGGTAATGCCTGTTGTTGTGGCTTGGTTCCGGGAGGCCCTTGAGCCTCGGGGAGGCGATTTAGGGGGTAATGATTACGATTGCGAGTCGGGAATCTGTCGCATGCAGTATCTAAATACCTATCATGTCAGCCATTCGCCCGATAACGTTGATTTCAGCCAGCGCCAAAACGCGAAAGTGATCGGTTGCGCAAGCAATCGGTAACCAGGCGCGGCCGCGATTTCGGGTTCGAGGGCGCCCCGCCGACCAAGGTCGGAGAGGTTTCCGCCTTGTCGCGGTCGGGTGCGGCGACGCATAATCGTTGGAACAATCAAGAGCGCCGGTCGCTGTGTTCGCGAGGCCTGGTCGGCCGGTTCCGGGTGGAGAGTTCAATGTCCGAGAAGATCTACGACGTGTCGTCCGACTGGGCCAAGCGCGCCTTTGTCGACCAAGCAAAATACCGCGACATGTATGCGCGCTCCATCAAGGACACTGCCGGCTTCTGGGCCGAGCAGGCCAAGCGGATCGACTGGATCAAGCCGTTCAGCAAGGTCGAGAACACTTCCTACGCGCCGGGCAAGATCTCGATCAAATGGTTCGAGGACGGCGAGCTCAATGTCGCCGCCAATTGCATCGACCGGCATCTGGAAAAGCGCGGCGACCAGACCGCGATCATCTGGGAAGGCGACAATCCCTCGGAGTCGAAGCACATCAGCTATCGCCAGTTGCACGACGAGGTCTGCAAGATGGCCAACGTGCTGCGCAACCGCAACGTCGGCAAGGGCGACCGCGTCACGATCTACCTGCCGATGATTCCGGAAGCGGCCTATGCGATGCTGGCCTGCGCGCGGATCGGCGCTGTTCATTCGGTGGTGTTCGCCGGCTTCTCGCCGGACAGCCTCGCCCAGCGCATCACCGACTGCCAATCGAAAATCGTCATCACGTCGGATGAAGGCCTCCGCGCCGGCAAGAAGGTGCCGCTGAAGGCCAATGTCGATGCGGCCGTCGCCAAAGCCGGCGGCGTCGATTGGGTGGTCGTGGTCAAGCGCACGGGATCGCCGGTCAACATGGATCCGGTGCGCGACTTCTGGTACCATGACGCCGGCGGAATGGTGAC
>Ga0134128_10009220_pt1 | contig 11856 bp, 11 predicted proteins | sample KB31754_FD_96462 | JGI IMG/M metagenome (GOLD analysis project Ga0134128, IMG submission 96462) | Terrestrial soil microbial communities with excess Nitrogen fertilizer from Kellogg Biological Station, Michigan, USA - KB3-175-4 | ecosystem: Environmental > Terrestrial > Soil > Unclassified ...
CGATCCGAACTGCGAGGCCGATGAGATTGATGGCCGCGTTTTCATTCGTGCGATTCGCAACATCGCTACGGGCGAGGAACTCTCCTACGATTACAACCTTTACGACGGCGATCCTGACGATCCGGCACCATGTTACTGCCAGGCGCGACACTGCCGGGGAACGCTGTTTGCGGACCGGAAAAGGGCGAAAGCGCAGGGCAAAAGCAAAACGGGAAAGCAAAGAACAAGATGATGGACGTCCAGCCCGACGCCCGCGCTATTACCAGTTCGGTTGAAATGCAAGGTTCGGGATAACGCCGAAATTGGGAGATGGTGCCTACGCGATTTTCTGCTCTCGCGCGCCAGGCGGGGTAGTCAGCGGGATGGCTTCGTGCTCGGTAGGAGCCTCTTTCGGCTGCACGTCAGGGCGAGTACTCAAAGCCGCATTTAGAAATGCCTCCGCCCAGTTCTGAACGCTGTAAGTGCGGACAATATCACGCAGCAGCCGCATGCGCGCGCGCTTCTCTTCTACCGGCATGACACAGGCTCTGTGGATCGCCTCCGCAATTCCGGCAAGGTCATTTGGGTTCACCACAATTGCCCCATGCTGCAGCTCCGCGCTGGCGCCGGCAAACTCGCTGATGATCACCACGCCCATTTCGTCGACCTGGGCTGCGCAGAATTCCTTCGCGACAAGATTCATTCCATCTTTCAGCGACGTGATTAACGCTATGTCTGCCGCACGGTAGTATGTCAGCAACTGCTTGCGGGTGAGGTTGCGATGCATGTAATGGATGGGCACCCAACCGCCTTCGGTAAATTCGCCGTTAATCTGGCTGACCAGCAACTCGACCTCGCGCCGTAAATCTTTGTAGTTGGGAATCTCCTCACGGCTGGGAACAACTACCTGCAACAGTGTCACCCGGTGCCGTAACTCCGGATAGCGGCGCAACAAGATCCGGAATGCTCTCAACCGTTCAGGAATTCCTTTCGTATAGTCGAGCCGGTCAACCCCGAGCACCAGAAATTTGTTCGACAACTCATGGCGGAATTGATTCGACAACACCTCGACGTCGCGGCTGGCGGCATGATTAGCGAACTCCTCGAATGCGATGCTGATGGGGAATGTCCCCACTCGCGTCCGCCGTCCTTCCAGGACCACCGACATGCACGGGTCTTCACGAAGCGATTCCGCCTCGGGAACAATTCGCTCGAGGCAGCTGACAAAATTCCAACGATCGCGATCGGTCTGGAAACCCAGCATGTCGTATTGCAACAGAGATTTCAAAATTGTCTTGCGCCAGGGCAATTTTTCAAAGATGTCCGGGGCTGGGAATGGAATATGGAGAAAGAAACCGGCCGTGGTCATCTTCCCGGCTTCCCGCAGGTACCGCCCCATCAGCATCAGGTGATAGTCGTGTGCCCAGATCACATCTTTGCCGTTCGTCACCTCGACGGCCGCCTGCGCAAAGCGGCGATTCACGCGCTGATAGACCTCCCAATATTCGGGATCGAAGTTACAGCGCGACGGCATGTCATGAAACAGCGGCCAGATGATCTCGTTGGCGAATCCGGAATAAAATTTCGAGATTTCATCGCGTGACAGTGGGACCGCCTTGAAGCCGTACGGTCGTCCTCGCGCCGCTTTGGCGAGCAATTCATTGGCACGTTCTGAATCTGCAGACCCGGCCCACCCCACCCAGGACCCATGCGTAAAACGCCAAATGCTATCGAGAGCGGTCGCTAAACCGCCCGCGCTGCGCGACAGACGGGGACCTCCGCCGCGGTGCTTCACTTCCACCGGTAAGCGGTTCGAGACTACGATGAGTCTTCCTTCCAGCGTCATCGTTCTTCTCCGCAGGCTCGCAGCCAATCGCGCAAAAAACGGATTAGCTCCTCAGGGGGCTTGAGCCAAACATCGGCGCGCGTCGAACGCGGCTCCAGCCGAACCAGAACAGCAAGACCCCGTCCTTTGATGGCACGAAAGGCGTTCTCGTCTGTCTGGTCGTCTCCAAGATAAGCAGCTGCAACATCTTGGCCGGATTCCGAGAGGATAGTTTCGACCGCATCGCCCTTGTCCTTACCGGGCGCGCGAAATTCTAGACCACCGTCAAATCGCAGGAGTTCCAGGCCATGCTGGCGGACCAGCGGCTCACAAATATGCCGCACCTCCGCCTCGGTACCGCGCTGCTGTGCGGAACTCAGACCTCGCCAGTGCACCGCAATGCTGCCGGGCTTTGTCTCGATGCGGTCTGTTAACCCGGCGCTGATGAATGCACGGCGCGCAGTCTGGAGGGCGACCCGGTGCTCGGCATCCGGAGCATCCACTTCATAGCTACCATCGGCGAATAATCGCTCGGCGCCGTGACTGCCCCAGATTTCCGGTTGCGGGTGAATTCCACTCAGGAACAGCAGTTCGCGCGCCGAGCGTCCGCTGATCAATACCACGCGAGTGTCCGCCGCCATGATCCGCGAAATGATCTCAGGAATGTCGTGATACGGAAAAGCACGCTTCCGGTCCGGCGTGAACGGTGCCAGCGTCCCGTCGTAGTCCAGCAGCAGCAGCCGACTCGAAGCCTGGCGCAGCCGATCGAAAAACGACGTACAGATGTCGTATTGTTCAGCGACTTTCATGACGCGACTTCAGCGTGCGAAGAAAACGTGACCAACCCTGAAGCGCGAAACCCTTGCAGCCGCGACGACGAAGGGCACCAAATATGCGCGCTGCAATCGATCCGGCGCAGCCCCGAGCTCTTACGCCGAATCACGGACGAGTCTAGCATGGAGCACCAACTCAGATGCACTTGGAAGTACATCCGTTGTCGAAGCTTTAGTTCGTGGCACTTACAGATTTAGGTCCAGCGAAACCAACGCAGCGCGAGGAAGAAAGAAATTGCTCCCCAGATCACGAGCACGGAAATGCGCCCGGTCTGGGATACCAAGGATGAACCTTCGAGTATGGTGGCGCGGAGAGCATCATTCAACGCGGTCAACGGCAGCAGCTTGATGAATGTTTGCGCCGTGGCAGGAAATCGTTCGTAAGAGAAGAAGACACCGGAAAGAATCCACATCGGCATCATCACGATGTTAATCAGCCCGCTCACGCTCTCGATCTTCTGCGCGCGGCTGGCGGTAAGCAGGCCCAGTCCGCCGAATGAAATTGCACCGAGCGCGCCAATCAGAATGATGGTGAAAAACGATCCCAACACTCGCATGTGAAACATCAGGATTCCGAAACCCAGCAGCAGGCCAACCTCAATAACCATGAGGATCAAGCGGCTGCTGGCAAGTGCCATCAAAAAATCCGTGCGCCGCATGGGAGTTGCGACGAAGCGCTTCAGCAGCTTGCGCTGGCGCATATCTACGAGGGCGAATCCGATTCCCCACATTCCGGAGTTCATCAGGTTCATGCCGAGCAGGCCGGGGATCAAAAAATCGATGTAGCGGGAACCGGGTTCGGAAGACACGATCACGCTGGTGGCCAACACGTCTTTGCGTCCCGCCGCAGCTTGCAGCGCGCCGTCGACCTCCACGTGCGACTGCACACTTTCCGGACGTGCGGGATCGTAATGATATTGGACCTTGTCGGCTGAAACAGGATCGACAATCAGATCATATTTTCCGAGCCGCAAACCTTTCGCAGCTTGCGCATCATCAACAATCTCGGCGTGGATGGCATTCTTCTGCGCCGAACTCTGAATCAACTCCTGGATGTGTGCGGCATTTGGGCTTGCGAGAATCGCGATTGTCGTACGGTCTGCGGGCTTGTTGCGAAAAGCGAAACCCAATCCCAATGCAAGCAGCAACGGGAACACAAAAACCCAGAACACCACTTCTTTTTCGCGCGCAAGTTCGAGCATGCGCGCGCCCAAGAGGTGCCGAAATCCCGACCAGCGGCCGTTCCGCGGGACAGGCGTGTGCCTCTGGATCTGCGGTTGTGACGGTGTTTCCTGTGCAACGCTCATTTCATTTTCTCATTTCATTGATGCGACAGGCAGAAAAGGATTGTACGGCGAAACCGATGCTCCCGAGAATGGCTGAGTAGAGGTACACTGAACCGTTCCTCTCCGTAATAAGTTGGAGGTTTCGATGTCATATGCACGGGGAGCTTATCGGTTGGCCCTCATCATCGTAGTTTTCTTTTCCTTCATCTTTATCTTTCCATCCTCCTCGCTAGCAGCCGACTGGCCACCGATAACCGATGCGGACCGGGCCTTTGTGAGCGTTCCCGGAAATCCCACGGCCCCGGCCGCAATCTTGCAGCGTGAGCAGATCGATGACAACATGAACAACCAGCTCAACGTCTACGAGCGCGTCAAGATTCTGACCGATGCAGGGCGACAGTACGCCACCGTTGAAATTCCTGATACGCGATTGTTTGGCATAGAGGAACTAAAAGGGCGGACGGTACATCCGGACGGTTCCATCATTCCCTTCGCGGGCAAAGCCGAGGACCAAAGGCTGACTCGCGACGGGAAACAAGTTTCAGTTAAGAGTTTTACGCTGCCGGACGCCACAATCGGCAGCATCATCGATTTTCGCTATACGTTGCACTACATCGACAACCGGGTCTTTCCACCGGAATGGGAAGTGCAAACCGATCTTTTCCAGCGCAAAACATACTTCAAATTCATTCCGCTGCAGAACCGCGGCTATGCCAGCGTGCAACTGGATCATGGCCAAATTGCCAGGAATCTCGCGTGGACGCCATTCCTGGGCACGGATGCCAAGCCCGTCATGCACACCTTGCCGTCCAAGACACACGCTACCGTGCACGACGTTCTACTCTGGATCGACTTGAACCTGAACGATGTTCCCCCGGTTTTGCGAGAGCCGTTCATGCCACCAGCGTCACTGTTGAAGTGGAGGGTTTACTTCTATTATCAGGTGACACTTAACCCTGACGAGTACTGGAAAAACGAAGGGAAGTTTTGGAACAAAGACGTGGAGAGATTTCTCTCCCGAAATGATGGCGTCTCAGAAGCGGCAGCCAAGCTCGTTATCCAGAACGACACTCCTGAACAAAAGATCAGGAAAATCTACGCCTACATTACGCAACTTAAGAACAAGAGCGGCGTGTCGGCGCGTCGTCAAAAGGCGTATGCACTCGAATATCGCTCGCCCGAGTGCATCATGGAATCCGGGATTTCGGGGCTTGCTGCTTCCGGAGTTTCAGGTTGTGTCCAAAGCCAGAACACCCCGGTGGAACAAGCCAGAGATGATCGCGGTGCGAGGGACGTATTGCGCGAAGGTGGCGGCACGCATGATGACCTCAACCGCCTGTTTGTTGCCATGCTACGCGCAGAGGGAGTTCCTGCTTCCTTAATATGGGTTCCCGATCGCAGCGAACAAGCCTTCCTGAAAGACTATCTAAGCACCGATCAACTGGATGCCGAGTTTGCTGTCGTCCAAGTCGACGGCAAGGATGTGTTTCTCGATCCAGGGACAAAATTCTGCCCTTATGGAACCATCGACTGGCGGTACAGTTCGGCAATGGGACTGCGGCAAACCGCAACTGGAGCCGAAATCGCCGAAACGCCATCCCTCGATTACAAACAATCGCTGATCACTCGCAAGGCCGAACTTTCCCTGGACGAACACGGTGTCGCTACCGGAACTGTAAGTCTGTTTTTCAAAGGAGTTCCTGCGATGGTTCGGCGCCAGGCTGCCGACGGAATCGACGCTGCAAACAAGGGAAAGCTTCTGGAAGCCCATCTTAGCGGCGTGCTTCGCGGCAAAAGCGATGTCCAACTGCTGAATTCGCCGGACTGGGATGGCACGGACACGCCTCTGATTGCGCAGTTTCGTGTCAAATTCGCTTCGCCAGTTTCAAACCTTGGCGAGTTGTCATTCCCGTCTCATCCACTAGAGAGTGGCGACAAGCCTTGGTTCCCAGATAGCGCGCGTACGAACGCCATTGACTTTCATTACCCCTGGCAAGAGGCGGACGAACTTCGACTCACGCTTCCGCAGGGTGTGCAGCTGCAAAGGTTAGCCACCGACGACGCACTTGCAACTGGGTACGCGAAATATCGTGTCCAAAACAAACAAGAGTCTGCCACCACCTTTTATTCGCGACGTGATTTCATCATGGCAACCGGCCTGCTGATGCCCGTCCAATACGGTGAGGTGAAGTCGTTTTTCGACAAGATCAGCGCTGATGATAGCCAAGCTACGGTTTTGAGGGTGGCTTCGACTGCTGCCAAGAATTGAGCTCTGGTTCTACGCGGCGTAGCGATCGAGGCTGTTGTCCGGAATTCCGAACTCCTGCAAAGTCTGAGGATCGGTGCAGGCCCGCAACAGGCGCCGCCAGCCGAGCCTGTGTTTTAGCCACTGGGCAACGACTGTGTTCTTCTTTACGTGAGCCGTGAGGTCCTCGTGAGAAAGGCGCCGCCACTCATCGGAAACCTGTTCCCGGGCGAGTTCCAGATCGTCCTGTTCCTCACCGCAGCGAAGCCTGCGGACCTCGACGGAGTCTTCGTAGACTCGATATTCCTCCACGCCCGAGTCATCAGCAGCTTCGAGGCGAAGGGTCATCGGCATTAGCACCATGATCGGTTTACCTCGTTCCCGGCCAGAGGTTATAGAGATGACAATTCCGTATTTTGCGGACAATCAGGAAGATCACCCAATCCGTTCGGTAGCGAACTGTAGGCACACGCCAAGCCTGTAAACAGTTCTGCTGCTGGAAAATATTTCTGGCTCACCATCTGGCGGTACATCCGCGGTGCTCAAGGAATAACTCTGTGCTTCAGCAACTTACGGCCAAAGCTTTGGTGGTAAGTAGCTTGCTAGAGCATGGCCAGGAGGACTCTCCCAATGTCTGAGGAATTACCCGCGCGTCCGGATCACACCATTACATTGCGATTCTTACCGGTGTTGCTCGTACTCCTGGTTGCCGGGGCTGTAGCGTACTCGATTCATGAGCGCAGCCGAGCGAACAAGCTCGCGACGGATAACACTGCTGTGTACGCCTCCCTTTACGCCACCCGCGATCAACTGAATGCATGAATGCACTAAGTGCGAAGGTGAATGCCCTGGAGGCTTCGCCCGCTGCGGCGACGAAACCAGCTGCAGTTATTTATCGCAAGCTATTGACAGCGGCAGTGGCCCGCCACAGAATCCATCGGGTGGATGATCCCCGCTGGAAGAAGATGCAGGGCCAATTGGACGAACAAGGACAGCAAATTGAGTCCACGCGCCGGTACCTCGCCAGCACGCGCACCGAGTTGCAGGGTTCAATTGCCAAGACCCATGACGAGCTAGTTTTGTTGCAGAAAAAAGGCGAGCGCAACTACTTCGAATTTGATCTCGACAAGGCGAACCAATTCCAGCGACAGGGACCGATCAGCATCCGACTGCGCAAGGCCAACACCAAGCATGACTACGCCGATCTGGAACTGCTGGTCGATGACTCCAAGGTTTCGAAAAAGCATGTGAATGTGTATGAGCCGGTGATGTTCTATCCAGACGACGAAAAAGCGCCTGTTGAAATTGTGATCAATAACATCACGAAGAACCATATTCATGGATATGTCAGTGCGCCGAGGTACCGGAACGAGGATTTGCAGGCTATGGCGAATTCGGGAGCGAGCGGCTCCGATCAGACCACGTCTGAAGGGAAGCCCTCGCCGGTGCGCCAGGTGCTCCCTGTTCCATCGGCTGGTGGCCGCTGAACTAGAAACGATGATGGGGAGTAGCATTGCATTGCGATGCCTTCCCCCGCAGATCGCTACCATCTGGCGAGATTCGTTGATGCGCAGGAACAGGTGTTCGACAACGTGCTCACCGAGCTGAAGCACGGCCGCAAGTACGGACACTGGATCTGGTTCATCTTCCCGCAACTGAAAGGTCTTGGGCTAAGTCCCACCTCGGAGTTCTACGGAATCTCATCTCTGGATGAGGCAAAGGCGTATTTGCAGCACCCGGTTCTCGGTCCACGGCTGCTCCAATGCACAGAACTGGTGATCGCGATTCAGGGTAGCGATGTAGAGGAAATTTTCGGCGAAATCGATGCGATGAAGTTCCGCTCTTGCATGACGTTGTTCGCAGCCGCGGATCCTCAGCAACGCACTTTCTCGCGGGCGCTTGACGAATATTTCGCCGGCGAAGGCGATCGCCTGACGGTGTCTTATCTACGGGAGCGATAGGTCTAATTCTTTCTGCTCTTTCACTTCTCCCACGCTGACAATTTTCGAGGATGCTCTAAACTTCTTGTAGTCTCGAAAAGTCTGCTCCAGGCCAACATTGAATCCCTTCACTCGCGCGACCCGGACATCGATCTTTGCCGTCACGTGCGCGGGCAGCCACACCTCGTCGTTCACCCGCGTTTGCTCCAGCATGAGGCGCGAGCCTTTGTGAAACCGGGCGAGGAATAACCCGAAGGAAATAGTGTCCAGACATTCGACGTCCATCTTGGCAAGTTGCAGGTCGGCTTTGTCGATCCACACCCGGCCCTGAAATTTGGAGAGGAGTTTCGACTCTTTCATGTGGGGGACGAACCCTGGACGCGGCTCGCCATCGATGACCCAAGCATCTCGACCGCCGACTTGCTCGGTCCCGACCAGCTTGAAATTGTAGGCATCCGCGACTTCGGTGACGAATTTACGGCCTGCTCGCGATCTTTCTCTTCCCGCTCAAGACGCTTTTTTCGATCAGAGTCGGATTCGTTCTTGCGTTTCTCGATGATCTTCTGGATCTTCTCTTCTTCCTTGTCGGCGTCCTTCTTTGACAGCGGCTTATCGTCCTTTTCGGTCAGCCGTTGCACCTGCTCGCCATAAATCTGCAGGACCTCGTAAGTTTTAGTCTCGATGGACTGAACTTGTCCTTTGGAGTCCATCTTGTTTTGGACCTCGCGCTCGATGTAGGCGTAATCGCGGAGGCGCTTGTCATTTTCGAGGTCCTTGGCAGCCACAGCGCGAAACAATTCCTGCATCTGGGCCTGGGAAAGCGATCGGTTCGTGTCGGGAGTGGGGTCGAGAGTTGGTTTCGTGGCCGCTTCAGTGTCATTCGGCAGCGCTGCAGGTGGGTGCTCTTCAGGTGCTTGCGCCTGCGAAAGCAACGGGAGAGATACGCAGACAACAACCGCCACAAGAATGTAATGGGCACCTTTCATGGCCACCTAAACCCTAGCAGCGGTCCCAAGTTGCGGCAAAGGGCCGCCAACGCTTTGTCACTTCAGGCCCGTAGTCAGTGATCACAATCACAGCACCCGTCCCAACTGATCACGTAAAACGCATTTGCACGTCTCACTAGCAGGAACTTTGTCCCTGCAACTTTCGTAATTCAGCTTATGAGGCGATTCCTCGACAGCCTCCGCCAGGTCTTTGACGCAATCTGGGCGCATAAGCTGCGCTCATTCCTCACCATGTTCGGCATTGCCTGGGGAGTCGGTTCCCTGCTGCTTCTGGTTGGGCTGGGCGAAGGTTTTCGTGCGGGCACGAAGAAGAGTCTCGCAAAGTTCGGTGAAGACTACATGCAGATCTTCAACGGGCGTTTCCCCGCGGTGGGAGGCAGTCAGCTTTCTTCGCGCCAGTACTACTTGAACTACCAGGACTATCTCGACATTCGAGCGTCGCAGTTCGTCCGCAATGCTGCGCCCGTGATTTACCGCGGCGACCTCCGACTGGTGAGCGAGTTTGGCAGCAGCAATGGCTACGTGGATGGCTCCGAGCCACAGTTTTATGACATCCGATATCAACCCCTCAGCCAGGGACGCTGGCCCAACTGGAACGACGAGCGCCAACGCAATAACGTGTGCGTAATTGGGACGGAATTCGTGCGCCTGCTCTTCCCTGGGCACCCCGTCATCGGAAGCCGGCTGCTGATCAATGGTGTCCCGTTCCAGGTGATCGGCACCATCCAGAACATTGGCCACGGCAACACGAACGACCAGAACATGCGACTGGTGATGCCGTACAGCACCATGCAGACATATTTCCCGATGCAAGGTGAGGGCAACGCCAATGCGGTGAAGTACGTCGCTTACCAACCGGTCACACGCGAGCAGCACGAGCAGACGAAAAAAGCCGTGCGCGCGATCGTCGCTCGAAACCACGGCTTTGATCCTGAAACGCCCGACGCCTTCGACGATTGGGACACGATTGCGAGCGCCGAAATGGTCGGAAAGATCTCCGACGCCATGGACGCATTCCTCGGCGCGGTCGGGCTTGTAACTCTCGGACTGGGAGCGGTAGGGGTCGTCAACATCATGCTGGTCACGGTAACAGAACGCACTTCGGAAATCGGATTATGCAAAGCATTAGGTGCAACTCACCGAACCATCTTGTTTCAGTTCTTTGTCGAAGGCCTGATGCTCACGTTCTTGAGCGGGCTGGTTGGGCTTGCCGGAGCCTTTGCCGTTACCAAGCTTTTAGAACTTGCGCCGCCGATCGATGGATTCGAACTGCCGCACATTTACCTGCAGTCTGCTGTGCTGGCCATCGGAAGTCTCACCATCGCGGGAATCGTCGCGGGACTCTATCCCGCCCGCCGTGCGGCATTGCTCGCGCCGGTGGAAGCGCTTCGTCAGGAGTCGTGAATGGTTCGAGGGAAAGACATCCTCACACAGGCATATGCGTCGCTCACCTTCAACCGCCGACGCACCGCGCTCACCATGCTGGGTATGGCATGGGGGATTGCGACCGTCGTCCTCTTGATGGCTTACGGGACGGGATTCTCAACCGCCATCGTCAACATCTTCAAGAGCTATGCCGCGATGCAGGCGATGGTGGTCGTGGGCGGCCGCACCTCAATGCAGGCGGGCGGCAACAAGGCGGGTGTTAATGTTCGCCTGACAAAAGACGACATGGATCGGATTGTCGCCAATGTTCCGCATGTCCTGAAAATAACTCCGGAATCCTTCTACAACACGCTGATCAGCTACGAAGGACGTTCTTATACCTGGACGGTTCATGGCGGCTACCCCATGCTGCGAGATATTCAGAATCTACAGGTGGAAGCTGGCCGTTTTTATGGTCCCGAGGATATGCAGCAACGGGCGCGGGTCTGCGTCCTGGGCTGGGAGGCGAAACAGAAGTTGTTCTCCGGCCGCTATGCCATAGGACAGAGGGTCCGCATCGCGGGAATTCCTTATGAAGTGATCGGCGTGCTCAAACCCAGGCCGCAGGAAGGCAATGAGAATAACGACATCAACCGCGTGGTGCATATTCCGTTTCCGACCATGAGCGCCTTCCGCGACACGTACTACATCGACGCGATCTGGCTGGAGTTTCTTGGGTACGATTTCGGCGCGGTGGAACGCTCGGTTCGCAACGCGATGGCCGCACAACACAACTTTCGTCCCGACGACAAGCGGGCTCTGATGATTTTCTGCCTGATGGAGCAGTTGACCGAGTTCAACGTCATCACCATCGCCCTGCAAGTCCTGCTCGCGTTCATCGGGGCACTAACGTTGGGTATCGGCGGAATTGGCCTGATGAATATCATGCTGGTAAGCGTGACGCAGCGAACGCGGGAGATTGGCGTGGAGAAGGCGCTGGGCGCTCGCCGTTTTGATATTCTGCGCCAGTTCCTGGGTGAGGCGTTGGCCATCACTTTCCTGGGAGGCGTGTTCGGGATCGTGCTCGCCTACATCATCTCGGTCTGTTTTGGAAAGCTGACGTTTTATAGCGCGCTGGCCCAGCACGGAGAGGCTGGCGATATTCGTCTGATCATCTCGCCGGTGACCGTGCTGGTTTCAACTACCATCCTCGCGATCGTGGGACTGGTGAGCGGCATGATCCCGGCCGTCCGCGCGTCCAGACTCGATCCGATCGAAGCGTTACGGTACGAGTAATCGTCTGGGAGAAGATTGCGGTACAAAGAAACGGCCTCACATGAGTGAGGCCGTTTGTCTCATAAACCGGTAAGCGATTA
>Ga0134128_10009221_pt1 | contig 11852 bp, 8 predicted proteins | sample KB31754_FD_96462 | JGI IMG/M metagenome (GOLD analysis project Ga0134128, IMG submission 96462) | Terrestrial soil microbial communities with excess Nitrogen fertilizer from Kellogg Biological Station, Michigan, USA - KB3-175-4 | ecosystem: Environmental > Terrestrial > Soil > Unclassified ...
CCGACACGATCTCGATCTTCGGCACGCGCGCCGATGGAATGCTCTTCGCGCGGGGGCGGCTGCGCGTCGGCCGCCACCCGTCGGCGCTCGCCTCCACGCGCGACCGCCTCTTCGTCGCGCTGGCCGGCAGCGACCGCATCGCCGTCGTCGGACTCCACACGCGGAAGATTTTGAACACGTTCAAAGACGCCGCCCCCGGCGCGCCGTCCGAGGGGAGCACGCCGAACGCGCTGGCGATCTCTCCCGACGGGAACACGCTCTACGCCGCGGAAGGCGACAACAACGCCGTCGCGGTGTTCGAAATCCGGACAGGGAAGCTGCTCGGCAGGATTCCGACGGACTGGTATCCGACCGCCGTCGCCAGCACGCGCGAGGCGCTGCTCGTCCTGAGCGGCAAAGGCCACGGCACCCGCCCGAATCCCGACGGCCCCACGCCCGGACAAGGCATCACCCGCCCGCTCGGCTACGCCCTCGGACAGCTCAACGGAACGCTGCGCATGGTGCAGGCGGCGATGCCCCTCGCGGCGTACACCCAGCGCGTCGCCGCGGCGAACAACTGGAAGACGGCGCGCGGCGTCCGCCGCTACCCGCCGTTCAAGCACGTCGTCTACATCATCAAAGAGAACCGCACGTACGATCAGATCTTCGGCGATCTCAAGGAAGGCGACGGCGATCCGAGCCTCGTCTTCTTCGACAAGACCTCGACGCCGAATCACCGTGCGCTCGCGCTCCGCTTCGGCCTCTTCGACCGCTTTTTCACCAACGCCGAGGTGAGCTCGCAGGGGCACATCTGGTCGACGGCGGCGTACGTGACCGACTACGGCGAGAAGCTCGTGCCGTCGGTCTACTCCGACCGCCGCGGCGACGTCGACGGCGAGGAGGCCGACGAGCCGGAGAACGGTTTCCTCTGGACGCTGGCGAAGAAGTCGGGCGTGTCGTTCCGCGATTACGGCGAGATGGTGAACTGGCCCCGCACGCAGCCGGACCTCGGCGCCGACATCAGTCCGACCTACCCGCCGTACAACGTGGAGATTCCCGATCAGAAGCGTGCCGACGCCTGGATCGAGGAGCTCCGCGGCTTCGTTGCCGACGGCAACATGCCGGCGCTGGAGGTGCTGCATCTGCCGTCGGACCACACCGCGGGCGGCAATCCGAAGTACCGCACGCCGCGCGCCTACATGGCCGACAACGATCTCGCCCTCGGCCGCATCGTCGACGCGCTCTCGCACTCGCCGTACTGGCCCGACACGGTCGTCTTCGTGCTCGAGGACGACTCGCAGGCCGGCCCCGATCACGTCGACTCGCACCGCGGCCCGCTGCTGGTGATCTCCGCGTACAGCCGCGGCGGGACGATCCACCGCTTCGCGAACACGACCGACGTCGTCGCCGCGATCGAGGACATCCTCGGCCTCGGACATCTGTCGAAGTACGACTACTTCAGCCGCTCGCTCGCGGACGTCTTCGTCGCCAAGGCGGACCTCCGGCCGTACGACGCCATCAAGCCCGAGGCGAACATGGAGGAGATGAATCCCGCGAAGACCGCCGCCGCGCGGATGTCCGAGGGGCTCGACTTCAGCGGGCCCGACCGCATCGACGACGCGCGCTTCAACGAGATTCTCTGGACGATGATCAAAGGGGATCAGCCGATGCCGGCGCCGCAGGCGAAGGCGGCGGTGCATTTGCTGCAGATCAGCCGCTGATAAACTTTTGCGCCATGAAGAAATCGCTGCTCGTTCTCGCGCTCGTCCTCGTCTCGACCGCCGCGTTCGCGCAGGAGTGGGCGAAGACGCGGCTCGCGGCGTCGCCGCGGCATCGGGAGTGGGTGAAGGTGAAGTCGGGCGACCGCATGGTCAACGCCTTCGTCGTCTATCCCGAGGTGAAGTCGAAGGCGCCGGCGGTCGTCGTCATCCACGAGATCTTCGGCATGAGCGACTGGGTGCAGCTCCTCGCCGACGAGGTGGCCGAGGCGGGATACATCGCCATCGCGCCGGACCTGCTGTCGGGCATGAACCTGCCGGCCGGCGACGCGAATGCCGTCGGCAAGGCCATTCGCGACCTTCCGCCGGATCAGATCACCGCGGACCTCAACGCGACGGCCGATTACGTCGCGAAGCTGCCGGCCGCGAACGGCAAGGTCGCCGTCGGCGGCTTCTGCTGGGGCGGCACGCAGTCGTTCCGCTTCGCCACGAACCGGCCGAGCCTCGCCGCCGCGTACGTTTTCTACGGCACCGGACCGGATGACGTGAGCGCGATCAAGGCGCCGGTGTACGGCTTCTACGCCGGCAACGACGCGCGCGTCGGCGCCACCGTGCCGAAGACGCAGGAGCTGATGAAGGCCGCCGGCAAGAAGTACGACGCCGTCACGTACGACGGCGCCGGCCACGGCTTCATGCGCGCGGGCGACGCCCCGGACGCGAATGCAGCGAACAAGAAAGCGCGCGACGACGCGTGGAAGCGATGGAAAGAACTGCTCGGGAAGTTGTAGCGGAAGTGCCCTCGCCCCGCGTCAGCGGGGAGAGGGTGGCCGAAGGCCGGGTGAGGGGCGAAAGCTGGGAAGCACGCGCCCCTCATCCGCCGCTACGCGGCACCTTCTCCCCGCAAGCGGGGCGAAGGAGCTTTGAAAGGGCGCCTACTTTCCGAGCACTGCGTTCTTGAAATCCTGGCCCGGCGCCGGATCGGGGCCGATCCACGTCGCCAGAATCGCGTCCGCGGTGGCCTTGCCCGGCAGCGTTCCCTTCATCTTGCCGTTGATTTCGACCGTCGTTCCGCTGCCCGGCACGTAGGTCAGCACGAGGCGGTTGCCTTTCGGGATCGGCTCCATCCAGCTGCAGAGCGTCTTGAACTCGTTCTTCACTTCGGCCGAGGCATTCTTCGTGTTCTGCTCGAGGCCTTCGTCCCAGGCGTCGCACATCTGGCTCTTGCTGACGCTGTAGAGGAAGTGCATGACCTGGCGGCGCGGCGAGTCGGTGCCCATGATCGTCTGCGGATTCGAGTTCTTCGCGCCGATGTACAGCGCGCCGACGTAGACCTTGATGAAGAGCTTCTTGCGCAGGCCGGCGCCGTTGAGCACGAGCGTCTGGCCGTTGACGGTGGCGTGGTCGTCGAGGTTGACGCCGGCGACGGTCATCGCGAGCGCCGGGATGGCGATCGCGAGCGACAGCAGCGTGGCAGCGAGTTTTGAACGCATGGTGGTGAGCCCCCTTTGGCGACATTCTAAATGGAGGACAGGCACTCTTGCCTGTCCTTCTCCGTGGCACGCAGGGACAGGCAAGAGTGCCTGTCCTCCATCGAGCATCACGCTGCCACCAGCGCCCCCTGCTCGATCCAGTGCGCGATCAGCCTGCGCACGCGATACGAGTCCGCCGGCAGCACGCGCTCGCACTCCGCGACAGGCGTGCCGGCCGACGCCTTCAGCCACACCTCGCGCACCAGCGCGGCGTCGTCCTCCTCGTCGAGCGGCGCCGGCTTCACACCGTCCTTCTTCGCGGCGCGGAAGTCGTCGGGGACGAAGGCCTTGATGCGCTGCAGCTCGTCGTGGCGGCGCACCCCTTCGAGGATCAGCCCCATCACGTCGCGCGGCGCGAGCTCGCTCTTCATCGACTCGGCCGGATAGCGGACGAACGCGAACGTCCCGATGATCGGGCGCTCCAGCATCTCGTACAGCGCGTCGGCGCCGCGGATGTGCGCGCGCTGCGCGTTGAGGAAGCGCCCGTCGAGGACGACGAGCTTCGCCGCGGCGGCGCCGTCCTTGCCGCGCAGCGTGAGCATGCCGGTGGCGCGCATCTCCGCGAGCGACTGCATCACCGCGGGGAGGCCGAAGAACTCCAGCTCGCCCGTCAGCGTCGCGCCGGCGTCGGGGCGAGCGCGCTGCGCTTGCGGCGACCACTTCTCCAGCACCTTCGCCGCCGCCGCGCCGATGTCGGCCTCGGGAAATCGATGCGCGATCTCCTGAAACAGCTCCTGCACCTCTTCCGTGCACGTGCCGGAGAGCGCCTCGATCAGCGACAGCGTCGACTCCTGCTTCTTCGGAAGGAGGCGCCCGAGGAGCTTGCCGGGGATCTCGTCGCGCAGCGCTTTGATCAGCACCGAGGTCGTGGCGGCGTCGAACGAGAGATCGTGCTGCGCGAGCGCGGCGAGGCGCGCGCGCGTGTCGCCGAGCGCGGGATTCGCTTTCATCCCGTGGCGCGCGATCGTCAGCAGCGCCGCAGGCGAGCCGATGCGCGCCAGCGCGCCGACGAGGCGGTCGAGCAGCTTCTGCACCTCGGCGGCCGGAGCGTCGCCGGTGTCGCCCTTGAGCAGCATGGCCTCGAACTCCGCCAGGCGCAGCGTCAGCAGCTTCACCGCGTTCTCGAGGCTGATCTGCCCGATCGCCGTGGCCGCTTCCTTGATCACGTAGATGTTCTGCCCCGGCGCCGACGCCCGCGTCAGCAGCGTAAGCTCGCGCTCCACCGTGTCGTCGGAGAAGCGCTGCACGCGATGCAATAGATAGATGAGGTTGCGGAGGTAGTAGGTGTCGACGTCGGGACGCTCCAGCTCGTGGTCGAGGTGATCGAGCGCGGCGTCGCGGCCGGGCACGCCCCAGGCCTCGATGAAGCCGATGATCGAGCGGCGGCGCTCCGCCTTCGGCTCGCCGCGCAGATGGCCGAAGAGATCGGCGAGGCGCAGCGTCGGAAAAAATCCGAGGACGAGGCGGAGCGCGGCGTGGCGGCCTTTGTTCTCCGCGTACTTGCGCAGCTGCGCGGCGTTCATGGCGTCGACGGCCTCGACGCGCACGTGGTCGACGGCGGCGGCGTCGAGCTTCTTCTCGGTGATGCTGTCGTTGGCGACGTCGAGCATCCACACCGCCGCGGCGAGGGCGCCGTCGTTGAACTTCTCGACGGCGGCGATGACGAGCTCGCGGAAGCGCTTCATCGCGCTGGCCGGCTCCTCGGCCAGGTCGATGATCTTCTCCATCGCCCCGACCTGCGCCGGTGGCTTGGCCGTGCCGGCGGGCAGCGCCGTCGGGTCCCATCCCGGCATCGCGCCGCCGAGGATCACGAAGATGTTCCCTTCCTTGCCGCCGGTGAGCGGGCGGAGCTGCTCGAGGTAGGCGTCGAGCTGGCCGCCGGTCTGCGCGCGCGCGGCGGCGAGCGTCACGAGTTGCGCGATCGCCTGCGCGTCGGGCTGCGCACCCTGCTGCGCGACGCGGTCCATGATCAACTCGAAGCGGCGCGCGCTCTGCTGATCGGCAAGCGGTACGAACGGGGCCGGCGCGGTGGGCATGACGATCGGAATGGGAATGACGCCTGACGCCGTGTTGCGGCTGATGCGCATGTCGCTGATGCTGGCGCGGAGTTGGTTGCGCTCCTCGGGCGGGCAGAGGCGGATGGCGATGGTGCTGACCCGGTCGAGGTAATTCGCCATGGCCTCGCGGTCGAGCAGCCCGAGCTCCGCCGGCGCGTTCACTTTCTTCAGCGCGTGCAGGAGCAGCTCGCTCATCGAGCGCGACTGGGCCTGGCTCTGCTCCGCCGACCACGTCCCGACGTGCTGCATCAGCACCTCGGGCGGCTGGGCCATCAAGCGCGCCAACGCGTCCGCCACGCCGCTCGGCGGGATCTCGTCGTGCAGGTAGCGGCGAAACTCGCTGAGCGCACTGTCGATGCGCTGGGTCATGCGTCCATTCTATGTGGAGTGCGGCGGCCATGCCGCCGCTGTCAGAGTCCACATAAAATGGCCTCCCATGAAAAGACTCGCTCTCCTTCTGGCGTTCTTCGCCGTTCCCGCATTCGCCGCCGACGAAGTGGCGCGCCTTCACGCGCTCTTCGACAAGGCGTGGGAGACGCGCATCCGCGAGAGCCCGATGTTCGCGACGTCGGTCGGCCGCCACGAGCTCGACGACAAGCTCGGCTCGATGACGCCGGCCGACCTGGAGCGCCGTCACGCGCAGTCGAAGGCCGCGCTCGCGGAGCTGCTGTCGATCGACCGCACGAAGCTGCCGGCCAACGACGTCGTCAACTACGACATGTTCCGCCGCCAGCTCGAGAACGGCATCGAGTCGTACGAGCTCGGCGACTACCAGATGCCCTTCAACGCCGACTCCGGATTCCACACCGGCTTCTCGCGCCTGGCCGAGGAAGTGCCGCTGCGGACGACGAAGGACTACGAGAACTACATCAGCCGCCTCAAGCAGTGGCCGCGCCTGGTGCGCGAGGAGATCGCGCTGATGCGCATGGGCATCGCGCGCGGCTTCACCGTGCCGCGGGCCACGCTCGACGGCTACGAGAAGACGATGTCGGCGCACGTCGTCGACGCGCCGGAGAAGAGCGTCTTCTGGAAGCCGTTCGCGAAGTTCCCGCCGGCCGTTCCGGAAGCCGACCGCGAGCGCCTGCGCAACGAAGGGCGCGCCGCGGTGATGGAGGGGGGCGTCGCCGGCTATCGCGAGCTGCTCGACTTCTTCCTCAAGGAGTACCTGCCGCACGTGCGCACGACGCTCGCCGCGAACGCGCTGCCGGACGGGCCCAAGTACTACGCGCTGAAAATCCGCGAGTTCACCACGCTCGATCTCACGCCCGATCAGATCCACGACATCGGCCTGCGCGAAGTCGAGCGCATCCACGGCGAGATGGACGCGGTGATGAAGCAGGTCAGCTTCCAGGGCGACTTCGCCGCGTTCCTGCAGTTTCTCCGCACCGATCCGCGCTTCTACGCGAAGACGCCCGAGGAGCTGCTGCAGCGCGCGCGGCGTGGATCTGCAAGCGGATGGACGGCAAGCTGCCGTCGCTGTTCAAGACGCTGCCGCGGCTGCCGTACACCGTGCAGCCCGTGCCGCCCGACATCGCGCCGAAGTACACGAGCGGCCGCTACGTCGGCGCGGCGTACGGCAGCACGCAGCCGGGGATCTACTGGGTCAACACGTACATGCTGGAGAGCCGGCCGCTGTACAACCTCGAGGCACTGACGCTGCACGAGTCGGTGCCCGGCCATCACCTGCAGATCGCGCTCAGCCGCGAGCTGCGCGACGTGCCGAATTTCCGCCGCTTCTCGTACATCTCCGCGTTCGGCGAAGGGTGGGGGCTGTACTGCGAGTGGCTCGGCGTCGAGGCCGGCTTCTACACCGATCCGTACAGCAACTTCGGCCGCCTGACGTACGAGATGTGGCGCGCCTGCCGGCTCGTGGTCGACACCGGGATTCACGCGAAAGGCTGGACGCGCCAGCAGGCCATCGACTACATGGCCACGCGCACCGCGCTGCCGCTGCACGAAGTGGAGACCGAGGTGGACCGCTACATCTCCTGGCCCGGCCAGGCGCTCGCGTACAAGCTCGGAGAGCTGAAGATCAAGGAGCTCCGCGCGCGTGCCGAGAAGGCCCTCGGCACGCGCTTCGACGTCCGCGAGTTCCACGACGTCGTCCTCGGCAGCGGCGCGGTGCCGCTCGACGTGCTGGAGGAGAACGTGAATCGGTGGATCAATGAACGACAGACGCATCAGTAGCTGGAACGAGTTGTCGGAAGTCCTTTACGACATCCCAGCGGACCCCGATCATGGCCGGCATCGCTCGAATTACGTCTACCGTGGGGTTGCCGACGCGAATTGGCACCTCGAGACGAGCCTGCGGCGCCTCGGCAATCATTGCGCGGCGGTGGAAGGTCCATTGCTGCGCAATTTCACGAAATACGCGGAGCTCGGGAGCATCCCGCCCGGCAATCTCTGGGTCAAGCTCGCGGTCGCACAGCATCACGGTCTGCCGACGCGCGTGCTCGATTGGACCGTGGCGCCGAAGGTGGCCGTGCACTTCGCCACGTTCGAGCAGGAGCACTACGACAAAGACGGCGCCGTGTGGCGGATCAACGTCGGCGCCGCCCGCAAGCTCCTGCCGCCGTCCCTGCGACGCGTTCTGCGCAAGGAATACGCGTATCTTTTTTCCGTCGAGATGCTCGACTCCATCAAGGATCTCGACGCATTCGACAGACTCGGTGGGAGGCGGCCGTTCGTCCTCTTCTTCGAGCCGCCGTCGCTCGACGGGCGCATCATCAACCAGTGGGCCATCATGTCGGTGATGTCGTCGCCGATGCTCGTGCTCGATGAATTCCTGCGAGCGCACACGGAGCTCTATGACCGCATCATCATTCCGGCGGACCTGAAGTGGGAGATCCGCGACAAGCTCGATCAGGACAACGTCACCGAGCGGATGCTCTTCCCGGGTCTAGATGGTCTTAGTAAATGGCTGAAGCGCTACTACAGCAGCAACGCGACGGCGGGCACTAACCCGCCGTCTTCACAAACCGCACCTTCCGCGACGCCGGGTCGAAGGTAACGACGAGGTCCTTCAGGAAGCGGTAGCCGACGTTGCCGATGGGAAAGACGTCGACGAAGTCGAGGCGCGGATTCGTGAGCGCGATCGCGCCGACGCGCACCTCGCCGTTGAGCGGCGCGGCGTAGACGTCGAAGTCGCCGTCCGCGGTGCGGCCGTGCCCGACGACGCGCGGCTCCTCGGCCAGCGGCAGCGACTTCGCGCTCTTCAGCGGCAGCGACACCAGCGCCGGACTGCCGCTGTCGATGTGCACGCGCGCCGGCTGGCCGTTGACGGTGATGTCGATCGCGGGGATGCCGTGGTCGATCGCGTAGGCGACGCCGTCGTCGAGCGTGCCGCCGCGGACGGCGAAGCGGCTGTTCGGATAGTCGAACGTGACGAGGAAGCCGTGGAAGAGGTTGAGGCCGACGACGCCGTCGACGTCGTCCATGACCGAGTGCTCGCCGGCGTCGATGCCGCCGAAGTGCAGCGTGCCGACGTCGAGCGACTCGACGCGGTGCAGCGGCACGCGCTTCGGATTGCGGCCGCTCGGATCGCCCGTCATCACTTCGCCGACGACCGGCAGGTTCAGTTGCTCGGCGATTTTCGCGTTGACCTGCAGCAGTCCGCCGAATCCGGTGTCGACGGCGAGGTGGAACGGTCCTTTGCCGTTGATCGTCGCCTCGATGACCGGCACGTGCCCGCGCGCGAGCGTGAACGGCACGTCGAGCGGTCCGCGGATGAGCACCTCGTCCGGCTCCGCCGCCGGCGCGCCCGCTGCGACGCGGTGCTCCGCGGCCGGCTTGCCGCCGAGCAGCGGCCGCGCCGCGCGCGCGATCTCCTCGGCTGCGGGCGGATCGATGTTGGCGAGGACGATGAGCGTGTACGGCGGCTCGATCAGCAGCGTGGCGTTGATGCCCGGCGCGCCGCCGGCGATGCCGAGGTTGTGCTCGGGGCCGCCCTTGAAAACCCAGTCCGTCCACTTCGGAGAGACGAGCTTGTTCGCGGAGAGGGCGTTGGCGAAGCGCAGCAGATCGTCCGCGGTCGAGTAGCCGCCGCCGGCGGAACTGCCGCGGCCGGGCATTTGCAGCTCACCGCGCTTGGTGATCGGCGTGGCGCGGTTCGGGACGTTCTCATCGATCGCGTAGGAGTCGGTGTTGCGCATGCCCGCCGGCTTGAAGATGTGCTCGCGCACGTAGTCGTAGTAGGACTGGCCGCTGGCGCGCTCGATGATCAATCCGAGGACGATATAGCCGGCGTTCGAGTAGCGCTGCTGCGTGCCGGGCTCGAAGAGGAGCGGCTTGTCGGCGAAGAGCGGGAGGTAGTCCTTGAGCGTGCGGATTTTCGACGGCGGCGCGGCGAGGAACTCGGGTCCGAAGAAGTCGCCGAGGCCGGAGCGGAACTCGACGAGCTGCCGGACGGTGATCTTGTCGGCGACGGGGGAGGGATAGTCGTGGAGGTGCTTGCGCACGGTGTCGTCGAGCGACAGCTTGCCCGCCTCTGCGAGCTGCGCGATGGCGACCTGCGTGAAGATCTTGTTGATCGAGCCGAGGTTGAATTTCGTGTCGACTTTGTTGTTCGCGCCGTACGCCTTCGCGAATTGCGGTTGCCCGTCCTTCGCCAGCAGCACCACGCCGGAGAACTTGCCGTCCGCCACGGCGCGGTCGACGATCTGCTGCAGCGACAGGACGACGGAAAGAAGAATGTGGATCATTGCGAATCCTCCGCGAGCGAATGTAGGGAGGAGTTGTGAAGGGGTGATGAAGGGTTGTTCGTTCTTAGTTCTTAGTTCTTGGTTCTTAGGTTCTTAGGTTCTTAGGTTTGATGCCGTGCGCGTGCCGGTCGCGAAAAACTAAGAACCTAAGAACCTAAGAACCTAAGAACTACGAACCACCGGCAGCGTGAACGAAAACCTCGACCCCACGCCCACCTCGCTCTCCGCCCACACCCGCCCGCCCTGCGCCTGCACGAGTTGCTTCACGATGGCCAGGCCGAGGCCGGCGCCGCCGGTGTGGCGGGCGCGGGAGGGGTCGACGCGGTAGAAACGCTCGAACAGGTGCGGGAGCTGCTCGGCGGCGATGCCGGGGCCGCGGTCGATCACGTCGATGCGCGCCTCGCCGCCGTCGCGGCGCCACGACACGCGCACGTCGTCGGAGTAGTGCGTCGCGTTCGTCAGCAGATTCGTGAGGATCTGCACCGTGCGCGTCGGGTCGGCCATCACGACGAGATCGGGTGGGCCGTCGGTTGCGACGGAGGCGGAGGCGCGGCGGACGAGCGCGGCGACGGAAACCGGCTGAGGCGCGATCTCCAGCGCCCCGGCCTCGGCCAGCGACAGCGTCTGCAGGTCGTCGACCAGCCGCGCCAGATGCATCGTCTCCTCGTGCAGCGAGGCGATGCGCTCCGGCGTCGCCGCGGTGAGGCCATCCTGCATCGACTCCAGCTCGCAGCGGATGTTCGTCAGCGGCGCGCGCAGCTCGTGCGCGACGTCGGTGACCATCCGCCGGCGCAGCGCCTCGTTGCGGTCGAGCGCCGCGGCCATGGCGTTGAAGCCGTGCGCGAGCGCGGCCAGCTCCGGCCCGCCGCCCGGCTCGACGCGCACGGTGAGGTCGCCGCGCTCCATCCGCCGCGTCGCGCCGGTGAGGCGCTCGATCGGATTGGCGATCCAGCGCGCGATCGCGACCGCCATGGCGATCCCGACGAGCGCGGCGATGGAGAAGATCCAGACAAACGCGCGGTCGAGCGCGCTGCGCGGCGTCGGCAGGTCGTCCTTCGGAAGCAGAAAGAGATGGCCGCCGCCGGCGACGTGCAGCCCGCCGCGGATCATCCGCTTCGTCGCGCCGTCGACGATCGTGAGCGTGTCCTCGCCGCTCAGCTCCATGCGCGCCGGATGGATCGTCGCCGCGATGAGATGCCGCTGCGCATCGAAGAGCACCGCGTCGACGTGCCGCTCGCGCGCGAACGCCGCCAGCGTGGCCGCGTCGTGCGGCGGCGTCGACGCTGCGGGCACGCGCACGTCGACCTCGAGCCTGCGGATCTCCTGGTGCACGAGGCGCGTCGAGATCACGGCGATGCCGCCGATCGTCACCGCCAGCAGCGCGACGACCATCAGGATCAGCCGGACGTTAAGCGACAAACTTGTACCCGATGCCGAAGACGGTGGCGATGCCGTCGCATCCGAGCTTTCTGCGCACGTTCTTGATGTGCGCGTCGATGGTCCGGTCGAGCCCTTCGAAGTGCTCGCCGATGGCGAGGCGGGCCAGCTCGTCGCGGCGGAAGACGCGGCCGGGCGCGCGGGCCAGGGCCAGGAGCAGCCGGTACTCGGTGGCCGTGAGCGCGACCGCGTGGCCGCCGACCGTCACCTCGCAGCGCTCCGGATCGATGGCGATCGCGCCCGCAACGATGCGCCGCGGCGCGCCCGCCGCCGGCGCGCGCCGCAGCACCGCCTGCACGCGCGCCACGAGCTCGCGCGGGCTGAACGGCTTGGTGAGGTAATCGTCGGCGCCGAGCTCCAGCCCGGCGAGCTTGTCGCGCTCCGTCGAGCGCGCGGTGAGGAGGATGATCGGGACCGTCGATTCTGCGCGCA
>Ga0134128_10009222_pt1 | contig 11850 bp, 13 predicted proteins | sample KB31754_FD_96462 | JGI IMG/M metagenome (GOLD analysis project Ga0134128, IMG submission 96462) | Terrestrial soil microbial communities with excess Nitrogen fertilizer from Kellogg Biological Station, Michigan, USA - KB3-175-4 | ecosystem: Environmental > Terrestrial > Soil > Unclassified ...
CGAAGGTGCAGGCGGAACTCGGCGCGGGACGTAAACATGCGGTACGGCTCGGACACGCCACGGCTGGTCAGATCGTCAATCATTACACCGAGATAGCTTTCGGTCCGGGAGAGCATCAGCGGGTCATTGCCCCTCGCTGCAAGACCGGCACTCGCACCGGCGAGCACACCTTGAGCGCCCGCTTCCTCGTAGCCTGTCGTTCCGTTGATCTGCCCAGCGAGGTAAAGGCCGGGCTGCGCCTTCAGTTCGAGCGTGGGTCGCAGCTCGCGGGGATCGACGTGATCGTACTCGATCGCATAGCCGGGCCGGACGATGGCCACATTTTCGAGACCAGGCAGCGTACGCAGGAATTGCTGCTGCACATCAGCGGGGAGGGATGTCGACAACCCGTTCGGATAGATCGTCGGGTCATCGAGCCCCTCCGGCTCAAGAAAGATCTGGTGGCTGTCTCGGTCGGCAAAGCGCACCACCTTGTCTTCGATCGACGGACAATAGCGCGGCCCGCGGCTCTTGATCCGGCCAGAATACATCGCCGACCGGTGCAGGTTTTCTTCAATGATCCTATGCGTTTGCGCCGTCGTCCGCGTGATGAAACAGCTCACTTGCGGCGTCGAGATATCTGTTGTCAGCGCGGAGAACGGCTCCGGCGGTTCGTCGCCGCGCTGCTCTTCGAGCACCGAAAAATCAATCGTTCGGCCATCAAGGCGGGCGGGCGTGCCTGTTTTCAAGCGCCCAAGCGATAGCCCCAACGCCTCAAGACGCGTCGACAGCCCAAGCACCGGCTTCTCGCCGATCCGCCCGGCCGGTACAGTCTCGTCGCCACGGTGGATGAGACCGCGCAGAAACGTACCGGTGGTGAGGACCACCGCCTTGCTGGTAAAGCGCCGGCCATCAAGCAACACGGCGCCCGCGACACGCCCGCCGACGACCAGAAGATCGTCGACCTCGCCCTCAATGACGTCGAGGTTGGGCTGGGCGACAATCGCCGCCTGCATAGCCTGGCGGTAGAGTTTGCGATCCATCTGCGCCCGAGGCCCACGGACGGCCGGGCCTTTTCGCCGGTTGAGCACACGAAACTGGATGCCGGCGGCGTCGGCAACACGGCCCATCAAGCCATCCAGCGCGTCGATTTCGCGCACCAGATGGCCCTTGCCAAGCCCGCCGATCGCCGGGTTGCAGCTCATTTCGCCGATTGTCGCGAATTTGTGGGTAATCAGCGCCGTCGGCACGCCAAGCCGCGCCGAGGCCGCCGCAGCTTCGCAGCCCGCGTGCCCGCCACCAACAACAATGACGCCGTAATCGCTCATGCCGAGCTCCTGTTTGGCAGCGCTTTACGCAATCAAACGCTTCGAATCAACGCTGCCGAACGTCGCCACGTGTTCCACGTGAATCATTTGCCGATGCAGAAGGCCGCGAACAGCCGATCCAATACCATCTCAGCGTCGATTTCGCCGGTGAGGCGCGCTAAAGCGTCGCTGGCCCGCCGCAACGAATCTGCGGCCAATTCGAGCTGCTCCAACTCCGCTGCCGCGTCGGCCAAGGCGGCGAGGGCGGCATCCATTGCCGCGCGGTCGCGCTCGTGACTAAGGATTGCTGGTTCGCCGCCGGTCTGGTCTGCCGCGAAAGCCTCGACCCGACCGAACAGCTCCGGCAATCCGGCGCCAGTGGCCGACGAGATGGTGTCGCCCCGGGCGCTCACTGAACCCGGCAGATCGGCCTTGCTGTTGATTGGCCAGATCGGCGCGTGGCCTTCCGCGGGCCGCTCGCCTTCCGGCACGTCGGGCGCGATGAGCCAGAGTACGAGGTCGGCCCGGGCGATCTCGGCCCGGGCACGGCGTACGCCCTCTGCCTCGGCCTTGCTCGCCGTGTCGCGGAGGCCCGCCATATCCACGAGGATGACGAGGTGCCCGCCAAGGTCCAGCGCAACCTCGCGTACATCCCGCGTGGTTCCCGGCTCGTCGCTCACAATGGCAACGTCGGATTTCACTAGCGCATTGAGCAGGCTCGACTTACCCGCGTTGGCAGCGCCCGCGATCGCTACGCGTAGTCCGTCGCGGACGAGCCTGCCACGTTCGAAGGAAGCGTTGGTGCCGGCCATATCGGCACGAAGCACAGCGATGTCGCGCGCCACGCTTTCGGGCAGGGTGGCGTCAACGTCGCCTTCGTCAGAAAAGTCTAGGCGCGCCTCGATCTCCGCGCGCAGGTCGAGCAACGTCACCCGCCATCCGGCAATTTTCCGCGATAGCCCACCATCGGCCCGCGCCACTGCCTGACGCCGCTGGTTCTCTGTTTCCGCTTCGATGAGATCGCCCAGGCCCTCGACCGCTGTAAGGTCGAGCCGCCCGTTCTCGAACGCCCGGCGGGTGAACTCGCCGGCTTCAGCGAGCCGCACGCCTTCGCGTGAGGATAGCGATCGAAGCAGCCGCCGGACGACCGCCCGCGAGCCGTGCACCTGCAGTTCGGCGCAGTCCTCACCGGTGAAGCTGTGCGGTGCGGGAAACCAGGCGACCAGCCCCCGATCAAGAACTTCGCCGTGATCAGCGATATTCGCCAGCATAAGCCGGCGCGGTGAGGGCAGGGCGCCGGCAAACTCTGTCAACAACGGCCCGGCGCTCGGCCCGGATAGCCGCACAACGGCCACGCCTGCCGGCAACGCACCAGACGACAGCGCGACAATGGTATCCCCGCCACGCATCTAGCTTTTTTCTTGCGCGACCTCACCCGAAAGCCGCCCTGCGCCTTCCGGATGCATCTTGCGCTAAGTATTCATGGAATCGAAGAAATCGCTGTTCGTCTTGGTCTGGCGCAATTTGTCCATCAGGAATTCCATCGCGTCGACCGTCCCCATCGGGTTGAGGATACGGCGGAGGACATACATCTTGCGCAGGACATCCGGCTCGACGAGCAGTTCTTCCTTGCGCGTGCCCGACTTGGTGACGTCCATGGCCGGAAAGATGCGCTTGTCCGAAACCTTGCGATCGAGCACGATTTCGCTGTTGCCGGTACCCTTGAACTCTTCGAAGATTACTTCGTCCATGCGCGAGCCGGTATCGATCAGGGCCGTCGAGATGATGGTCAGTGAGCCGCCATCCTCGATGTTACGCGCGGCACCGAAGAAGCGCTTTGGGCGCTGCAGCGCGTTGGCGTCAACACCACCCGTCAGCACCTTGCCCGAGCTCGGCACGACGGTGTTGTAGGCACGGCCGAGACGGGTGATCGAATCGAGCAAAATGACCACGTCGCGCTTGTGCTCAACCAAGCGCTTGGCCTTCTCGATCACCATTTCGGCGACCTGCACGTGGCGGCTCGCCGGTTCGTCGAAAGTCGAAGAGATAACCTCGCCCTTCACCGAACGCTGCATGTCGGTGACTTCCTCGGGCCGCTCATCGATCAGCAGCACGATGAGATAGCATTCGGGGTGATTGGTAGCGATCGACTGTGCAATATTCTGCAACAGTACGGTCTTACCGGTGCGCGGCGGCGCAACAATGATAGCGCGCTGGCCTTTACCGAGCGGCGCCACGAGATCCATCACGCGCGCGCTTTTGTCCTTCAGCGTCGGGTCGGGCATTTCAAGCCGCAGGCGTTCATCCGGATAAAGCGGCGTCAGGTTGTCGAAATTGATCTTGTGACGAACATTCTCGGGGTCCTCGAAGTTGATCGTGTTGACCTTGAGCAGCGCGAAGTAGCGCTCGCCTTCCTTCGGCGACCGGATCTGACCTTCAACGGTGTCGCCGGTCCGCAGCGAGAAGCGGCGAATCTGGCTGGGCGAAACGTAGATGTCGTCAGGGCCGGGGAGGTAGTTCGCGTCAGGTGACCTCAGGAAGCCAAAGCCGTCCGACAAAACCTCAACCACACCCTCGCCGGTGATATCCACCTCCTGGGAGGCCAGTTCCTTGAGGATCGCAAACATCAGTTCCTGCTTGCGCATGGTCGAGGCATTCTCGACTTCATGTTCCTCAGCGAACTCCAGCAACTGCGCCGGCGTCTTCGCCTTGAGCTCGCTGAGCTTCATATTCTGCATGGGTAAAGCGACCCTTTGGACTAAACCGAAAATCGGGGGGAGAGGGGGAGACCGCCGCGACGGGCATTGCCGTCGATCAAAGCGATGAAAGGACTGTCCGTAGATAGCGTGAACGATTGCCACATTCAAGCGGCTTCGCCTGCGCCACCCAATGATTCACGTGGAACCCAGGCAGGCCGGCCCGAGCCCCAGAGCGCCACAAAAAACGCCTCAGAACGGCTGCACGATCACCATGATGACAATGATGATAACGAGCACGAATGGCAGCTCGTTGACGACGCGCCAAAAACCCTGAGGGCGCTCGTTTTTGTCGGCGGCAAAGTTGCGCACCTGCCGTCCGTAATAGCCATGGATGGCCGACAGCAGGATCACGCAAACAGCCTTCACCCACGGCCAACCCTGGTGCCAATCGATAAGCCCCGGAACCGACACCATGGTGAGGCCAAAGAGCCAGGTCAGGATCATTGCCGGGGTGATGATGCCGCGATAGAGGCGCCGCTCCATGATCTTGAATGTTGCCGACTGGATCGAGCCCACTTCGGCAGCCGTGTGATAAACAAACAGGCGCGGCAAATACATCATGCCGGCTATCCAGGCGATCACCGAGATGACGTGAAACGCTTTGACCCACTCGATCCACATCAGCCGCTTCCCTTCACGATCTCAATCAACTTCGTCACGTGTTCGATTGGCGTCTGCGGCACTATCCCGTGGCCGAGATTGAACACATGCGGGCGATCGGAGAACGCCTCGATGATCGCCTCCGCCCGCCGCTCCATTTGGGCACCGCCAGCAGCGAGTCGCAAGGGATCGAGATTGCCCTGGACGGGATATGCTGCCGGCAGCGCCTCCTTCACGAAACCCAATGGCAACGCGTAGTCGAGACCGAGCAGGTTGACGCCAGTGGTCCTCGCATAGTTCCCCAGCATGCCGGCCGCGCCACGCGGAAAGCCGATGATCGGGGCATTCGGAATTTCGCCACGCACACCCTCGACGATCCGCCGATTCGGCTCGATCACCCGCGCCGCAAACGCCTCATCATCGAGGTTCAGCGCCCAGCTTTCAAAAATCTGAACAACATCGGCGCCGGCCCGAAGCTGCGCCACGAGATAGCGGATACTCGCTTCGACAAGGACATCGATGAGGCCAGCAAATGCCTCAGGTTCACGCAGCGCGAAGAGCCGGGCCACGGCCTGGTCGGTCGATCCCCGGCCGCCAAGCATGTAGGTCGCTACGGTCCATGGCGCCCCGCAGAAGCCGATCAGCGTCTTGTTGGCGGGCAGCGCTCGCCGAACCGTCTCGACGGCCTCCAGCACCGATGCCAGCGCACTCGTTACCGCTTCAGGACGAAGGCCGGCAATGCCCTTGGCGGTCAGCGGCTCAAGGACTGGTCCTTCGCCCGTTTCATAGTCGACCTTTTGGCCAAGCGCATCTGGAACGACCAGAATGTCGGAAAACAGGATCGCGGCGTCCAGGTCAAAGCGTCTTAGCGGCTGGAGGGTCACCTCGCTCGCCAGCGCCGGAGTGTAGCAAACCTCGAGGAAGTTTTTGGCCTTGGCGCGGAGCTCCCGGTACTCCGGCAAATACCGGCCAGCCTGGCGCATGATCCAGATGGGTGGGCGCTTCTGCTTTTTTCCGAGGACCGTTTCGAGCAGCGGCTTGCTGGCAGGGCTGCTCAAGGGAACTTCTCTAGAAAAGAATCTAGATTCTTTATCATCATTATCATGGGGGTGTTTTGCCTGAATTCGCCGGCATCCACAATGCGCGCGGCCTGCCGGGGGGCATCCTGCACCGCAAGAAGGAAGGTGTTGAAAAGCTGATAGAGCAAAGGGTTATCCGGCGCCAAGATGTAAAGTTTAACAAAGCATTAACGGGCGGTCGCCGGTTAATGAAACGTTAATTGGGCTGGGGATTGCCTCCCTCTCGCGAAGACGTTTTCCCCATTGGTGTCGATTCCTCTCTCGTCTCTCTCCCCGCGAGCCAAGCTGTGCATGGAATATCGGCCAGCGGGCATAAACCGGCCTCGAACCGAAAAAGCGGGTTCTCGTGGATATGGCGGCTTGAGCTGGGGAGGACAGTGTGGAAAACGAAGACATGCTCATTCTCGCCAGCCAGAGCGAAACCCGGAAAACCCTGCTGGCCGGGGCCGGTTTGAGCTTTGCGGTAAGGCCTGCGACGATCGACGAGCGGGCTGTGGAAAGCGCTGCCGTGGCGGGTGGGGCTGATGGACGCGCCGTGGCAATCCTGTTGGCTGAAACCAAAGCCCGCGTGGTCGCCTCTGCGGAGCCTGGCGCGCTTGTGATTGGCGCCGACCAAACCCTGTCGTTCGGCAACGAGCTGCTTCACAAACCGCCCGATCTTGGCGACGCACGGCAGCAGCTCCAGCGTCTGCGGGGAAAGACCCACCGCCTGCACGCCGGCGTCGCGCTGGCCCGTGACGGCGAGCTTATGTGGTCGGGCGCGGAAACGGCCGAACTGACCATGCGCGCATTTTCCACCGCCGAGCTCGACGAGGTCCTGATGCTTGAGGGCGACCGGGTGCTGAGTTCGGTGGGGGCGTATCGGCTCGAAGGGTCATCGATCCGGCTGTTCGAGTCGATCAAGGGCGACTATTTCACCATTCTGGGCTTGCCGCTGTTGCCGCTCTTGGCAGCGCTGCGCCTTCACGCGCCAACCCTGTTCGTTTCGGGAGATCGTCGATGACGACCAAAAGCTTCGTCATCGGCCACCCCATCGCCCATTCGCGCTCGCCGCTGATCCACGGCACCTGGCTCAAGGCCTACGGCATCGACGGCAGCTATGAAGCGATCGACGTAGCGCCGGCGGAGCTGCCGGCCCTCTTTGCAAGGCTGCGCGGCGGCGAGTTTGCCGGGGGCAATGTGACGATCCCCCTGAAGGAGCCGGTCTTCGCCCTTTGCGACACGGTCGATCCGCTGGCGACGACGATAGGCGCAGTCAACACACTGGTTGCCACGGCTGGCAAAGTGCATGGCTTCAATACCGACTTCATGGGGTTTTTGGGCAATCTCGACCAGCAGGCCGCAGGCTGGAGCGATGGGCTCGAGGAAGCAATCGTGCTCGGCGCCGGCGGCGCCTCGAGAGCCGTTCTCGTCGCGCTGCGCGAGCGCGGCGTGAAAAAGATAAATCTCCTCAATCGCACCGCGGAAAAAGCCACGGCTCTTGCACAGGCTTTTGGCGATACCGTTCATGCCGCGCCGTGGACCGCGTTCGGTGAACTCGCGCCCCGGGCCGGGTTGGTGGTCAACACCACCTCGGTCGGTATGCATGGCTCGCAATTCTCCGATCTCGCTTTGTCGAAACTGCCGAAATGGGCGCTCGTCACAGACCTCGTTTATGTTCCGCTCGAAACGCCGTTTCTGGCCGAAGCCAGATCGCTCGGCCTCAAAGCGGTCGACGGCTTGGGTATGCTGCTCCATCAGGCTGTGCCGGGCTTTGAGGCCTGGTTCGGGGTCCGCCCGGAAGTCACGCCCGCCCTCCGCGCTGCCGTGGAAGCGACGCTCTGATGCTGAAGCTTGGCCTTACCGGCTCGATCGCCACCGGCAAATCCACGGTCCTGCGCGCATTCGCGGATCTTGGTGTGCCGACCTTTTCCTCGGACGAGGTCGTGCACGAGCTCTACGAGGGCGAGGCAGTGCCAGCGGTTCGCGACGTTTTCCCCGATGTTATCCACGGTGGAAAAGTTGACCGCCGAATGCTCAGCGCCCGGCTGATCGCTCGCCCCGGTGACCTCAAGACCGTGGAAGCCATTGTTCACCCTCTCGTTCGCCAGCGAATCAGCGCATTCTTGCGCAACGCCGCGGAGAAAAGGGCCCCACTGGCAGTTGTTGATGTTCCCCTTTTGTTCGAAAGCGGCTATGACTATGGTTTCGATGCAGTCGCGGTGACGGTAGTCGACGAAGATACTCAACGAAAAAGGGCGATGGTCCGGCCGGGGATGACGGTTGAAAAGCTTGATACCATCCTTGCCCGGCAGCTGCCCCAGGCCGAGAAGAAACGACGGGCAACATACGTGTTCGATACATCTGGCCCGGTTGCCGAGACGCAGGAAAAGGTTCGCGAGCTGGTCGAAAAGCTCGCAGGACCCTGAGTTAGGAACAGCATGACCCGCGAAATCGTCCTCGATACGGAAACCACCGGCCTCAATCCGCTGGGCGGGGACCGCATCGTCGAGATCGGCTGCATCGAGCTCATCAACCACATCCCGTCCGGCCGCCATTTCCACCGTTACATCAATCCCGAACGGTCGATGCCGGAGGAAGCGTTCCGGGTGCATGGCCTTTCCGACGATTTTCTCCGCGACAAGCCGAAATACGCCGCCGTGGCCGCCGAATTTGCCGAGTTCGTGGGTGATGCAACGCTGATCATTCACAACGCGGCGTTCGATATCGGCTTTCTCAACGCCGAGCACAGCCGGGTAAAACTGCCCAAGCTGGCCAACGAGGTGATCGACACGGTCGAGGTGGCGCGCCGCGTCCATCCCGGCGCTCGTGTCAGCCTCGACGCGCTCTGCAAGCACTATGGTATCGACAATTCGAAGCGCACCCTGCACGGCGCGCTGCTCGACAGCGAGATTTTGGCCGACGTCTATCTCGAACTGATCGGCGGGCGGCAGGTGGGGTTCGCGCTCACGGCCGAGCCCGTCGTGGCTGACATCGCGGTGCAGGTTGCGCGAATCCCGGTACCGCCGCGCCCGGTACCGCTTGCCGCGCGCCTCACCGCGGCAACTATCGAGGCGCATCAGGCGCTGCTCAAAACACTGGGGCAGGAGCCGCTCTGGCACTACTACGACGCGCCGCTGCAGGCGGCCGTCTAGCGCCGTCAGGCCGTCGGCGTGCCGCCATTCTGCTGCAGTCGCGCGGCTTCCGTCTGCTGCTGCACGCTCTGCATGTAGAACTGCGTGAAATCCACCGGCTCCATCAGCAGCGGCGGGAAGCCCCCCTGCTGGGTGACGCTGGCGATCACCTGCCGGGCGAACGGAAAAATCAGCCGCGGGCACTCGATCATCAAAAGCTGTGACAGTTGCGGCTCGCCGATATTGCGGATGCGATAGACGCCGCCATAGACCAGCTCGACCGCGAACAGCACGGCACCGTCCCGCTCCGCCTTGGCGTTGAGCGTGATTTCCACCGCGAAGATTTCGTCGGCCTGCTTTTTCGGCACGACGTTGATGCCGACCGAAAAATTCGGATTGCCCGAGCCGAGCATGATGCTGCCCGGAGCGCCGGGGCTTTCGAACGACAGGTCCCGGATATACTGGCCGATCAGATTCAAGGATGGCGCTGTTTCTGCGCTGGTTTCGTCGGCCATTTCGTCCTCGGTGCTGGCAATGAACGGCGCTCGCTAGCACTTTTGGCGCTGAGGGACAAGAACGGCTCAGCGCGGCCGGAACTGGTCGTCCCCGAGCTCGATGGTTTTGGGCCCACCCGTCCCCGGACCGCCCCCCGCGACATCCCCGATGACCCGCATGCGCCGCCTTAGAAAGCCGTAGATCGCCGTGCGGACCGGCGGCAGCACCAGCAACAGGCCCATGAGATCGGTGAAATACCCCGGGACGGCGATCAGCACGCCGGCGATGCTGATCAGCATCGCGTCGGCGAGTTTTAGGCCCGGCAACTGCCCGCGCCCCATGGTGTCGCGGATTTCGCCCAGTAGTTTCAGGCCCTGATGCCTCACGATCATCGAGCCGATGATGGCGCCAAGGATCACGCCGAGCAGCGTCGGCCACACGCCGATCGCTTGGCCGATCACGATGAAGAGGGCGATCTCGATCAGCGGAATCGCCAGCAACACCAAAAACATAGCGCGAAAGGCCATATTGTCCCTCTTCGGCGATAATTCCAGCGTCGGGGCCGTCGACCAATCGTGAACTGGTTTTGGGGTGAGCTTTGCCTATATATAGGCGGCGTCGCAGTGTAAGCGACCCCTCGCATCTTCCGGCACCGGCAATAGCGCAGTGAGTTTCATGGACGAGTTCTTCGATATCCCCACCCTCATCGTCATCGGCGTGGCGATCGTTGTGCTGTTCCGCCTGCGCCAGGTGCTGGGCACCCGGATCGGCCACGAACGGCCGCCGGTTGATCCTAACAAGCCGGCCGATGCCGCGCCGGATCGCAAGCCCGAGGATAACGTGCTCACGCTCCGGCCGCGCCCGGCCGACCAGAAATCCGATGATGAGGACCTGCGCAAGCGCAAGCTCGCCACCGAGATCGAGCAATTCTCCAACGGCGACAGGGCGGTGGCCGACGGCTTGAATGCCATCGCGGATGCCGATCCGTCCTTCAGTCCTAAAGCCTTTGTCGAAGGCGCCAAGCAGGCCTACGAGATGGTTCTCACCGCCTACGCTTCGGGCGATCGCAAGACGCTGAAGAATCTGCTCGAAAAGGACGTATTCGACGGCTTCGACCACGCCATGGATGCCCGCGAATCGGCCGGCCAGACGGTTCAGTTCACCTTTGTCGGCCTGCCCAAGGTCGATATTTCCCATGCGGATTTCGACAAGCGCAATGCCATCGTCACCATGCAGTTCCACGCGGAAGTCGTCTCTGTGACGCACGGCAAGGATGGTGCCGTCGCCGAGGGCACGCCCGATCAGGTCAAAACCATCGCCGACGAATGGACCTTTGCCAGAAACCCCAAATCGCGCGACCCCAACTGGAAGCTGATCGCCACCAATCAGCTTGAATAGCTCTTTCCGGAGCGGGTGATGGCCAAGCGCGTCGGCAGGAACGGGCCGCTGCTTCGTGACTGGCACCTCTGGACCGAGGTCAAGCGCACCGTGACGGCCCTCAAGCCGCAGGCGAACGAGGCGCTGGCCGACGAGCCTTTGCCGCTGCCCGCCTCGCGGCAGCCCCCGGTCTTCGACAAAGGCGCCAGGTGGCTGGGCCCGGCGTTGCCGTCCTATCAGCCCGCGCCGCGCAAGGCCCGATCGGAACCCGGCCAGATCATCGAGCCGAGGATGCGCAAGCGCCTCGTGCGCGGCCGGATCGAGATCGATGGCACCATCGACCTCCACGGCATGCGGCAAGCCGAAGCGCGGGCGGCGCTGCAGCGTTTTGTGCTGGCGCGGGTCGAGCGTGGCGACCGCACCATTCTCGTCATCACCGGCAAGGGCCTCAAGAAAACCGACGACATGCAGATTCTCGACCGCGGCGTATTGCGTTCCATGCTGCCGGTCTGGCTGTCCGAGCCGGTCCTGGCGCCGGTTATCGCCGGCTGGGATGTGTCGGCGCAGGCGCATGGTGGCGAGGGGGCGTTCTATGTGCGCCTCCGCCGGGGGACAAGATGACCCCGCTCGGTGCAAAACTCAGGGCGTTGCGCGAGGAGCGCGGCGTAACCCTCAAGGACATGGCCAAGGCCCTCAATGTGTCGAGCGCCTATCTGTCCGCCCTCGAGCACGGCAAGCGCGGCACCCCGACCTGGGTATTGCTGCAGCGCATCATCACCTATTTCAACGTCATCTGGGATGAAGCCGAGGAACTGCAGCGCCTCGCCGAGTTCTCCGACCCTCGCGTCGTCGTCGATACCGGCGGCCTCTCGCCGGAGGCGACCGAATTCGCCAACCGCCTCGCCAACGACATTGGCAAGCTCAAGGTCGAGGACGTGACCTTCCTCAAGCTCGAGCTGATGAAGCGGGCGGGCAGGGCGTAGGGCAGGTATCGCACTGCGATAGCGGCTCCATCGTCTCCCTCCCCCTTGAGGGGAGGGACGGCGCGAAGCGCCGAGGGTGGGGGTCGAGCCTCTTGCACAGTGCCGGGGAATGGACCCCCACCCGGCTGCCGCCACCCTCCCCACAACGGGGAGGGACG
>Ga0134128_10009223_pt1 | contig 11849 bp, 8 predicted proteins | sample KB31754_FD_96462 | JGI IMG/M metagenome (GOLD analysis project Ga0134128, IMG submission 96462) | Terrestrial soil microbial communities with excess Nitrogen fertilizer from Kellogg Biological Station, Michigan, USA - KB3-175-4 | ecosystem: Environmental > Terrestrial > Soil > Unclassified ...
CTGGTCATCGAGTTCGGCGGCAACGAGGACCAGGCCATTGCCGGGCTGTTGCATGACGCCATCGAGGATTGCGGTGTCGAGCACGAAACAGCGATCCGCAGACAGTTCGGCGATGTCGTTGCCGGCATCGTCAAGGATTGCACGGACGGCACGGCCGGGGACAAGACCGACCGCCCCGATGCGGAAGCCAAACGAAGCGACTGGGTGGCGCGCAAGCAGGCTCACCTTGGCCACCTGAAAGTGGCCTGTGAACGTGCCCTTCTTGTGAGCGCCTGCGACAAGCTGCACAACGCCCGCGCCATCGTGCAGGACCTGGAAGATCCCGAAGTCGGCCTCCGCGTTTTCGAGCGCTTCACTGGTGGTCGCGACGGGACGCTGGCCTACTACCAGGCGTTGGCCGAGATTTTTTCGGCGCGCGGAATCAGGGTGGCCAAGGTGCTCGATGCCACGGTGGACTGGATGCACGAACTGGCGGGGCAGGCGAGCGCAAGGCCCTCGTCGCCGTTTGAGACTCGAGGTCCCTAACGCGATTTGATCGACGTCGATACTGAGGGCTGATGTCCTCGCAGCGGTCGCTCCAGGTTCGGCAGGAACACCGTGATCAGGCCCATCAACGGCAGATAGGCGCATAGCCGGTAGACGTATTCGATGCCGTGGACGTCAGCCAGTCCGCCGAGCACGGCGGCGCCGATGCCGCCCATGCCGAAGGCCAGACCGAAGAACATGCCGGAGATCATGCCGACGCGGCCGGGAATCAGCTCCTGTGCATAGACCAGGATCGCCGAGAAAGCCGAGGACAGCACCAGGCCGATGATCACCGTCAGCACACCGGTCCACATCAGGTTCGCGTGCGGCAGCAGCAGGGTAAAGGGCGCAACGCCCAGGATCGACACCCAGATCACCCACTTGCGCCCGATGCGGTCGCCGACCGGGCCGCCGATCAGCGAGCCGGCGGCCACGGCGAACAGGAACACGAACAGATGCACCTGTGCGCCCTGTACCGAGATGCCGAACTTGTGGATCAGGTAGAAGGTGTAATAACTGCTGAGGCTGGCCAGGTAGAAGTACTTGGAGAAGATCAGCAGGCCGAGAATTGCCAGCGCCCCGATGATCTGGTTGCGCGAGAGTGCCATGACGGAGAGATGCTTCGACGACGAATGACTGCGCGTCGCATGATGGCGGCTGTACCAGCGACCCACCTGCAACAGCACCACGATGGCGAGCAGTGCCACCAGCGAGAACCACGCCACGCTGCCGCGCCCGTTGCGCACGATGATCCATGCGGCGAGCAAGGGGCCCAGCGCGGAGCCGACGTTGCCGCCGACCTGGAACAGCGATTGCGCCAGGCCGTGTCGCCCGCCCGAGGCCATTCGTGCCACCCGCGAGGATTCGGGATGGAACACCGACGAGCCGATGCCGACCAGGCCTGCCGCCAGCAGCAGGATCGGGAAGTTCGGTGCCACCGCCAGCAGCAACAGCCCGCACAGGGTGAAACCCATGCCGGCCGGCAGGGAGTACGGCATCGGTCGCTTGTCGGTGACCATCCCCACCAGCGGTTGCAGCATGGAAGCAGTGAGCTGGTAGGTCAGGGTGATCAGGCCTACCTGGGCGAAGCTGAGGTGGAAGTCGTGCTTCAGGATCGGGTAGATCGCCAGGATCAGCGACTGGATCATGTCGTTGAGCATGTGCGCGACGCTGATGCCCCCGAGCACCGAGAACTGGGTGCCTTCGCCGGATGGCGTGCCGGCTGGGGCGGCGGTCGATAAGGGGATGGCGGCGGGTGACAGCGGGGTGCTTTCGACGCGGGTCTGCATGAATCACTGTGTCAGCGGGGGAGTGGCACGGCTCGATGACGCCGGTGGGTCCATCAACCATAGAGCAAATGGCCTTCCGTTCGCATGTGCCGGGAGTCAGTCATCCGACCGGCGGGCCACTGTGGCGTACACGGTTGACGAGTGTGGCCGGCGCGCCTCGCCGCGGCAGACAGTGACATCCTGATCGCGCTGTAAACGCGCTGCCGTGCGCAGCCGTTGAAACTCGGGAACCGGGCATTAGCGCGAATGACGCCCGGAGCCTTGGCCAAGCACTCTACGGATATGGTGATGACCTGCGACCGTCGTGTTGCCGTTCGATTCTTGTTGTTGATTTCGCTGATCCTGTTGCCCTTGTTCGCGCAGGCACAGTCCGGCTCGCCGCACGAACGGCTGCTGCCGCGCAAGGGCGACATCGAAATCGCCGACTGGCAACGGGCCGTGACTCTTCCCGTCGGCGGTCGTGTGGTGCGCGACGTCGCTTATGGCAACGATCCGCGCCAGCGCTTCGACGTGTACCTGCCGGCGCATGCCATCGGTGCGCCGGTGATCTTCATGGTGCATGGCGGCGGCTGGCGGCGTGGCGACAAGGGTTCCCGCGGCGTGCTCCAGAACAAGCTCGATCGCTGGCTGCCACGCGGCTTCATCGTGATCTCGACGAACTACCGCATGCGCCCGGATACCGCACCCCTGCAACAGGCTCGGGATGTCGCGCGGGCGTTGGCGCTGGCCCAGCGCAAGGCGCCCGGTTGGGGTGGCGATCCTGACGGCTTCATCCTGGTCGGGCATTCGGCCGGCGCGCATCTGGTTGCGCTGCTGACCGCCGAACCGGCGCTGGCGCGGGCGCAGGGCGCGCAGCCCTGGCTGGGCACGATTGCGCTGGACAGTGCCGCCCTCGACCTGGTGCAAATCATGCAGGGCCGCCATCTTTGGCTCTATGACGAGGCCTTCGGTTCGCAGCCGTCCGACTGGCTGACGGCATCGCCCTACCAGCAGATGCGCGGGCGCATCGCGCCGTTCCTGGCGGTGTGCTCCAGCCGGCGCCGAGACTCATGTCCGCAGGCGCAGGCGTTTGTGCGCAAGGCTGCGTCGTTCGGTGCACATGCCAGCGTGCTGCCGGAGGATCTTTCGCACGGCGAAATCAACCAGCAACTGGGCCTCCCTTCGGACTACACCGGGGCCGTCGAGCAGTTCATGCGCACGCTCGATCCGGCGGCAGCGCGGCGGCTCGACGACCAGGCCAGCCGTATCGCCGCGTTGCCGGTGATAATCAGTCGCTGACCGGGTCTACTGCAAATGCGCGGTCATCCAGCCCACCCAGCGCCGGTACACGTCGGTGGTGCGGACGATGTCGTGCGGGAAGTGGGTGTCCACCGGGTAGGCGTAGAACTCCACCGGCACGCCGGCGTCGCGCAGTGCGTGGTACCACTCGTAACTGTTGACCAGCGGCACATTGGGGTCGCCGACGTCGCCCATGATCAGGGTCGGTGCAGTGACGTTGTGGGCGGCAGCGATCGGGGACTGTTCGCGCCAGATGTCATGGTCCTTCGCCGTCCACGGCGAGCCGCCGAAAAAGTAGAGGTCGCCGGTCTGGTAATAAGAAATGGTGTAGTCCATGACCCAGTCGGTCAACGCGGCGCCCGCCACCGCGGCCTTCCACGTGGACGGGTAGTGTCCGCTCAGCCAGGTGGTCATGTAGCCGCCGTACGACCAGCCGCTGACGCCGATCCGGCTGCTGTCGACGATGCCCAACTTCTCCACCGCCGCGAGGCCGGCCATCACGTCCTTGCCGGGGCCTTCGCCAGTGTCGCGGTAGATGGCGTGCTGGTAGGCATCGCCGAGATTGGTGCTGACGCGATAGTTCGGCTGGAACACCACGAAGCCGGCTGTTGCCAGCAATTGCGGCAACGGCGAGAACTGCACGGTGGAACCGGCCTCGGGGCCGCCGTGGATTACCAGCACCAGCGGATACTTTTGCCCCCGTTGATAACCGACCGGGTAAGTCAGCACGCCGTCCTCGTGGAACCCGTCCGGTCCTTGCCAGTCGATCGATTCGGTGCGGCCCAGCGCGAGCTTGTCGACGAAGGCGTTGAGGTTGGTCAGTCGGCGCGGCCTGGCGTTCGTCGAGTTCATCACATAGAGCTCGCCGGGATGGCCGGTCGTGCTGCCGATGAAGGCCAGCGCGCCGGTCTTCGCGACGGTGACGTCCGCGCCGGCCTCGACCTCGCCCAGGTCGAGCTTGCCGGCCTTGCCCGACAGCGGCTGCTGCCACAGCACGGAATGCGTGCCGTCGCCCCCAGCCAGCAGCAGCGCCTTGCCGTTCGGCAACCATGCGTAGTTTTCGATGTTGCGCGCGAGCGCCTGGGTGACGTCGCGATCATGACCGTCGACGGAAACGTACACCGCATTGCCGTCGTTCTGGTCGCCACCGCGTGGACGCATCCAGGCGAGGGTGTTGCCGCTCGGCGCGTAGCGTGGATCCGTCACCGCCTGTGCCGTCACCAGCGCGCGCGGCGCACCGCCAGCGACATCGACGGTGTCGATCACCGAGTGGAAGGATGGCCCCCAGTACGGTCCGGGAAAGCGCGTGAATGCAATGCTGTGGCCGTCTCGGCTCCATGCCGGTTCCGGCGCGCTGTCCTGTTGATCCGTCGAAAGGCTGTAACTGCCTGCGGTCAACCGCTTGGCGGTACCTCCGGTACTTGGGACCAGCCACAGATGCGACGGCCTCAGCGCGGCACGGGTGAGGAAGTGGTTGTCGGTGACCTGGAACGCGTCGTCATGTGCCTTGATCGCCTTGGCATTGGTCGCCTCGTCCGCACTGACGAAGGCGAGCTGCGTGCCGTCCGGACTCCAGCTGAAGGAGTCCACGCCGTGCTTGATGTCGGTGAGGCGCACGGCGTCGCCGCCATCCATCGGCATGACGTAGAGCTGGCCCTCCTTGGTCTTGTCGTCCTTGGCGATGAAGGCCAGTTGGCTGCCGTCGGGCGACCAGCGCGGCGAGCCTAGTCCTTCTCGCTTCCACGTCAGCGCTCGCCGCGAGCCGCTGGCGACGTCCACCAGGTCGATCTCCTGCTGGCTCTTGTCGGTCTTGAAATCCGGGGTGGACACGACCAGCGCGATGCGCCTGCCGTCCGGTGAAATCTGGGGGTCGCTGAGGCGCACGATCTTCTGCAGGTCGCTCAACTGGAAGGCTGACGCCGTGCCGGCAGCGGCCGAGGAAAGCGGCAGCGCAAGCAGGCCGCAGGCCGCGAACGCGGCAAAACCGATGGACTTCATCACAACCCCCTGGGAGACACGATGGACGGGACACCGGAACCGCGCGGAGAGTCGGGCGGGAGCGGCCGACCGCACGCCGATGGCAGGACGCAAGAGTGGCACGTTCGCCCGCCGCCGGAGAAGTGCATGCTGCATGTGGATTCGCCGCTGCAGTACGATGCGCTCGTCCGGGCGCAGGACCGGCGAGGCAGTCATGAACGCATCGACGCTGTGGTGGGGTTTGCTGTTCGGCTCGATCGGGCTGGGCTTTTTCGTCTACGGGCGAAAACAGCGTGCGATCGTGCCGCTGGTGTGCGGGGTCGCGCTGATGCTGTTTCCCTACGTCGTCAGCGGCACGGCGTGGCTGCTGGTTACCGGCGTGGTGCTGATGGCGATACCGTATTTCGTGAGAATCTAGAGATATTCCGATCCATTCCACACAGGCGGGATGTTCCCGTCGGGGTATTCGATCCATGCATTGCTACGACCATGACTCCTGGAATGGCTTGTTTTCCGGATCGGGTGGATCGGCGCTTGCCGGTGTCGGTGTCTACAGCAGGGGCCTCGGCGTCTTCAGCGCGGCCGGGTTGCCTGGTTCGGCGACCGGCGCCAGCCCGTTCCGGCACGGCAGCGCCATCGGCACCGATCTGTTTCGTGCCGAGCCCCGGTTCTTGCTGGTGTCCAACGACCTCGCCCGGGTCACCGCGAAATTTCTGTGTGCCTTGCTGCCGCATTTGAGCCTGCCCAGGGCCGAGCAGTTTGTCGCACCGCTGAACGCCTACCTGATGAAGTACCAGATCAACACCGTCCAGCGCATCGCGGCGTTCCTGGGACAGGTCGCGGTGGAGTCGAGTCAATTTCGCAAGCTGGTGGAATCGACCTGGTACCGTGATGCGAAGCATCTGAAAGCGACGTTTCCCACGGCGTTCAAGACCGTCGACGCGGCCGCCTACACCAGGCATCCGGAAAAACTGGCCAACTTCGTCTACGCCGGCAGGAATGGCAACGGCGATGAGAAGAGCGGCGACGGCTGGAAATACCGTGGTCGCGGTCTGATGCAGCTGACCTTTCGCGACAACTATGCGGCGTTTGCGAAAGACACCGGCATCGATGCTCTGAACCACCCGGAGCTGCTGGAGCAGCCGAAGATCGCTGTGTATTCCGCCGCCTGGTTCTGGGACAGGGCGCACCTCAATCCGTTCGCCGATCATGGGAGCTACAAGAACCTGACCTTGATCATCAATGCCAAGGCGTTGGGCTACAACGAGCGCGAACACTACCGGAAGCGCGCCGTGACGCTGCTGACGCGCTACCCCTGGGACAACTTGCCGGGGCTCTGTTGACATGGGCCATTGGGCAACTGTCGGGCACGCACTCGCCAGCATCCATCGCGGGGCGCGGATTCCCGCCCTGGCGGCGGCGTTGATCGGATGCCTGCCGGCCTGCGCGCTGACCTCGACGAATGCCGCGTCGACGGTCGCGCAGGCCATCGTCGCGCAGTGCGACCAGCCGGGCACTGCGGGCACCGATGTGGTTGCGGGTACCCGCTTCAACGTCAACCTGCCACCTTTCGGCGAGGTCTGCTTTCTGGCCCGTCGCCATCTGGCCAACCCGGCCGAACACGAGACCGACCTGATCGGTTTCGAACTTTGGCGTGACGGTGCTCTGGCCTATTCCCTGCCGATGCCGCCGGGCTATCTGTGGAATGAGCTTTGCCAGAAGATCCTCGCCGTGGGGTTTTCGCATCGAGGCGAACAAACCGACATCATCGTGCTGGGCAGTTGCATGACCGCGGGGCGTGACGATTTGTCCAGGCCGCTTGTGTTTTCAAGCCAAGGACACGGGTTCGCCGTGGATGCCGACTTGACGATGGCAACCTTGGGCTTGAATACGATCAAGCAGGTGCAGCGCAAGATTCGTGCGCTACGTGCGACACAACGCCCCCATTGAATCGCCAGCGCCCGAGAGGCCGGCGTCGTCGGCGCGGCACCTGCCATCAAAGCGCCGACAGGAAGGCCACCAGATCGCCCTTCTGCTGCGCGCTCATGCCGATGTTGAAGCGCGTGTCGTAGAAGTTCACCACGTCCAGCAGGGTGGCTGCCGAGCCGTTGTGGAAGTAAGGCGCTCGCGCTGCCAGTCCGCGCAGGATCGGACCCTTGAACTTGCCGATGTCGGCCCATTTGCCGGTGAGCATCGCCAGCCCGGGATCGGTGGTCTGCACGACTTCGCCGGTGCTGTAGCGGGTCAGCGTGTACAGCGGCAGGTCCGGCGTGCGCCGACTGGCGTCGGCGATGCCGATGTTGACCGGCAGCGCGACCGAGTGGTTGCCGATGTTGGGTGAATCGTGGCAGCTGCTGCAACTGCCGTGGATCACCGGTGTACCGGTGACATCGTTGAGGCCGGCCACGCCGCTGATCGCGATGGGCATGGTATTGAACAACTGCTGCCCGCGCGCGATCGCGGCACGTGCGTGGTCGCCGGGGTCGAGGCTCAGTCTCGTGTTCGGATCATTCCAGTCGTCGAAGAGACGCATTGCCCGGGGATCGAACGGTTCGCCGGTGGGATCCCCATCCAGTACATCGTTGATGCCGACCCAGAAGCGCTGCTGCGCCAGGATGCCGGCGCCACCCATGCCGCCGCCGGCGTTGAGCGGTCCGGCCCGGTTGTCGATCAGCTGCGCGGTGAACATGTGCGTTTCGAATTCGACGATGCGGTCGAGGGTGCTGCGGTCGGGGGCCGTGGCTGCCTGCTCGTGGCCGAGAATGGCATCGCGTGCCTGGGAGGCCAGGCTGGTGTCGACGTCGGCCATGTCGATGCCAGCGTCCATTGGTGGTTTGAAAGGTGCGTAGGTTTCCCTTCCATCCCACATCACGGCCGTATCCCAGATCAGGTTGGTCGCGGGCAACGGACGCCTGAACAACGAAAGTTGGCTTGCGCTGGCATAGCCATAGGGGTCGTCGACAGCGGTCAGCTTGAACTCGGCATTCGCCGGCATCGGCAGGCCGATGCGCAGGACACCGCGGTTGAGCAGCATGGCGTAGGCGATGCGGCGCGCGTAGACCGTGGAGACATCCGCCAATGGCGAGACGGCGCCGTCGACCAGGGCGAAGAGCGGGTCGGTGCCGTTGGTGGCGTCGAAGCGCTGGCGCACTTCGGTGGCGGAGATCGTCCAGCCCTCGGCCTGCCGATGACAGGAGGTGCAGGAGCGGCCGTTGCTGCCGAGGCTGGAGAAGAACGGGTTGCTGGAATCGATGCTGCCACTCGGGGTGCTGCTCTGCAGCCAGCCGGAGGGATCGGCGGTGGTTAGTGCATCGGCATGCCTTGCAGGAGGCTCGCTCCTCCGCGCATGCGCGACGCCGATGCTCGCCAGCAGGGTGGCCGCGGCAATGGCAATCAACCGGCGATGCTTGGCGTGGCTGATAATGTGTTGGTGGAACATGACGGCTTCCCTCCCCAGGTTTGTCAGTGCCCACCCGCACGCGTTGTACGGGCGGGCACTGCGCAAAACACCGCGGGAGTGGAAATTGCGACATGCGCGCGCGAAGTGCTGTGCAGGCAACGCCGGCGCGGGCCTGTTGGCGCGTCTCGCACCGTGGGAGGGGCGGGAGGTGCTGTCAGTTCAAAAGGGTGCCGCAGGACGCGATGGGCTGGTGCAATGCCGACTGCGCCCTGGCCAGTTCGGGATGCGTGGCCAGGTTGCCTGCATCGATGATTGCGCGGGCGGCCAGCGCCTGCGCCGAGGCATAGCCGCAGTCGCCGGCATGCGCCGCGGCCACGGCAAGCCACAACTGCGCCGCGAGCCGGCGTGGATGCGCCGGTTGCAACTCGCCACTGGCGCGCTGGATCGCCGTTGCCAGTCGCGCGCGCGCCCGGCCCGGTTCGCCATGTTGCAGTTCGACCTGCGCCAGCAGCGTGTGTACCCACAGCAGTTGCGGGTCGCTGCGGGACGCGACCCCGGCGAGATCGCGATCGACCGTCGCCTGGAGATCCTCCGGGCATTGCGGGCCGGTGGATTCCGTGCACGCCAGCAGCAGGCGCGCCTCGGCGATCAGCGGCGGCATCTTGTAGTTGCGCGTGCGCAGGTCGGCGATGGCAGCGGGCAGCCACTCCCGTGCAGGCGCTGGCTTGCCTTCGAGCAGGGCGATGCCGGCCAGTTCACTGTCCACGCGGCCGACGCGCATGCGGTTCGCCGGGTCGTTGCCGTAGAGTTTGCGTGCGGCTTCGAGCAGGTCTTTCGCACCGGCCAGATCGCCGGCCTCGATCTCGCCGAAGGCCGTGGTTTCCAGTGAATCGCCATGCAACGGGGTGCCCGCGCCAAAGCCATCGGAGGACCACGCCCGTGCCAGCCGGCAACGCGCCTTCGCGCTGGCAAGATCTGCCCTGAGTCCTTCCAGCACGCAGGCCTTTTGTGCGACATACACCTGGGTGAGCTGCGGTCGGCCGTCGTTGCGTGCGTACATCGCCAGCGCCTGGGCGAAGAGCTGGTGCGCCTGCGTCCAGTGGCCGGCGCGATACTCGGACGAGGCCAGGCCGGCCAGCGCCAGGGTGGATTCATTGCTGGACGCACCGAAATGCGCGAGCTCGAACTGCCAGGTTCGGCGCCACATCCGGCTCGCCTCGTCGTAGCGTTCCAGCCCTTCCAGGGCATCGGCAACATCGTTGTAGCCGATGCCGACCCGCGGGTCGTCCGGCCCCCATGCGGCGAGGCGCTCGGCCAGCGCTTCACGACTGAGTTCCAGCGTGGTTTCGCCATGCCCTTCGCTGTTCTCGACCGCGGCCAGGGGACCGAGCAGATCGATCAAGGCTTCGCCATGGATACCCTGCGCCAGCATGCGCTGGTGAGCCAGACGCAGGTCGGCGCCGCCAGCGGCAAAGTCCTCCATGCGCACCGCCGCGTAGCCACGTGCCGTAAGGGCGCGGATCGCCTCGATGTCGGTAGGTTCCAGCGTGCGCTCGGATAGGGCGACGGCCTGATCCGCCAGCGCGCGTGATTGCTTTGAGTCACCCAGGTTTTCGTACAGCCGGGAGAACATGGCCAACAGGTCGACGCGGCCGCCGGCATCCAGTTTCGGCGAGTGGTCGAGCTTGTCGACGCCACGGGCGAGCAGGTCGCTCAGGCTGGGTTGCCTGGAGGCGGTGACGCCGTAGCGGATCGGCGCGAACAGGGCTTCGACGAAATCGCGCACCATGCTTGCGCGCGCGGCCTGTTCTCGCGCCACGTGCGCTTGCCACAGGGCGACCGACAGGGAGACCAGGACAGCCAGCACGAAAATCGCAGTGATGGCCACGCCGCCGCGATGGCGACCGACGAACTTGCCTACCTGATACCAGCGCGATGGTGGATGAGCCAGTACCGGTTGCTGATCCAGGTGGCGCTCGATGTCTTCAGCCAAGGCGCCGGCGGAAGCGTAACGCTGCTCGGCTGCGCTGGCCGTGGCCTTCAGCACGATGTTGTCGAGGTCGCCGCGCAGCTGGCGCCGCCGTATCGGCAACGGTGCCGCGGCTTCTTCAGCCTGGACGGTGCGATCGGAAGAGCCGGGTTGAAGCCGCGACGATGGCGATCCGGTATCGCTGCCCGCCCGCCGCCGTCCGGTCAGCAGTTCGTCGAGCAGGACGCCCAAGGCGTAGACGTCGGTGGCGGTGGTGATCGGCGCCTGGATGAACTGTTCCGGCGCGGCGTAGGCCGGCGTAAGCGCACGATGCTGGGTACGGGTGACGTCATCGATCCCGTCGTCCAGCAGCTTGGCGATGCCGAAATCGAGCAGCTTGACCTCGCCGTCGGTGGTGACCAGCACGTTGGAGGGCTTCAGGTCGCGATGCACGATCAGGGCGCGATGGGCGGCTTCGACCGCGCGGCAGACCTTCAGGAACAGCAGCAGGCGCCGCCGCAGATCCAGTTTGTGCTCGCGCACGTAGTGCGTGATCGGCACACCGTCGACCAGCTCCAGCACGATGTAGGCCAGCCCCTGGTCGGTGATGCCGCCTTCGATCAGGCGCGCTATGCCCGGGTGGCGCAGGCGAACCAGGGCCTCGCGTTCGCGCCGGAACTGGTCCTGCGCCGCCGGTGTGTAAAGGCCCCGCGCCAGCAGCTTGAGCGCGACCTCCTGGCGCACGCCCGCCTCCTGGCGGAATGCGCGGAACACCGTGGACGAGCCGCCTTCGCCCAATACCTCGATGAGTTCGAACGCGTTGATCCGGCTGCCAGGAGGCATCGCGTCGGCGATGCTGGCGTCCCCGATCGCGCGCGCGGCGTCGGCCGCGTTGCCGGATGCCACCAGCCATTCCCCGCCGATCGTGTCGGCCGCCAGCATGCGTTCGATCTCGCTGCGTTGCCTTGCATCGGGACAATGCGCGGCAAGCCAGTGCTCGCGCGCTGCGCCCGACAGCTGAAGTGCCGTCTCGAACAATTCGCGCAGTGTCGGTGTGCAGTCCACGATGAAGCGTCTGTCCGAAGTGACCCGTTTGCGATAAACCCCGAGCGTCGCCGGATTGCGACGTTGTCCGTTCACAGCCTCTCAGTCCATGTGCGCCTTGAGGAAGGCGCGGGCGAAGCGCCAGTCCCGGTCGATCGTGCGCCGGGCCAGGCCGAGCGTCTCGCCGATCTGTTGCAGGTTGAGCCCGGCGAAGTAATGCAGCTCGACCACCCGGGCGGCGCGCGCATCGGCCAGCTCCAGTGCATCCAGCGCGGCGTCCAGGGCGAGTGCCTGGCCGGCGGTATCCAGCGCGAGCCTCAGGTCATCCTCGTCCAGCGTGATCTTCATCCACTGGCCGCCGGCGCGC
>Ga0134128_10009225_pt1 | contig 11847 bp, 12 predicted proteins | sample KB31754_FD_96462 | JGI IMG/M metagenome (GOLD analysis project Ga0134128, IMG submission 96462) | Terrestrial soil microbial communities with excess Nitrogen fertilizer from Kellogg Biological Station, Michigan, USA - KB3-175-4 | ecosystem: Environmental > Terrestrial > Soil > Unclassified ...
CAGACCTTCGTGAACTCGACCGCGAACTGCCGCGTACCCTGCGCCGTGCTCCGGCCCATCCCCAGCGCGATGCCCATCGCGGCCGCCACGCCAATCGCGGGCGCGCCGCGAATCACCATCGTCCTGATGGCCTTCGCCACTTGATCGGCGGTCTTGCAGTGGACGTAGACCTCCTGGCCCGGCAGCTTGCGCTGGTCGATCATCACGACCTCGCCGTCCTGCCAGGCAATCGTGGGCAGCATGGTCCCGCATGATATCAGCCGCGATCCGGCCCGATCAGTCCGCCAGGAGGCGCCCGTCGAACGGGAGGGGCAGCAGGTCTTTCATCTGGTGACGCGCCGCGATGCGCGCGGGCGTGGCCATGATGACCGGGACGTCGCCGCAGAACTCCCAGAGCAGCTGCCGGCACGCCCCGCAGGGCGGCGTCGGCGCCTCGGTGTCCGCGACGACGACGACGGCGACGAACTCGCGCTCGCCTTCCGACAGCGCTTTGAAGAGCGCGACCCGCTCGGCGCACATGGTCAGCCCGTAGCTCGCGTTCTCGACGTTGCAGCCGGTGTAGATGCGGCCACTGCGCGTGCGGAGCGCCGCGCCGACCTGAAAGTGCGAGTACGTCGCGACCGCGTGGCCGCGGGCCGCGCGCGCGGCGGCGACCAGGGCCTCCAACTCAGAGTCGCTCAAGTGTGCCCTCCAGGAGCGCGATGAACTCGCGGCTCACGCGAGCGGTCGTCTCGATGACTTCTTCTTCGGTCAGCGGCTGCGGCAGGATGCCGGCCGCCATGTTCGAGATGCACGAAATACCGAGCACCTCGAGACCCATGTGCCGCGCGACGATGGCTTCCGGCGCGGTCGACATGCCGACCGCGTCGGCGCCCAGCGTGCGAAAGGCCCGAATCTCGGCCGGCGTCTCATAGCTCGGCCCGGTCACGGCGATGTAGACGCCCTCTTCGAGGCGAAGACCGTTCGCGCGCGCGGTCTCGGCGGCCAGCGTCCGCAGCCGCTTCGAGTAGATCTCGCTCATGTCGGGAAACCGGCGCCCGAATCGATCGTCGTTCGGGCCGATGAGCGGATTGGTGCCCTGAAGGTTGATGTGATCGGTGATGAGCATCAGCGCGCCGGACCGGAACGCCGTGTTGATGCCGCCGGCGGCATTCGTGAGCATCAGCGTCTTCACGCCAAGCCGACCCAGCACGCGCGTCGCGAAGGTCACGGTCGACAGATCGTGGCCCTCGTAGAAGTGGACGCGGCCCGACAGCGCGAGCACGCGGCGGCCCTTGATGGCGCCCGCGACCAACTTGCCCGCGTGGCCAATCACGCGCGACGCCGGCCAGTTGGGAATCTCGCCGTACGGAATCGCGACCGAAGCCGAGAGCTTTTCGCCGAATGCGCCGAGGCCGGAGCCCAGCACGATCGCGACGCCTGGAACCTCGCCGATGCGGCCGTTGATGTACGAGGCCGCCTCATTCACTTGTCCGAAGTAGGCGTCTTTGTCAGCGTGCATAGCCTTGAGCCTTAAGCCCTGAGTCTAAGGGGTCGGGTGTCGCCTGTGGAAAACTCCTCGGACATCGCTCATCGTGTCCGGGAGTTTCCCACCGGCGAGACCCGACCCCTACAGCAACATCGCGGCGATGCACGCCGACGCGAAGTTCGCCATCGTCCCGGCGAACATCGCGCGCAGGCCGAGGCGCGCCAGGTCGTGGCGCCGCTCCGGCACCAGCGCGCCAATGCCGCCGATCTGGATGCCGATGGACGAGAAATTCGCGAAGCCGCACAGCGCGAACGTCGCCACGGTGAACGACTTCGGATCGAGCGTCGCCTTCAGGGGCCCGAGCTGGGCGAAAGCAATGAACTCGTTGAGCACCATGCGGGTGCCGAGCAGGTTGCCGATGACGCCCGCGTCGCGCCATGGCACGCCGAGACACCACGCGACCGGGGCAAAGACCCAGCCGAACAGCTGCTGGAGGCTGAGGTCGGGCCGATGGATCCAGCCGCCGAGCTGGCCGAGGACGGCGTTCACGAGCGCGATGAGCGCGACGAACGAGATGAGCATCGCGGTCACGTTCAGCGCCAGGCTCAGGCCCTCGCCGGTGCCGCGGCCCGCCGCGTCGATCACGTTGACGTCGGTCTTCTCCACGTGCAGCCGCACCGTGCCCATCGTCGCGGGCACCGCCGTCTCGGGCACGAGCATCTTCGCCATCAGGAGCGTCCCCGGCGCCGTCATGATGACGGCGGTGAGGAGGTGCTTCGGCTCCACGCCGAAGGCGATGTAGGCCGCCATGATGCCGCCCGAGATGTGCGCCATGCCCGAGGTCATGACCGTCATCAGCTCCGACTCGGTCATGCCGTTGAGGTACGGGCGGATCGTGAGCGGCGCCTCGGTCTGGCCCATGAAGATGCTGGCCGCGATGTTGAGCGATTCCGCGCCGCTCGCGCCCATGACGCGGTTCATGACGTAGGCGAACGCCCGCACGACGATCTGCATCACGCCGAAGTAGTAGAGGATGGCGAAGAGCGCCGCGACGAAGATGATCGTCGGCGCGATCTGAAATGCGAAGACGACCGCGTACTGCGCGCCCGCGGGGCCGAAGACCTTGTTCATCATGTCGGCCCAGACCGGCGGGTTGCCGATGGGCCCGAACACGAACGACGACCCGACGGTCGCGAACGCGAGCAGCGACTTGATCGCGTCGCTGAGGCGCCCGAAGATCACCTGCCCCACGCGGGACAACGCGAACGTCGCGAAGACGAACTGCAGGCCGAAGCCCCAGGCGATCGTGCGCAGCCGGATCGCGCGGCGATTCGTCGAGAAGAGGTAGGCCAGCACCGTGATGAGCACGAGGCCGGTGAGCGGCTGAAGGCGCGTCATGTCAGTTGATGGTCTCCAGGATGAGGCCGCCCATCGGCGGGGGCTCGTCGCCCACGTCGATGGCGCCGTCGAGCACCCGCTCGGCGGCGCGCACGCGCGCCGGGTCGTCGCACGCGATGAGGAGAACGGGCGCGCCGGCGGCGACGCGCGATCCGATCGGCAGGACGATCTCGATGCCGACGGCATGGTCCACGCCGGCGTCGGCGCGGTCGCGTCCGGCGCCGAGCGCGACCGCCGCGCGCCCGACGGCCTCGGCGTCAATCCGCGTGACGTAGCCGGCGTGCGGGGCGCACCACGGCGACTCGGCCGCGGCCCGCGGCAGCCGGCCGTAGTCGTCCACGACGCGCGGATCCCCGCCCTGGGCCTCGATGACGCGCCGGAACGTCTCGAGGCCGCTGCCGTCCGCGATGGCCTGCCGGATGCGCCCCTCGGCGCGCATGTCGTCGGTCTCGACGCCCGCCAGCACGAGCATCCGCGCCGCGAGCCGCACCGACAGCACTTCGAGGTCGGTCGGGCCGCGGCCCTTCAGGGTCTCGATCGCCTCGATGACCTCGTTGGCGTTGCCCACGGCGCGGCCGAGCGGCTCGTCCATCGACGTGAGGAGCGCTTCGGTCCGCACGCCGTTCTTCTGGGCGATGTCGACCAGCCAGCGCGCGAGCGTGCGCGCGTCGGCGCGCGTCTTCATGAACGCGCCGCGGCCGACCTTGACGTCGAGGACGAGCGCGCCGATGCCCTCCGCGATCTTCTTGCTGAGGATCGAGGCGCAGATGAGCGGAATGCTTTCGACGGTCGCCGTGACGTCCCGCAGCGCATAGAGCTTCCGATCAGCCGGCGCGATGTCGTCGGTCTGGCCGATCAGCACGCACCGCGTCTTGCGCAGGACCGCCTTGGCTTCCGCCTCCGTCAGGCGGACGCGAAAACCGGGAATAGCTTCGAGCTTGTCGAGCGTGCCGCCGGTATGCCCCAGCCCCCGGCCCGACATCATCGGCACGACGGCGCCGCATGCCGCCGCAAGCGGCGCGAGCACGAGCGAGGTGTTGTCGCCGACGCCGCCGGTCGAGTGCTTGTCGACGGCCACGGCATCGAACTCGAACAAATCGAGCCGGCGCCCGGAACGGACCATCGCCTCGGTGAGAGCGACCGCCTCGTCGATGGTCATCCCCCGCCAGACGACGGCCATCAGGAACGCGGAGAGCTGGTAGTCGGGCCAGGTGCCGTCGGTCGCGGCGCGCACGAACGCAGCGATTGCCTCGGGTGCGAGGACGCCACCGTCCCGTTTCTGGCGAATGACGTCGACGGCGCGCACGGGCAACTCGGGGGCCAAGTATAGTGGGAAACCGTGAGTGACTCGCCGCGCGTCCTGCTGGTCGCCGCCGTGCTGTCGGTCGTGGCGCTCGGCGCGTTTGCCGCGCAGGTGGGCCGCACCGAAACCGCCACGCCGCCGCGGCTCATCGGCCAGATGCGCCTCGCGCAGTGGGCGGCGCTCCTGCTCGCGGCTTCGAGCGGCACCACGCTCGGCTTCGTCGTCGCGGCCGGCACCGGCCCGCTCGTGAGCGTGGATGCCGCGATCGTGATCATGATCGCGGGCGCCGCGGCGTTGTCCCTCCAGTGCGAGCCGCGATCGGCGCTCCTCGTCGTGACGGCAGGCCTGGTCGCGCACGCGCTCGTGACGATCGCCCATCGCCCGGGCTGGCTGCCGGCCGACGCGCTGCCGCGCTGGTATGCCGTGGGGTCCGCGGCCTACGACACCGCGATCGCCGCAATCTGCGCGTGGACGTGGCGGCGATGATGATGGAACCCAAGGGCGGACACGATCGGATGCTTCACGCGACTCGGCGACGGCGGGCGATCGCCGCCGGCGTCGCGGCGATCGGCGCCCTGATCGCGTTCGGAACGCCGGCGCCGCTCGCGGCGGTGCAGGCCCCGACGCCGCAGCGCCTCGTCGCCGCCGAGTCGCCGCTCGTCGCGGGCCAGTCGAGCGGGTCGGCGCTCGCCTCGCTGCGCGCGGCCGCGATCGAGATCGCCGCCCGGCTCGTCGCCGGCGACCTTCGCCGTACGACGAGCGAGCCGGACGCCCTGCTGCCCGGCCGCCTGCACGAGCGATTCGCGCAGTACTACCGCGGCGTGCCAGTCTTCGGCGCGGACACGACCCGTCAGGTGAATGCGTTCGGTCAGACGGTCTCCGTCTTCGGGGTCTTCTACCCGGACATCGCCATCGACGTCACGCCCCACGTCACGATCGACGAGGCGCGTGCGCTCCTGGGCTTGTCGGGCGGCCCGGGTGCGGTCGTACGCGGCGCGCCGGCGCTGACGGTCCTGCCGGTCGCCGGCGGCTACCGGCTGACGTGGACCGCGCGCGTCGGATCCTCCCGCGACGGCATCATCGAGCGCACGTTCCTCGACGCCGTCACGGGCGACGCCGTGCTGACCTACAACGACACGTGGACCCAGTCGAAGAGCCAGGGCACGGTCGGGCGAGGCACGGGCCTTGCCGGCGATCTCCTGAAGGTGAGCGAGGCCCCGAATCCCTCGGGTGGATTCTGGGCGATCGACCTCCTGCGCCCCGGCGCGGACACGACCTACGACCTCAAAGGCAATGTTGTGAAGGCGCTCGGCCTCAGCGTCGGGACGGATTTCCCGACGACGAACGACGTCGCAACGAGCGCGGACGGCACGTGGACCGGGGCGGCCGCGTCGGCGCAGGCCTACGCCGGTCTCGCCCTCGACTACTACCGGCTTCGCTTCCATCGCGCCGGCATCGACAACCACAACCTCGAGATCCGGTGCTTCGTAAACCCGGCGAATCCCGCGGATGCGCTGACGGGAATCCCGCCGAACCTGACGAACTTCTACAACAACGCCTTTTACAACGACGGCGGCTACCTCTTCTTCGGCGCCGGCTCGCTCACGCCTTCCCGATCTGTCAACTTCGCCAACTTCGCCGCCGGCATCGACGTCGTCAGCCACGAGCTGTCGCATGGCGTGACGCAGTACACGTCGGGCCTCCTCTACCAGTTCGAGTCCGGCGCGCTCAACGAGTCGTTCTCGGACATGATGAGCGCGGCCGTGGAGTTCATGTGGCAGCCGGTCGGTCTCGGCCCGGCCCAGGCCGACTGGCTCGAGGGCGAAGACGTCGGGCCCGGCGGTCGCCCGCTCCGCTCCTTCAGCGATCCGCACTCGCTCGGCGCGCCTGATCACTACTCGCTCAAGCTCGTGACGGTCCTCGCCGACGACGACGGCGGCGTCCACACGAATTCGAACATCGTCAATCACATGTACTACCTCGCGATCATGGGCGGCACGAACCGCGTCTCGCAGATCACGGTGCAGGGCGTCGGGTTCGACCATCGGGACCAGATCGAGCAGGTCATCTATCGCGCGTTCACGACGATGCTCCCGTCGAACGCGACGTTCTCGGTGGCGCGGGCGGCGACGATTCAGGCCGCGCGCGATCTCTTCGGCATCGGCAGCGCCGCCGAGACCGCGATGACGCAGGCGTGGACCGCGGTCGGCGTCAGCTGATGCGTCGCGCCACGACCATCGCCGCCGTTTGCGTCTTCGTGCTCGGCTCCGCGACTGCCGCGGCGGCGCAGCAGCGCCCGCCGCGCGGGTTTCTCGAGGTAGCCGTCGCCACCAATCTTCGGACACCGGCGACCGTGGCGCAGGATCATCGGTTCACCGAGTTTCTCGAGACGGCCGACGTCACGAGCGCGGTCCAGGTCGGTCGGGGTGTGCGCACGGGCGCGCGGGCCGGCTGGTGGGTCACGCGGCGCGTCGCTCTCGCGGGCGGCGTGAGCGTCCTCCGCGCGTCGGGCGCCGTGCAGGGCACCTATGCGTTCCCGTCGCCGTTCGTGTTCAACGCGCCGGTGACGGCGACAGGATCGGCGCGCGCGAGGCGCACGGCCGTCGACACCAGCGTCGACGTCATCGCGTCGCTCTTCGACGAGCGTGGCTGGCAGCTCACGGCCGGCATCGGGCCGGACATCGCGCGCGTGCGCCAGCCGCTCCTCGCCGACGTGCTCACCGCGACGTACGAGTTCCCGTTCACGGCCATCGCCCTGACGCCGGCGTCCGGGGCAAGCCACAGCACGGCCGTCGGCGTTCATGTGACAGCCGCGTTGGCCCGGCACCTTGGACATCATCTCGACCTGACCGGCACGTTCGACTACCGGCGGGCGCCGGTCCACCTCACGACCGTCGACGGCGCGGCAACCGTCAACGCGGGTGGTGCGGCGGCTGGCGGCGGTCTCCGGGTCCGGTTCTGATGGCGACGGCGTTTACCACGCGCGTGCTGGCGGTGCTCCGGCGGATTCCCGCCGGGCGTGTCGCGACGTACGGCGACGTGGCACGTATGGCGGGCCGGCCCGGCGCGGCCCGTGCGGTCGGCACCATCATGCGGCTGGCGAAAGAGCCGTCCCTGCCCTACCACCGCGTCATCGCGGCCGGCGGGCGGGTCGGCGGCTACGGCTCGAATCCCCTGCTGAAGCCGGCGCTTCTGAGGGCAGAGGGTCACGTCATCCGCGGCAAACGACTGGTTGGCTTCAAGAAGGCCCGCTGGAAAGGCTAGGCCTCCGGAACCCAACCCGGAACCCAACCCAGAACCCAGAACCCGGAACCGCGGAACCCGGAACCCCGAACCCGGAACCTCAACGTCGCCGGAGTCGTAGAACCCCCTCCAGCAACGCCTGCGCCCCATGCCCTCGTCTAACCCTCAGAATCGAGCCGTGTTGGACCATGGCGACCTGGCGCTGGCCGAGCGCTGCCGCACGGGGGCGACGGGCGCCTTCGAGGAGCTGTACCGCGCTCATGCGCCGCGGCTGTTCGGTTTGTGCTGTCGGCTGGTCGGCCGGACGGAGGCGGAAGACCTGCTGCAGGAGGTCTTTCTCTCGGCGCACCGGAAGATCGGCCAGTATCGGGGCGACTCGGCGCTTGGCACCTGGCTGTTCCGGCTTGCGACGAATCTGTGCGTCGACCATCTCCGCAGCAAGAGCTCGCGCTGGGGACGCATGACGGACGCCCTGCCCGACGACCCGATCGGCGTGACGACGACCGCCGGCGGGGTGGTCGGGGTCGTGGATCGTCTGGACCTCGAGCGCGCGCTGGCGACATTGCCGGAGGGCTGCCGCACAGTGTTCGTGCTGCACGACGTCGAGGGCCTCGAGCACCACGAGATCGGCACGCTCCTGGGGATTGCCGACGGCACCTCGAAGTCGCAGCTGCACAAGGCGAGGCTGAGGCTGCGCGAGGCCCTCGCGGCGCCCCGGCCGGTGGTTTCGTCGTGAGCAGGGCCGCGCAGGCAACGAATCGAGACGCGGCGGCGTTAGGAGAGATCGATCAGGATCGAAGGCGATGACGGACACGACAGACACAGGCACGGGCGGCACCGGACGCTGCGACGAGATCCAGCCTCGCCTGAGCGAGTTCGTCGACGGCGACCTCGAGATGGCGGCGCGCGCGTCGGTCGACGCGCACGTCCGCGACTGCGCGCGCTGCTCCGCGCTCGTGCAGGATCTCAACCGGATCCGCCAGGCCGCCCGCAGCCTCGGGCCGGTGGACCCGCCGGCGCACGTCTGGCTCGAGATCGCCGGGCAGATTCATCAGTCCGCGCCGGAGGCCGCCGGCAGCCCGCGTCGAAGCCCGGGCGCGGCCGAACGCTGGCAGTGGATCGGCCTCGCGGCGGCGCTCCTCGTGAGCACCGCGGGGGCCTACCTCTATGTGCACCGGGGTCGTCAGGCGCCCGCGGCGGCGACGGCGGTTTCCACCGCGACCACCGCCTCGGTCGACGCGTTCACCGACGAGCTGACGCAGGCGATGACGCACTATGAAAAGGCGATCGGCCAGCTCGAGACGCTGACCAAGGGCCAGGACGGCGCCCTCGATCCCCTCGTCGCGGCGACGCTGCAGAAGAACTTGACGACGATCGACGACGCGATCGCCGAGAGCCGGACGGCGCTCACGCGCGATCCGGCGAGCGTGCCGGCGCGTGACAGCCTGCTCGACGCGCTACAGCGAAAGGTCAGCGTGCTCCAGGAAACCGTGGCCCTGATGAATGAAATCCGCAAGGGCGATCAGGCGGGGGCGGCGCGCGCCGTCTCCGGGCTGGGGCGGCAGTCATGAACCTTTGCCTCTGGCGTCCCGCCCTCATTCGCGCCATCGCCGCCGGTTGTGCCGGCGCCGGTCTCCTGCTGGCGGCCCCACCCGCGGGCGCGCAGGACGTCCACGTCACCGTCAGCGTCAACCGGGATCTGTCGAAAGTGATCGACAAGGAGCTCGACCGCGTGATGCGCGAGACGCTGCCGGCCATCCGCGACGGCATCAGCGACGCGCTCAGGGACATGGCCGACGGCCTCGACGACCTCGGGACGCCGCGCGCGCGCTCGCGGCAGCAGAGCGGCGACCGGCGCAACGAGCAGACCGACACGTCCACGCAGCCGCTGCCGATCGCGGCCTCCGGGACGCTCGACATCAGGGTCGCGACGGGCAGCATCACGATCACGGTCGGCACCGGCGCCCCGTCGCTCCAGGTCATCAAGAAAGCGCGCGGACGCACCGACGCCGACGCCCGCGCCGCAATGGATCGCGTCACGGTCCCGGTCGAGACGCGCGGCGGCCGCGTGCATGTCGAGCCGAACTATCGCGGGCGATCCGACGTCGACGTCGCGCTCGTCCTGACCGTTCCTGCCGGGGTCGCGGTGAACGCCAGCACCACCAACGGCGCCATCAGCATCTCCGGCATCCACGGCGACGTCGCGGCCCGCACGATGAACGGCGGGATCACGTTGACGGGCGTGCCGGGCCTGACCGACGCCCGGACGCTGAACGGCGCCATCACCATTTCCGACACACAGTCGGATCGGGCGCTGGCGGCGGAATCGATGTCGGGCGCCATCACGTTCAGCCGTGTCAAGGCCCGGCGTCTGTCGGCGAACACCTCCGGCGCCGTGCTCGCCGATGGCGTGGAGTGCGGTGAGGCGTCCCTGAAGGCCTTCAACGGCTCGGTGACCTACCGCGGATCGTTGGCACGAAACGGCCATTACGAGTTCCGCACGTTCAACGGCCCGGTGCATTTCGATCCGATCGGATCGGTCGGCTTCGAGCTCGACGCCAGTTCGTATTCGGGATCCCTGAGCGTCGTGCCGCCGCTCCGGCTTCAAACCAACCGGACGAGCGGACACTCCCTGACGGGTATGGTCGGCGACGGCGCGGCCACGGTCACGATCGTGACCTTCAACGGCGCCGTGGTGATCGGCAGACGCTAGTGGAGGCTACTTGCCGGGCGCGACGGCGAGGTGCACGAGGTAGTTCGTGCCGCCGTGATTGATCCAGACGCGAAGATACTGATTGCCGTTGAGCAGCTCCACGCGCGCGTGGCCCGACGCGGGCGGCGCCCCTTTCGCGACTTCCTTGACCGCGGGCCCGACGAGCACGGACGCGATCTCGCGTCCCTTGACCGTCCCGGCCTGCACGAACTCCACCCACTTCTCGCTGTCGGGCGACTCGCCCGCCGCCGGCGTCACGGCCGCATCGGACACGCGAACGGCGTAGGTGCCCGCGGCGAGCGCCTGGCCGTCGGCCATCGTCGGGCGTGACAGGCGCACCGTGGCCAGCACGTCGGACGACTTCGACGCCATCGCGCCCTGCGCGGAGAGGCTCACCGCCGCGGCGGCCGCGAGCGCGGCCGGCAGCATCAGGCGGGACCATCGAATTCGCAGATCGGAGACCATTACCGCACCTCCATCCCCCCACATTAGCGCGGACGACCCATCGGAGCAATCACGACTCAAATCGCCATCAGATCGAACTGCTCGTGGTGCAGCTGCTCGTCGGCGCGCAGCGTCACGGCGCGCCCGACCGTCGCCTCGAGTTCCTTGAGGAGCGGCCGGCTCTCGTCTTTGAACGCGCGCGCGATCTCGGGGTTCACGCGCAGGACGAGGCTGTAGCCGTCCAGGTCCGCGCTCACCTTCTTCACTTCCGTCAGGATGTCGTAGCAGATCGTCGCGCTGGTCTTGATCGCGCCGGTGCCCGAGCAGTACGGGCAGGGCTCGGTCATCTGCCGTTCCAGGCTGCTCTTCACGCGCTTGCGCGTGATGATGATGAGGCCGAAATCGGAAACCTGCACCGACTTGGAGGGCGCCCGGTCGCGCCGCAGCTCCTGCTCGAGCGCCTGCGCCACCTTCTGGCGATTTTTCTTCTCCTCCATGTCGATGAAGTCGAGGACGATGATGCCGCCCAGGTCGCGGAGGCGGATCTGCCGCACGATCTCGCGCGCGGCCTCGAGGTTCGTCTTGACGATCGTGTCCTCGAGCCGGCCCGCGCTCTTCTTGCCGACGTACCGGCCCGTGTTGACGTCGATCGCGACGAGCGCTTCGGTCTGGTTGATGACGATGTAGCCGCCGGACTTGAGCCAGACCTTGCTGCGGAGCGCCTTGTCGATCTCGCTCTGGACGCCGTACTCCTCGAAGATCGGATAGTCCTTCGTATGGTGCCGGATGCGGCTGACCATCGTCGGCATGATCCGGTTGACCAGCGCCAGCACCCGCCGATGCTCGGTCGCGTCGTCAATCCGGATCGCCGTGAATTGATCGGTGAGGAGATCGCGAAGCAGCTTCGTGACGAGGCTCTCCTCCTGGAAGAGCACCGCCGGGGTCCGTTCGGTCTCGCGGCGCCGGTGAATTTCGGACCAGACCTGCTTGAAGTACTCCAGGTCGGTGAGGATGTCGGCTTCGGGTTTCGACGCGGCAGCCGTGCGGATGATGCACCCGCCCGGCAGGTTGGACTGCTCGCGGAACTTCTGCACGATGCCGCGCAGCCGGCGCCGCTCGTCGCGCGATTCGATCTTGCGCGAGACGCCGATGTGATCGACCGTCGGCATGTAGACCAGGAACCGTCCGGGCAGGCTGAGATGCGAGGTGATGCGCGCGCCCTTGGTGCCGAGCGGCTCCTTGACCACCTGAACGACGACCTCCTGGCCCTCCTTCAGC
>Ga0134128_10009226_pt1 | contig 11846 bp, 8 predicted proteins | sample KB31754_FD_96462 | JGI IMG/M metagenome (GOLD analysis project Ga0134128, IMG submission 96462) | Terrestrial soil microbial communities with excess Nitrogen fertilizer from Kellogg Biological Station, Michigan, USA - KB3-175-4 | ecosystem: Environmental > Terrestrial > Soil > Unclassified ...
CTCTACGCCGCCAGCAACCTCGGCAGCCTGCTGGCGCTGCTGGCCTATCCGCTGGTGGTCGAGCCGGAGCTCACCCTGCACGCCCAGCGGCTCTCCTGGAGCGCCGGCTACCTGGCCTTCATCCTGCTGATGGCCGGCCTCGCCGTGGCCCTGGTCCGCGCCCATGCGGGCGAAGCCACGGTTTGTGCAGCGGTTAGGGACGCGGCCCCGAGCTGGCGCGAGCGGCTGACCTGGCTGACCTACGCCGCCGTGCCGTCCAGCCTGATGCTGGGCGTGACCAGCTACCTGACCACCGACGTCGCCTCGGCGCCGTTCATCTGGGTGCTGCCGCTGGCGCTCTACCTGGCGACCTTCATCGTGGCCTTCCAGGCCCGCCCGGCGATCCCGGCCGACGTGACCTTGACCCTGCAGGCCCTCGCCGTCGCGGCCTGCGTCACCGTCCTGCCGTTCATGACCAACAGCTTCGTGCTGCAGCTGCCGATCCACCTGGCGGCGTTCTTCTTCACGGCGTTGATGTGCCACCAGGCGCTGGTCGCCCGCAGGCCCGCGCCGGGCCGGCTCACCGAGTTCTATTTCTGGATGTCGCTGGGCGGGGTGGTCGGCGGGGCGTTCAACGCCTTCGTCGCCCCGGTGATCTTCAACGACGTCTGGGAGTACCCGCTGGTGCTGGCGCTGGCCTGCCTGCTCAGGCCCTGGAACGCCGAGGCGAAGCTCGACATCCGCACCTGGGCGCTGCTGGTGCTGGGCGTGGCGAGCGGCGTGGTCAGCCCCGTGGTCAACACCTTCGTGGCCCCGCATGTCTACGCCAGGCCCCTGGTAGGGGCGTTCACCCAGGTCGACCTCTTCGAAACCCTGGTGAAGGTGTTCCTGGGCGCGGCGGCCATCTCGGCCTTCCTGCTGCGCGGCCGCGGCCTGCTGTTCTTCTGCGTCATCGCCGTGCTCTCGATCGGCGCCAACGCCGCGGCCGACAAGACCGACACCACCCAGAGCTGGCGCAGCTTCTTTGGCGTGCTCAAGCAGTCGCAGACCATGGTCCCCGCGCTGGGCGGCCCGGTGCGCATGCTGGCGCACGGCAGCACCCTGCACGGCGCCGAGGCGCTGACGCCGCCCTGGACCTGCAATCCGCTGGTCTACTACGCCCAGACCTCGCCGATCGGGCAGGTGTTCCTGGCGATGGAGGCGGCGCGGCCGGCGCTGGACATCGGCGCCGTGGGCCTGGGCACGGGCTCGGTGGCGGCCTACGTACGCCCGTCCGACCGGCTGACCTTCTTCGAGATCGATCCGCTGGTGATCCGCATCTCCACCGATGCGCGCCATTTCGCCTACACGACCCGTTGCGCCAAGGGTCCGGTCGGCTACGTCGTGGGCGATGCGCGGCTGACGCTGGCCAGGGAGCCGCCCGGCCGCTTCGACCTTCTGCTGATCGACGCCTTCTCGTCCGATGCGGTGCCGACCCACCTGCTGACCGTGCAGGCCGTGCGCGGCTACCTCGCAAAGCTCAAGCCGGACGGGGTGCTCATCCTTCACCTCTCGAACCGCAACCTGGAGCTCAACCGGCCGGCGATGGCGGTGGCCAAGGCGGCCGGCGGCTACGCGCTGATCCAGCACTACCGGCCGCAGCCCGGCGAACACCCGGAAGGCTGGCCCTCGCCTGAGGACGCGGTGATCGTCGCGCGCACGCCCGAGGCGCTGGCCGGCTTCGCCGCCCAGCCGCGCTGGCGCCCGACCGACCCCGGCGGAGTGCGGCCCTGGACGGACGATTACGTAAACCTGGTGGGCGCGCTCTACCGCCGGGTGCTGGAGAAGCTCGATCCGGACGGGGACGAGTAGGCCTAGACGGGCGTCTCGACGCTCACCACCGCCTGGGCCATCAGGCCTTCCTCGCGGCCGGTGAAGCCCATGCCCTCGGTCGTAGTGGCCTTCACGCTCACGCGGTCGATGGGCAGGTCGAGCAGCTCGGCGATGCGCTGGCGCATGTCGTTGCGGTGAGGGCCGATCTTGGGGCGCTCGCAGATCAGCGTCAGGTCGGCGGAGATCACCCGGCCGCCCTTGCCGCGGACCAGGCTGAGCGCGTGTTTCAGGAACTGGTCGGACGAGGCGCCCTTCCAGCGGGGGTCGGACGGCGGGAAGTGCTGGCCGATGTCCCCCTCGGCGATGGCCCCCAAGAGCGCGTCGGTGAGCGCATGGAGGCCCGCGTCGGCGTCGGAATGGCCCACGAGGCCCAGCTCGTGCTGGATGCGGATGCCGCCCAGCCAGACCACGTCGCCAGGCCCGAAGCGGTGGGCGTCAACCCCGAAGCCGGTGCGGGTGATCCGCCGCGACGCCGCCAGCTGCTCGGCCATCAGGAAGTCTTCCGGAAACGTGAGCTTCATCAGCATCGGGTCGCCGGGCGTCAGGGCGACGTTGCCGCCGGCGCGCTCCAGCACGCGCGCGTCGTCGGTGGGCTCTTCGCTGGCCGGCCAGCGGGCGTAGGCGGCCTTCAGCTTGCCGAAGCGAAACGCCTGCGGAGTCTGCGCCCGCCAGAGGCCCTCGCGGCTGACCGTCTCGTCGACAAGGCCTTCGCCGCGCTTCAGCGTATCCGGCACGGGCAGGGAGGGGATCGCCCCGTCGGCGAGGTCGAGGGCGGCCAGCAGCCGATCCACGTGGGCCTTGGTGACGAAGGGGCGGGCCGCGTCGTGCACCAGCACCGGCTGGGTCTTGGCGCAGGTCAGCGCCGCCAGGCCGGCCTGCACGGAATCGGCGCGCGTCTTGCCGCCGGTGACCGCCCGCCAGCGCTCCAGGCCCGAGAGCGCCGCATCGGCCTGGCCCAGGCGGTCGCGGGCCACCACCACCACCACCTCGCGCGCGCCGGCCGACAGCAGGCCCTCCACCGACCAGCGCACGATCGGCCGCCCGCCCAGGTCGCGCCAGGCCTTCGGCTCTCCGGGCCCCGCCCGCAGCCCTTCGCCCGCCGCCACCACCACCGCAGAGAAGCTCATGCGCACCGTGTTTAGAGGCCCGGCGAAGCTTGTCCAGCCGATGCAGGCCTTTACGGCATGGCGTATTCTGCCTAAAAACTGAGCGGTGGGGATGACTAGAAAATGAGCAGTGTGCTCAAGCTCGCCAGCGCGAAGGGCCGCACCATCGGGGTCGGCGGCCGGGTCTGGATCGCGCCGATGACGGGCGTGTCCGACCTGCCGTTCCGCAGGGCGGCGAGCCGGCTTGGCGCGGCCTATTGCGCCACCGAGATGGTCGCCTGCGCCGAGTTCGCCAGGGGCCGGCCCGACGTGGTCCGCCGCGCCGCGGTGGGCGAGGGCCTGCCGCTGATGGTGATCCAGCTGGTCGGACGCGATCCGGAAATGATCGGGCAGGGCGCTCGGCTGGCCCAGGCGGCCGGCGCCGACGTCGTCGACCTCAATTTCGGCTGCCCGGCCCGCGAGGTGACCGGCGCCCAATGCGGCTCGGCCCTGATGCGCGAGCCGGAGCTGGCGAAGCGCCTGATCGCTGCGGCGATCGAAACCACGGACGTCCCGGTCACCGTGAAGATGCGGCTGGGCTGGGACGACGCTTCCCGTAACGCCCCGGGACTGGCCGCGGCCGCCGAGGCGCTGGGGGCCGCCGCGGTGACGGTGCACGGACGGACCCGCTGCCAGTTCTACAAGGGCCAGGCCGACTGGGCCGCCGTGCGGGCGGTGAAACAGGCGGTCGGCGTGCCGGTGATGGTCAACGGCGACATCGTCGACGGTGCGTCCGCGCGGGCTGCGCTGGCGGCGTCGGGCGCGGATGGGGTGATGATCGGGCGCGGCGTCTACGGCCGGCCCTGGATCGCCGCCCAGCTGGAGGCGGAGCTGGACGGGCGGCCCTTCCGTGAGCCCGACCGCGAACAGCGGCTGATGATCGCGCTGCACCATTTCCGAGAAGCGCTGGCGTTCTATGGCGAGCGGCTGGGCCTGAAGGTCTTCCGCAAGCATCTGGCCGCCTATGTGGAACACGCGCCGTGGCCGGTGGCGCCGGAGGCTCGGCGCGAGGCGCGCGGGCGGCTCTGCCGGCTGGAGACGGCCGCGGCCGTGGAGTCCGGGCTGATCGAGCTCTGGACGGCGCCGGCGCGCAGGCTTGCGGCATGAGCCGGCGCTCGCAGCCCCAGCCGCAGGGCCTCGACGCCTCGGCGCTGAAGGCCGCGGCCTTCGACCTGTCGCCCGATCCCGCGCTGGTGGTGGACGCCAACGGCGCGCTGGTGGCGGTGAACGAGGCGGCCGAGGCGCTGTTCGGCCAGGGGTTGGGCCTGCTCAGCCGCGGCCACTTCGCCGCCGCCCTGCCGCCGGGCTCGGCGCTGGTCTCGCTGCTCGACCGGGCGATCGCCGAGGGCGCCCTGGTGCGCGAGCGGGGCGCGCAGATCACCCTCTTCGGCCTGCCGCCGTTCGAGGCCGACGGGGCCGCGGCCCCGCTGGGCGACGGCGCGGTGCTGCTCACCCTGACGGTGAAGGGCGGCCTGGCCGTCGAGCGCGCGGGCGCCGAGGCCGCGGGCGGCCTGCGCTCCATCGTGGGCCTGGGGCGGATGCTGGCCCACGAGATCAAGAACCCGCTGGCCGGCATCCGCGGGGCCGCCCAGCTCTTGAAGTCGGGCGCCCGCAGCGAGGACACGCCGCTGGCCCAGTTGATCGTCGACGAGACCGACCGCGTGCGCCGGCTGGTCGACCGCATGGAGGCGTTCTCCGACGACGCCATGCCGAGTCTCGCGCCCCTGAACATTCACCAGGTGCTGGACCGGGTGCGCGCACTGGCCGCCAACGGCGTGGCCGACGGCCTGGCGCTGAAGGAGCAGTACGACCCGTCGCTGCCGCCGGTGCTGGGCGACGAGGACCAGCTGATCCAGATCTTCCTGAACCTGGTGAAGAACGCCGCCGAAGCGGCCCACGCCCGGGGCGACGGGCGCGGCGCCATCTCTATCCACACGGCCTACCGCCATGGCGTGCGGGTCCGCGCCGCCAGCGGCCAGTCGCTGCGCGGCGCGCCGCTGGAGGTGCGGGTGATCGACAACGGCCCGGGCGTGCCAGCCCACCTGCGCGAGCACCTGTTCCAGCCCTTCGTCACCACCAAGGCCAACGGCGCGGGCCTGGGGCTCGCCCTGGTCGCCAAGCTGGTCGCCGCGCACGGGGGCCTGCTCGACTTCGAGTCCGAGCCTGGACGCACGGTGTTCCGGGTGCTGCTGCCGATCGCGACCGACGAGGATGTTCCCGCATGAACGCCGCCGCCAAGAAGATCCTGATCGCCGATGACGACGCCTCGATCCGGCTGGTGCTTTCCCAGGCGTTCACCCGGCTGGGCTACCAGGTGCGGGCCACGGGGAATGCGTCGACGCTGCTGAAGTGGGTCTCGGACGGTGAGGGGGACCTGGTCGTCACCGACGTAGTCATGCCCGACGAGAACGTGTTCGACGTGCTGCCCCGGATCCGCAAGCAGCGGCCGAAGCTGCCGGTGATCGTGATGAGCGCCCAGAACAATCTGATCACGGCGGTCAACGCCGCCGACGCCGGCGCTTTCGATTACATCCCAAAGCCCTTCGACCTGGACGACATGACCGGCGCGGCGCGGCGCGCGCTGGCCCGGCCGGCCGATGCGGAGGCCGCGCGCGCCCAGGCGCGGGCCATGCGCGACGACCGGCTGCCGCTGATCGGCCGTTCCGGACCCATGCAGGAGGTCTACCGCACCATCGCCCGGCTCGTGGGCGCTGACCTGACGGTCCTGATCACCGGCGAGAGCGGGTCCGGCAAGGAGCTCGTCGCCCGAGCCCTCCACGACATGGGCCGCCGCCGGGACGGCAAGTTCGTGACCATCAACCTGGCCGCGGTGCCGCGCGAGCGGGTCGAGGCCGAGCTGTTCGGCAAGGAGGAGGGCGAGGCGGGCAAGCTGGTCGACGCCGACGGCGGCACGCTGTTCCTCGACGAGATCGGCGACATGCCGCTGGACGCCCAGACGCGGCTGCTGCGGGTGATCGACGGATCGGAGCCGGCGCTGAACCCGAAGACGGGGCGCAGGCCCAACGTGCGGATCATCGCGGCCACCAACCGCGACCTGCGCGGGCTGATCCGCGAGGGGCTGTTCCGCGAGGACCTGTTCTTCCGGCTGAACGTGGCGCCGCTGCGCCTGCCGCCGCTCCGGGACCGGGTCGAGGACATCCCAGACCTGGCGCGGGCCTTCCTGCTGCGCGCCAACCGCGAAGGGCTGCCATCGAAGACGATTGATGCGGCCGCGTTGGACCGGCTGAAGCAGCATGCCTGGCCGGGCAATGTGCGCGAGCTGGAGAACCTGATCCGGCGGATCTGCGCGCTCTACGGCGAGGACCTGATCACCGCGCGAATCGTCGAGCGCGAGCTCGCCGAGACCCAGGTCCCGGCCGCCGGCGAGGATGGGCCGCAGAGCCTGGCCCAGCTGGTCGAGCGCAAGCTCGCCAGCTACTTCGCCGACCAACCGGACGGCATCCCGCCCGCCGGACTGTACGACCGGGTGCTGGAGGAGGTCGAGCGGCCGCTCATCCAGCTGACGCTCTCTGCCACCCGGGGCAACCAGGTGCGCGCGGCTGAGATCCTGGGCCTCAACCGCAACACGCTGCGCAAGAAGATCAGCGACCTGGGCGTCGAGATGCAGCGCGGGCGGCGGTAGCAACGCTCCTCCCCCGTCCCGTAGAGGACGGGGGAGGTGGCAGCGAAGCTGACGGAGGGGGCGCAAGCGCCCGGCCGCAGATCCAGGTCGGTTGCCTCGCGCCCCCTCCGTCTCGCCGCTTCGCGTCGATCCACCTCCCCCGTCGTCTTCGCGACGGGGGAGGAGCGCTGGAGCTTTGCGGCAACATAGCTGTTGCGTTTGGGGCACGCTCGCCTAGGCTCGTCGCAATGGCTTTTGCGGTTCGAGAGTGGACAGCCGGCGTGCGGTGGGGGCGGCTGGCCCAGGCGCTGCAGTCACGCGTGGTGCTGGGCGTGGGCTACGGTGTGGCCGCCCTGCTCACCGGCGTGGCCATCCTGCTGGCCGCCTCGCCGCCCACCACCGGACCCCTGAAGCCCGCCAGCGAGCTGATCGTCACCGTCCTCGGCTTCAACCTGGTGCTGATCCTGGCGCTGATCCTGGTGATGGCGCTGCGCTATGTGCGCGTGTGGGAGGCCCGCGACCGCGATCCCGGCGCGCGGCTGCAGCTGCGGTTCATCAACCTCTTCGCGCTCGCCGCCATGGCGCCGGCCGTAGTCGTGGCGCTGTTCTACGGCGTGCTGGTCAACCGCGGCGTGGACAACTGGTTCAGCCAGCGCGTCCAGACGGTGGTCGAGGACTCCGCGACGCTCGCGCGCTCCTACGTGGCCGAGCAGCGGCAGTACATCCACGACCACGTCATCCCGATGGGCGAGGACGCCAACCGCTACGCCTCGGCGCTGGCGGTCAGCCCGATCACCTTCAGCCAGGACTTCCTGGCCAAGGCCGCGGCCTACCATGGATTTTCGGCGGCCTATGTGATCGACCGGGACGGCCGGATCTTGGCCCGGGCCGAAGCGAGCGACGCGCCTCCGTTCGTGCTGCCGCCGGCCTCCAGCTTCCAGGCCGCCGACCAGGGCATCATCTCGGTGTGCAACGCCAATTGCGGCGACGTGATGCGCGCCCTCTACCGGTTGCACAACTACCCGGACGGCTACCTCTACATCATCCGTCCGGTGGAGAAGGGCATCGTCGCCCACCTCTTCGAGTCCGAGGCCAGCCTGGTCGCCTATCGCGAGGCGGCGCAGAACCGGGCCCGCATCCAGACCATCTTCGCGCTGAGCTACGCCGAGACCGCGCTGCTCGTGCTGGTGGGCGCGGTGTGGCTGGGCATAGGGGCGGCGAACGCGCTTTCCGGCCCGATCGCGCGGTTGGTGCAGGCGGCCGGCCGGGTCGCCGCGGGCGACCTGACAGCCCGCGTCGAGATCGACAGGGACCCCGAAGAGCTTGCCGTCTTGTCCCGAGCCTTCAATGGGATGACGGACGATCTTCAGGCTCAGCAGGAGGCTTTGCGGCGCGCCCACGAAGACGCCGAGCGCCGCCGCGAGTTCATCGAGACCGTGCTGGCCGAGGTGAGCGCCGGCGTGGTCGGGCTGGACGCGCGCGGCCGCATCTCGGCGGCCAACCGCCAGGCCGAAGTGCTGCTGGGCCTTTCCGGGGGCAGCCGCGGCAAGAAGCTGGCGGACGTGGCCCCGGAGATCGCGGCGGTCGCAGCGGCCGGCGGCGCCGAGGCGGAGGTCGACGTCACGCGGGGCCGTGAGACGCGCCGGCTGCGGGTGCGGGTGGGTCGCATCGAGGACGGCCGGGTGCTGACCTTCGACGACATCACCCGGCTGGTGAACGCCCAGCGCAACGCCGCCTGGCGCGACGTGGCCCGGCGGATCGCCCACGAGATCAAGAACCCGCTCACTCCGATCCAGCTGTCGGCCGAGCGGCTGCGCAAGAAGTACCGCAAGGACATCTCCGCCGCGGAGCTGGAGACCTTCGACCGCTGCAACGACACCATCGTGCGCCAGGTCGACGCGATCCGGCAGATGGTCGACGAATTCTCCGCCTTCGCCCGCATGCCGGCCCCGAAGTTCGCCGAGCAGGACGCCGCCGAGCTGCTGCGCGCGGCGGTGTTCGCCCAGCGTGTGGCCGCGCCCGACATCGAGATCGCGCTCGACGAGCCGGCGCCGGTGCGGGTGACCGCCGACGAGCACATGCTGGCCCAGGCGCTGACCAATGTGCTGAAGAACGCCACCGAGGCGATCGCCGCGCGCCGCGGCGCCGGCGGGCGGGCGAAGGGCCGGATCCGGGCGCGGCTCGTGGCCGACGAAGCGGGCGTCGCCTTCGAGGTCGAGGACAATGGCGTGGGCCTGCCCGAAAAGGACCGCGACCGGCTCACCGAACCCTATGTGACCACGCGCGAGAAGGGCACGGGCCTGGGCCTGGCCATCGTCAAGCGCATCCTGGAAGACCATGGCGGCGAGCTGGAGCTGACCGACGCGCGCGGCGGGCAGGGCGCGCTCGCCATCCTGCGGCTGCCGCCCTCGGCGCGGGTGAAGCCCGCGACGAAACCCCAATCCGTGACTGCGTAGAGGATGATCGATGGCGTCTGACGTTCTGGTGGTCGACGACGAGGCGGACATCCGCGAGCTGGTGGCGGGCATCCTGTCGGACGAGGGCTATGCGGTGCGGGTGGCCAACGACGGCGAGCAGGCGCTGGCCGCGATCCGGGCGCGCAAACCGGCGCTCCTGATCCTCGACATCTGGATGTCCGGGGGCGGCCTGGACGGGCTGGAGCTGCTGGACATGGTCAAGGCGCTCGACGCCGACCTGCCGGTGATCATGATCTCCGGCCACGGCAACATCGAGACCGCCGTCACGGCGATCAAGAAGGGCGCCTACGAGTTCCTGGAGAAGCCGTTCAAGTCCGACCGGCTGCTGCTGGTGGTCGAACGCGCGCTGGAGGCGGCGAACCTGCGGCGCGAGAACCGGCGCCTCAGGACCCAGGCGCTGCAGCCCGAGGGGCTGATCGGCCGCTCCATGGCCGCCCAGCAGCTGCGCCAGATGATCGCCAAGCTGGCCGGGGCCAACAGCCGGGTGCTCATCTCCGGGCCCGCGGGGTCCGGCAAGGAGACGGTGGCGCGGCTGATCCACGCCGCCTCGCCCCGCTCGCGCGGCGAGTTCGTGGCGATCAGCGCGGCCGGCATGACGCCCGAGCGCATGGACGTCGAGCTGTTCGGGCAGGAAGGCGAGGGCGGCCGGCCGGCCAAGATCGGCGTCTTCGAGCGCGCCCACGCGGGCACCCTCTACCTCGACGAGGTGGCCGACATGCCGCGCGAGACCCAGGGGCGCATCCTGCGGGTGCTGGTGGAGCAACGCTTCCGCCGCGTGGACGGCGACCAGGACGTGCAGGTGGACGTGCGCGTGGTCTCCTCGACCTCGCGCGACCTGCGCGAGGAGATCCAGGCGGGCCGCTTCCGTGAGGACCTGTTCCACCGCCTGAACGTGGTGCCGGTGAACGTGCCCGGCCTGTCGGAGCGGCGCGAGGACATCCCCGAGCTCGTGGAATATTTCATCGAGCGGATCAGCGAGGCCACCAGCCTGCCCCGGCGCCGGCTGGCCGACGATGCGCTGGCCACCCTGCAGGTGCGGGCCTGGCCGGGAAACCTTCGCCAGCTGCGCAACAACATCGAACGGATGCTGATCCTGGCGTCCGGCGCGGCCGGCGAGCCGATCACCGCGGCCATGCTGCCGGCCGAGGCCATGGTCAACGACCAGGCGATCAGCCTGGGCGCCGAGCGGATGATCGCCCTGCCGCTGCGCGAGGCGCGCGAGGTGTTCGAGCGGGAGTACCTGAACGCCCAGATGCTGCGCTTTTCCGGCAACATCTCGCGGACCGCCGCCTTCATCGGCATGGAGCGCTCGGCGCTGCACAGGAAGCTGAAGTCCCTGGGGCTGTCAGGAGCGCGCGTCTTGGACGAGGAAGTCGCCTGATGGGCCGCACGGCCTATGTGAACGGCCGCTTCGTGCCGCACGGCGAGGCGATGGTGCACATCGAGGACCGCGGCTATCAGCTGGCCGACGCGGTCTATGAGGTCTGGGCGATCTTCGGCGGCCGGCTGAGCGACGCGGAAGGCCACTTCGCGCGGCTGGAGCGCAGCCTCTCCGAGCTCTCCATCCCGATGCCGATGAGCCGCGCGGCGCTGACCCTGGTGCTGAAGGCCGCGATCCGCAGGAACGGCGTCACCGAAGGGCTGATCTACCTGCAGGTGAGCCGCGGCGTCGCGCCCCGCCAGCACGCCTTCCCGGCCCAGGCGCTCCGGCCCGCGGTGGTGATGACCGTCAGCCGCGTGGACCGGGCCGCCGACGAGGCGCGCGCCCGCAAGGGGGTTTCGGTGATCACCGCGCCGGAAAGCCGCTGGAACCGCTGCGACATCAAGACCGTGGGCCTGCTGCCCAACTCGCTCGCCAAGCAGAAGGCGCGCGAGGCGGGCGCCATGGAGGCCTGGTTCGTGGACGAGCTGGGCTTCGTCACCGAGGGCGCCTCGTCCAACGCGTGGATCCTGGACGAGGAGGGGCGCCTGCGCACGCGCGACACCAACGCCAACATCCTGCGCGGCATCACCCGCTCGACCCTGCTGGAGGTGATCCGGCGCGAAGGCCTGCCCGTCGACGAGCGGCCGTTCACCCCGGCCGAAGCCATGTCGGCCAAGGAGGCGTTCATCACCGGCGCGGGCACGCTGGTGCTGCCCGTCGTGGCGGTGGACGGCAAGCCGGTGGGCGACGGCGCGGTCGGGCCCGTGGCGACGAAGCTGCGGCGTCTCTATATCGAGCAGGCGAAAGCCACGGCGATCTAGATCATCGCTTGCGATTGCGCGCGTAACGAAACCCTGCCTAGCGTGGCTGTGTGTGTGGGCGGCGTGTGGCCGCTCGAAATCAACGAGAAGAGGCGGAAAAGCCGATGAGCGAGAAAAAACAGAACCTGCAGGACGCCTTCCTGAACAGCGTGCGCAAGTCCAAGACGCCGCTCACCATCTTCCTGGTCAACGGCGTGAAGCTGCAGGGCGTGGTGAGCTGGTTCGACAATTTCTGCGTCCTGCTGCGCCGCGACGGGCAGTCCCAGCTCGTCTACAAGCACGCCATCTCAACCATCATGCCGGCCCAGCCCGTGCAGCTCTACGAGCCGGCCGAAGACGAGACCGTTTGAGTTCATTGATCGACCGCGAGGCGCCGGTCCAACGCGCCGTCGTCATCCATCCCGACCGCGAGGGCAAGGGCCGCTCCCGGGACCCTGAGGCGCGCCTGGAGGAGGCCGTGGGCCTGGCCCAGGCGCTGGACCTGGAGGTGCGCGAGACCCTGGTCGC